>ERZ1645187.4808-NODE-4808-length-10745-cov-4.140692_pt1 | contig 10745 bp, 12 predicted proteins | sample MGYA00575352_ERZ1645187 | MGnify/ENA primary metagenome ERZ1645187 (study PRJEB40837, sample SAMN11349314) | freshwater sediment metagenome | isolation source: river sediment | host: Sediment | place: India: Wazaribad , New Delhi | collected 2017-02-21 ...
GGAGGCATCGCGCAACTCGGCCTTGTCGTCGAATACGGTCAGGTAGACGGGCTTCGGCGACTTGCCCTCGAAGATGATCATGTCCCAGCCGGAGAACTTCAGCTCGGCACCGAAATAGCCGCCCGAATTGGAGCATGCGATGGCGTTGGTGAGCGCCCCTTTTGTAATGACCGAGTAGCGGCCTCCGGTCGATGCGGCGGTGCCGGTCAGCGGCCCGGTTGCGAAGATCATCTTGTTGTCGGGAGCGAGCGGATCGACCTTGGGGTCGATCTCCTCGATGAGGTATTTCGTGGCGAGGCCATGCTGGCCGAGATACTTCTGCGCCCACTCCATGTTGAGGGGCTCCGACCTGATCGTCCCGTCTGTGAGGTTGACCCGCAGGATCTTACGGTTCCATCCCATCGGCTTCTCCCTGTATTGCGGCAGCGCTTCAGCTCCGCATGCATTATGGCTGCTTGGTGATCATCCTGACTTGGTCTGGGTGGATCAGGATTCGATTGGCATCGGCATGGACGCGCAATACGCGTTTCAACCCTTTGCCGCGGGCACGTTCGGACCCTCGTGCGTGGCCGCATGGGCTGCCTGCGTGGCCCAGACCTTCATCTTGTCGAAGCCAGCCTGCTCGCTATCCTTGAAGGTGATCGCGCCGGTGGGGCAGGCTTCAGCACACGCGGGGCTGCCCAGGCACGTGTCGCACTTGATCACTTTGCCGGTCGCGGCGTTGTAATTGATCGTGCCGAACGGACAGGCGATGGTGCACACCTTGCAGCCGACGCACAAGTTCTCGTGCACGACCTTGACGCCGTCGGCATTCGTTGTGATGGCGTTGACAGGGCACGCCTGCTGGCACCAGGCCTCGGCGCATTGCGTGCAGGTGTAGGGAACGAAGCGCGCTTCGGTGTGGAAATCGAAAACCCTGATGCGCGACTTGGAGACGTTGAACTCGCCTTCCTTCACATACGAGCAGGCCATTTCGCACTGCTTGCAACCTGTGCACTTGCCTGGATCGATCACCAATGCTCTCAGCATGGTCCCTCCCTAGTGGGCCGAAGTTTTTGTAGTGTTGCTCTAATTCCGGCCCAGAAGATGCGCGGGGTCAAGTGTACTTAGGTGCATTCGCCAAGAAAGCTGGATTGAATGGCGTGTGAATGTCTCAAAAGCTATTTCCGAATGACTACAGCTTGAGGCGGTTTGCTCGTCTGAATAAGGTTTGCGCCTGCTTTACACGCTCAAATCCTGGTGCTGTGCGCAAGGTCGATGAAAATCGATGCGGCAGGCTCGTGTGGCGTCGCGCCATTGTCGACCGATGTTAAGGCTCGCGTGGTATCAACCATGGCGCTACGCCACACGAGCCGCGCATCGGATGCGAGGATTGAAGCGGACAAGCATCAGCGGGGGGCGGATCGTTATCCGAAGATCAGGGGATCAGTAGGAGACAGCGGCTGGTCAAAGGCGATACCGGCTTTGTCGCCACGGCTCCATGCCACCGTGCCATTGAAGATGCGTCCGATGGAGAGTTCGATCGTGACACGGGTGCCGGTTGCAAGTGGCGGCATTCGCGAAAGGCCTAAACCACCCGATGAGATGTCCGTGGCGAAGGCTCTGTAGTCGACGGTGCTGATGCCGACGCGAACGCGCACGGACTGGAGTAGAGCGTGGCGCGAGGTCTGGCGCCGCTCGTCCGGTTGCGGCAGAACGATCTTGCCGTTCGACTGGCAGCATTCGGGATTACCGTCGATGACGCTGCTGAGGATTGTGATCAGTTGTTCTGCCGACGCCGAAAACTCATCCGAGAAAATCCGGGTTGCTTCATCTTCGAGCGAGCTGATGAGTGCGTGGGCAATGCGCGCCGCCTGCCTCCAGATGGTGGCCAGCTTGGCTTTGTGAAGAGCAACCGCGCGATCAAGTCCAATAGCATTGCCGTCAATCTCGAAAGCGAGCAGGCCTTCGCGGCCTCGCCGGAACGCGGTGTCGAGCTCGCCCATCAACTGGACCGTCTCGAAAGAGAACTCCTCGGCCAGAACACGGTGTGGCCGGTTGGCGAGGTTGGACTGGTAGTTGGAAACCAGCAGGTCTGCTTCGATCAGGGATTGGGAGTTGTTGAACTCGCGCGCAAAGTTGACCGCCCCGGCCGCCCCGGCCGTAAGCAGTGCAAAAGTATGGGCTTCCTCAACGAATGCACGCGCAAGCAGCAGTTCGGACTGATGCTCAGTATCGGTATCGCCAGCGCCAGAATTCGCCATTGGATTTGACAGATTATCGTCAACAGTCAGAAATGACTTCAGCAACATGTCGCGCAGGGCCTCTCCACCACCAGCGATGTCAAGGCGGAAGAATAGTTGGAAGTCCCTAATCAAAGATGACTGTTGCACCCTTGTGCGACAGATATATTCAATTGGGTAATGATTGCTGTTCCTTCTATAAACTATAGCCCAATACGCTTGTTGTTGTGACAGTACCGGTTGGCACAGGCAGCAACGGGGTATGGCAGCTCCATTCAAATGGATCGCCTGCTGTAATCCCGCCGGTTCGATTACGCATAGTAGCTCAGGAGCACATACGCACCGAGCATGAGCGTTGCCCAGAACGCCATCTGGCCCGTCGGCCAACTGCGCCCGAATATGCCGTCTGGACCATGGATGCGATAGATGCCCGATTGGACGCTGGCGAGCGCACTGTCGGCACGATCCATCAATCTGCTCCAGCCGCGCTCCAATTCGTCGTTCATGCCGCGCGTGATCCAGCCGTTAGGTTTGCGATAGATCCAGTCGAAGTCGAGCGTGATCGTCTCGGTGCGCTTCAACAGCCCCAGCATGATGAAGAAAGCAAGGCCCGAGAACAGCAGAAGCTGCAACTGGTAGACGACGTGACTCGCCGTGTAGGGCAGGTAATCGACCGGATAGGGCAGCAGGTCGTAAAGGGGACCTGGCCAGACGCCGAGGCCGATGCAGAAGGCAGCCATCAGCAGCATGCCGGCGCGCATGTTCCATGGTGGCTCGGGCGGCCTGAGGCCCGAATCCTTCTGGAAGAAGACGAACCAGGGGAACTTGATGCCGGCGTGCAGGAAGACGCCCGCGGAGGCGGCCGCGCGCATGAACCAGACGAAGGCGAGATGCCCGTCTGCCGCGCCCTGCGAGATCATCGATTTGGAGATGAAGCCCGACGTCAGCGGGAACGACGAAATCGCCAGGGCGCCAACGACGCCCATGACCATCGTGAAGGGCATGGTGCGGAACAGCCCGCCGAGATCGGTGCACTTGTTCTTGCCGGTCATCAGCAGAACCGAGCCGGCCGACATCAGCAGCAGTGCCTTGTAGATGATGTGGGTGAAAGCGTGGGCTGCCGCGCCGTTGAGCGCCATCTGGCCGCCGATGCCGATGCCCGTCACCATGAAGCCGACCTGGTTGACGATCGAATAGGCTAGGATGCGGCGCATGTCGTTTTCCAGGATCGCGTAGACGATGCCGTAGAAGACCATGTAGAGCCCGACGTAGATGAGCAGTTCGGTTCCGGGAAAGCCGCGCAGGAGCACATAGACGGCCGTCTTGGTCGTGAACGCGGACAAGAACACCATGCCGCTCCAGGAGGCAGCGGGGTAGGCGTCGGGAAGCCAGGCGGAGAATGGTGGTGCTCCGGCGTTGATGAGGAAGCCGGCGAGGATGAGCCAGCGTGCCGGCGTGCTGGTATCCATCACCTGGAAGGCGATGGAGCCGGTATTGTGGATTTCTCCGGTGATGCCGGCCATCAGCAGGACGCCGCCGAACATGTGGATGGCCGCGTAGCGCAGGCCCGATCCCGTTGCCCGCCGCCCGCCGCTCCAGACCACCATCGTCGATGCGACAGCCATGATCTCCCAGAACACGAAGACCGTGATGAGATCGCCGGCGAAGGCAACGCCGACCGCGCCGCCCGCGTAGGCGTATGCCGAGCCAAGTTCGAAGCTGCTCGATTGATTGAGCGAATAAAGGCCACCAGCGAACGCCATGATCGTGAAGACGGTGGCGAATAGGCGCGCGAGCTTGTCGCCACGGACGATTTCCAGCTGGTAGCCCATCCAGCTAGCGGTGAGCTGGACGCCATCGGGCACCTGCCAGACGAGCCACATCGCGACAACGGGCGCGACAAGCAGGACGGCTGTGCGGGCTGCGCCGTTGAGAAAGGGAATGAGCAGCCCGGCGGCGATCAGCGCCAGGGCTGGCGGAAGGGCGAGGCTAGTTGTCATAATAGGTATCCGGCCGTTTCAGGATGAGGCCCAGGCCCTTGGCGAAAAGGACGAGCACGACGCAGGACAAGAAGCCGAACCAGGCGCCGAAGCCGAAGGTGCCGTCGATGCCGAAGTGAGGGTGGTGCTCGACGACGAGGTCGAGCAGCACGAGGACCGCCAGGAGGATCGACGAGCCGATCCACAGCGCCCTGATGGTGGAGGGGCGCACCAGCCAGTGATCGTCGCCAGCAGGCTTTCGCTGATCCTTGTCCATGGTGGTCACCGTCCAATCATTGCGTTGGCCAGGCCCAAGGGAACCTCGGGATAGAGGAAGAGCACGAGCGTCATCAGTGCCGTGATCGACAGTGCGAGCACGATGGGGAATGGCGCCTCGCCGTGATCATGGTGGTCGTCGTGGTGCCCATGGCCTTCGTCATCCCCGTGACCACGACCCTTCGCCGCTACGGCGGCGGCACCGACGCTCACGGGCATTGCCGAGCGCTCATCGATATCGAGCGGCACATGGTCGGATGTGCGGAAAAACGCGCGATGCACGATCGGCAGGAAGTAGAGAGCATTGAGTATCGTGCTTGCGATGATGACAACGACGGCAAGCCACTGGGCGCCATCCATCGCTCCCGTCAGCATGAACCACTTACCGAGGAAACCAGCGGTCGGTGGCAGTCCGATCATGGCGAGCGCGCCGATCGTGAAGGCGCTCATCGTCCATGGCATCTTGTGGCCGATGCCATTGAGTTCGCTGATCTCGGTCTTGTGGGCGGCGGTGTAGATCGAGCCCGCAGCGAAGAACAGCGTGATCTTGGCGCAGGCGTGCGCGGCGATGTGCATCGCTGCGCCGACCACGGAGATCGGAGTGAGGATGGCAGCACCCAAGACCACGTAGGAGAGCTGGGACACGGTCGAGTAGGCGAGACGCTTCTTGAGATTGTCCTGGCGCAGAGCGATCAGCGAGGCGACGATGATGGTAAAGCTCGCTACCCAGATCAGCCACCACGCAGCGCCCGTCTGGGCGAGGATGTCGATGCCGAAGATGTAAACGATCACCTTGACGATGGTGAAGACGCCGGCCTTGACGACGGCGACTGCATGCAACAAGGCGCTGACGGGTGTTGGCGCAACCATGGCGGCGGGAAGCCAGAAATGCACCGGCATCACGGCGGCCTTGCCTATGCCGAAGACATAGAGGGCGAGCAGACCGCTCATCAAGGCCGGCGCCAGCTTTTCTGTAACGACACCGGCTTGCGACTTGTCGGCCAGGATGCCGCCAACTGTGAAATCCGTGGTGCCAGCGACGGCAGCCGTGATGATGATCGCCGGCAGCAGTAGCACCATCGATGTGCCGACGAGCAGCAGCAGATAGGTCCGGCCGGATTTGCGGGCTTCATCCGTTGCCTTGTGCGTGACCAGGGGATAGGTGGACAGGGTCAGGATCTCGTAGGCAAGGACCAGCGTGATGAGGTTCTTGGAAAAGGCAGGTCGGATGGCGCTGGCAATGGGGATGGCGAAGCAGACGGAGGAGCTCGTCTGGCGCGGCTCGTTGTTGGCGCGCATGTAGCCGATCGAATAGATCGAATTGACGATCCACAGCGTCGAGGCGACGAGCCCATAGATCATGCCGAGTGGCTCGACCTTGATGGCGAGCGCGAGGCCAGGGACGATTTCGGGACCGCTGAGTTCGGGGCGTGCGCCTGCCATGACCGGGCCATAGAGGCTCCACACGACAACGGCCAGGGCTGATGCCGCAACGAGCGTGACCGCTTCGCGCAGGTTCGGTGTGTTGTGGAACAGCGGGATGAGGACGGCCGCAAGGAGCGGTATGACGAGGGCGAGTTGAACGAGTGTTTCAGGGTGGGCGGCGATCATTGCGGCAAGCCTCCCAGCAGGAATTCTGAAATGTGGGTGGCGACGCCGCCGGTCAGCCGCGTGTCAAAGCCGAGATAGATCGTCGCCGCCGCCAGCACCAGCAGCGGGATGAGCATCGTCAGTGGCGGTTCGCGTACATTGTTGAGTTCGGCAGCGGGCTCGCGGAAATAGGCGATTTCGACGAAGCGTCCGATGTAGACGACGGCGAGCAGGCTGGAGAGCACGATCAGGAAGACGAGCCATGTCCAGCCGTGGTCGAGCGCACCCATCGCAAGATACCACTTGGAAATGAAGCCAGCGGTGCCCGGCACGCCGATGAGGCCCAGGCCCGCCACCACGAATGCGCCCGTGGTGATCGGCATCTTGCGGCCGATGCCGGCGAGGTTGGGAATGGTCGAGTAGCCGGTGCGGTAGACCATTGCGCCGAGTGCAAAGAACAGCGCGGTCTTCATGATGGCGTGGTTGAAGACGTGCACCAGGCTGCCGGCCAGCCCCATCTTGTTGGCGAGTGCTATGCCCAGCGTGATGTAGCCGATCTGCGCGACGGAGGAATGCGCCAGCATGCGCTTGGCGTTCTTTTCGAAGATGGCGGTGAACGAGGCGATGAACATGGCCGCCAGCGAGAGAATCAGCACGATCTCCGTGATTGGCAGCGAGCTGAACGGAATGGCGACGGCGAAGACCGAGAAATAGATGCGTATGAGCAGGTATATGGCGGCCTTGGTCGCCGTGCCGGCAAGGAAGGCTGTCGCAAACGATGGTGCGTAGGCATAGGCGTTGGGCAGCCAGACGTGCAGCGGGAAGAGTGCCAGTTTGAGTGACACGCCAACGGTCATGAAGGCGAGCGCCGCAAGGATGGGTCGCGGGTATGTGGCCATCGCGGGGCCGAGCCGGCTTGCCAGATCGACGAAATTGAGCGTGCCAGTGACGAGGTAGAGAATGCCCACGCCAACGATATACATCGTTGCGCCAATCGTGCCCATGACGAGGTACTGATAGGCCGACAGCAGCGCGTATCGGTTGCGGCCGAGACCGATCAGCGTGTAGGTGGCCAGCGATGAGATCTCCAGGAAGACGAAGGCATTGAAGGCGTCGCCTGTGACGACGATGCCGAGCAGGCCGGCGAGGCACAGCAGGTACATGGTGTAGAACCACGGCTGCTTGTGGGAATCGATCTCTGTGGCAACGCTCTTGCGCGCATAGGGGATCGAGACGAGGCCGATGATCGAGATCAGCAGCAGCATGAAGGCATTGAGCAGGTCGACGCGGTACTCGATGCCCCAGGGCGCGGCCCACGAGCCCATGACATAGGAAATCGGCTTGCCCGTCTCGATGACGCGGGCGAGAAGGCCGGCCGAGATGAACGGCGCGATGGCGCTCGCGAAGGCGGCAATCGTCCAGGCGACGACGCCGCTGCGTGTCAGCGCGGTCAGCACCGCGCCAAACAGCGGCACCAGAATCTGGAGTATGGGAAGGTGCTCGTGCAGGCTGCTCATTGATCCTCGTCCCTGGCGAAGATCTCATCCTCGTCGATCGTGCCGAACTCCTCGGAAATGCGCACCACGAGCGCCAGGCCGACCGCCAGCGTCGCCACGCCGACGACGATCGCCGTCAGCATGAGCACATGCGGCAGCGGATTGGAGTAGATCTCGTAGTGCTTGTCGTAGATTGGCGCGGTGCCGCCGACGATGCGGCCGGGCGCCAGATAAAGCAGGTAGACCGATGTCTGGAACAGCCCCAGTCCGACGAGCTTCTTGATCATGTTGCCGCGGGCGATGACGACATAGAGCCCGGCAACCATCAGAAAGATCGTGATGTAGTAATTGTAGTGGCTTGCGATGGCTTCAAAGGCTGTCATTGGCGCCCCCGGTTCGCGAATGCGTAGAAGATGGCCAGCATGGTGCTTGCCACCGTGGTGATGACGCCGGTCTCCACGATCAGGATTCCCCATTCATGTGCGTGGGCGAATTCGTGCCCGAACACGCCGTAGTCGAGATAGCGGCCCTGGCCGGAGAACATCGCGGGAAGGCCGGCCGCCGCATAGATCAGCACACCCAGCGGCACAAGGCGCTCGACGATCGATGGCGGTGCGATGCGCTGGGCGGCTCCGACGCCGAAGATCAGCGCATAAAGGATGAATGCAGCCGCGATGATCACGCCGGCCTGGAAGCCGCCGCCGGGTCCGTAGTCGCCGTGGAAGTGGACGTAAGGCGCGAAGATGAGAATGAACGGCAGCATCAGCTTGGTGCCGACGCGCAAGATGAGGTCGAGCTTCATGCCGCGGTCTCCCCGCGCTCGGCGTCGTTCTTGACCCGCTTGCGCCGGCCGCGCAGCAGCAGCAGCACGCCGATGCCACCGGTGAAGATGACGGTCGTCTCTCCGAGCGTATCGTAGCCACGGTAATCAGCGAGCACGGCGGTCACCATGTTGGGCGGCATCTCATGCTTGCGGGAGGCATCGATATATTCGGGTGCAACATGCTTGTGGATCGGTGCGTCCGCGGTGCCGAAACGCGGCAGCTCGTTGGTTCCCCAGATCAGCGCGCCCGCGGTGACAGCGGATATGAACAGCGGCAAGGCGACCGAGTGAACCGGGGGATATTCTCGCGAGCCCGTCAGGTAAAGGGCAGCAAGCAGGACGACGGTTGAAATGCCGGCGCCCACCGAGGCTTCCGTCATGGCGACGTCGACAGCATCAAGCACGATCATGACGCTGGCCATCAGGAACGAGTAGATGCCAGCCAGGATCACGACGCCGAACAGGTTGCGCTGGCGCACGATCGCGATGGTGATGGCGGCGAGCAGCGTCAGCAGCACGGCCTGGATGAACATGATCATCGCGTGGGGTCCTTGCTCTTGTTGTTGCTCTTGTCGCCGTCTGATGTTTTGCCCATGCCGTCCGCGCGGCGATCCTCTCTCAGTTCGGGTTCGACACCGGCAGCCAGCGCGGCCTGGGCGAGCGCGTGCGAAACGACTGGACTGGTGAAAAAGAAGATCGCCAGGATGAACAAGAGCTTCAGCGTGATCAGTGACAGGCCGGCTTGCAGCATCAGGCCGAGGACGAGAAAGCCCGCCCCTGCCGTGTCGATGATGGAGCCGGCATGCATGCGCGTGTAGACATCAGGCATGCGGATCAGGCCGAGAGCGCCGACGATGACGAAGAACGAGCCCGCCAGGATAAGCATCCAGCTCAGGAGGTCGATGATCGGATCCATCAGGCGTCGTCCTCCTGATCGTAGGCGAGGTCGCCATAGCGGAAGAACTTGAGCACGGCGAGCGTGCCGATGATGTTGAGCAGTCCATAGGTCAAGGCGATGTCGAGCCATTCGGGCCGCCCGGTAAGGAAGCCGACGACGGCCAGCAGAAGGATCGCCAGCGTTCCGACGCTGTTGCCAGCAAGGACACGATCGAAAACCGTGGGGCCGACAATGGCGCGCGTCACGGCGAGCGTGAGTGCGGCCAGGATCGCAAGAGTGGCAGCGACGAACATCAATCACCTCCCTCGAACTCACGCACGCGCTTGTCCATGCCGCCTGCCTCCAGGTCGTCGGCGCCGGTCGATTCCAGGGCGTGGACGGTGAACTGGTCGCCGCGCACCGCGACCGTGATGGTTCCTGGCGTCAGCGTTATCGAATTGGCATAAGTGGCCAATCCGGCGGTGGTGCGCTGGCTTGCCCTAACGACGGTCATGGTCGGCGATATGGGCAGCGAGGGCGAGATGATCACCTTGGTGACGCTCCACGCCGACTTGAGGATCTCGACAATCAGCCAGGGGATGTAGGTGAGGGCTGCGGGAACGAGCTGGATCGGATGCCCCTCAGCATCGATCAGACCCATCTTGGATGAAAGATAAACGACCACCAGGACGGAAACGAAGCCAATCGATGTGAGGAAAAGGGTGTAGTGTCCGGAAAGGGCCAGCCAGAAGCAGAAAATTGCGATGGCTAAACTGAGCGTGCGCATCCTTCCCCCTTGGTTACGGTCACCTTCGCGGACCAGAGGCTGGCGTGCAGCATCAAGTCTCCTGATGATCTCGTTTGCGGTCCATCTGACGATCTTGACTGGATGAACCGTTCCAACGTGCCAGCAATGCCGACTGTTGCGCACTGATAGCGGTGTCTCAAGACTGCGACAACATCCCAGGTGTCTGCCAATCGACTTTAGTTCTGCTCCGGCGGTCTCTCGCAGTACTCCGATATTTCTAAGCCAAAGTTCGTTCAGACACAAGTTGTGGTATGCCACCGAAGGGAGGGCGGTTGCTTTTGCTGTCGTTGGATGGTGGGGTTATGCGCAAGGGCGCGATCGGATTTTCACCGTCCCCGATCGGGGATCGATAAACCCCACGCCTTCAGGCGGCATGGGATCGCTGCGTTGCCAGACGTTGAGTGTGCGTTATGCTTAACGCCATCAAACAACCAGCCCGTGTCATCATCGGAGTTGTTGCGATGATCCGTTCCTCGGCAGATGCGAACGTCGGATGTGGCTCGGTCGCGCGCAATGGCAGGGCGCTGAATTTGCGGCGCGATGGATCCCGCGAATAAATCGCGGGACGACCGCAGTGGGTTTGGTTATGGGGAGGGCTTGGTTATGGCGATCACCCCCAACTTCCTTCTCCCTTGGGGAGAAGGTGGCACGAAGTGCCGGATGAGGGGCTTGCG
>ERZ1645187.4809-NODE-4809-length-10744-cov-11.386004_pt1 | contig 10744 bp, 8 predicted proteins | sample MGYA00575352_ERZ1645187 | MGnify/ENA primary metagenome ERZ1645187 (study PRJEB40837, sample SAMN11349314) | freshwater sediment metagenome | isolation source: river sediment | host: Sediment | place: India: Wazaribad , New Delhi | collected 2017-02-21 ...
ACTGCGCCGAACCGGCCTGCCTGCCGACCTGCCCGACCGGCGCGATCTGGAAGCGCGAGGCCGACGGCATCGTCGACATCGATTCGACGCTGTGCATCGGCTGCCGCCGCTGCGAGGCCGCCTGCCCCTACGGCGCGCCGCAGTGGAACCCGCAGGCGCAGATCGTGCAGAAGTGCAACCTGTGCGTCGACGAGATCGAGGCCGGCCGCAAGCCCTATTGCGTCATGGCCTGCATGATGCGCGTGCTCGACATCGGCCCCATCGACCAGTTGCGCGCCGGCACCTGGAAGACCACCGCCATCGGCCCCGACGAAAAACCGGTGCGGCAGGTGAAGAACATGGCCAACCCCGAGTTGACCAACCCGTCGATCGTCTTCGTGCCGCACAGCAAGGGCAAGGTGTGAACGCCGAGTTCGCCGATGTCATCGCCGAGGACGCCGGATCGCTGGCGGCCTTGCATGATCGCGAACTGAGCGCGGACATGATCGCGGCGCTGCGCGAGGCGGAATTCCCCTCCTGCCTGGGCCTGATGCCGGCGACCGCCGGCGCCGTCGCGGCCTGGGGCGCCATGGCCGACGGCATCGCCGGCCTGCCGGCGAATCCCGACGCGGCCGACCTCGATGCCCTGGCCAGCGAATACGCGGCCATCTACCTCACCGGCGCCTACGGCGCCTCGCCCCACGAATCGGTGTGGACCGACGACGACCACCTGACCTGCCAGGCGGCGATGTTCGAGTGGCGCGACATCCACGCCGCGGCGGGACTGGCGACGCCGGACTGGCGCCAGCGGCCGGAAGATCATCTGGTGCTGCAACTGCTCCATGTCGCCCTGGTCGCCCGGCGTGCCGCCACGGCTGACTTTGCCGACAGGACCAAGGTCTGGCGCCGGCTGGCGACCATCCTCGACGAACACACGCTGCGCTGGCTGCCGGATTTCGCCGCGCGCGTCGCCGCCCGCGCCGAATCGCCGTTCTACGCCGCGCTGGCCGTGCTGACCGCCACCTGGGCGGACGGCCTGCGCGATCTGATCGCCATGCAGCTCGACGAGCCGCGTCCCAGCCGCGAGGAAATCGAGGCGCGCCTGCGGCCTCCGGCGACGGCAGTGATCGAGGAGCATCCCATCGCCTTCATGCCGGGCGCGCAAGGCCCGAGCTGGTAGCCGGCGGGCGGGCGCCGCTGCGCTAAACTGGGCCCATGACGGCCGTCGCGTTTTCCCCCCTGAAGCGCCGCATCCTGACGCGGCTGCTGCTCGCCGCCGCCCTGCTGTCGGCGCTGCTGCTGGCGGTCTTCCTCACCGTGTACCGCGACCAGTTGATCGGCGAGCGCAGCCGCGCCTCGCTCGGCTTCAACCTGCTGCTGCAAGCGGCGCTGGAAAACGCCATGCTCAAGCGCGACGTGCCGGGCCTGGCCGACATCGTCGCCCGCCTGGGCGGCCAGCCGGGCATCGACAGCGTGATGATCCTCAACCCGGCCGGCGACGTGCGCTTCGCCTCGACGCCAAGCCGGCTCGGCCTGCGCCTGCCTTCGCTGGTGCCGGCCGCCGACGCCCGGCCTTCCGCCGAATTCGCGCTGACCGACGACGGCCGCGAGGTGCTGCGCTCCATCAACCCGGTGCGCAACAAGCCGCCCTGCGCGCCCTGTCACGGCGAGGCCGCCGGCCACCCGGTAAACGGCATCCTGGTGGTCGATTACGATGCCAGCGGCATCCGTGCCCATGCCTGGCGCAGCGCCGCCGCCTTCGCCGCCGCCGGCGTGGCGGTGCTGGCGCTGATCATGATCGTGCTGTGGCGCTCGCTCAACCGCCAGGTGCTGGTGCCGGTGGCGCGGCTGGGCGAGGCCAGCGCCGCCATCGAGGCCGGCCGGCTGGACCGGCGCGTCCAGCTCGACGGCAACGACGAGTTGTCCGAACTCGGCGAGCGCTTCAACCGCATGGCCGAGCGGCTGGAAGCGCAGATGGCGCTGGTGCGCGCGCGCCAGGCCTACTTGCAGCAGGTGCTCGACGGCCTGCCCGACGGCGTGCGCGTGATCCGCGTCCGCGACAAGGCCGTGGTGCTGGCCAACCGCGCCTTCTGCCAGCAGGTCGGCCGCCCGGTCGAAAGTATCGTCGACGCGCCCTGCCACCACGGCAGCCACGGCCGCGACGAACCCTGCGCGCCGACCATGGTGGTCTGCCCGCTGCACGAACTGAAGACGGTGGGCGAGGCGCTGAAGGCCAGCCACCATCACCAGCGCGCCGACGGCGCCCGCTTCCCCGTCGAGGTCAACGCGGTGCTGGTCGAGATCGAGCAGGACGGAGGGCCCGAGCGCTACGTGGTCGAATCGGTGCGCGACCTGGGCCAGGCCGCGCGCATTTCGCACGAGCAGCGGCTTTCCGAACTCGGCCTGCTGGCCGCCGGCATCGCCCACGAGATCCACAATCCGCTCGCCTCGGTGCGGCTCGGCGTGCAGGGCCTGACGCGCGAAGTGCGCGAGCAGCGCATCGCGCCGGAGCAGATCGTCGACTACATGGGCCTGATCGACCAGGAGATCGACAACTGCATCGCCGTCACCCGCCGCCTGCTGCTGCTGGCCCGGCCGCCGACGCACAGCCTGCAACTGGTGGTGCTCGACGAGGCGCTGACCGACACGCTGCGCCTGCTCGAATTCGACGCCACCAGCCGCGGCATCGCCCAGCGCGTCGAGCTGCCCGAAAGTCAGTCGCGGGTACTCGCCGACGAGGCCGAGATCCGCATGATCTTCCTCAACCTGATCCAGAACGCGCACCACGCCATGCCGACCGGCGGCACGCTGACGGCCCGCCTGGCCCGGCGCGACGGCCGCGCCGTGATCGAGATCGTGGACACCGGCATCGGCATGAGCGCGGAGCATGTCGCGCGCATCTTCGATCCCTTCTTCAGCCGGCGCGCCGACGGTGTCGCCGGCACCGGCCTGGGCCTGACCATCGTCCGCAGCCTCGTCGAGCGCATGGGCGGCGGCATCGAGGTCGAGAGCACGCAGGGCGCCGGTTCCCGCTTCCGCATCGTGCTGCCCCTGGCCGAAACCGCGCTCGAACAGTCGACATGAAAAAGAAGACGCTGCTGATCATCGACGACGACGCCATCTTCAACGGCCTGCTGCGCCGGCAGATCGAGGGCATGGGCTTCGCCGCCATCGGCGCCGGCTCGTGGGCGGAAGCGCAGCAGCGGCTGGGCGAGATCGAGCCCAACGCCATCATCCTCGACTTCAAGCTGCCCGACAGCGACGCCGCCCACATCCTCGGCGAGATCCGCAACCAGTATCCGGTCATCGTGCTCACCGGCTACGGCTCGATTCCCAACGCGGTCAGCGCCATCCGCGAAGGCGCGGCCGATTTCCTGACCAAGCCGGTGAACGTCGACGAGCTGGAACTGACGGTCCGGCGCGTGCTGGAAACCGCCGAGCTGCGGGAATCGATCGGCTTCTACCGCAACCAGCTGGCCTCGCGCCGGCCGGGGCCGCTGGTGTTCGACAGCGCCGCCATGCGCGAAGTGCAGGCCATGATCGACGCCGTCGGCCCGACCGACACGACGGTGCTGATCCTGGGCGAATCGGGCACCGGCAAGGAAATGGTGGCGCAGGCCCTGCACGACCGCAGCCCACGCACCAGCCGCGAGCTGGTGGCCATCGACGGCAGCGGCTTGCAGGAAAACCTGTTCGAATCCGAGCTGTTCGGCCACGAGCGCGGTGCCTTCACCGGCGCCAACCGGCAGAAGAAGGGCCTGATCGAGGAAGCCGCCGGCAGCACCCTGTTCCTCGACGAAATCGGCGATTCCGGCCCGGCCATCCAGGCCAAGCTGCTGCGGGTGATGGAAACCAGCACCTTCCGCCGTCTCGGCGGCAACAAGACGCTGACCGCCGACGCCCGCTTCATCGCCGCGACCAACCGCGACCTCGCCGCGATGAGCCGCAACGGCACCTTCCGCAGCGACCTCTATTTCCGCATGTCGCGCTTCGTCATCACCGTGCCGGCGCTGCGCGAGCGGCGCGAGGACATCGAGCCGCTGGCCCGCCATTTCATCGCCCTGCTCACCCGCACCGCGCCCATGACGCTGGCGCCCGACGCCCTCAAGCTGCTCACGGCCTACGCCTGGCCGGGCAACGTGCGCGAACTGCGCAACGCCATCGAACGGGCCGTGATTCTCGCCCGCCCCGGCAGACAGGTGCGCGCCGAGCACCTCGCCTTCATCCCGCGCGACCAGGCCGGCGAAGTGGTGCTGCGCTTCGGCAAGGAACCGACGCTGGAACAGATCGAGCAGGAATACCTGCGCCAGGTCATGGCCCGCCACGGCGGCAACCGGCAACAGACCGCCGTCGTGCTGGGCGTCAGCGAACGCCAGGTCTACCGGCTGATCGAGAAATACCGCGCCGAATAGTTCTAATTCGTGCGCGCGCCGGCCTCAGCCGAACAGCTTGCCGGCCAGCCCCGCCAGACCCTTACTCAGCGCATCGCCTTGCGCCACCTGGCCATCGGGCGTCAATTGATCGATCAGCCCCGGCAGCAGATTGGCCAGCGCGCCCGAGGCATCGCCCGTCGACATGCCCAGCTTGCCGGCGATGTCGCCGATCGCGTCGGCGCCGAGCGCCGACTGGATCTGGTCGCCGGATAGCGGCATGTTCGCGCCGGTGCCCACCCAGGACGCGACCTGCTGGCCCAGCCCGGCCTGATCGAACTTGCCGAGCAAGCCACCCAGCCCGCCTTCCTGATTCTGGATCAGGCCCGTCACGATCTTCATCAAATCGGCCTGGCCGCCACCCGAACCGCCGACCATGCCACCCAACACCTGTCCCGCCACCTGATCCAGCAAACCCATGACCGATCTCCCGAAACCGCGGCCCCCGATGGTCCGCCCGGTTTCAATCTACACGAGCGCGCCGCCATGAAGGTGAATGTTTGCAACGACGGCCGGCATGCCGTCGGATTTTCGGGCGGCGCCGAATCAATTACATCCGGCAACAATTCCGTGCGGTGCCGCAACACCCGGCTTACGGCCGCCTGGCATCCTGCTCCCATCGTCAATAACGCACAGGGAGAAAACCATGACTTTTCGCGAAGCGGCCACACCGCTCACCATCGGCAGCTTCATGCTGATCGCCGTCACCGGCATACTGATGTTCTTCCACGTCGATTCGGGCCTCAACAAACTGGCGCACGAATGGCTCAGCTGGGCGATGATCGCCGCGGTCGGCCTGCACGCCCTGGCGCATCTGAAGTCGTTCAAGCGCCATTTCACACGGCCCGCCGCGCTGGCGGTGATCGGCGCCTTCGTCGCCCTGCTGGCCGCCTCCTTCATCTCGCCGCCCGGCCGCCCCGACAAGCCGCCGTCCGCGCTCGTCATCCAGTCGGTGCTCGACGCGCCGCTGGAGCGCGTGGCCGCGCTGACCGGCAAGGAAACGTCCGCCGTGCTGGCGCAACTGCGGGCCGCCGGCATCGCCGCCCAGGAGGGACACAGCCTGCGCGAAGCCGCGGGCACCGATCGCGGCAGCCAGATGAACGCGCTCGGCATCGTCTTCGGAAACCAGGCCCGGTAGCCTACGCGGTTTCCAGTCCAATGACGAGGCGGTGACCAAGCACGTTGATGGCCTGGGCAATACGGGGCAGTTTCGAGCCGTAATGCGGATCGAGAAGGCGACGAACTTCCTTTTCGTCCACGCCCAGTTTCTTCGCCAACTGCACCTTCGTGATTCCCGCCTCGCGCATGGCGACGTACAGCGCCGCCTTGGCGACCGTTTCAGCCGGCGGCGATACCTGATGCTCACCGCGCCTGACTTTGGTCGGAGCCGGGAAAGGCAGCCCGCCCTGCATGTAGGCGGCGAAAACCTCATCCATCGCATCGGCCGCCTCCGTGAGCGCATCCGCCACATCTTCGCCCTGGGTGATCAACTGCGGAAGGTCGCGGCACGTCACCACGAATCCGCCTTCGTCGGCGGGGGTAAGTTTCACTGCGTATTCGAACCGTTCCATCTTGCACCTCGTCACAAATCTGATGCCTTGATTCCAAGCTGCGTACACATGCCGTGCAGCGTGCCGGTCTTGAGTTCGTCTTTCAGATTCCGAACCACGGTGAAGGCCGTTCCGTAGTAGAGCGTCTGATGGCTCCCCTTGCCGCGGGAGGCATTCAGCGTTACGGAAATACCGCGCTCTTTTCCCAGGGCTTTCACCTTGCGGATGAACTCGTTTCCTGTCATGACGCAATTATCGGTCGAAAACGTCCGATTTGCAATATAAGCGGTTACAGCTGAGAGCAGGCAGATCAGCCGCCGCTACACCGCCAGACGATGTTTCAATCCTCGCCCGGCTCACGTGAGCCGGGCGTCAGCGCCGTCAGCAGGCCGCGCGAGGCATCGGACGCGTTTCAATCCTCGCCCGGCTCATGTGAGCCGGGCGTCTACGCAATACGCATAAGGGGTAAAACATGGAACAGTTTCAATCCTCGCCCGGCTCATGTGAGCCGGGCGTCAGGCCGGCGCTGCTCTATGGGTTGTTGCGGAGGTTGTTTCAATCCTCGCCCGGCTCACGTGAGCTGGGCGTCTCGGGCAAGTCGGCCTACGTCAAGCTCATCGCGCTGTTTCAATCCTCGCCCGGCTCATGTGAGCCGGGCGTCAAGAGGCGTCCTTCGGCGACTAGACGATGCGCCGCTTGCCGTGGATGCGGGCATGCTCCAGCGCGAAAGCCAGGGACGAGAGCGTTTTGCCGCCGCCGGTGGGCACGGTGAGCGAGAACAGGCCCGGCGCCTCGGCGGCGCGGGTGCGGCACTGGGCGAGCACCTCGGCGCGCAGGCGGTTGACCGGCGTGTCGCCAGCGCTGACTTTCAATGCTTCCATGTAGGCGTCGAAACGGGTGGCGAGTTCGGCCAATGTGGCGAAACCGCTCCGGCCTTCCGCCTTTCCTTCGTCCATGAACGCCTCGGTGTCGAGGAAGTCCGCATCGACCAGGCAGGAGAACAGCATGCGCAGCCACAAGGCTATACCCTCGACCTTTTCGTCACGGCTTTTGCCCGGCACCTTCCTCAAATCTGGCGCGACGCCTTTCGCCAGCAGTTCGGCCGGCGCGTCGGCGCACGCTTCCGCGTATTCGCGGCGTGTCTCGGCGTTGTCGGAACCGAGGCGGCCGTCGAGGCCGCCATGCCAGTCAGAAAGCCCGCCGTGATGGCCAGCGATCAGATAGGCCAGCACGCGGCCGGCAACACCGAAGCGCTCGATGGCATGCACGGCGCCAGCCGCCGCATGCGTCTTGTCGCGGGAGGTGACGCGGATTTCGAGATGGGCGTTCTCATCGTTGCGAGAACGGATGTAACGCTGGAAGCCCGGCCGGTGCTTGCCGAGGTCGTGCCAGACACCCGCCAAACGACCGATTTCCGCGGCGCCAAAGGCAGCGGCAAATTCGGCGACGAGACCGGAAACCTTGTTCAGATGATCCGGCAATCCATGACGGCTTCCTTTTTCGTCACCGTTTACCGGTGGCCGCACATGCGCGATGTAGTCCATTGCATCCCCCATACGTCCATCATCCCCATTCCGTATATCGACACTTTATCCCCGCACTGGCTCACCAGATGCGCCTGTACTCGACCGGGTCGCCAGGATCGCGGCGACTATAATCCGCGCCTCCTTCCATCCTGCCGCCGCTTCCTTGACTCCGCTTTTCCCCTCGCTTCCCGCCGCGCCCAAGCCCGGCGCCCGCCTCGACCTGCCGCCGCTGGCCGGTTCGGCCGACGCCCTGGCCATCGCCGAACTGGCGCAACGGTCGGCCGGCAAGCGGCTCCTGGCCGTCGTCACGGCCAGCCCGCTGGAGGCGCAGCGCTTGCAGGAAGAGGTCACCTGGTTCGCACCGGCCTTGCGCGTGCATCTGCTGCCGGACTGGGAGACACTGCCCTACGACAATTTCTCGCCGCACCAGGACCTGATTTCGGAGCGGCTGGCGACGCTCCATGCCGTCACGCGCGGCGAGTGCGACGTGCTGATCGCCGCCGCCGCGACCGCGCTGGCGCGCATGGCGCCGCCCAGCCATCTGGTGGGCCACACCTTTTTCCTCAAGCAGGGCGACAAGCTCGACCTGGAACGCCTGCGCGGGCAGTTGACGCTGGCCGGCTACCAGCATGTGACGCAAGTCGTGGCCGCCGGCGAGTACAGCGTGCGCGGCGGTTTGATCGACCTGTTCCCCATGGGCACAGCCCTGCCCTACCGCATCGAACTGTTCGACGACGAAGTGGAAACGCTGCGCACCTTCGATGTCGATTCGCAGCGCACGCTTTATCCCGTGCCGAAAATCCGCCTGCTGCCGGCGCGCGAATTTCCGCTCGGTGAGCCGGGGCGCAATAAATTCAGAAGCCGGTTTCGTGAAACATTCGAGGGCGACGCCTCGCGCATTGCGCTGTACCGCGATGTTTCCAACGGCGCCTTGCCGGCCGGCATCGAGTATTACCTGCCGCTGTTTTTCGATGAAACAGCCACGCTGTTCGATTATCTGCCGCCGGATGCGATGCTGCTGACGCACCACGATGTGCCGGAAGCTTTTCACCAGTTCTGGGCCGATCTGCAATCGCGCCACCGGATGCTCGGCGGCGACCGCTCGCGGCCGGTGATGCCGCCCGGCGAACTGTTCCTGACCGACGAGCAGTTCTTCATCGCCTGCCAGAACTTCCCGCGCCTGCACTGCGGGGCGGCGCCGGCGCCGGGGATGACGCTGCCGTCCCTGGCCGTGGACCGCAAGGCCGCCGAACCGCTGGCGGCGCTGCGCGCCTTCCTCGCCGGCTTCGGCGGCCGCGTGCTGCTGCTCGCCGAGTCGCCGGGGCGGCGTGCCACCATCACTGACTTTCTGGCCGACCACGGTTTGCGCGTGCCGGCCTGCGCCGACCTCGCCGGTTTCCGGAATGCCGACGATGCCTTGATGATCGGCGTCGCGCCGCTGTCCGGCGGTTTTATGCTGCCGGATGCGGCGACGGCCTTCGTCACCGAGAACGAGCTTTACGCCGCGACCGCCCGGCCGCGCGGCAAGCGCGAAGCCGCCCGCAAGAGCAATCTCGAAGGCTGGCTGCGCGACCTCTCCGAACTGCGCATCGGCGACCCGGTGGTGCACGAATCGCATGGCATCGGCCGCTACCGCGGTCTCGCGCACATGGATTACGGCGACGGCGACACGGAGTTCCTGCACCTCGAATACGCCGAGGGCGCGACGCTTTACGTGCCGGTTGCGCAATTGCACGTCATTTCGCGCTACAGCGGCGTCGATCCCGAGGCCGTGGAACTGCACCGCCTCGGCTCCGGCCAGTGGGAAAAGGCCAAGAAGAAGGCCGCCGAACAGGTGCGCGACACGGCGGCCGAACTGCTGCACCTCTACACCCAGCGCGCGGCGCGCGAAGGCCACCGCTTCGATTTCAGACAGCACGACATGGAAGCCTTCGCCGCCGGTTTCGGTTTCGAGGAGACGCCCGACCAGATGGCGGCCATCGAGGCCGTGGTCGAGGACATGAAATCGGGCAAGCCGATGGACCGGCTGGTCTGCGGCGATGTCGGTTTCGGCAAGACCGAGGTCGCGTTGCGCGCGGCCTTCGTCGCCGTGGCCGACGGCAGGCAGGTGGCGGTGCTCTGCCCGACCACCCTGCTGGCCGAGCAGCACTACCAGAACTTCGCCGACCGCTTCGCCGACTGGCCGGTGAAAGTCGCGGAACTCTCCCGCTTCAAGAGCGCCAAGGAACAGGGCGAAGCCATCAAGGCCCTGGGCGAAGGCAGGATCGACATCCTGATCGGCACGCATCGGCTGCTGCAAAAGGACGTGAGCTTCACGCGGCTGGGCCTGGTCATCGTGGACGAGGAACACCGCTTCGGCGTGCGCCAGAAGGAGGCGCTCAAGGCGCTGCGCGCCGAGGTGGACGTGCTGACGCTGACCGCGACGCCAATTCCGCGCACCCTCGGCCTCTCGCTGGAAGGCCTGCGCGACTTTTCGGTGATCGCCACCGCGCCGCAAAAACGGCTCGCCATCAAGACCTTCGTCAGCAAGTGGTCGAACGGGCTAATCCGCGAAGCCTGCCTGCGCGAATTCAAGCGCGGCGGCCAGGTCTACTTCCTGCACAACGAAGTCGAGACCATCGAGAATATGCGCACCCGGCTGCAAGAATTGCTGCCGGAAGCCCGCGTCGTCGTCGGCCACGGCCAGTTGCCCGAGCGCGAGCTGGAACGCGTGATGCGCGAATTCACCCAGCAGAAGCACAACCTGCTGCTCTGCTCGACGATTATCGAAACCGGCATCGACAATCCGCACGCCAACACCATCGTCATCAGCCGCGCCGACAGGTTCGGGCTCGCCCAGCTGCACCAGCTGCGCGGCCGGGTCGGCCGATCGCACCACCAGGCCTACGCCTACCTGCTCACCCACGAGGATGCCAAGCCGACGGCCCAGGCCCAGCGCCGGCTGGAGGCGATCCAGTCGATGGAGGAACTGGGCTCCGGCTTCTTCCTGGCCATGCACGACCTGGAGATCCGCGGCGCCGGTGAAGTGCTGGGCGAATCGCAGAGCGGCGAAATCCACGAGATCGGCTTCGCGCTCTATACCAACATGCTCAACGCCGCCGTCAAGGCGCTGAAGGAGGGCAAGGCGGTGCCGGACCTGACCGCGCCGCTGTCGGTGACCGCCGAGATCAACCTGCGCGCGCCGGCGCTATTGCCCGACGACTACTGCCCGGACGTGCACGAGCGCCTGACGCTCTACAAGCGGCTGGCCAACTGCGAC
>ERZ1645187.4810-NODE-4810-length-10743-cov-8.428612_pt1 | contig 10743 bp, 4 predicted proteins | sample MGYA00575352_ERZ1645187 | MGnify/ENA primary metagenome ERZ1645187 (study PRJEB40837, sample SAMN11349314) | freshwater sediment metagenome | isolation source: river sediment | host: Sediment | place: India: Wazaribad , New Delhi | collected 2017-02-21 ...
CTGCATGGTGTTCTCCGGTCGTTGTGCAGTTTGGAATCTGGCCGAATTTAGGCGTGGACCGCAGCCGAGTCAACGGCAGCGCTCAACCCGCAAGAGGCATTCATCGTCCCGGTGGGGCTGCGGTGGGTTTTTGAGTTGGGTAGTCGTGTAGAGCAGGAAATGACGGAGGGCTTTTTGGCCAATGCTGCCGTTGGCTTGTCGCGCTATATCGGTCGGCATTGCGTCGGTTACCTGCCGTTTAGACTCGCGAGGGTCACTACTGCAGATTACGCAATTACAAAAGCGAACTACAGAACCCAAGCTGTCCTGGGGGATACGGAGTAGAAAACCTTCAACGTAAACGTAAGCGGCCTGCCCGGCTGCAAGGTTGACGATTGGCTAATGTGCGCCTGCTGGCATATTGTAGGCAACATTTTTACAATGGCCTTTGACAACGCAAAGGACCACGATGTTTGCCTTCTCGAACTTCATAAACTCCTCAGATTACTCAAAGCAACAGAAGGAGGAGCCTCAGCCAAAAAAAAACCGAGAGGGGGCTGCGAAAATTACCTTGAAACTACCCACGCCTACCGATATCTACTCAGCCATCCTTTGCGAAGTAGATGACTTGTTCAGCAAGATCACTGGTGGGCATCACGAATCCGAGCAGATCAACGAAGCCAAGAAGCAATGTCACGAGCTTCTGAGCCAGATTCAGAGCAAGGTCTTCAAGAAGGTTACGGAGCTCGAAAGCAACGCAGAGTGGGATGAATTCACGATCGCGTTCTACGGTGAAACCAATGCAGGCAAATCCACCATAATCGAGACACTGAGGATCCATTTGGCCGAAGCGAGCAAGAGGGCCGAGCAGGATGCGTTCATCGCAGAGATGGCGAAAGCGGGGCTATCGAAAGCAACTTTCGAAAACGCACAGTGCGCCGTAGAGAGCTCTAACCAACAGCTCACGGCCTTTGAATCCAATTTTGCTGCACGCACTAGCGCCAGCAAGTGTGAAATTGATTCACTGGAGCACGCACTAGCAGCACAGCAGCAACTTGTGGCAAGCATCAAGGCCACATCCCCCTTCTGGAGAAAGCTGTACTTTCTGATACGTGCGCCGAGAGAAGCGCGCGATGCCAAGCGTATGGCAGACCAGCTTCAATCGAAAAAAGAAGAAGCTGCACGTGACTTCGCGTCACTCAGGCAACAGCATCACTCGCTCAAGACTGCTAAAGCAGCCGCAGAGCAAGCACTTGCGAAAATCACGCACAAACTCGAAATCTTGGCCCACTTCGCCGACGGCCGCATCATCGGTGACGGTCAGTCCGACTTCACCAAAGAAACACGCGCCTACAGCTTTGAGTCCGAAACTGGCAAGTTTGCGCTGCTTGATGTCCCCGGCATCGAGGGTAAGGAGCAGGCCGTTATCGACGAGATACTGAAAGCAGTTCAGAAAGCCCACGCGGTGTTCTACATCACTAGTAAGGCCGCTCCGCCGCAGAAAGGGGAAAGTGGGCGAGCTGGCACACTTGAGAAAATCAAGGCTCATCTCAATGATCAGACCGAAGTCTGGACCATCTTTAACAAGCGCCTCACCAATCCGATGCAACTCAGCGGCGAGATGATTTCGGAAGACGAGCAAACTAGTCTGAATACACTCGACGCCGAAATGCGCAGGGAATTCGGGAAAAACTATGCGGGAACCATTACCGTCGCGGCCCGACCGGCATTCTTGGCGGTCGCCCAATGTTTGGTGCCCTTCGGACAGGATGAGAAAAATAAGGAAAAGTTTGTCACGAAATTCAGTACTGAAAAGCTGATCGAACGCTCCGGCCTCGCTGCTTTCTCGCAAAAGATCGGTGGGGAAATCCTCGCAGGCTTCCCCGCAAAAATCAGGAAAGCCAACTTCACCAAGGCCACAGCAGTGCTGAACGAAGCAATCCTTGCCATCAAGGAGGTTCGTGAGAAAAGCATTGAACCGCTGATCGAAAGCCTCCGGAAAACGGAAGCAGTAGCGTCATCCCAGCTCGCGGGCGCACTTGAAGAATTGAATGCCGATTTCGTCGCAGAAACTGACAGCCAGATTGAAAAATTCAAGAGCTCAGCACGCCAAAAAATCTATCGAAAGATTGATCGCGACATTGCGAACGACGACTTCAAAGATGCGCTCGAGTTAATTTTGGAAGCAGAGCTGCCGGACCTTAACACCCGCATCACCCGATCTGCGGAAGCGGTTTTCGAAAAATTCAAGAAATCGGCTAAACGCGCACTCGAGGACTATAAGCGCCAGACAGCTGAACTCCAGAACATTCACGGCCGATTCGAAGGTGGACGATTGCACACTGGGTTCAATTTAATTATCAAGATCGATAACGGCATCAATGCAGCGGGACTCGTCAGCGCGCTGATCGGTGGGGCTTTGTTGTGGTGGAACCCTGGAGGCTGGGTAATTATCGCGGCCGGAGTTGTAACAACCTTGGTGGGAGTTTACAAGGCCGTTCGATCGTATTTCAGCTCCGACTACAAAAAGCAGCAGCAGCGCGAAGCTGCCGATAAGAACATCAGCAACGTCGCTCAAGAGGTGGAGTCTTCTGCCTCCTCAACTGCACGTAAAGCAATCAAAAAAATTAGGGAGCAGCTGAAGATAACTGAGGCTTCCCTGAAGGAACCGATCCAGACCATGACAATGGTCAGTAATGCAATGGGAGATTCCGTCAGCTCGCTAATTGCGCTTTCGAACGCCATTCAGACTCAAACCGCCGCGTAACGGATAATCAGATGAATAAAACTCTCATCGCCTTTGAACAAACTCAAAGCGCCTCACTCCTGGTTCTGAAACAACTCCTCCACTTCCTGTCCGAAGGTGAGGCACTCGGCGTCAACATCGACGCAGTATTGCGATACAAAATTGAGAAAGCCCTAGAAGAAATTCCGGGCGATAAGTTGAAGGTCGCGCTAATTGGAGGGTTCTCGGAGGGGAAAACCGCAATTGCTGCTGCCTGGCTTGAGAAGCTCGACAAGTCGAGCATGAAGATCAGTCACGCAGAGTCGTCGGATGAGGTCAAGGTCTACGATATCGACTCGAAGCTACAGATCATCGACACCCCGGGGCTCTTCGGCTTCAAGGAAAAGCTGAGTGAAAGCGGCTCCGTGGAGAAGTACAAGGACATCACCAAGAAGTACGTCAGCTCAGCTCATCTGGTGCTATACGTCATGAACTCGACAAACCCGATCAAGGACAGCCACAAGGACGATCTTGAATGGCTCTTCCGGACTCTAATCCTTCTTCCCAGAACGATTTTCGTGCTAAGCCGGTTTGACGAAGTGGCCGACGTTGAGGACGATCAGGACTATCAGAGTAGCTTTGAAATCAAGAAGGCGAACGTATCAAAGAGACTTGATGAAATGCTCAAACTTTCGGGCTCCGAGCGTGGCGGGCTGTCTATCGTTGCCGTAGCTGCAAACCCTTTCGATATGGGTACCGAGTACTGGCTCGCAAACCCTGAGAAGTTTCGGGCACTTTCCAGAATCACCACCCTTCAGAATGCAACGACCGAACGCGTTCAGCAGTGCGGCGGTTCTCAGGCCATCCTTTTGGAGATGCAGAAGAGCATCGTGGCCGATGTAATCTCGAAGGAAATGCCGGTCGCTACTAAAAACTTTACAAGAATCGAAGAACAGGAGCGACGCCTTAGGGAATTGAACGAACGCAACCATGAAAAGCTTGAAGACATGAAACAGCGCATCATGTCTTCGCGCTCGTCCCTCGCCGAGTTCGTCGCCAACCATTTCGCAGACATCATTCTGCAGGCTGGGTCATGCGGACTCGAAACGTTTGATAGCTTCTTCCAAAGGGAAATCGGCACGGATGGTGTCGTTTTGCAGACCAAGCTACAAGCGGCGTTCGAGAAGCGACTCGGACCGATCGAACTGGAAGCCAATCGCTCGATCACCAGCATAGACGCCGATGTCGGCGTGTTTAACACGGCAATCGGTTCACTTGGGAAGCAAGGTCTGGACCTCGTTGTTAAAAACAATGTCATCAATAACGGAACTATTCTGGCGACGCGAGACGGTGTTTTGGCAGCAACCAAGATGGTCGGTCTAGATCTCGCGAAATACCTGAAATTCAAACCCTATGGAGCAATAAATCTGGCCAAGGGCTTGAATGGTGCTTTGGCTCTAGTAGGAGTAGCACTTGAAATCTGGGATAGCTACGCAAAGGCTAAGCGTCAAGAAGAATTCAGGAATGGGATCGCGCAGCTCGTCAGAAATTTCGAAGAGCAACGCCTAGAACTTATCAATTCGTTGAATAACGGCGAGTTCTTGGAGAACTGCTGCGTCAACTTCAAAACGCTTCAACAAGCTGTCGCGGATATCGACGCTAAGCTTGTTGCATGTACTGAACTTCTCCAAAAATTCTGGGCATGGAGGGAGTCAGGAACCAAGATTGAAGCGCAGCTTGCAGCGCTACACTGAGTGGTGCTGCTCGGCTCAAAACCGTAGTTGATCAATTTAAGGGAGTGAGTGAAGTCATGCTCGCGCCTCGCCTCCGCTTTCCCTCGTTAGCGCACCAACTACTCATTCGCCGGTGATCGGAGAGGACCTTCCTTCAGGTGGCATAACACCTCAATGTCAGCAACCTGCGAGACACCGGCCATTCACTTGCCCCCGCCCCACTGGCAGCAAAGGCCGACCTACTGCCTGTTGCCGCTGGCATGAAGCGAGAAATCGGCCAATCCGGTCATACGGCCAGCGCCGAACGAGCGGCAGGTATCCGGCAGTCAACAGACATTGGAGCCGATTTGGCGTCTAAGGTCAGCTTTCTGATCCCGAAAATGCGAACTCACGACCCTTTGTGGCCGGTCGGAACATCGAGAAACGGACGTTCAATTCGTGCCAGTTTGAGGAGCGCAAAGTGGTCAGCATACATTCTTAGATCAGCATTTGCCTAGCTCCCACAGTGAATCGCTGACGGCCGTGTTTGGTCTAGCGCTGCTCAAAGCGGTACCGAACGGAGCCGCTTCGCACGACGCGAAATTGGTTGCGTGATTTGGTGCCGACCGGGTTGGGCAGGGCCATCACCATCCAGCGAGTCGGGTCGAACACAAACGGCACGTACAGGATGCGATACCTGCGCTTTCGGTCTTCTCTTGCACTGCCAGCAACCTCAAGCTCTCGTGCCGACAGCTCGAACTCGCCGCCAGCGTCGAGCGCAGATTTGACCTCGTAGAGGTATTCGTGACGCGCGGTCACGACCCGGAAGTCGTAGCCCAAAGAGTCATCGCCCGCCGAGCCGGTGCAGAATTTTGCACGGTTCGACGAGACCCAGCACTCGTCCGACATCTCTTTTGGGTGGCGCCGGAAGAGTAGCTTCCACACCAACCATTCGCTGGCCATGCCCATGGCCGTGCGCGTTGCTTCGGGCGGCTGGTTGCGCCCAGCCCCCCCGCCACCGCCACCGCTCGATACTGTCCGCGATTTGCCTGCATCCTCCTGTTGAAGCAGACGAGCGACGCCGCTGCGGGTGAACCACTCGTTGCTTTGAGTCAAAGCCGTGTCCGCGAGGCTCTCGAATTCTAGGATGAACCGGGGGTTTCCAGTATCCAGCGAGCGTCCGGCGAAGGAGATGCTGCGGCGAGCCATCTCGGCCTTCTGGCGGAGCTCGTGAGCCTCCAACTCCTCGAATTTCAAATCTTCCGTCGTTAAATCTAGGTCACTCAGTGTCTCGGTAGTCGGCATGTTCGTCGGCCACCAGCCGGCGCGGCGAAGCAGGACCGGCAAAGCGCCTGGCGCGATCACCTCGAAGTCCAGCAGGCCCGCTTGGTCCAGTTCGCGCACGAGCTGCTGGGCATCGGTCGCTCCGGCACCGGCCGGCTGTTGAGCGTCGTTCTTCCTGCACCAGGCGCGCATCAGGTTCATTAAATCCGTGTGCCGCAACATCACCTGCTTCCGATTGGCGGCTGCAACGGCCTCCAGATCCTCAAGATCGACGGAGTGGTTGTCGGCCCCGAGCCTTCCTTCGAGCGCACGTTCCACGTGAGTGACGACGCGGGCTCGATCAAGCTCCTCCATCTGTAGCGGCCACTGCGAGTCGAACTGGATGAACTCAAGTGTTCGCAGGAGCACATACTTGTCTAGGGGCTCACCGGCCCGCCAGGCGGGCAGAAAAGCTCGCCTCAGCCGCGCGCGTATCGAGCAAGCCAATTCGGCAAGGTATGCGCTGAACAGACGGCGGAAATCGGCCTCGTCGTTCATCGGCGGGTAGCCAAGCTCGGCGAGCGTACGGCCGAAGGCGGCGAAGTTAAGGTTAAGCCGAAGGCAGATCGCTTTCTGGTCGTCGGTCTCGGCGACGACCTCGACCAGCTGGTCGACTACCTCCGCCGGGAGTTCGCCAGCGAGCCAGGCGCGAAGCTGTAGGGCCGGGCCGAGCTGAGCGTGTCTTTCGCGAAGCCGCTCTGCGACCTCCTGGCCCTTGAGGAAGGCCAATGTAGGCAGCACTGCGTCGACGCGGCGCTGGACGCCGCCATTCGTTGCGGCGAAGTGCTCGCGCACGACGCTGACGTCTCTGCCAATGGCCTTGGCCAGCATGTCCTCGGACGGTCCCGCTGCGCCGCCGCCGTAGCCGTCGCGCTGCAGCCTTCCCAGTAGAAGCTCGAGCGTGTTGCGCCTTGACCCGAGCAGCTTGGTGAGCGCCTGCGACGCTTCGAGCAGCAGCTGCAGGTCGATGGGGCCGACAGTCCTCACAAGCAGCGTCGGGGCGCGGGCGTGCTGCACGGCGTGCACGCGCTCCCTACCATGCACCGGTATTTCGAGCCCCGAGATGGTGAGGGCGAATTCTCCGCAGCGCCTGACGCGGATAGCGCGAAGCCGGCGGTCGAGCTCATCCGTGGGCAGCGTCCGCGTCTCCAGAGGGTCGCCGAGGTGCTCGTGCGCCAAGACGGCAAGGTCGCTTAGCCAGGATAGCTCGCCAGCCACGAGTGGGGGGTCGTCGGGCGATGTCTCGAACAAGCCGCCGTCAACGACCAATTGCACTTCGCTGGAATCCGTCAGCCGCGGAGAATAGCAGCCCGTAGCCGTGAGCAAATCGGAAATCAGTGAGGCGTTGGTCTCCCCCACGTCGAGCACCGCCTCGCCCGCGTCGCTCAGCGAGCGCGCGGCAAAGCCCTGTGGCTCGCTCGTCACGTATACGACGGGCCGGTCATGCTCGCAACCCTGCAGAACTTCGAGACTTCCCGCTCGCTCCACAATCAGTTGAAGCGATGCGTGCAGCGGGCTACGCCGCTCCGCTACGTCTGCCCACGCACGACGGACTTGGTCGCGCAAGTCGCGCCTTTCGGCGGCGGAAAGATCCGGGAGTGCCGCGGCGAGCGACGCCAGCCGTCCGGGCGCGCTAGACGGGGCCGACCAGTCGCGAAGGCCGATCTGGGGTTCGAAGAGGATCGAAGGGAGCTCTTCGCGGGCACCAGGCTCGGACTTGAAGCGCGCCACGAAGCGCGGGGGGTGCTGACGAGCCACCGTCGTGGACCAGCTGTCGCAAGGTCGTGCGAAGACGACCTCATCAGAGCGGGTGCTCGCGGGCCACTGGCCGTGTCGCAAGAATATGCTAAGGGGCGTTGGAAGGGTGACCGACTGGAACCCACGCCAGTGGTGAACGCTGAACTGGAAGTACGTGTCATCACGGACCCTCAGGTAGGCGACCAGAAGGTTTGAAAGAAGCTCCTTCGCCGACTCCGAAAGCTGCTCGTGCTCGAGCTGCCCCGGCACCCTCCAAGCCTCGCCGCGCATGTCGTATTGGGTCTGCGGGTAGTGCAAATCATGCTGGGAGGCGATCCTCGTCCAATTCGCGTCGAAGCCGTGCTTGGAATCTCCGTAACGAAGAAGGGCATTCCAGTATCCGTTTGGGGTGCCAGTGCCCCGCATCGTCGCAGGGATAGGTTCAAGTCCATCTCTCGTTCCCAGGATTCTCAGGAACTGGGTCCAGTCTTCGCGACGGTCGTCAGTGCGTGCTTTGGGCCAGCTGGTGAAGGCGACAAGGAGGCGATTGCGCTGGGACCTACAGTCCGGGGACGTGGAGGCCGCCTCGTCGAAATACTGCTCAAGCGTGCGACCGAGAACGCTCCACGACGCGGACATCAGCGCCTCCCTGGCGCGTATCCAACCGCCAGAGCACGGCACCATCAGATCGGCTGCGAGTAGCGCGGATTCGACGGCTTTGTCCCGGTCGGCGCGCCACACGCGGAATGCCCATGTCAAGGCCTCGTACCGCTGGTTCTCCGTCGCGGACTCCAACGCGCCCTTCAAGGCCTCCAGCGCTTCGACCGGATCGTAGTGCCGTAGGAGGCCAGCCTTCTCGAACTTCTGGACGACATCTTCGGGGATTCCGATGCCCTGGTTCAGGAAGCGAAACTTGCGAGCGATCGCTGAGGGCGGGTTGGGCGGCCCCTCGCCGCGCCTGCCGCGTGCGCTTGCCCTTCGCGCGAATACCGGAGGTGCATCACCCCGTGCGTCCGCGGTCGCAACAAGAAGCTTCTTCTCGTCGCTAAGGAGCACCTTCCTGCCCACCAATTCCGAGAGGCTGATGCCGGAAGCAGCGAAGAGCGCGAGCGTGTCCCCGTAGAAGTCTCGCCACGCGGTCGCGCCGTACTTGATCTTCTTTGCGAGGTATTCGGCTGTCGCCTCGATCCATTGGCCCAGGTGCTCCGCGTTCAGGTCGAGTGGCAGGCCGACAGCGGCGGCGAGCGTCTTAACCCGTGCGAGCTGCTTTTCAGAAACGCCGAAAAGGATGTCGGCCTCGGCGATCGATCGTAGACGTGTCGGCGAGATTTGCTTGGTTCGGACATCGGGCCAAGCGTAGAGAGTTCGGAACGACGCCCATTGGGCGCCTCCGCTGGACGCGGCGGGCCAGATGGCGGCGTCGGAGAGTGGTCGCCCGATCGACTGAAATGCAGCGATGATCGTTAAAATGTGCGACCCCGACCAGGCGGCCATGTCGACGACTGCGCTCGGCGGTACGTCCAAGCCCTCGTCGACGATCGCCAAACAAGCCTTCGCCGCAGTGTTGGCTGCGGCTTCGATCAGCAGTTGGTTCAGCGGCAGGTCGGGCTTTACGGCGCGCCGGTCGATATCCGCGAAGAATGGCGCATCGATGTGGCCGGCCATCGGCGAAACCGCATGTTCGTCCATCGGAAGAAAGTTGTACAGGCGCGGCGCGACAGCCTTGTCCAGGCACACGGCGATCGAAACGACGGCGTCGCCCTTCCAGGCCAGCCAGCGCTTGAGCGGCGGCGCCGCCGGTATGCTCTTCGCGACCGCGGCAAGCACAGCTTCCTTCTGCAGCGTCTGCCTGACGACGAGAAACGCGCTTCCGTCGTTCAGCCTCACGCGTTGCATTCGAATTTTCGAAGACGGATCCCTCAAGAGCGGTTCGACCGCGCGGGAGAGTGTCGCCTTCTCAACCTCGACTCCGGCTCGAACTATCGAGACTTCCAGCGACACGAGACGATCGAGAAAGAGCTGGACTGGCACCGCTGCGTTGGTCAGCGTGGCTACCTGCTTCTCCGCCAGTTCGACCTCACGCGAGGAAGCCAAAGGCAGGCAGACGACCGTCGCATACCCCAGCGCGGCGAGGCGTCGCACCTCTTCCGACTGTTCGCTAACGGCTACGGGCACGAGGTAGCGAGGTATGTCGGCGGCAACCTTAATGGCCACCTCCGTAGATGCGCCAATCTCTTCCAAGAGCTCTGTGATCTCCTCCGTCGACGCGAATCGGAAGCAGTAGCCGTCGAATCTGGGCGCCGGCATTTGAGTGCCAGCTGAAAAGATGTGGACGTCGTTAGTGAGCGCCTCGACGCTTCTAAAGCCGAGGCCCTTGTTTCCGATCCCTTCGCCGATTTCCTTATCGCTCGTTCCGATGTTGCGGATCGCCTCGAAGTTCGAGTCGGAGAAGGGACGTCCCTTGTTAGCGACGAGCAGTACGCCCGTGAGGTCGTCGGCGACCACTAAATGGATGGCGACCTCGCCCCTCTCACCGACGGCGTGCGCGTCGTGGGCGTTCTGAAGTAACTCGAAAAGGACGCGGTCGCCGTACTGCGTACCGATGATCTCGTTCAGGCTCCTCAGGCTCTCGTACACCTTTAGGCCGCGCCGCTGCCCGTCCAAAGCATGCTCAAGCTGCGAGCGAGTGACGCTGCCGATGAGCTTCGCGGCCGACGTGAGCTGCTTCGCCGCTGCAACCATCAACTTCTCAGCACTTCCGTCGTCCGTTGGTATCACGGCTTCATCCATATCCGCCCCCCGTTTGAACTGACTTGATAACGCTTTGCGAGGCGAAAAGCCAGGCCTCGATACTGCCGTAGGGACTTCCAGCACGAAGAAAGCCGATCGCTACTCCCCCGCCAGACGCTGTGACCGCTCGCCAAGACACCCTAGAAATATACCGCGCGCATTCAAATGGCAGCAAATCGCCGCGCAGCGGTCGTCCATAGAATGCGGATCCACCGACCGCTAAGGCCGACAAGCCGAAATTCCTTTTCCGGCAGGCTTCAAAATAAAGCACTCTTTCCCGCATCCGACCCATCTTGAGTTTCGGTTGGGGGCCGGTTTTCGGCAATGGGTTTGCCTGCCACCATGCCCAGGCGATTTGAAATTGGCCCGATTTTCGGGGTCGACCGCAACAGCCTGGCTTGGGGCTGGTCGGAGCGCGTCACGGGGCGCTGAGCGACGGTAATCTGTCACGGCTTTGTAATCGCCCTGTCACGGGGT
>ERZ1645187.4811-NODE-4811-length-10743-cov-5.298653_pt1 | contig 10743 bp, 11 predicted proteins | sample MGYA00575352_ERZ1645187 | MGnify/ENA primary metagenome ERZ1645187 (study PRJEB40837, sample SAMN11349314) | freshwater sediment metagenome | isolation source: river sediment | host: Sediment | place: India: Wazaribad , New Delhi | collected 2017-02-21 ...
AAACTAAAATTACCAAACAAACTACCTGTAGCGTAAAAATTAAAAGGGTCTCCTTCATTTTTAGGATAACCCCTTCCAACCCCTTGCCAAGTATTTTCATACTTACCTAAAAGCAAACCATCAGTGTCAACACCTTTATTAAACAACTGGTCTTCTCTATTTAAGTCTAGTATCTCTTCTTCTTTAGCATTAATAATATCATCGACCTCATTCCCTATTTGGGATTGAACTCGAATTAATCTTTCCATATAATCACTAACCGTACCTGCCATAAATACAAAGATATAAAAAAAGACCGTAAGAGTATTACGGTCTTTAGTTTATTAATCTAATTTAACTATGCTACAACAACTGAAGCAACATTAGATTTGTAAAGCAATCCACTTGCAGCTTTCAATACTACATAAGAACTCAAAGCTGAATCCCAAGTACTTACAGTGTAAGTTCCAGCAGAAGCAGCAGGAATTGTAAATGTGTAAGTTTTAGCTACAGAATCAGCAACAACAGCAGAAGCAGTTACAGCTACTCCACCTTTTTTGATTTTGAAGTCTCCAACTAACAATCCATCAACGAAGTGAGATTTGTCTAACAACAAAGCAGAAACTACTAATGAAGTTCCACCTACAGCTAAAGGAGATGCAGTTAATACAACATCATTGATACCTTCTAAGTCGCTCTCAGCAGAAAAATCTAACTCTTCTCCTGAAATCCAAGTTTGTCTTTCCATTTCTTGGAAGTCAGACAATTGCAATTGCATTTTAACCTCAGCAGGGTTGTTACCTTCTTTTCCTTTGTATTGTCCTACGAACAACATTTTTACTCCGAATCCTTTTACAACACCAGCTTTAGTTTGAGTGAAGATTTTATTTCCTTCAACATCGTACAAAGCTACATTGTAACGGTCTTTTGAGTTTAACATACGCAATGCTTTCCAATAGTTTACACCATTGTTATCAAACATTACATCATACTCGTATGGCATCTCTCCAGTTACAGTTTTGTAACCTGAACCATCAGCAGTATTGATATTTGGGTCTACAGGAACTAAAGCAAAAGATTTGATACCTTGTAAGATAATCAAGTCTCCTTTTTGTTGTCCTTCTTTAATGTTAGCTAAGTTTTGCTCATCTGTGTAAGCATATCCTCTTGGGGATAACTCAATTGTTGCTACTCTGTTCCAGTCGAAAGTACAACCTTCCATACCAGTTCCTAATAAATCACTTTGAGAACAAGCCACTACGTTTAATTGGTCTATTAATGCCATTTTTATTTAATGTATTTATTTATTTTTAATTCTTTAATTACTCCTTCGTCAGACAATGAAACTACATCTCCTACGTTATAGACTTTATCTACGGTAAATGATTTCAATACTCTGAACTCTTGACTGATTACAAATTTGTGTTTAGGATTTGGGTCGCCCATTCCTACAATCGTGTTTTCAGTAATTTCAAGTTCTGCGACAGGTTCTGTCACAGCCACTTTAATCTTTTGTTTTTTAGTTTCCATTACAAATTGTTTGATTTAATTTAAAATCATTTACAGACATTGTTATTTTAAAACAATGGTATGGTTGCATATCGTCAGTAAATCTATAATCATATCCCTTGAAAACATTCTCTATACCTGTAGATATAGTGGTATCAACCCCTATATTTCCAATTGTAGATAGTACATTCATTACGTCTAATCTAACTTCCTCATCTGCACGATGATTGATAGAAGTTTTACATTCTTTTACATTTACAACGAAAAACAATTCTACTTCTGTATCGTAAGCTCTGTTGCTATTCTGTTTATAATCTTTTTTATTCAAGAAGAAGAATTTATTCTTATCCACGTGAATTAAAGAAACATAATCAGTAGAACTTATAAAATGTTCGATAGTAGTCTTTTTATCTCTTTTAATCTCATAACATCTTGGATAACCTTCTAAAGTTACACCCCATAAAGCCGTTAGCTTATCATACAATTTTATTTGTATCTTAGCTATCACAGCATCCAGTCCTATCGGGTTTGTCTTTAAATTATTCGCCATTACATTAATGTTGATACTAAAATTTGATTAGCCTTTCTAAATCCCATTCTGAGCTTTTGAACCTCACTTCTAATTGAAGTTATTTCCCCAACTAACTGATTTTTCAATCCAGTTACTCGTACAATACTTCCAGCAGTTGTGCCTTCTAATTCAATCATTATCTTCTCATACAATTGAGCTGAGTGTGCCTGATTTGAATTACTTCTTAATGATGATAAGTATAATTGAATACAACCAATAATTGCATCTAATTGAATCGCTCTTGCAAATAACATTTTATTGTTAATCACAAAATCAGTATAATCATCATAAACAGTAATATCAAAATTAAGTCCATTCGATTCAGATAAACCATCAACATCATCTAAGTCAAATAACGTAGTAGATGTGTGACCTATAACCTTAATAGGTTGGATAAACAGGTAGTTTAATTGACTTAAAACATTACCTGAGTTCCAATCTCTTTTGTAAGGACTTACATCAAGGTCATCATTGATATAACCAATGTAATATTCCCCTTTGTAAGTAGTATCTGAATTATTAATCTCCCAATCTAAAATAACTTCTTGATGGTCGCTTGTAATTGTAATTGCCTTAGTTTGTATCGCTGCTTTCTTAGCAGTGTTCCAAAGTAATAATGTAATCGTTCCTGTTCCTTGAAAATCAAGTAGAACTCGGTTAATTTTAAACGCTACATTCTTCTCGTTAGAAACATTAATTTGATATCCAACAAAACCAGTAGGCAATGTTTCAACATCTATTTTGTTAGATGCGTTTTTGTAAAGTAGGCTTCTATCAATAAAATCAAATTCATTAAAAACTTGATTACATACATTTGATATTGCAGACTTCTTTAAATCTTTAAGCAATAAATTGAAATCACTATTACTTATTGATAAGTAATCTTGATTGTCTTTTATGTACTCAATCTTAGCATAAGGATTATCTGTTACGAAATATCCTGAAGAGCTTAGTTGATTCTCAGAATCTACAATAGCATAGCTAGGGTTGTAAGGTTGTTTAAACCCTACAACACCTAACAAAGCTGTTTGTATTTTATTGATATTAATCACTTACTATACGATTGCGAATGCTTGAATAGTAGTTTCTCCAGCAGCAGTCAAAGGAGCTTTAACGAAAGCTAAATCTTGAGATACTTCGTATTGAGTAACTACGTCTTGAGTATATCCATTGTTAGCAGAATCATCAGCACCTACTTCGTAAGTATGTACAGCGTATGCTTCAGAATCAACTGGGTTCAACAAGCTAGAGAAATCAGCAACTTTAGTTGAAACACCTTCTCTGTTTTGTTTTGGAATCCAAGGCAATGTAGCTACAGTTCCATCAGGAACTACAATCCAAAATCCTTTGTTGTAAGTAGCATCTAAAGCAACAGCTAAAGCACCTAATCCTACAGAGTGAACGAAAGTTACACCATTGAATTGGAAAGATAAGTTAGTAGCGTTAGAAACACCTTGAGCAGCTTGTTTTTCGAATTTAGCGTAAGAAACTGAATCACAGAAAACTTTCATAGCACCAACATATTTGTTAGCATCCATTGCGATTTTAGTAATTTGGATAGCTGTATCTTCGTTAGCAGCATCGATTTCAAATGCGTCATTTGTAGCATCAAAAGTTCCGTAAGCTGTAGCAGCAGAAACTCCTGAACGGTTGTTGAACAAGTAAGCAGTAGCAGCAGTTTCGTAACCTTCCATAAAGTTAGCAACTACGTTAGAGATTTCTTGGAACATTTGCTCATCAGCATTGTACAAAGAGTTGTCAGCTTGTTTCAATGACATATTGAATTTGTCAGTGTAACTTGCCCAAGTTGGAGTTAATACAGCAGTATCTCCTTTTGAACCAGTGTGGTTGTGAGTTCTTGCATTTCCTAATGCACGAGATGAACGAGCAGCGAAGTTAGTCTCAACAGTTCTATCTTCTCTCACTCTCAATTCAGAGTAGTTAGGGAACATAATTGGAGACATTGCTTTAAGAGCTAGGTAAGTAGCTGGGAATCTGAATCTCAATTCAGATGATTGGAAAGCACCAAGTAATCTAGCTTGAGCTTTTACCAAATTTGCGGTAGCACGATTTGCCATTTTTTGTAAATTTTTTAGTTATATATTTTTTTAATATTTGTTGTCATACCGACATAGTTTCTTTATAGCATACCGCCATTGTCAGCAAATATACGAAATAAATTAACACAAAATAAAAAAACCACGAATAAAGAGTCGCAGTTCTTTTATCGTGGTTTTTAAGGAATCCCTGGTGAGGATTATACTTTGGTATATCTTTTCTTTACCGTTAGAAACTTTCTACTTTCGTATCTAGTCATTTCGGACCTAGCTTCCTTAGCAGCTTCTCGCTTTACTAAATCAATAGCTTCTTTGCTAAAGAATAAAGACATTACCCATTCAGTTAATTTTCTCATAGTTTTAAAGTTCCAGCAGCAATTCTTTTTGCCATTTCTTCGTTTTGTTTAGACGCTCCCCAACCTTGTTTCTCAGCTTCTTTCAAAAATGCTTCTAAACTTCCAGTTTTAGCACCAGCAGATTCGTCTTTTATACCACTACCACCTGTCGGAGCAGGTAAATACGGTGTTACAAACTCAGAAACCCATTCTTTTACAGAAACAGGAGATAATGTGCTGTCATTTTTAATCACATTACCCATAGCGTCTTTAACAACTACTCTACCATCCTCTTTTTCAAAGCTAAATCCTTTTTCTTTAGCCTCTACAAAAATTGTAGACTTAGAAACCAAAGTATTATCAGGAATATGCTTAGTAAATTCAGTTTTAATCTCGTTTAAAGAGTTCTGTCTTTCAATATTTGTCTTAAATGTGATAAACTCGTTCTCTTTTTCAACCAAATTACTCTGTAATTTCTCAAAATCAGCCTTTAAGTTCTTAAACTTCTCCTCAGGCTCAACTTTACTTTCAGATTCTACCTTAGTTTTGATTGCATTAACCAAATTCTCAATAGTCTTTCCTTGAAACTCTAATCCAAGAGCATTTCTCTGCTCTTTAACCGCAATTTCAATAGCTGCTGTAGCAGCTTCTTTTTTCAAATTAGAGATACGCTCTTCATACGTTTCTTTCGGTAAGATAATTCTATCGGACAAATCAATCGTGTGAGCATCTTCTGAAGCAATCATCTCTGATAATTTCCCAGGCTCTAATCCTAAACTTGTTTCAATTTCGTTTAAATTTTCTACTGCCATTTCTTTATTGTTTTAAAAGTTCTAGTTCTTGTGTCAATTTGTTTATTCCCCACATTGGTTTAGCTTTCTTACCAGTCTTCTTCTCGTAAATCTTAGCTAACTCATCTCTTGTCTTAGGTAATGATTCTTCTTCAATTGACTTTGTAGTGTCTTTGATAGTCGGAAGTACAATCTCTTCTTCAACCACCTCAACAAACTCAGCGTATTCTTTAACCGCTTTGAACGGCTGTTTATCTAAGTACAACTTAGTAGCTTTCTCGTCTTTCTCGTAGTACAATCCATTAATGTGTGAGTGTGCGTTAACTTGTTCAGCGTACTCTACTTGTACAACGTGAACATCTCTTTCTAAAGCAATTCTAATCGCTTTGTCAAATCCTCCGTTTGTACGTGCTAATTTGTGCAGCTTGTAAACTGCCATTTGTGTTCCAATCATTTCTTTTGTTTTTAGTTATTAATTAAATCCTTACTTCACCAGCAGTTAGACAACTGCTGGTGCGATAGGTTTCTTATTCAATTCAAACCAAGCGTCAAACTCGGCATTCAATACATCTTCTGATTTGTAGTAATCAGTAACGGTCTTCCACCATTTATTAAACAATACTTTTCTCTGAGCTTCTTCCTGCCCAAAGATAGCAATAACATCTGTTAAATTCAAATGCAAGTAAGGCTCTAATTTCGCCTTTAACAAATTGATATGCAAATCAATAGGGTTGTTTCTGTACTTAGCTCCTAAATATTCAGCGAACAACTTATCTAAAACAACGCTATTATCTTGTAACTTAACAGCATTCTCATATCTTTCTAGTAGTGTATCATAACTTTCGATGATATATCTACGACCTAAGTTAATTGTAATACGACTTTCGCTTTTGTCTTTAGTAGTATCGTAAAAGTTTAATATCCACTCCGACATCTTCCACTCAATGTACTCTACAAAGTCAGCGTACATATTTAGCTTATTCTCCATCGGTTGTTTATCAAACATCACTTCAGTAGCCGTTTTGATACTACCTGTGTTTTTACTCACTCCATAGAACGTACCCCAATGTGTTTTATAGATACTCTCCTCTAACTTAGCCAACTCTTCATTGTACTGCTGCCATACATTCAAATCAGGAGATATAAACCCTGCAATGTTAGGAGCGATAACTGGAGTGTCATTGCTATCAGGAATTGGTAACTCAACTACATCTGTAACGTCATTCTTCGACACCATCTTACCGTGTCCGTTACAAGTGCCACATACCTCATCGCTATTACTACCTGAACCTCCACAGTCTCCACAATACTGAATATACATCCAAAAGATTGGATTCCCTTTATAAATTTTATATAGTGTCAAGAATGATTGGTCTCTAGCGTACTCTCTAGCCGCATCGATAACATTATCAATAGCTGATAATTTCTCCTCTTCTCCTGGCTCTTGAATGTTAGAACAAATCAGTGCGGGTACTTGACCAAATGGATGCTGAAATGACAACTCTTCAATAAGCAAGAAATCCATACCTATCTGCTCGAACACTCTGTCATTCAAATCATCGACAATTCTCCAAAACGTTCTTTGGTTCATTACCTTTGGTTCAAATATCACAAACTCTACTAATTGACCATTCGATTCGTAGTATCTAATCTTCTCGATAGACTTATAGGTTGGATAAATGTCAATAGCAGGGTCTGTGGTATATTCTAAAAATATCAAACCATTTGGGTCTGTATTCATTAACTTTATCGCATTCTTCTGAACCCATTCAGATAACGGCTTATTATCTCTAATACTCGCTATCTTTTTTATGAACTCAGTCTTAATACTTTCATTAGTGATATCATAGTCTTTAACTCCGCCAGTAGCGTAGTAAATATTATCAATAGGTTGAAATAATCTCTCGAACAAGTCTTTGATGCTTCTGCTGTACTTCTGTCTAGCCAATGCTTTCTTTTCGCTCTCAATGCCATCAATCCTGTCAATCAACTCATCAATGAACCCATCGCCATTCACTAAAGCCTTTAACTCATTAGAACTGTCACGCATTTCTGTGAACTCGTGACTTATTTTTAGATTGGCTTTGATAGCAGCAATCGCTTCTTGTTCGTCTTTGAAAATCATTTCTATATATTTAAAGCTACAAATTTACTAAAAAATATTAACATAATGACACTATGTTAATTTACTTGATGACACTGCTGAAAACCAGCAGTGTTACCACCTTATCATAACCTTAGGTTTACCCTTCAACTCAAAGTAGAAGCGCATCGCTAAAGCATCAGCAAAATCGGGAGACCTTCCCAATCTCTCTCTTACTTTGTTCTTAGGCTCTAGAGCATATTTACCATCATCCAATATTGGATTTTTATTTATCTGTTCCAACTCCTCAATCACTTGCTTTCTAAAGGCATTGTCTTGAATGAAAACCTTTGAGTCTTTAACCTGTTGTGCGAAAAATTCGTACACCTGAGCTTTTAAATTCTTGAAATTCTCTTTCTTACCTTGAACTACTACAGGCTTTGCATTGTTATGAAACCCAATAGCTCCGACTAAGTTCCCACTCTGTGATGAGTTCCTAGTAAAGGTCTGCAATCCATCAGCATCATATATCACATTCTTGAGTGGCACTCGGTAGTGAATCCTCAATTCATTTATCTTTTTACTAACCATCGTATCGTCAATCTTATCAATTGCGATAATCTTAACAACCACAAATCCTGCCCATACCATAATCACAAACTTATCCGCTCCAGTGTAGGCAATATCCGCAGTGATGTACCTATCTTCAGTAGGCTTGATAAACTCATTGGTATATAATCCAAGTATATCCTGATAATCAAACAGTGCATAAGGGTTGTCATCAAACTCCCAGTTCCCATACACCAACCTCTGTATCTCATTTGGAGATAAGATGTTAATCAAATTGGGTATATACTCCTTAGGCAGTGTCTTGTTATCAGATGGTAATGCTTGAATAAACTTTCTATAAAACGGAAGTGTATTCTCCAAATCCAACTTGTAGTAATCTTTGTACAAATAGTTCTTAGAAGGGTTACACGTCTGAAGCAGTTTTGGAGATAAGTTATATTCCTTATTCTTCCAACGACCAATAGAAGCCTGTAAGTTATTCTTACACTCTAACTCAAACTCTCCCGCTTCTTCAATCCATCCTCTTGTCATCTGCATCGAACCAAACCTCATATAATTCGGGTCTGAAGGCTGGTACTTAGCATCCAATAAAAATATCTTTGAACCGTTGTGAAAATGGAAGTAGTTATCCTGACCATTGTATTTGTAATACTCCTTACCTATTCCCCAAATATCTAATATCTCGTGAACCGATGGTATAGTAAACTTTCTTAAGTCAGTCAGTGTCTTTCTAGCAATAAAATAATGAGTCCCTGGGTACATAAGCGCATCAGCGCAAATTAACGAACATCCCAAGAAACTCTTGCCTGAATTATGAACTATGATGTTAGATTCTGTAACAATGTAATTATGATTATCCTCTACAGTTAAATCAAATACAGTATCTTGAAGTAATTCAAATCTGATTTCACTGATTAGATGTGAGTCCATCTCCTTCGCAACACTACATCTTTGATTGTCGCAGGAGATACCCCATACTCTTTTCCTAACATCTCTCTCGTTACTATCCTCGGCCTGAACTTTGCTCTTATCTCTAAGACTTGTTGATTGTTCAATATTGTCGTATGTCCCTTCTCTCCCCTCTTGTCTCCAAATAATTGAGGACATCTCTCTCTCGAATGATGAGCATTCTCTTTGACAGTTACCCATTCCAAATTCTCCACTGAGTTGTTCATCCTGTCGAAATCTATATGATTTACAGTGTCTTTGTTCTGAGGATTTGTTAAGAAATGAATAGCAACTAATCTGTGAACTAACATTGTCTTTTTCGGAGAACTTAGACTTATTCTTAAATACCCCTTTCCTGTCGTTGTAGGTTTCAAAATACGTCTCTTCGTTTGTCCATAAGTCTTGTTTGATGCTACCCTGCCCTTCGATGAGATTTCGTACATCCCATTTGTCCCTTGAATAGCAATCCAAGATTCGTTTGGCAAATTCTCCTGCTGGTATCCAGTTTTCTTCATAATAAATTTCGTGATTAGGTGTTAGTGAGATAGTATTTCCATCTCTCATAACAAAGATAATCATTTTATTATATTCGGAGGCACTAAAAAGAGGAAAGTTTTTAACATCTATTACTTTTTTATACTCAAGAAATCCAAGACTATTGAAAGAAGCTACATTATCGCCTATTTCAAAATCTTGAATCTCTTTGTAGCCAAAGTCAGTAAGCACCTTAGTACCTCTAGCTGTACAGCCTTTACTTCCGCCGTAAGCAATGTCAATTGTCGTATCATCTATCCAATACTTAACAGCTTGTAGCTGCTTGACATTGCCACGAACATTTAAACTTATCTGTTTATTCTTCATTTAAGATTTTCATCCCTACAATTGGCACAGCCTGAAGTTTGTCTCCTCCTGAAGTTACATCTAACTTATCGCCATACTTAGTAGGATTCAGTTTACCCAACATCCACTTACGAGTATCAATCTGTAGTCTTGAGCGATTGATAACGTTATGATTGATTATCTCTTCTCCTCTTTCGTTATAACTCATATCAGCAGACTGCTTGTCAGCAATCTCCAACATCTCTTCAAAGATATTATCAGCTCTCTTCTTAGTAGCATTCTTATAACGCTCTTGTAGCTCTTCAGATGCTTCCAACCACTTATAGAACGTTTTAGTTCCAACTGTATCAGGTCGTTTTAAAATAGAGCGAATAGAACCACCTTCTTCTATTAAATCAATTATTAAATCAATTACTTCTTTTTTCTCTAATTCAGTATAAACCATAATATAAATATTGTTAGTGCTACAAATATACTCTTTTTTTTAATACAAAATAAATAAATATAAAAAGTACACATTTACTACATTGAAAGTGGATTTTGGGGGACACCCCCCTAAAAATATTAAAATAGAGGGGGGGTGTCCCTAAAAAACGCAAATTGTCAACGAAACGCGTACTGTCAAAAAAGCTAAAACGTTGTAAATCAACAAAGTAAGTTTTTAAGCCAATTTTGAACTAAAGTTCAAAAGAGGAAAAAATTTTTTTGACTCTTGATTTTGGTCTCAAAAAACACGTTTTATATTCAAAATGCGTTTCAAAAAATGTTAATGTGTACTCAATGTGTACTGAAAAAAATTTAAAATGTAGGAAAAATCTTCTCCTACAAAAACGTTTTGTAGGAAGAACTGTCAATAAAGTGTCAATAACTTAATAGTATTTTAGGGGTAAAAATTTTTACAGGGGGTCATTATCACCCCTCCTCCAAAATCTCAATGGGGTACGGGGTGTGCTAAATTGGGTTGATTTGGTTGATTTGGTCGGGGCGCGGTGTAAAATGGCTTGTTTTCAAATGAAATTTGAATACTTGCCCTCTTTTTGCGGTGATTACCCGCTAAAAA
>ERZ1645187.4812-NODE-4812-length-10742-cov-12.401797_pt1 | contig 10742 bp, 8 predicted proteins | sample MGYA00575352_ERZ1645187 | MGnify/ENA primary metagenome ERZ1645187 (study PRJEB40837, sample SAMN11349314) | freshwater sediment metagenome | isolation source: river sediment | host: Sediment | place: India: Wazaribad , New Delhi | collected 2017-02-21 ...
CGATCGCCTCCACGCGGGACGCCGCCAGCGCGGGCAGCGCGTCGCCGAGCGGGCCGTAGGAGCCCACCACGAGGATCGCGGGCCGCTCCGCCAGGCCGCCGAGCACGGCGTACGCCGACGACGTCGCCGCCACGATGTCCTCCCGCGGCCAGGTGTCGGCCACGAGGGCGGGCTCGTCGAGCTGGACCCACTCGACCCCGGCGGCGGCCAGCGCCCGCAGCAGGTCGGCGTAGGCGGCGACGACGTCGTCGAGCCGGTCGAGGGGGGTGAAGTCCTCGGGGGCGCCGTCGGCGGCCTTGGAGAGGAGGGCCAGCGTCACGGGTCCCACCACCACGGGACGCAGCCCCGGGGCCTCGGTGGCGAGGCGCACCACGCGGTCGTCCACGAGCCGGATGTCCGTGTCCGGGCCGATCTCGGGGACGAGGTAGTGGTAGTTGGAGTCGAACCACTTGGTCATCTCGAGCGGCGGGCGGTCGCCGATTCCCCGGGCCACGGTCCAGTAGGCGGCGAGGTCGAGGGAGCCGTCCTCGGCGCGCAGGTCGTCGAAGCGGGCCGGCACGATGCCCAGCGATGAGGCGATGTCCCACACCTGGTCGTAGCCGGTGGCGTCCGCCGGGACGGAGTACGGCTCGGTGAGGCCCAGCCCGGCCAGGCGCTCCCTGGTCTGGGCGCGCACGGCGGCGAGCGCGGCCTGCGTGTCCTCGAGGCTGGCGCGGCCGGCCCAGAAGGCCTCGACGGCCTTCTTGAACTCGCGGTCCCGGCCGATGCGGGGGTAGCCGAGGATGGTCGCGGCGGGGAAGGTGGTCATGGGGTCTGTCCTTCGGTGGGGGTGGCGGGGGGCGGGGGGGGGGGGGTCGGGCCGGTGGAGGTCGGGAGGGCGGTCGGGGCGGCGGACGGAGCGGGTTCGGACATGGGTTCGGTGGGAGAGGGCGGCCCCTCCACGAGCCCGCGGCGGCGGAGTTCGGCGTGGAGGGCGAGGGCGGGCCGGGACTGGTTGAAGGTGAAGACGTGCACGCCGGGGGCACCCGCCTCGAGGGTGCCCTCGACGAGGTCGGCGGTGGCGGCGATGCCGCGGGCGAACCGCTCCTCCGGGTCCGGGACGTCGAGACGTGCCACCAGCCCCGCCGGGGGTTCCACCCCGCTGAGGGCGGCGAGCCGGCGGAGCCGGCCGGGGTCGGTGAGCGGGATGATGCCCGGCAGGATGGGGAGGGACACCCCGGCGGAGGGTGCCTCGCGCACGAGGGCGGCGAACTCGGCGACGTCATAGAACACCTGGGTGATCGCGAAGTCGGCCCCGGACTCCTGCTTGGCGCGCATGGTGACGAGTTCGCGGTAGCGCCGCTCGCCGTGGGCGTGGGGGTAGACGGCGCAGCCCACGGACACCTCGCCGTCGAGGAGGCCGGCCGCCCGGGCGTCCGCCTCCACCCGGCGGATGAGGCCCACGAGGTCGGTGGCCCGGTTCAGCCCGTCGGGATGGGGTTCCCACTGTTTCCCGGGTTCGGGGTCGCCGCGCAGGGCGAGGAAGTCGCGGACCCCGGCGGCGAGCATGGCCCGCACCCGCGCGGCCAGCTCGGCCCGGGACGTGCCGACCACCGTCAGGTGCGCCACCGCCGGGACCCCGCCGTCGGCCAGCAGCCGCTCCAGCAGGTCGCGGGACGCCGCCCGGCCGGGCGCGCTGGAGGGGTAGGTGATGGAGAAGAACTGGGGCGCCGTCGTCGCAAGGGCCCGCACCGTCTCCCACACGGCCTCGGCCTGGTCGGGCCGGCGGGGCGGGTAGAGCTCGTAGGAGATGCGGGGCAGGCCGGGCCCGGGCGGGCAGCAGGTGGCGGCCGGGACGCGCGGACGACGGCGGGGGTCGCCCGCGCGCTCCGGGTTCCGTGCCATGGGGCTCTCCATCGGTCCCGGCTGAAGCACCCGCACCGCCGGGCGGCGGGGGTTGCTGCGGCGTCGTCGAACCGGGTCTCTCGGCCGCTCTGGATGGTGTCTCCTCGATGATCGACCCCGGCCACGACCCCCGGCCACGATCGTCCAGCCGGTGAGACGGGGCAACCGCATGGCGGGACGGGAGCGGGACGGGGCCGTCGGGGCCGCCGCAATCCCCCGGACGGCCGCGTGCGGGACCGGCCGGATGCCGCGCGGACCGTAGACTCCACAGCATGGAGGAGGTATCGCGCGCGCCCCGTGCGGTCCCCCTGTCCGCCCGCTCCGCGCCCCGGCGCTCCACCCGCCGCACCGTCCAGCTCGTCGACGTCGAGGAACAGCACATCCGCCGGCCGGGCGACCTGGTCTCCGCGATCGTCTCGCTCGTGGGCATCGCCCTCGTGCTCCTGCTCGCCGTCTACGGCCAGGCCACCACCACCGGGGTGACCGAGGACGTCACCGACGTGGTCACCCGGAACCTCCGCCAGATCCTCCTCCTGCCGGTCACGGCGCTGGAGGGCCTCGTGGTGTTCCTCGTGCCGGTCAGCGTCATCGTCTTCGGGATCGTGCGGCGCCAGTGGCGCACCCTGGTGGAGGCGCTGCTCGCCGGCCTCGCGGTGGCGGTCGTCGCGTGGCTTCTCAATGCCGCCATCGAACTCCTGGAACCGGCCAGCGCGTTGCGCCTCGGGCTCACCCGCAACCCGCGGGGCGTGGCCGTCACCGCGTTCTCGCCCTACGTGGCGGCGATCGCGGCCCTCCTCACCGCGGCGGGACGCAGCCCGAGCTCACGGCTGACCCGGTGGTCGTGGAACTTCCTGTTCCTCGTGCTGGTGCTGGCCGTGCTCCAGGGGGACCAGACCATCGCCGCGGCCATCATCACCGTCCTCCTCGGCCGGGTGGCGGGGTTCACCTCCCGCTGGGTGGGCGGGGCCCGCTCCACCCGGGCCTCCGGCCTCTCGCTCGTGCGGGGCCTGCGACGGGCCGGCCTGGACCCGGACCGGGTGGTCCGCCTCGACGCCAAGGAGGGCCCGGTCAAGGCGTGGCTGGTCTCCTCCGACGCCCCGGTGGGCCACAACGCGCAGTTCCAGCTCGAACCCGAACCCGCCGACGGCCGCCACAACAGCGGCTCGGTCCCCCGCGTCCACGCCCACGCCGCCCACGACGAGCACCGCCTCGCCCAGCTCTCGGACCTCATGCGCCTCCTCGACCAGGACGGCAGCGTCATCGTCGAGGACCCGCTCCCGATCCCGCCCGACGTGCGGGAGATCCTCGCGGAGGTCCGCGAGACGCGGCACAGCTCGGACCACCGGCTGTACTCCGTGTGGCAGAACGGGCTCCGCTCCGACGTCACAGTGCTGGACGCGGACCGCCAGGTGGTGGGACTGCTCGCCACCCTGTGGGAGACCATCCGGATCCGGGGCATCAACCGGCGGGTGACCCCCACCCTGCGGGAGACGGCGGAGCACGCCATCCTCATGTCCTTCGCCGCGTCCTCCGCCGGGGTCAACGTGCCGGAGATCCGCGGCATCGCCGAGGCGGACGACTCCATCCTCATCGTCCAGCCGCACCTCCCCGCCCCGCGGACGTTCGCCCAGCTCGAGGACGTCGACGACGACCTCCTCGACACCCTCTGGCGCCAGATCCGCTCCGCCCACGACCGGGGCATCTCCCACCGCAACCTCACCGCCTCCCACGTGGTGGTGGATGCCGAGGGGACCATGTGGATCCGGGGCTGGGACTCCGGGGAGATCGCGTCCTCGGAACTCTCCCGCCGCTTCGACCTCGCCCAGGCCCTCACGCTGATCGCTCTGAAGGTGGGGGTGGAGCGGGCGATGCGCAGCGCCAGCCGCAACCTCTCCCCCACGCAACTCGCCTCGATAGCCCCGCTCCTCCAGGGCCCCACACTGCCCCACGAGACCCGCATGGCCATGGCCGAGCAGAAGGGGATCCTCGGCGAGTTGCGCGGGGAGCTCACCCAGCTCATCCCCGAGGCGAGTGCGGAGCCGTTACCGCTGCGGCGGTTCAGCCTCCGCACCGTGCTGTCCGTGTCCCTGCTGCTGGTGGCCGCCGTGGTGGCGTTCGGGACCTTCAACCTGAACGACGTCGTCGAGGGCTTCCGGAGCGCCAATCCGGTGTGGCTGGCGGCGGCCTTCGGGTTCGGCCTGTCCACCTACTTCGGCGCCGCCCTCGGCCTCGCGTCCTTCACCCAGGAGAAGCTCGGCCTGTGGCGGACCACGAAGGTGCAGATCGCCTCCTCGATCGTCTCCCTCGTGGCGCCCGCAGGCGTGGGTCCCGCCGCCATCGACCTCCGCTACCTCTCCAAGCAGAAGGTCCCCGGCCCGCTCGCGGTGGCCACGGTGTCCCTCACGATGGTGTCCCGCTTCGTCGTCACCGTGATCCTCCTGGTGCTCGTGACCGTGTTCACCGGGTCCGCGGGCACGGTGACCCTCCCCTCGGTGGAGGTCATCATCGGCACCCTGCTGGTGGCCGCCCTGGCGGGCGCGCTCGTCGCCATCCCCGCGATCCGTGCCTGGGTGATGAAGCAGGTCAGGCCGGTGGTCCGGCAGGTGTGGCCGCGCTTCGTGTGGCTGCTCGGCAACCCCCGCCGCCTGCTGCTCGGCGTGCTCGGCAACGCCATCATGTCCGCCGGCTACATCGTGGCCTTCGGCCTCACCCTGGCGGCGTTCGGCCACACCATGCCGGCCGCCTCGCTCGCGATCACCTACCTGGCCGCCAACTCCGCCGGCTCGCTGGTTCCCTCCCCCGCCGGTATCGGGCCCGTCGAGATCGCGCTGACCTCCGGCCTCACCCTGGCGGGCATCCCGTCGGCCACCGCGCTGTCCGTGGTCATCGTGTTCCGCGTGCTCACGCTCTGGGCCCGCGTCCCGCTCGGATGGCTGGCGCTCCGCTCCCTCCAGCGGACGAATGACCTCTGACCCCGAGGCCGCCGGCACAGCGACGGCGCCCGGCACGACGACGGCGCCCGGCACCACGACGGCGCCCGGCCGCGCCGTCGCCGCCGCCGTGGTGGTGCTCGCCACCGCCCTGCACGCCCTGTTCTCCTGGCAGCAGTGGACGGCGCTGATCGTGCCCTCGTGGGACCTGGCGATCTTCTCCCAGCTCGCGAAGGCCTACTCCCGGTTCGAGGCCCCGGTGGTGCCGATCAAGGGCATCGACTTCAACCTGCTGGGCGACCACTTCCACCCGATCCTCGTGCTCCTCGGCCCGGTGTGGGCGCTCTGGCCCTCCGGACTCGCGCTCCTCCTCGTGCAGGCGGTCCTCCTCGGGGTCTCCGCGTGGCCGCTGACCCGGCTCGCGGTGGAACGGTACGGATCCCGCTGGGGGACCGTGTTCGGGCTGGGGTACGCCCTGTCCTGGGGGATGCAGGCCGCCGTGGCCGCGCAGTTCCACGAGATCGCGTTCGCCGTCCCGCTGCTCGCCTTCTCCCTTGCGGCGTTCCTGCGGGAACGGCCGGTCGCAGCCGCACTGTGGGCCGCACCGCTCGTGTTCGTGAAGGAGGACCTCGGGATCACGGTGGCGCTCCTGGGCGTGCTCATCGCGTGGCGGTTCCGGCACCCGAGCGGCCACAGGCCGGCCGCCCCGGTGCTGGGCGTCGCGCTCGCCGCGTGGGGCCTCGCGTGGGTGGTGCTCGCGGTCGGGGTGATCCTGCCCGCCCTCAACCCCGGCGGACAGTACGACTACACCGACCGGCTCACCGACCTGGCAGCGGTTCTCACCCCCGCCAGCAAGTGGCTCACTCTCCTCATGCTCGTGACGACGGCGGGGGTGGCGGGGCTGCGTTCCCCGCTGTTCCTGCTGGTGGTGCCCACCCTCGCCTGGCGGTTCGCGGGGGACGTCGAGCAGTACTGGAGCTGGGGCTGGCACTACGACGCGATCCTCATGCCGATCGCCCTCGCCGCGCTGCTGGACGGGCTGCGGCCGCGGTCGTCCAGCAGGGTGGGGAACCGGCCGGACCGCGGCCGGGGAGGCCGGCCCGTCGACGGCGGCGCCGACGCCCGGACGGGCTGGCCGGCACGGGGGGCGCTCGCCGTCGCCGTCGGCACCACCCTGGTGCTGGGGACGGCGCTGCCGTACGCGACGCTCCTGCGCCCCGAGACGTGGGTCCGGACATGGCGGTGGGAACCCGCCCAGCGGGTGATCGCGACGATCCCGCCGGGGTCGCGGGTGGAGACGGACCTGACCCTGCTCGCGTACCTCGTGCCCCGGGCGGAGGTCTCCTGGGTGGGCACGGAGTCCCGGCTGCCGGACTTCGTGGTGGTGGACGACTACTCGGCCGCCTGGGGTGGGATGCCGCCGGAGGACCCGGCCGCGTGGGCCACCGACCGCTGGGGCGAGCCCTTCACGACGGTCCTGGAGGACGGCGGCTTCACGGTGGCGCGCCGGGGATGAGGGGCGCCACGCGGGCGGCCGAGGCGTGGAGAGGGGCCGCCCCGAGGCGTGGCGAGGGGCCGCATTCCACCGGCGGCGAACGGCGCCGGTGCCCGCGCGAGCGCGTCAGCGGGACCGTCTACAGTTGACCGGGTGAAGGCCCTCCGCCTCCCCAGCCACCTCGCCGCGGCGCTCCTGCTCGCCGCGGCGTTCGTCGTGGGCGCGTGGTGGGCGGCCACACCAGCGGCGGCGCACGACCAGCTGATCTCCTCCACCCCCGCGGACGGCGGGACGCTCACCGAACTGCCCACGCAGATCGTGCTCGAGTTCAACAACGAACTCATCGACGCCGCGCCCGCCCTCCTCATCCGGGACGCCGCGAACACGACGATCCACCGGGCGACACCGGAGGTCGACGGGCGGTTCGCGACCACCGCTTTCCCCGAACTCGGGGACGGCTCCTACCGGATCGCGTGGTCGGTGGTGTCCTCGGACGGCCACCGGATCGAGGGATCCATGCCGTTCGAGATGGCGACGGGGCGGGCCGCCGCTCCCCTGGCGAGCCCGGGTGCGGCGTCCACGGGTGCGGCGTCCACGGGTGCGGACAGCGGCCCGGACGACGACGTGGCGTCGGTGTCCGCGACGGCGGCCGAGGAGGCCGGGCTCGCCGGCCTGCCTGCCGCCGCGCGGGTGGCGATCGGCATCGGCGGGGTCGGTGCGGTGGCGGCGGTGGCCGCCGTCGTCGTGCTCCGTGCGCGGCGAGGTGGGCTGAGATGACGAACGACGAAGGAGCAGCCGTGAGCGACGGTTCGTACCAGCAGCCCCAGCAGCCGGCGACGCCGGCGCCGCCCGGCAGGCCCGCGCGAAACCTCCTCATCTCGCTGCTGGTCGCGGCGATCATGCTCCTGCTCGGCATCGTGATCGGCCTGCTGATCGCGAACGCGAACTCCGGCTCGGAGTCCGCGCCGGCGGGGGGAGACACGCCGGCGGCCACGGCCGGAGCCACGCCGTCGGCCGAGCCCACGTTCACCGAGGAGGAGGTGCAGGAGGTCCTCGAGCTGATCCGGGCGCAGCCGCGGCGGGACGCGGAGGATCCGTACGCCGTCGGCGAGGTGGACGCGCCCGTGGTGCTCATCGAGTACGCGGACTACCGCTGCAGCTTCTGCGGCAAATGGGCGCTGGAGACCAAGCCCGGGCTGATGGAGCAGGTGGAGGACGGCACGCTGCGGATCGAGTGGCGGGACTTCCCGGTGTTCGGCAACGAGTCCGTGGACCTGGCGGTGGCGGCGCGGGCGGCCGCGCAGCAGGGCCTGTTCTGGGAGTACAACGAGGCGATCTTCACCTACCAGTTCGAGGAGAACAACCAGGACTTCACGGCGGAGGCGCTCACCGCACTGGCCGAGCGGGTGGGGGTTCCTGACCTGGAGGCGTTCGCCGCCGATCTCGGGAGCGAGGAGCTCCGCGCCGAGGTCCAGGCGGAGTTCGACGCGTCCCTCTCGCTGCTCGGCCAGGCCTCCACGCCGCAGTTCCTGATCAACGACCAGTACGTGGGCGGGGCGCTGCCGCTCGAGGACTTCCAGGCCGTGATCGAGCAGGAGCTCGGCAAGCTCTGAGGCCCGGCCGCGGTGCTCCGAGGCCCGGCCCCGGCGGGCCTCACCACTCCGGGGAGAAGGAACTCCACCCGATCTCGGCCGGCGCCGTCGCCGACGGCACGGGCTTCGGGACGCCGAGGATCTCACGGAGGTCGTCCACGCCGGAGGAGCCGTAGACCGGCTCGGTCGCGACCATCCGGGACGCGGCCTCGCAGGCCAACCCCGCGGCGTCGACGGGACTGCGCTTCTCCTTCACCACGTGGTGGAGGAACACGGCCCAGTACGTGTCCCCCGCAGCCACGGTGTTGATGGCCCGCACCCGGGGCGCCCGCACGTGCACGGGGGCGTCCATGCCCCGGCAGAACACCAGGGCACCGTCGGCGCCGAGGGTCATCGAGAGGACCTTGGCCCGGGACTTCGCGCGCAGCGCCTGGAGCACCGCGATCTCGTCCCCCGGGATCATCTCGTTCGACATGTTGACGTACGTGGCGGAGAGGAACTCCTGGTCGTAGGGGTTGTTGGGGCCCTGGATGTCGTGGAGGTCGACGGCGACGCGTCGCCCCCGCTGCCGCAGCGGCTCGAGCAGGGGCCGCACCATGTCGAGGTTGGCGAGCACCACCAGCTTCGCCCGGAAGAGGTCCGGCTCGAGATCCTCCGGCTGGAAGACGAACGAGGTCGCGTCCGTGAGGTCCGTGTTCACCTGGCGGCGGCCCGTGGTGTCGTAGAGGACCACGGAGCGTGGGGTGCGCGCGAGCTCGCGGCGGCACAGGTGGGTGGAGAGGTTGTAGCGGTAGGCCTCGGCGTCGATCATGGCCGCCGGGTAGTCCTCGCCGAGCGGGCTCGCGAGCGCGACGACGTGCCCGAGCGCGCACAGCGAGCGCGCCACGTTGAACGCCACGCCCCCAACCGTGTGGCGGATGGCGCCCGTGAGGTAGCGCTGCGCGACGTACTCCACGGGGAAACGGTCCACGGGTAGTGAGGTCTGCTGATTGGCAATGCCAATCACGACTACTCGCATCGATCACTCCTCGTGCCGGACACGTCACCGTTGCTCGGTACGGCGGGACTGAGATCCATTGTTCAACGACCGCGCCCGCCGCCGCGCCATTTCAAGCTGCTGCGCCTGTGTGGGTTGTGTGTGGTGGGTCACGTGGACCGCGGCCGGCGACGGCGCGGGCGGGGCGTCGTCGGCGCTTGGGGGACGCGGCCGACGGCGCTGGCGTCGTCGACGGCGCGGGCGGGCGTCGTCGTCGACGTCGTCACGGACGGTCCGGCCCGGCTGGGAGGGGCCGTGGTAGCTTTCCGGTCGTCCGCACGACGAGAGGTCCCGCGATGCAGCCCCAGTTCCAGCCCGACTTCGCCAAGGCCGGCGGCCTGATCACCGCGATAGCGGTGGACGACTCCACGGGCGAGGTGTTGATGGTGGCGTACATGAACGAGGAGTCGTTCGGCCTGACCCTGGAGACGGGCAGGGTGCACTACTGGTCGCGCTCGCGGCAGAAGCTGTGGAAGAAGGGCGAGTCCTCCGGGAACATGCAGGAGCTCGTGGAGATGCGGGTGGACTGCGACATGGACGCCGTGGTGGTGCGGGTGCGGCAGTCCGGCCCCGCGTGCCACGAGGGTTTCCACAGCTGCTTCTACCGCACGGTGGCCGAGGACGGCTCGCTGGTGGAGAACTCCGAGCGGGAGATGACGCCCGAGGAGATGTACGGGAGCACCCGGTGAGCGCACCGGCGGGCGCGCCGGCAGGCGCCCCGGCGGGCGCGACGTCGGGCGCACCGGCAAGCGAGACGTCGGGTGTGGCGGCGGGCGGCGCCGTCGAGAGGGTGCTCCGCCTGGGGCTGCCGAAGGGCAGCCTGCAGGACGCCACGGTGAGCCTGTTCAAGCAGGCGGGTTTCTCCATCTCGATCTCGTCCCGCGGCTACTTCCCCGCGATCGACGACGACGAGATCGAGTGCATGCTCATCCGCCCCCAGGAGGCCTCCCGCTACGTGGAGCACGGGCTGATCGACCTCGCGGTCACGGGCTTCGACTGGATCCTGGGGCGGGACGTGGTCGAGGTGGCGGAACTCGAGTACTCGAAGCAGCTGCGCCGGCCGGTGCGCTGGGTGGTGGCGGTGCCCGCGGACTCGCCGATCCGCTCGGTGGCCGACCTGGAGGGCAAGCGGATCGCCACCGAGGCGGTGGAGCTGACGGAGCGGTTCCTCGAGGAGAACGGGGTGACGGCCGAGGTCGAGTACTCGTGGGGCGCCACCGAGGTGAAGCCGCCGTACCTCGCGGACGCGATCGTGGAGCTCACGGAGACGGGGAGTTCGTTGCGCGCCAACGGGCTGCGGATCGTGCACGAGGTGTTGCGCTCCACCACCCGGCTGATCGCGAACCGCGACGCCATGGCCGATCCGTGGAAGCGGGGCCGGATCGAGGACCTGGCCCTGCTGCTGCGGGCGTCGTTGGCGGCGCGGGGCAAGGCCGGGCTCATGCTGAACGTGCACGAGTCCAACCTCGCGGCGGTGGAGGACGTGCTGCCCTCGCTGAAGAGCCCGACGATCTCGCGCCTCCAGACCGAGGGCTGGCTCGCGGTCAACACGATCGTGGACGAGGCCGAGGTGCGGCTCCTGATCCCGCGGCTCAAGGCCGCCGGGGCGGAGGACATCGTCGAGTTCCCGCTGAGCAAGGTGGTCGAGTAGGGCGACGACGGCGCCGCGCGGGCAGCCCCGAACGGGCGTCCCCGGGCGGGTGGCCCCGGACGGGCGTCCCCGGGTGGGTGGCGCGCCCGTGCGAGTGGCGCTGAAACGGGTGGGGCGCCGTCGTCGTCAGATCCCGAACAGTCCGGGCGGAAGC
>ERZ1645187.4814-NODE-4814-length-10739-cov-9.786597_pt1 | contig 10739 bp, 10 predicted proteins | sample MGYA00575352_ERZ1645187 | MGnify/ENA primary metagenome ERZ1645187 (study PRJEB40837, sample SAMN11349314) | freshwater sediment metagenome | isolation source: river sediment | host: Sediment | place: India: Wazaribad , New Delhi | collected 2017-02-21 ...
CGTGAGCAGGTTCCCGATCCCTTCAACGCAAGCGGCGCAAACGACGCAAAAGCCCCGCCAGCGCTCCGATCTCTTCGCCCCTCGTCCGCGCCGGAGCGCGGGCATCCTGCCCGCCCATCAATCCCTTCGCCATTCATAATTTTCGGTCTTCTCCCCCCCTCCGTGCCTCCGCGTCTCCGCGTGAGCAGGTTTTCGGCCCTCTTCCCCTTTGCAACCCCTGCGCCTTTGCGAGAAAAGGCTCTCCCGGCTCGAAAAATCGCGGCTCAGGCCTCCCAAAAGGCCAAAATGGCCATCCACGCCTCGGCGCGACAAGTTTTGGGCCTAAAATGGTCCGTTTTGCGTCTTGGAGGGCCAAATTTCGGCCCCAAACGACCATTTTCCGCCCCGAACGACAGGATATTGCCTTTCAGGAGCCATTTTTGAGCGAAATCGACCGCTCGCGCGGCTCCGCCCGCAGTTTCGCACGCCGTTGACCGCCCCGCTTCATTCCGCTATTCTTTGGCCACTCAGGACGACGCACTCCGGTTGTATAATGCCAAGCTTATAGTTGGTGGAATTAAAAATGTTGGCATTAAGAGAGAAATAATATGAAAACCGCAATATGCCGAATGTTACAGTTTCTCTTCCTTGCGCTATACGCAATCGGCGCATTTATCGTTATCCTCGGCGCCTTCGGCATGGCTGTCGATCTGATTTCTTATTTCACCAAAGCGGTCACCCCTGATTTCAAAACCAATCTCGCCCAGGTGGGTCTTGGTGCACTTATCACGTTTGCAGCCAAATACGCGGAGCGGCTCCTCGTCGCTGCGCTAAAACCACAAAACGACATGTTTTTCGCTTTGTTAAAGAGCCCCCCATCATCCTTCTTCCAGAAACATAATGTCGATAAATAAGTATGCCGACAAGTCGGTGCATGCTATTGGCGACGAGTCGCCTCAGCCTGAACGTTGAAATTCAGCACGAGAAATGACACAGATAAAAGCCATTTTGATTGCCCTTGCTGTCGTCGTTTTGGCGGCAATCGCATGTATTAGTCTATTCGCGTGGTCGTGCAATAGCCCCGCCGTACCCCTAGAAAAACTCAATCAGCTTCAGGTCGGGATGACGAAGACCCAGGTTCAGGATGTCCTGGGAAACCCAGACGAGGACACCTCCAGCCCGGATTTCCCCGGCTCCCACTGGTGGTACAAGAATCCTTTCAAATGGTATGCCCTCCGCATCGATTTTTCAGAGGATGACAAAATCATCCGCTACGCTCATGACGATTAAAAAATATAACGCGCGATACAATCGGTTGCAGCCCCCCCGCCACAAGATGTCGGCTCCCCGGCCTCCTGACGTTTGGTGAAAGAAATGAAAATGAAGTTGAGCGTCATCTTTGCGGGTTTTGCCATTGCGGCCCATTCTGCATTCGGAGCCATCCTTTTCCAAAATGAATATTCTGGCGCCAGCCTGCCCAACTGGTATCGAACAACCAGTTACGCAAGCGATTTCGATGACATCTGGAGCGTGACGTCTCGTCTTGAAACGGTTCTCGGCAACCAATGTGCCTGTTTTGATATTGCGATCCCATCTCTCTCAACCAACACGAATGCCCGATGGCATGGGGGGCTCTCCGCAACACTCCTGAACAATTCCATACTGCCTTTTGTTTGGGAACTCACTTTTGATCTATATTTAGAAACATCCGAACCCGTGCGTATTTCAATCGCGCAAACCGGCCTAATTCCCTCGGTTCCTTTCGTGGGGCAACTGATGACATACTGGGTTACACCGCCAGAGGCAGGATGGCAGCAAATCACCATAACCAGCGAGGACGATGCGTCCATCTCATACGAAATGGGATTGCCAGACGAGACGAACAGAAACTGCACTCTCCGCATCGGATTATCTTCACATGACGCGGCCGACATGCCGCTTTCAATATCGGAAATCGGCAATTATACATTTAAAATCGACAATGTCGTATTGAATAGTCCAGATGCGCCATATGTCGCGAGCAAAACATGGCCTACTGGAGACCGTTTGCTGTTCTTCTCTGGAAATTTGCAGAGCAGTGGCGATCTCAATGTCTGGACTACATTGGAACCACAACCATCTTCACCCTGGGTATTCCCGTCGGACAATGATAAGGAATTCTTTAGGTCGTTCACAGAATGACGGTACAAGGCATCGAACTTTCGGGTCCAGGGTACCCGTCACAAAGTGTCGGGTCCCCTGCCCCGCAACGTTCGGAGATAATGGAACCATGAACCAAGCCGACAAATGGTTTTTGACCGCAGCCGTCGCCGCGAGCATCGCGGCCGGCTTTTGGTTCGGGGCCACATACGGGCAAGCCGGAGCCGTGGGCGGAATCGCCGGATGTTTTGCCGTCCTTTTCGTCGCGGGCACGCTCTTGCGCATGCTGAAGCCGAATAAACCCCCAAGCAACGCCCCGCGAGCGCGCAGCCCGAGTTCTCCCCCGCCGCCATAAATCGCAGCTCATCCCTCTCGCCGGAGCGCGGGCATCCTGCCCGCCGATCCTCCAACGCAAACGACGCAAACGACGCAAAAGCCCCGCAAGCGTTCCGATCTCTTCGCCCCTCGTCCATGCCGGAGCGCGGGCATCCTGCCCGCCCATCCATCCCTTCGACATTCGAAATTTTATCTCTCCGTGCCTCCGCGTCTCCGCGTGAGCAGGTTTTCAGCCCTCTTCCCCTTTGCTGACTCTGCGCCTTTGCGAGAAATGACTCTCCCGGCTCGAAAAATCGCGATCGAAAGGAAGGGACGCCTCTCCGAGGCGTCCGAAGGGCTCTTTTCGTCCCCAGAACCGAAAATGCCGAGCGCAAATCAACGCAAATGGACGCAAATGGACAAGAAAACCGGATTGGGACGGTCGATTTTCCTGTTTTCGTGTGTTTCCTGCGTTCCTGCTCGGGTTTCAAGGCTTCAGGGAACGAAAACATCTAGAAAATGTCTTTCCAGAGCCCCTGTCGCTTGTATTTTTGCCCGCCGACGCTAGCGGTCCCCAATGCCTTAGCGAAAAATTTTATCCACTTGCTAAATCCTCTCCCGCTACCTACCCTTTTGACCGGAAAGCCGGCTTTTCCCCGGCAAATGGAGACAGTGGCCTATAGCACATCGGCAAGAGGATGAGAAATGAAATGCTTCAATCACGATGATCGCGATGCCGTAGGCATATGCAAGTCATGTGGCAAAGGAGTCTGTCGGGAATGCGCGGTGGACATGGGCAAGGGCCTCGCCTGCCGCGATCGGTGCGAGATGGACGCGTCGAACGTGATTGCGCTCATAGATCAGAACATCCAGTTCTCGCCGGTAGGCAAGAACGTGATGGGAAACATGAGGAAGAACACGTACGTGCAGGCCTCATTCCTTTTGGTTGCCGGCGTCATCTTTTTACTGACCGGCATGGCATCCGGCCGGTTGGCAGAGTTTCCCGGATTGCTCGGAATGGTGTTCCTCATCTACGGCGGCTACATGCTCTGGCGAGGGCTACGACTTCCCAAACAAACACAAGAGCAGACAAGGCGTTCCAGACTATCGGCGACAAATCGCCACAGCCTGAACACTGATGTGGAGTAAATACAGGAACATACGAATGAAGAAGATAATTGCCGCCATCGTTGCGATAATCCTCCTCGGCGCGGCATTCTATGCAGGTTATTTTTGTAGACGCGCCACGACAGACCCCAAAGATGCCAGTTTTTATGCCGCCGCCACCGTTGCAACCCTCAATATGCTTCACGATGGTGATACCGCTAAGGCCATCCCATTTTTGGAGGATTTGCTTGATGTCAACACGTGGAACCTGGGGGTATGGATAAAGTCTCCATATACCACGTCTACGCACGAACAAATGCAGGACGTCTTGCGTAAAATTGCAGTCTATCGCCAAGCATATCCCCGGCAACCACTGGCTCCAACCGATAAGCAAAATGATTTTTATGTGAAAAGGGACACCGCTATTGGCCAAATCATCCAAGAGGCTACCGCTTCCTTGGAAGAAACAAGGGAAAAATGACTCCAACAGTCGGGGCCAGGGCGCCCGCCACAAGGTGTCGGGTCCCTAACCCGTGACATTCGGATGATGAAATGAAATCTAACTGCGGCAAATTAATGCCCCCCCTGATTGCCGGAATCGCCAGTTTGGCCCCATATCTGTCATACGCCAATCTTCAGATGCCGGGCGACCCTCCCCCGCCATCGATTCTCACGTATCCTCCGCAAAACGCGTGGGTATTTCTGGCCATCCTCTTCTCTGTTGCCATTATCGCATCCGCAGCTCTGTTAGCTCTGACCTTCAGCATAATCAGAAGGGCAAGGCATATACGAAGGTCCGAAAAATGAAACGAGCAATATTGAGCGGAGCGATCTGCGGAATCGTACTCTCACTTTGCGGATTTTATGCATTATTTTCCGGCCTTGCCGAAATGGAAACTACCGGAGAATGGAATCTTTTGGCCTTTGTCGGCTACGCCTTGATGCTCCCCACCATGTTTCTAAACTACTTGATAGAGTTGACTGGTTTCAATGGCGCTATCGCCGAAACAATCGCTATGGTCGTCATTCAATTGGCATGGTACATAGGCGCAGCCATTCTGATCCGGCAAATTATAAAGAGGAGAAGGATGCGCACATGATGATCATGTTCAAAGGCAGTAAGCGTGCGATCTATCTAAACGGCATTTTCTTTGCCTCTTGGCTTTCCATGACTGCCGTTATTTTCGTCGCGCGGCACTTCTGCACCGCAAGCATTGCAAACGACTTTGTCCGTAAACTTCTGTATCTGCCGTTTGCCATCGCATGGCTCGGCAGCATTCTGCTGGCTGCACGGATTTCAAAACCAAAAGAATGACGAAACCTCTGCCAACACATGCGCGGCGCGGCAAGCCGCGATAAAACGCGCGGCGAGCGGCGGGCCGGTTAGAGCGCGAGGAGTTCCTGGACGTCGTCCCAGGTGAGGTTGTGGACGTCGCCGGCGTCGTCGCCGTCTTCGAGGGTGGCGTTGTAGAGCTTCTGTTTCTTGCGCTGGAGGGCAAGGACGCGTTCTTCGATGGAATCCTGGGCGATGAGCTTGACGCTGTAGACGGTGCGCTTCTGGCCGATGCGGTAGGCGCGGTCGGTGGCCTGGTTTTCGACGGCGGGGTTCCACCAGGGGTCGTAGTGGATGACCATGTCGGCGCCGGTGAGGTTGAGGCCGGTGCCGCCGGCCTTCAGGCTGATGAGGAAAAGCGGGATGGAGGCGTCGCGGTTGAATTCCTGGACGATCTTGAGGCGTTCCTGGGTGGCGCCGTCGAGGTAGCAGTAACGCAGGTTGCGGCGGCCGAGTTCCTTGCGCAGGATGGTCAGCATGGAGACGAACTGGCTGAAGACGAGCACGCGGTGGCCGGCATCCATCGCTTCGTCGAGGAGTTCGAAGAAGAGGTCCATCTTGGAGGACGGATCCTTCGATTCGAGGCCGGGCAGCTTGAGCAGGTCGAGATGGCAGCAGGTCTGGCGCAGGCGCAGGAGGGTGTTGAGAATCTCGAACTTGGAGCGCTGGAAGCCCTGCGCGGCGACGAGTTCGGCGATCTTGCGGCGGGAATCCTCGAGCAAGGCGGCGTAGACTTTTTTCTGGTCGGAGCTGAGGGCGCAGGCGGCGATGCGCTCGATCTTGGGGGGCAGTTCCTTGGCGACGTCCTTTTTCATGCGGCGCAGGAGGAACGGCCGCAATTTGCGGCGGATTTTCCACTGCGCCAACTCCCCTTCCGGCCCGCCCTGCGCGATGGGCAGCTCGATGTTGGCGCGGAAGGATTCGTGGCTGCCGAGATAGCCCGGCATCAGGAAGTCCATGATGCTCCACAGGTCGGAGACGCCGTTTTCGATGGGCGTGCCGGTGAGGACGAAGCGGTGCTCGGCGCGCAGGCGCTTGGCGGCCTGCGCGTTCTGCGTGGACTGGTTCTTGATGTGCTGGGCTTCGTCGAGGATGACGGACATGAATTCGATGGGCTCGTAGAGGTCGACGTCGCGCCGCATGAGGGCGTAGGAGGTGACGACGACGTCGAGGCTCTGGAGGTCTTTCCAGCGGGCGTGGCGATCGGCGCCGGTCATGGTGCCGACTTTGAGCCACGGCGTGAAACGCGCGGCTTCGGCGGCCCAGTTGTCGACAAGGCTGGTGGGACAGACGATGAGCGACGGCTTGCGGGATTCGCCGGGACGTTCCGCGCCGGCCATCGTGAGCCAGACCAGAGCCTGAAGGGTTTTGCCGAGCCCCATTTCGTCGGCGAGGATGCCGCCGAACCGGTTGCGCTGCAGGAAGCGGAACCAGCGGACGCCGTCCTTCTGGTACGGGCGCAGCAGGCGCTCGAAGGCGGGATCGAGGGGTTCGAGTTCCATCGGTTCCAGGCGGTTGCGCTGGGCGGCGCCCTGGATCCAGGCGGGCGGGGCTTCGACGTCCACGCCGTCGAGGGCCTGGAGGGCGCTGGCGGCGTAGGCGGCGTAGACGGGGGCGAGGCGGAAACTGCCGGGCTTCCGCCCCTCGCCCGAGGCGCAATCGGCGAAGACGCTCTGCAGGGCGCGGATGGCGTCGGCATCCAGCAGGATGGTCTTGCCCTGATGTTCGACGTAGGCGTCGCCCTTGAGGAGGGCGCGCTGGATGTCGGCGCCGGAGAGTCCGCCGATTTCGCCGGCGTCGTAGTCGAAGCGCACGTCGAACCAGCCGTCGGCGCCGTTTTCGGGATCGATGCGGACGACGGGGGTGGCGAAGACGGCGTTTTCCATGGTCGCGCGGATGCGGCCGTCCCAGACGACGCGCCAGCCCTTCCGGCGCAGCGCGGGAACGGCGCTGCCGAGGAAGTTCAGCACTTCGCGGGTGCCGACGATGTCGTTCAGGTCCGCGCCGGTGCGGCCGGACAGGCCGAAGCGGTGCAGCGCGGCCAGGGCCTGCTGTTCGGCGGGCAGATCGCGCACGGTATAGCGGAGGATGTCTTCCGGATCGGGATGCGCGAAGGAACCCCGGGCCGAGGATTGCGCGGCGACGAGTTCGACGTCGCCGTAGACGGCCACGAGGCGCACGGCGAGGCTGGCGGGGCTGCCGCGCACTTCGAGCCGCATTTCGGGGGTTTCGGGCTCGAAGCTGAAAACGTCGGGTTCCACTTCCGCCTCGACGCGGAGATGGGCGGCCAGGCGGGGCATTTCCTCGCGCAGGAAGCGCGGCACGTCCGCGCGGGGCACGACGACCTGGCGCTTGTAGATTTCCCACAGGGGCATGGGCAGGAGTTTTTCCAGCGGCCAGAAGTGGCCGCCGCCGAAGACCCACCCCTTCTTGCCCGCCACCAGATAGGTCGGGAACTCGGCGCCGCGCATGAACGGCAGCTCGGTATGCGCCACCAGCAGCAGTTCGCCGTTTTCGTGGTCGAGATCCACGCGGAGCACGCTCGACACGTGGCTGGCGTTGACCGCGAGTTCGCGGCCGCCCTCTTCCCACAGCGATCGGCCCGGATAGAGGGAGAGCAGATTGACGAAGTCTTCCGTGCCGAGGGGCAGTTCGTCGGGGAGGGTTCCGCCCGCGATTTCCTCCAACACGAACAGAACGGCTTCGTCCTGGGGCGTCAGGCCCAGGACGGCGTCGCGGGGCACTTCGCCGACGGGATGCTTCGCCCCGTGGTATTCCAAAAAAGTCCGCACGGGAATCTTGCCCGCCAAGGCGGATTCGCGCCAGCCGCGGGGCAGCCCCAGCAGCAACGCGCAGTTCAGCGCGCCGGGCGTGCCCGGTTCGGCGCGCTTGAAAAACGCCTGGGCTTCGACCTGCCGCAGATGCCGGGCGCGGCGTTCTTCTTCCTGCAGCTTGCGCTCGCGTTCGGGGTCGGTGCTGCGCGCCAGCAGCGCCAGCCCCAGGGCAATGACGTGCGCGCAGATGATGCCGCGCTCGACGTTGTCGCGGCAGGGACATTGGTTTTCGCAGGAATGGTCCGGCAGGATTTTCGCGGCGGTCTTGATCGACCGGCTGCCCCAGGAAATCGTGCCCTGCATGCGTTCGGCGTCGGCCGTGGCATCCAGCACCAGGCCGCGTTCGAACAGCGTCCGCCCGTCCCGGAAGGTGACGGTTCCCCCCCAGTCCTGGAGCATTTTATATGTAAACGGCAGTTTCACGTGCGATGCGCGCCGTTTTCCCAACGGCAAACAAATGGGAGAAAGTACAGGATCGCGGGAAAAACGCAATCCCCGAAAGCGGCGAAACGTTTTTCCTCCTGAAATTCACGCTTGCCCGGCGGGGCTCCGGTCCGTATTCTCCTGCCCCAACGTGTTCCGCCCGGGTTTGTTCCGGCGGGATCGCGTTTTTCATGCCTGTAAGGAAAGAGAGTCCACGATGACCATGATGATTTCGAAGTTCCACAAGCTGATCCAGTCGCGCCTGCTGTGGGGCACGTTCCTGGTGATCATCGTCTTTTCGTTCGTCATCTGGGGCATGGTCTGGCCTTCGGATCTGGACAAGGCCGAACAGGCGAACGCGGCCGGCCTGCTGGACGGCCAGCCCGTTTCCCACGGGGAATATCGCTCGGCTTACCTAAGCACGTATCTGGCGCGGGCGCTGGCGCTGGGCCGGGACATCCAATCCACGAAGGAATCCGACGCGGTGCTGCGCAAGCTTTCCTGGCAGCGGCTGGCCACCTTGCGCGAAACGGCCAAGCTGGGCATCGTCGCCACGGACCAGGAGCTGGTCGACGTCATCCGGTCCAACTTTTCCGAGACGAACGGCGCCTACAATCCGCAGCGCTACCAGGTCTTCGTGCAAAACGTGATCCGCCCGCTGGGCTTCTCGACCAGCCAGTTCGAGCAGCATCTCCGCGAGGAAATCCAGATCCAGAAGCTCGCCAGCCTGATCGGGCGGCAGGCCCAGGTCACCCCGCTCGAAGTCCGCCGGACCTTCGACACCTTGCTGGACACCTTCGACGTCGAATACGTCGCCGTCGGCCCCGCCGACGTCGAGCAGGACGTCGAGGTCGCGGAGGCGGACGCCCGGGCGCTCTACGACGCCGATCCCGAAGCCTTCGCCATTCCCGAGCAGCGCGAGATTTCCTACGCCGCCTTCCCCATCGCCGACTATCTGGACGAAAACCTGGACATTCCCGACGAAGACGTCCAGGACTACTACGAACTGCACATCGAGGACTACACCTCGACGGAAACCGACACGAACGGCCAGCCGCGCGAGGTCGTCGCCGATCTCGACGAGGTGCGCGACGGAATCGTGGCGGCCCTGCGTCTGGCGGCGGCGGCGGAAAAGGCGGATGCCGCGGCCACGGAACTGTCCTTCCACGCCATCCCCGACCGCGACGGAACCGTGCCCGAATTCGTCGACGAAGTCGCGAAGACCGGGCGCAAGGCGAAGAAGCTGGCGCCCTTCTCGCGCTTCGAAGTGCCCCTGGCGGACGGCGGCGCCGCGCTGGCGGCGGCCGCGTTCGAACTGGCTCCGAATTCCTTCGACCGCGTGAGCGCGCCGATCGCCGGCGAGGAAAACGTCTACGTGCTGTATCTCGAAAAGACCCATGAGCCGCGCGTGCCGGACTTCGCCGAAGCCAAGGACCGCGCCATGGCCCTCGCCAAGGAAAAGGCCGTGGCGGAAGCCATGGCGGCCAAGGGCCAGAAAATCCAGGAAGCCGCGACCGCCGGGCTCGCCGCGGGCGAGACCTTCGAAAAGGCCGTGGCCGGCGTCGGCGCGAAGGCCGTCGCCGCGGAACCGTTCTCCGGGCTTTCCGGATCGTCCTCGACGAACGAAATCGTCCAGGCGCTCGTGCAAGCCGTGGTGAGCTACAACCAGGGCGAAGTGGCCGACCCCGTGCCGGCCGGCGACGGCCTGGTCGTGGCGTATCTGCGGACCCGCACGCCGCCCGATCCGGCCACCTTCGATTCGTATCAGACGGAAATCGCTTCCGCCATCCGCAACCGCCGCGGCCAAAGCCTGTTCCGCGACTGGCAGGCCGCCCTGCTCGCGCCCGAACGCTTCACCGATCTGCAGCGCACCGCCGACGAAACGGAAGACGCCGGCGACGAAGATGCCGAAGGCCAGCCCGCGGAGGACGCGGATCCGATGGCCGAAGAACTGATGTAGAAAAGAAACCCCAGGAGCCCCCCATGATCGTCACCACCAAAGAACTCTTCGCGCACGCCTACGGCAAGTACGCCATCGGCGCCTACAACATCAACAACCTCGAGCAGACCATGGGTCTGTTCAAGGGCAACGTGGACAGCAAGGCGCCGTTCATCGTGCAGCTCTCGAAGGGCGCGCGGAGCTACACCCACAAGCTCATGCTCGAAGCCATGATGAAGACCGCGAACGAAATCTTCCCCGAAGCCGTCTTCGCCATCCACCTCGACCACGGCGACGAAGCCACCTGCATGGATTGCATCAAATCGGGCTATTCGTCCGTGATGATCGATGCCTCCGCCGAGCCGTTCGAGAAGAACGTCGAAATCACCAAGCGCGTCGTCGAAGCCGCCCACGCCAAGGGCATCGTCGTCGAAGCCGAAATCGGCCAGCTGAAGGGCATCGAAGAAGACGTCGTGGCCGCCGAGCACGTCTATACCCAGCCGGAAGAGGCCGAGGCCTTCGTCAAGGCCACCGGCTGCGACAGCCTCGCCTGCGCGATCGGCACCTCCCACGGCGCGTTCAAGTTCAAGGGCGACCAGAAGCTGCGCTTCGACATCCTCGAGAAGATCCAGAAGCTGCTGCCCGGCTTCCCGCTCGTCATGCACGGCTC
>ERZ1645187.4815-NODE-4815-length-10739-cov-6.433358_pt1 | contig 10739 bp, 11 predicted proteins | sample MGYA00575352_ERZ1645187 | MGnify/ENA primary metagenome ERZ1645187 (study PRJEB40837, sample SAMN11349314) | freshwater sediment metagenome | isolation source: river sediment | host: Sediment | place: India: Wazaribad , New Delhi | collected 2017-02-21 ...
GGGTGTCGAGTTGCTGGCAGCAACACCGTTCCAGCATGACATTTCCGGCAACGGCGTAGTGGGCGCGGCGTTCGCGACCACCGACCTGGGATCTACCAAGCACCTGCCGCCGACGCTGAACCTGCAGTACTACTTCAACAATTCCACCAACTTCACCCCGTTTGTGGGCGTTGGCCTGAACTACACCAAGTTCTTCAGTGAAGATGCTGGCCAGGATCTGGAAACCACGCTGGGTGGCGACGTTGACCTGGATCTGGAAGATTCCGTTGGTCTGGCAGCAGAAGTCGGTGTGGACTACAAGCTGAATGACAACTGGCTGCTCAACGCTACGGTCATGTACGTTGATATCGACACCGAAGCCACCTACACCGTCAAATCAGGTGCTCTGGCTGGCGCGAAAGTCGAGTCTGACGTCAGCATCGACCCGTTCGTGTACCTGATCAGCGCCGGTTACAAGTTCTGATCAGTCATTGACGGCAATAAAGGAAAAATTCCCGGTTGCCATCACCACCGGTGATGGCGCTGGGAAAATACCCCAGCACGGATAGCCCGTTCATTGCGCAGCAGTCGCGCAACTTCTCTTCGATCACTCCCAGTACTTTCGTATTCTTCAGCAGCCCCTGCCGGTTGATATGCTCCGGCCCGGCCTCGAATTGCGGCTTGACCAGGCTCAGCAGGTAGCCGCGCTTTTTCAGCAGGGGTGCTACGGCTGGCAAAACCAGTGTCTGCGAGATGAACGACAGGTCCAGCACCGCCAGGTCGAAACCGTTGCCTTGCGGGCTGTATTCACGCAGCGTGGCCGGCAACGCACGGGCATTGCATTTCTCGATACAGGTGACGCGCGGATCGTTGCGCAGGCGTTCGTGCAGCTGGCCATGGCCGACATCGACGCCGACCACGCGGCTGGCGCCAGCCTGCAGCAGGCAGTCGGTAAAGCCGCCGGTGGACTGGCCCACATCCAGGCAGGTCATGCCTGTCACGTCGAGCCGGCAGTGGGCGAGGGCGCCGGCCAGCTTCAGCCCGCCGCGCGAGACATAGCGCGCCTCGCTGTCATCCACCAGCCGCAACGGGGTGCTTTCCGGCAGTACGAGATTGGCTTTCGCCACGGCTTGCCAATGCCCTTGCAGGTCGCACCACTGCACGCCGCCGCTGGCAATCAGGCGCTGAGCCTGGGCGCGGGAAGCGGCAAGGCCTTGTCGGACGATCAGCAAGTCGGCACGCAGCATGGCAGCAATCTGGCGATTGGGGGTCGGCGCATCATAGTGTCTAATAGGGCGCCCGCAAGCCGATGCAGCTGCCATGACCGAGAGCGAAGACCAGACCTACATGCGCCGCGCGCTCGCCCTTGCAGCACAGGCTGCCGCCGCCGGCGAAGTGCCGGTCGGCGCCGTACTGGTGCGCGACGGTGAAGTGATCGGCGAGGGCTGGAACCGCCCGATCAGCGGCTGCGACCCGACGGCCCATGCTGAAGTGATCGCCTTGCGCGATGCCGCGCAGCGGGTTGGCAATTACCGCCTGCCGGGTAGCACCCTGTACGTGACGATCGAACCGTGCACGATGTGTGCCGGTGCACTGGTGCATGCACGTGTCGCGCGGGTGGTGTATGGCGCCACGGAGCCGAAAGCCGGTGTGGCGGTGAGCAACCTGCAACTGTTTGACGCGCCGCATTTCAACCATCGTGTCACCTGCGAAGGTGGTGTGCTGCAGGCCGAGTGTGCGGCGCTGATCAGCGCGTTTTTCCGTTCCCGGCGCCTATAGCTGCAGACGGTTCACGACGCCACGCAATATGGCTGCGGCCGGCCAAACAGGTAGCCCTGGCCAACGCCAATACCCAGTTCATGCAACAGGTCCAGTTGTACGCGACTCTCGATGCCAGTGCCGATCACCGTGATGCCGTCATCGCTCGCTACGGTGACCGCATTGGCCAGCGTGCGCTGCCGGCGGCGGTCGTGCAGCGCTTGTTGCAACAGAACCCGATCGAGTTTCAGGTAGCGCGGCTTGAGCTTGCGCAAGCGGCTGACCTGCAGCTGTGTGCGGCCTACATTGTCGATTGCGATCTGGTAGCCCTTGTCCTGCCATGCGGCGATGGCATCGGCCAGGCGGCGTTTTTCCGGCACGGCATACTCCGGAATTTCCAGCACGATCCTGCGTGTGTCCAGTCCGCACTGTCGCAGGATGCCCTCGAACACACGGCCGTGGTCGGCACTGACAGCCAGCAGGTGATGCGGGTGCACGTTGAGGTGCAGCATGCCGCCACTTTGCTGCAAGAGGAAATTGAGCGCGTGCAGGGTGCGAGCCAGCCGGTCGACAAACGTGATGTCTTCATTGGCGGCCAGGGTAAACACGCGCTCCGGTGACAATACATTGCCCACGGTGGATGTGCTGTTGCCGCTTACGCTGGCGAGCAGCGCCTCGTGGCCAATGATTCGGCGGCGCTGGAAATCGAACAGCGGCTGGAACAGGGAATCCAGGCTGAAACTCGCATAATGTGCGCGTATGCGGTCGTGGTGGCTGAACAGGGTTGGCTGGCCGGCAGCATGGCGCGCAAACTCACGGCTGTTGAGGTAGCCCAGCACCCCGGACAGCGCTGCAGGGCGCTCCACGCTGTGAGCCTGTGCGTTCATGAGGCTTGCTCCAGCCTGGCTTCGTCGAGGAACACCCGCACGCTGCGAGGGCTGACCCAGACGCTGTCACCGACCTGCACTTGCAGTTCCCGGTGGCGCTCGCGTGACAGCTCGGCCTCGATAATTTCCGATTCATCCTCGCGATGCAGTTCCAGCCGGACCACCGGCCCGATGGTGTGGATGTGTCCCACCCGCACGCGGAACGCCGAGTTGCCGTCCGGTTCGCGCTGGATCTCGATGTCGTGCGGGCGCACATAGGCCAGCGCTGCCGCCTCGTTGGCGTGCGCATGTTCATCGACTGGCAGCTCGGCAGCCCCGATGCGGGCGAAACCGGCATGGACACGGCTGTGGAACAGGTTGACGTTGCCGATGAACTGGTAGACGAAGGGCGAGGCCGGTTCATCGTAGATCTGTGCGGGTGTGCCGATCTGTTCCACCTTTCCCTTGTTCATCACCACGATCCGGTCGGCGACTTCCAGCGCTTCTTCCTGGTCGTGGGTCACAAACACGCTGGTGATGTGCAATTCGTCATGCAACCGGCGCAGCCAGCGGCGCAAGTCCTTGCGGACATTGGCATCCAGGGCGCCGAAAGGCTCGTCCAGCAGCAATACCTTCGGCTCCACTGCCAGTGCACGAGCCAGGGCAATGCGCTGGCGCTGGCCGCCGGACAGTTGCGGCGGGTAGCGGTCGGCGAGCCAGTCCAGTTGCACCAGGTTCAGCAGTTCATGCACGCGGCGGCGGATTTCCGCTTCTGCTGGCCGGGTTTTCTTCGGTCGCACGCGCAGGCCGAACGCGACATTCTCGAACACCGTCATGTGGCGGAACAGCGCGTAATGCTGGAACACGAAGCCGACCTGGCGCTCGCGCACATCGGTATGCGTCGTGTCTTCACCGTAGAAATAGACACTGCCGCTGTTCGGTGTCTCCATGCCGGCGATGATGCGCAACAGCGATGTCTTGCCGCAGCCCGAAGGCCCCAGCAACGCGACCAGCTCGCCGGTCGGCACATCAAGGGAGACATTGTCCAGCGCGCGGAAGTCGCCGAACTGTTTGCTGACATTGCGGATCTCGATGCTCATCTGTTGTCACTCCGAAGCCTGTTCTCTGGATAATTCGATGTTCTGCTGCACTTTCCACTCGACAAAGGTTTTCAGCGCCAGTGTCACGAGTGCCAGCATTGCCAGCACGGAGGCACAGGCAAATGCCGCCACGTGGTTGTATTCGTTGTAGAGCACCTCGACATGCAGCGGCAGGGTGTTGGTCAAGCCGCGGATATGGCCGGACACGACCGATACTGCGCCGAATTCACCCATCGCCCGCGCATTCGACAGGATCACGCCATACAGCAGGCCCCATTTGATGTTGGGCAAGGTCACGCGCCAGAACATCTGCCAAGCGGATGCGCCGAGCACAATGGCCGCTTCCTCTTCCTCCTTGCCCTGTGCCTGCATCAGCGGGATCAGCTCGCGCGCCACGAAAGGGAAGGTGACAAACAGCGTGGCCAGCACGATGCCCGGCACGGCAAAGATCACCTTGATGTCGTGGTCCGACAGCCACTCGCCGAACCAGCCCTGCAGGCCGAATACCAGCACGTAGATCAGGCCGGCGATGACAGGCGACACGGCAAATGGCAGGTCGATCAATGTCAGTAACAGGCTTTTGCCGTGAAAGTCGAAGCGGGCGATCGCCCAGGCAGCGGCCACCCCGAAGACCAGGTTAAGCGGCACCGAAATGACAGCGGCCAGCAAGGTCAGCCTGATCGCTGCCCAGGTGTTCGGGTCATCAAAGGCGGCGAGGTAGGTTTCCCAGCCCTTGCGCAGTGCTTCGGTGAACACGGACACCAGTGGCAACAGCAGGAACAAGGCCAGCCACAGCAGCGCAACCGTAATCAGCAGTTTGCGAACCCAGGGTGCCTCGGTGGTCGTGATGCCGGAAGATATGCGGTTATTTGCGGACATGACGGTTTCCACTCCACCATTGCAACAGGTTGATCAGCAGCAGTAACAGAAACGACAGCACCAGCATCACCACGGCAATGGCGGTGGCCTGGCTGTATTCGTACTGCTCCAGCTTGGTGATGATCAGCAGCGGCGTGATTTCCGAGACCATAGGCATGTTGCCGGCAATGAAAATCACCGAACCGTATTCACCCACGGCACGTGCAAAGGCGAGTGCAAACCCTGTCAGCAGTGCCGGTGCCAGTGACGGCACAATCACACGATGGAAGGTTTGCCAGCGCGAAGCGCCCAGGCTCGCTGCCGCTTCCTCCACTTCGCCTTCCAGGTCTTCCAGCACCGGTTGCACCGTGCGCACGACGAAGGGCAGGCCGATGAATGTCAGTGCCACCACGATGCCGACCGGTGTATAGGCGACCTTGATGCCGTGCGGCTCCAGCAGGCTGCCGATCCAGCCGTTCTTGGCATACAGCGCCGACAGCGTGATGCCGGCGACGGCCGTGGGCAGGGCAAACGGCAGGTCGACCAGCGCATCGACCAGTTTCTTGCCGGGAAACGTGTACCGCACCAGTACCCACGCCACAATCAACCCGAAAAAGGCATTGAGTGTCGCGCCCAGTAGCGAGGCGCCAAAGGTCAGTTTGTAGGAGGCGAGGACGCGCGGGGTGGTCACCACATCGACAAATTCGCCCCAGCTCAACTCGAAGGTCTTGATGAATGCCGCCGACAGCGGTATCAGCACCACCAGGCTGAGATAGAACACCGTAAAGCCGAGTGCCGGGCCAAAGCCCGGCAACACGGAGGAAGATCGCAACAGTTTCATGGCAGTCTCTCGGGTGAACACCCCCTTGTAGCGGTCCAGTGAAACCGCGCAAGGGGGTAGCCAATGGGAAGGTCGGGTTTTACTTGCCGTAGATCTGGTCAAAGATGCCGCCGTCGCCGAAGTGTTCCTTCTGGGCTTTCTGCCAGCCGCCAAAGACTGCGTCGATGGTGAACAGCTCCAGCTTGGGGAACTGGCTGGCGTATTTCGCTGCCACAGCCGGGTCGCTCGGGCGATAGTAATTCCGTGCGGCAATTTCCTGGCCTTCCGGCGAGTACAGGTACTCGAGGTAAGCCTTGGCCACTTCAGCATTGCCGTGCTTGTTGGCGAACTTGTCCACCACCGTGACAGGCGGTTCCGCCAGGATCGAGTAACTGGGGATCACGATTTCCACCTTGTCGGCTCCCTGTTCCTTCAGCGCCAGGTAGGCTTCGTTTTCCCAGGTCAGCAACACATCGCCCACGCCGCGTTCGAGGAAGGTAGTGGTTGCGCCACGCGCACCGGAATCGAGCACCGACACGTTCTGGTACAACTTCGTGACGAACGCCTTCGCAGCAGCCGGGTCATTGTTGTTGTGCTTCAGGGCGTAGGCCCATGCGGCCAGGTGGTTGTAACGCGCCCCGCCGGACGTTTTCGGGTTCGGTGTGACCACGCCGACGCCAGGTTGCACGATGTCATCCCAGTCCTGGATGTTTTTCGGGTTGCCCTTGCGCACCAGGAACACGATCGTCGAGGTATAGGGCGAACTGTTGTGCGGCAGGCGCGACTGCCAGTCTTTCGGGATCAGCTTCGCCTTCTCGTGCAACTGGTCGATATCATACGAGAGCGCCAGCGTGACGACATCGGCCTCCAGTCCGTCGATCACCGCCCGGGCCTGCTTGCCGGCACCGCCGTGTGACTGGTTCACTGTGACCTTGTCGCCGGTCTTGCTTTCCCAGTGTTTCACGAAAGCCTTGTTGTATTCCTCGTACAGTTCGCGCGTCGGGTCATAGGACACATTCAGCAACGTGATGTCTTTCGCCAAGGCACCGGTGGCGGATACCGCCAGTGCCAGTGCTGCCGCCAGTTTTTTTATGGTGCTCGTTTTCATGACAGATTCCTCTCGTTTGATGTCTATGCTTCAGTCTTAGAAGGCGACCTGGACACGGCCGAGCAATACGTGCTCGCTGTCGCGGTCTTCGGGGTTTTTCGCTGTGCCGCCACCGCCCCAGTCGAAGCTGGTCTGTTCGTAATCGAGTGATACGCGGACGATGTTGGTCGGGTACCAGTTCACACCGACGCCCCAGTTGTAGGCGCTCTGCGCCGAACGGGTGGCCTGGGCAAAGGAGTCGGTGCCACCGAGTATGCCTTTGGTGTCGTAGAACGCATCCTTGTCGACATTGAGTTCGCCCACGCGCGCTTTGATTTCCCAGGCGCCCCAGCCGCCATTGGCCGGGTCGAAAGCCTTGCCGGGTTTCACACCCTTGAAGGAGGCATCCTCACCGGTCAGCAGGTAGGAGGCCGTGACATTCCAGCCGTCGTTGTTGATTTCCTCGCTGCGCGTTTGCGTGAGCCCTGTGCCGTAAATACGCGTGACATCCTGTTTTTCGATGACGTATTCGCCGGTGAGGCCCAGGCCGCCGTTGTAGTAGGAGAATTGCGGCACCAGGCGGTCGCGTGTGCCATCGGCCAGTACGGTATTGCTGATGCTGGTATCAGTCCGGTAGCTGAAGAAGTTTTCCTGGCCCGAACTGCGGTAGGTGGTCAGCAGCGTGTTGCCATTGGAGCCCTTGGCATCACCCGTGCTGGCACCGACGCCGAAGCTGAGGCCTTGCAGGAAGCCCGGCGAATTGGCAAACGGCTGGGCGAACAGCCTGGCTGCAATTTCCTTGTCGGTGTTCGGGTCGATGTCGCCGCTGGCACCGTCGTTGGCGCCGTTGAAGAAGCCGAGGGTGTAGTTGAGGCGCTTGTCGAACACATCACCTGCCACTTGCACGCCGATGTCGCGGCTCGGCAGGAAGTTGCTGGTCAGGCCGAGTTCGTTGAACTTGGTGTCGGCGGAACTTTGCAAACGCTCGAGCCCGATCGGCGGCGTGAACTTGCCCACGCGTACCTTGGCAGCCGGATGGTAGTTCGCGTCGATATAGCCATCGACCAGTGTCGAGTTGTTAGAGCCGAAGTCCGGCGTGATGCGGAAGCCGTAGGTCTCGCCCAGCGTGCCTTCGATGATAGGTCGGGCACGGCGCACGACAAAGTTGTCGGTGGCGGTGCGGGTGGCGATATCGGCATCGCGCTGCTGGATCGCAGTGTCGCCGAGATAGGCATGCTGGCCCTTGAGGCCTTCCTGGAACACACGCGCATCGGCTTGCAGCAGGCCGCGCAGTTTCACTTCGTACTTGCCGTCAGCGGATTTCAGGCCGAAACCTTTCTCGCCAGCGACGACCACCGGTATGACTTTTTTCTGCTCTTTCAGTTCTTCCTGGGCGATTTCCTGCTTGCGTTCGAGCACGAGCACTTTCTGCTGCAATGCCTCGAATTCGGCATTGTCAGCCACCGGTTGGTAGCTGGGGCCTTGCTGGGCCTTGACCTGCTTCTGCAGTTGCTCGACCTGCTGTGTCAGCGTCTGCAGCTGCTTGAGGATCTCGGGTGGCACCTCGTTGCTGGCTGCATGGCCGTCATGGGTCAGGGCTGCCAGCACGAGTCCCAGTGCCGTCGAGGTCAGGATCGGGTGTTTCTGTACCAGGTTGTGGATAGCAATATTCATTGTCGAATCTCCAGTAGATCTTGGGAAATCCGACTTCCGGTGGTCCGGTCAGCCGAGGGATAAGGTCGGGTTGTCGTTGGTCGCCGGGGCTGTCCGGTAGACCAGGGATTGAGAGTGGGTCAGGAAATCAGTTCAGGCGGATCTTTTTCTTGGCCTCGATCTGGGTCACCTTGCCGTCATGGACGGTGATCTCCAGCGAGCCATAGCGCAGGCCGGCCAGGGCCTTGGCGATCTCGCCCAGTACCCGGCTGTCGACCGGGGTCTGTTCTGGGCCTTGTTCGTGCGGGGTGTCGGTCATGGTGCTCACCTGCATGGTTGCCGTTGTCGATGGCGCGCACCTTATCGCGGCATGTTTATGCCGTGAAATATTTGTTTTTTATATTTTTATAATCAAAAGGAATATGTGGTCATTCGGCCAGCAATTGCTCGCGCTTGCGCTGCAATCGTTCGATGTCTTCCTGCAGGAAAATTGCTTCCTCGCCGTCTGCACTAGCCAACTGTTGCTGTAATGCGGCCAGCTTGTTGTCGAGGGTAGCCAGCGCCTCGTCCAACCGCTGCCGGTCGGTCTTGCGGCTGCGGGCCGCCAGCATCCGCTCGACTGCACTGCGCGCCGCGTCGGTGCTTGCCGCCGGTGCCGGGGTGTCCAGCGCTGCCAGTTTCTTGCGGGTTTCCTCGACCTTGAAGCGCATGTCCTCGCGCCGTGCCAGCAGGACGGATAGCTGCTCAGGCTGGCGCTGTTCGGCCTCGCGCACCTTGGCCTCGGCGCGGGCGAAACGTTCCTCGGCGGCGGCGAGGGTTTTCTCCAGTTTTACGCGTTGCTCATCGACCGACTGCTGCGCCGCTTTCTCGCGCACGGCGGCCAGTGCGGCGAGCACGGCAGCATTGCGCGCCTCGCTGCTGGCGTTTTCTGTCTGCTCGTGGAATTCGATGCGGGCCTGTTTGCGCGCCGCACGGGCATCGGCCTGCTGTTGAAGGCGGGTATTGCGGCGGTTAAAGCGCTCACGCGACAGGTCGGCTTTCTGCTGCACGGCCGTGGCTGACGGTTGCTGGTCGGCGGCCGGCACCATGTCGATGCAGTCGACGGGGCACGGTGCCACACACAGGTCGCAACCGGTGCAGATGTCGCTGATCACGGTGTGCATCAGTTTGGCGGCGCCGAGGATGGCATCGACCGGGCAGGCCTGGATGCACTTGGTGCAGCCAATGCACTCGGCCTCGCGGATAAAGGCGACCTTGAGTTCGGTCGGCTCCTCGCCGTGGCTGGTGTCGAGCGGGATGGCCGGCCGGTCCAGCAACTGCGCGAGCTTCGCGATACCGGCCTGGCCGCCCGGCGGGCATTTGTTGATCGCATCGCCGGCCGCTATCGCTTCGGCGTAGGGACGGCAGCCCTGGTAGCCGCATTTCGTGCACTGCGTCTGGGGCAGTACAGCGTCGATGGCATCAATCAGCGGGATCAGCTCGGTCACGGCGGCAGGCGGGTTACGGTGAGGCGGGCATTGTAGGGCCAAGGCGGCCAATCGCCACATGCACGGCTGTCTCCACACGCAGGATGCGGCTGCCGAGCCACAGCGGCTGGCAGCCGGCGTCGAGCAACTGCTGCCGCTCCTGTGGCGTGAAGCCGCCTTCGGGGCCAATGGCCAGTGCCAGTGCCCTGGTTTGTGGCCCGATGCTTGCGCCCGGTGAGAATGGGTCAGCGATGATGCCAGTGTGGGTTTGCAGCAATGCCGGTAGCACGTCAGCCAACAGCTCGCCGAAGCGGCGGTGCTGGTGGATGGCTGGCAGCACGGTGTCGCGCGCCTGCGCCAACCCCTCGACCAGCTTGTCGTGCACATAGGCCGGTGCCAGTGACGGCGTCTGCCAATAGCTCTTTTCCACTTTGTCGCTCTGGAACAGGTGGATCTGCTTCACGCCGAGGCTGGCCACATCGCGCAGCAGGCGACCGAGCATCTTGGGGCGCGGCAGCGCGAGCAACAGCGTGAGTGGCAGCGGGGCAGGGGGTGGGTCAGTGAGCTGCACCGCGAGCAAAAGGCTGCCATCGTCCGCGAAGCCGGTGATGGTCGCGCTACCCAGCAGGCCGTCGACCAGGCCGACTTTCAGCGTGTCACCCACTGTGCTTTTGAGCACTTCGCGCACATGGCGTGCCCGCTCCCCGTGCAGGGTGCAGTGGTCGGCGGCAACAAAGTCCGCAGTGGTCAGCGGGATAATGTTCACGGCGGCTCTTCCGGTGGGTTTTGCTGTCCATTATACGGTGCGGGCGTTGCCGGATTTGCTGCTAAACTGGCGCTCCCGTTTTGTGTCGAGATGCGCGCCGTGGAAATTGCCTGCCTGGACCTCGAAGGTGTACTGGTCCCTGAAATCTGGATTGCCTTTGCCGAACACACTGGCATCAACGAATTGCGGGCCACCACGCGCGACATCCCCGATTACGACGTGCTGATGCAGCAGCGCCTGCGCCTGCTCGACAAGCACGGCTACGGCCTGCCGCAGATCCAGGAAGTGATTGCCCAACTGCAGCCGCTGCCCGGCGCGCGCGAGTTTGTCGACTGGCTGCGCGAGCGCTTCCAGGTCATCATCATTTCCGACACGTTCTACCAGTT
>ERZ1645187.4816-NODE-4816-length-10738-cov-20.196948_pt1 | contig 10738 bp, 10 predicted proteins | sample MGYA00575352_ERZ1645187 | MGnify/ENA primary metagenome ERZ1645187 (study PRJEB40837, sample SAMN11349314) | freshwater sediment metagenome | isolation source: river sediment | host: Sediment | place: India: Wazaribad , New Delhi | collected 2017-02-21 ...
CCCGAAAATGCAAACGCCGGACGAGCACTTGTCCGGCGTCTCTTCCTTAAGTGAACCTGGAATTCTAAAACGGCCAGAGCACAGGCACCAGCAGCATGGAAATCCCAAAGATCAGCAGCGTGAGCAGCGAACCGACCTTTACGAAGTCCATAAAGCGGTAGTTGCCCGGGCCGTAAACCATCATGCAGGCCGGCTCCAGCGGGGTGATGTAGGAGGTGGCCGCCCCGACCGCGATCATCATCGCGAAAGTGCGCGGGTTCAGCCCCAACTGCAGCGCGGTTTCAATCGCAATCGGCAGAACCACCACTGCCGCCGCCTGGTTGGACATGGGCTGGGTCAAAATCATGGAAAGCATGAAGAAGCCCGCCAGCAGCAGGTAGGCATGCCCGGTGCCTATCCAGTTAATCAACTCTCCGGCAAGGTAATTCGCCAGCCCGGACGTAGCCATCGCCTTCCCCAGCGCCAGCATACACCCGATCAGGATCAGCGCGCTCCAGTTCATGCTTTTGTACGCCTCAGCAGGCGTGATGCAGCGCGTGACGAAAATCAGCAGCGCGCCAATCATGGTGGATACCGCCAGCGGGAGGATGTTGGCTGCCGCCAGCCCGACGCTCAGCATGAAAATGATGAGCGCGTAGGGCGCTTTTTTGGTGTTCTTGGGCTCTTCGATGGTGTCGCTGATGATCCTGAAGTTATCGCCGTTCTCAAGGCTGGCGATGGTTTCCGGGTCGCCGTGGATGAGCATTTGGTCGCCGACCTGCAAGCGTTCGTTCAGCAGACGTTCGCGCAAGACCTTGCCGCGGCGCTGGATCCCGAGCACCTGAATGCCAAAGCGTTTGCGGTAACTCAGCCCCCGCAGTGTCTGCCCGACCAAACTGGAGCTTGGCAGCAGCACGACTTCCGCCATGCCGTATTTTTTCTTAATCGCTTCCGGCAGTTCTTCGTCTGGGGTGCTGCAAAAACGAACCGCTTTGTGGTCGTTCAGGGCAAAAATCCCTTCACGGCAGCCGTCCAAAACCAGCTGGTCGCCGGCATGCAGCCTGGTTTTACCGGAAGGCTTGACTTCGCCCTCCCCCGGGCGTTCGATATTGATGATGGAGATGTCGTATTCATCCCGCAAACCGAGCTGCTGGATTTCCTTTTCAACCCAGGGGGATTTTTTGGGGATTTCCACTTCGGCGTAATAGCGCGTATCCCGTGGAAGATAGCGGTTGTTGCCTTCCAGCTCGCGTTCCGGGATAAGTTTTCGGCCGATAAAGAACATGTATAACAAGCCGACAATCAGGATCGGAATGCCAATAGGGGTCAGTTCAAAGATGCCCATAGGTTCCAGCCCGTAAGACGTGAGCAGGCCGCTGACCACCAGGTTTGTGGAGGTAGCAATGGCGGTCATCGAGCTGGAAAGGATAGCCGCGAACGCCATGGACATGAGCATCTTGGAGGGGTGCTGCTTGAGCTTCTTGGAAACGCTCAATGTCACCGGAAGGAAGAAGGCCGTGGAGGCAGTGTTGCTGGTGAAGGAACCCATGCCGGCGGTACCCAGCGAGACAATCCAGAACAGCCGGTTTTTATTATCTCCCACCCCTTGCACAATCCGGCGGGTGACCATCTGCACAAAACCGGTCTTGATGAGCGCTGTGGTGAGCAGCAGCAAACCGAGGGTTTTAATGGCGGTTTCGGAACCAAACCCCAGGATGCCTTCCTCAGGAGTAAGGACGCCAGTGACGACCAACGTCGTCATGATGCCAATGCCGATGACATCCGCAGGAAGCGCATCCAACGCGAACAGAATAATCGCGATGAAGATAATCACAAGCAGCAGGATCATGGGTAAAGTCATCACAACACCTGTTCATTAACCTTTTTTCGAAGGAAGTAACTCCCGGGCAAGGCTTATCAGACCCCGGAGCTAACGTAGTGATTCTATCGCAAATGCACGTTTTTTTACGTCAGCAGCGGGGACGCGGCCGGAAATTGGGTTTGAAAACGGTCAAGGATGTCCACAAATTCCGCCGAAATGCGCGCGCGGGCGTCGCGCACAATCCCTGCCGGGATGCTGCCGTAAAAGGCCTGCGCCATGCCGCCCGCGATGCAGGCGATGGTGTCGGTATCCCCACCAATGGAGACCGCCAGCCGGATAGTGTGCTCGTAATCTTCGCCTTCCAGGAACACGCTAATAGCCTCAGGGAGCGAGCCCGGGCAAGTTGCGTCGAATTGGTTCACCTGGCGGATGAGGTCCAGCGGGCGCGAGAGGTCGTAGCCGTAACGTTGGGTAATTTCCTGCTTAATTTTGGCTTTGGAGGCGCCTTTGCGGGACATAAAAATCACCTGGGCGGTCGCCTGGGCGCCTTTGATGCCTTCCGGGTGGTTGTGGGTCACCTCAGCGCTGCGCCGCGCTTCCGCCAGAGTCTCTTCCAGACTGTCAAAGGCAAAGCCCACCGGGCTGACGCGCATCGCGGAGCCGTTCCCGAAGCTGTTGTAAGGCTTGGGGTCGTCTGTGTAAATCCAGCGGTAGAAGTTCCCGCCGTAACCGCGGCCCGGATACCTGCGCGCGAAGTCCTGGTACGCGGCGGCGTAATCCCCTTTGTCCAGCAGCACCGCGGCAGTGGCAAAGGTCAGGACGCTGTCATCTGTGAAAGTGGAACTGCTGGAAAAAAGTGGAAAATCTACCGAACGTTGGTTGTCAAACTCAAAAACCGAACCAACAATATCGCCAATGACTGCCCCAATCATCCTGGTCCCCTTTCGCTAACGTTCCCCGCGGCATTCAGCCTGCAGCTCCGCGTAGAATTCCGTCAGGAACTTATGGCGGTGTTCGGCGATGGCCCTGCCGGTCGGGGTGAACAGTTGGTCTTTTACTTTGCGCAGTTTGAACAGATATTCGTGATAAGAGCTGTGCGGTTCGCCTGGTTCTGCCTTGCCTTCGCGCAAAAAACGTTCCGAGGGCTCGTAGTACGAAGGCTGGCCTGCCGATGCTGCAAAGGCAATCGTGCGCGCCGCGCCAATCGCGCCCAAAACGTCCAGTTTGTCCGCGTCGTAGAGGCATTTGGCTTCCAGCGTCTGCGGGCGCTCGCCCTGATGGCGAAAGCGGTGCGCGCGGATGCAGTGCTGCACGGCCTCGATGCGTTCCGGCTGCCAGCCTTCGGCCGCGAGCACTTCCCCGGCAAACTGCGCGGAAGTCAGGTGGTGCCCGAGGCGTTCCTGCCCGTCCCCGCCGGGGGCGGAGCCGACCGAATCGTGCAGCAGGGCAGCGGCATGCACAATCTCCAGGTCCGCGCCTTCTGCCAATGCGATTTTTTCCGAGAGCTGGTACACACGCAAGACGTGCTCAAAATCATGCACAGGGTCCGCGGAGGCGTACCACAAACGCGCCTGTTCAATCGTAATTGCCATGTCGGGATTATACCGCCTCAGACGAGGCTGATGTGGACATAGCCCAAAAGCCAGCCAAACAGCAGCAGCAAGCCCAGGAGGACAAAAATGATCTTGATGACTTTCCAGGCGACCTTAAACACCCCGCGCAAAATAAAGATGATTGCCAGCGCGCCCAGCGCGAGGATCAGCAGGTTATTAAACTGCCTGATAAATTCCAGATCAAAAATTGACTGCATACTTCAGATTACCGGATAAACAGCGCCTTTCTTGATGACAGTAGATACAAGATTTGTGCCGTAACGGTAACTAAGCATACGGTAATCCGGGACGTTCAGGATCAGCAGGTCGGCTTGTTTGCCTGGGCTGAGCGAACCGACCCGGTCAGCCAGCCCCAGCGCGGCGGCGGCATTAATCGTCGCGGCAGCCAGCGCTTCCGCGGGGGTCAGCTTCAGGTAGCGGCAGGCCAGCGCCTGGATGAATTGCATGGATTCATTCCAACTGGTGCCCGGGTTCAGGTCGGTAGCCAGCGCCAAAATCCCGTCTGCCGCGATAATCTCGCGGGCGGGGGTGTACGCGCTTTGCGCCAACCCAAACGGCGTGCCCGGCAGCGAGACCGCAACGGTCTGCGAGCCGCCCAGCCTGCGGATATCTTCCGCGGAGGTTTTCACCAGGTGGTCCGCCGAGAGCGCGCCCAGCTCAACCGCCAGACTGGCGCCGCCCAGGTTCGCAAACTCATCGGCATGCAGCTTGAGCGGGAAGCCGAGTTCGGCTGCCGCGCTCAAAATCTCGCGGGTCTGCCCCAGGTCGAACACACCCTCTTCGCAGAACACATCCACAAAGGGCAGCGGCCGCTCCGGCGCCCGGGCTTGCCACCAGCTTTTCAATTCCGGCAGGGCTTGCAGGGTCAGGAAACGCACATACCCGGCCGTATCCCCGCTGAATTCGGGCGGCACCGCGTGCGCGCCCAAATAGGTCGGGATAATTTGCAGCGGACCTTCCTCGTCCAGCCGCAGCAGCGCTTCCATCTGCTTATATTCGGTTTCCAGGTCCAGCCCGTAGCCGGTTTTGGCTTCCAGCGTGGTAGTGCCGTGCTGGAATGCGGCGCGCGCGCGCAGGCGGGTCTCCTCCAGCAGTTGTTCCAGGCTGGCAGCCCGGGTGGCTTTCAGCGTCGCCGCGATGCCCCCGCCGGCAGCCATGATTTCCATGTAGCTCATGCCCTGCAGGCGCATTTCAAACTCGTTGGCGCGGTCTCCCGCCCAGACCAGATGGGTGTGCGGGTCCACAAAGCCGGGCAAAACGGCATTACCGCCGGCATCCAGCAAGTCCGCTTCCGGATGCTGGAGCAGCAGTTCCGCCGGCGCGCCGACTGCCAGGATGAGGCCGCCGTCCAGCAGGACTGCGCCGTTGGGCACAGGGTTAAGCGTCCCGAGCGCGCTGCCGCGCTGGGCAGTCGGCGTGAGTTGGTATACGAAGGAGGTGTTATGGATGAGCAGCATGCTGTTATTGTACCGGAACTTGCACAGGGCGGCGGTTCAGCTTTCCGCGCAGCCGCCGCAGGCTATGCTAACCACAATCGTGGTGCCCTGGTCTTTGCCGGTCGAGCGCGCTTCAATCTCCGCGCCTTGAGCGGCAGTGAGCGCTTTACAAATTGCCAGCCCCAGTCCCATTTTTCCGCGGTTCGCCGAGCGGGCTTTATCCGCCTGATAAAAGCGCTCAAAGATATAGGGCAGGTCTTCAGCTTCGATGCCAGCGCCGTTGTCTGCTACTATCAGGCGCACTTTTTCGTCCTGGTCCGCCTGCAGCCGAATATTCCCGCCCGCCGGAGTGTAGCGCAAGGCGTTTTCCACCAGGTTTTTCAGCACCTGCAGCATGCGCCCTTCATCCACCTCCACCATGCAAAGCGCCTGGGCAGGCTTTTCAAGCATGAGCTCCACACCCTGCCGCGCGGCGATAGGCTGGTAGGTCGCGTAAACAGTCTCCAGCAGCTGCGCGGGGTCAATCGCACTCTTTTGGATGTCCAGCCCGCCGGCTTCCGCTTGCGAGAGCGTGGTAAGGTCCCCCACCAGCCGGCGCAGGTGTTCGATTTCGGTTTTGATGATGCCCAGGCGCTCAGGGGTCATCTGAACCTCGCCGTCCTCAAGCATCTCAACGTATCCTGAGATTATCTGCAGCGGCGTGCTCAGGTCGTGGGTGATATCGGCGGTCAGGCGTTTGCGCTCGGCGTCGCCGCGCGCCAGGTCCGCGCTCATCTGGTTAAAGCTGCGCGTAAGCTGCCCCAACTCGTCCTGAGATGTAATGGGCAGTTGTTTGCCAAGCTCCCCTTGCGCCATTTGCGCCGAAGCCTCGGTCAGCCTTTGGACAGGCCTGTTTATGCCGCCAGCCAGCAGCACACCGAGCAAGACGGCTGTGCCCATGCCAACCAGGGCAGCCAGCGCGATGGCAAGCCGGGTGCTTTGGATGTAACGCTGTTCTTCCGGTTTCAAATCCGTCTTCAACACGGGGTCGCGCAGGATATACGCGACGACCTCCCCGTTCACTTTTACCGCTTCGCCCTCTTTCAAGCGCTCAGCGGAAATGATTTCGCCCACGGCGTACTCGAAGGACGGTAAAATTGCGCGCCCACTGGCATCTACCAACCCCGCAATGCCGCGCGGAGTGCCGCGCCAGGGAGCCTGGACGAAATTATCGGGGCTCTGCTGCGGAGGGGCGCTGAACTGCGTGTTCAGGTAGTATTCAAGGAATCCGTCCAGGCTGGTATTGCTGGTGTAATACGCACTCACGGATTCGGAAAGCTGCGCCACCTGCTGGTCGGTAAACATATCCAGCAAAGACTGGTTGGACGTGAACTGCGTGACCATAGCCACAATTGCGATGGTTACCAGCGCAACCGCCAGGTAGGATAAAATCAGTTTGCCCTTCAGTGAATGTTTCATAGGTCGCTCTCAAGAAAGCGGTAGCCGATGCCAAACACCGTTTCGATGAACTTCGGCTGCGCCAGGTCGTCCTGCAGCTTCAGGCGCAGGTTGCGGATGTGAATCTTCAGCGTGGATTCAGAACCGGTAAAACCATGGTCAATCAAACGCAAGCACATGTCCTGCCGCTTGACGACTTTGCCGCTGGCGCTCATCAGCATTTCCAGCAGTAAAAATTCCAGCGGGGTAAGCTCAATGACTTCATTCTGCTTGCGCAGCTCGTGCCGGTCGCGGTTCAAGGTCAGATCCCCAATGGTGAGGGTGGGGTTTTCGTCTTCAGCCGGGGCGGCACGCCGCATGACCGCGCGGATGCGCATCAGGAGCTCGCGCAGCTTGAAAGGCTTGGTGATGTAGTCGTCCGCGCCGAGCTCAAAGCCGCGAATGACGTCCGCTTCCTGCTGCCGGGCGGTAATCATGATAACCGGCACTTCTGATTCCGTGCGCAAATGGCTAAGGAACTGAAACCCGTCCATATTCGGCATCATCACGTCCAACAAAATCAGGTCCGGGCGATCAGCATGCGTCATTTCCAGCGCTTCCCGGCCGTCGTAAGCCAGCGCGACGGAGAAATTCTGGTTTTGCAGGTATTCCTGCAGCATCAGCTGGACATTGCGGGTGTCGTCAACCACCAGGATTTTGCGGGTCATAAGCAGATTATAGCGTCCTTTTTCTTTTTCCCGACTCTCATTTGATGAGGCTGGAAGCGCTGCTTCCAGCCTCATTTTCAAAGGAGGAGATTTACTCAAGTATGCGTCTCTCAAGCGGGTTATTCATCTTGGCCGCCGTTGCCGTTTCCCAGCACAGCGCCGGTGTTCCAGCCGTTCTGGTCAGACTCGGCAAAGAATACCTGCAGTTCGGCGGTATCGCGCAGGAAATCAATCTTTCCCACGTTTACTTTTTTCACTTTCAGGCCGGTGCGAGCTTCCAGGTCAGCAATCATTTCAGCGCGGCGGGTAGGCGGCACCAGTTCGATTTTCTCATAGGTAATGTGTTTGCTTACTTCGTACCTGAAACCCCATTCGTTTTCCAGCAGCCACAGCACCAAAATCACCATGCTGTTGGCAAGCATCAGTTGGGGCCAGGAGCTTTCCAGCATTCCCGTGGAATTCATCACGGGCAGCGCCAGAATAATGAACAGGTAGGTCATTTCACGGATGGGCATCGGGTCAGTCCGGTAGCGCAGCACGGAAAATATCGCAAAAAGTCCAAAGCCCACGCCAATCCCCAATTGAATGCTCACCATCAGGCTGAGCACAAAGTAGATAATCATGTTGAAGGCGAGGAACGTGAAGACAAATCGTTTGTCCTTCGTGCGCGGGTAGTAAATGAAGCGCACGATAATCAGGGCAACCACAAAGTTTAGCAAAAATCCGAGCGTAAAGTTGACAATATCATCCATAGTTTATTCTCCGGCAAGTTTTTCCAACAGCTGCAGTTTTTCTTTCATCAGGTTCGATTTGACTTGCCCGTACAGGCTGGAAACCCCTATGCAGTATTTGCTGAAGCCGGTCTGGCGCAAATGCTGCGCCCGCATCAGCGCAAGAAACGCTGATGGACACCCGGCTTGGTTTTGTTTCACTTCCGCGATGACCGCGCCGCTTGCCGAGATGGTCTTCCAGCCGGCGCTGAAGCTGAGCTGCACATCCAGGGTCACGCGTTCTGTGCAGGCGTTATCCACCAGCACCAGGCGGGTGAAGCGGTTGCCAAGCACCGGCTCCAGATTTGTGAATGCCGCGGGCAGGTTTTCCGCCAGCCACAAGCGCTCATTCGACCCGAATAAGGGCATGCTCGCGTCCACTGGCAGGCGGGTCTTGAGGGTGCGGCCTTTAGGAGTTTTATGCTTGATTTCCAAAAAGGCCTCGTGCGTGCTTTCATAAACTCGGACGCGCACTTTGTATTGGTTGGCACGCTGATTCACCTGCAGGCGGTAAAGTTCAAAAACAGGGGTATCAAAGTACAGGTTCTGGTAAGGCTGCAGCCGGTAGCCTTCAATGGTCAGCATACGGTAATCCTCTTTAAGCAGCGGCAGCAGGTGTTCCAGGCGCTTCAGCGAAAACACAAATTTGGTATCCACGCGATCCAGCAAAGCCACGCTTTCAGTCTCCGGCAGGCTGATGCCGCGGAAGGCGGCAGCCTCAAAACCCAGGTTCCACAGCGCGGGGCTGCGGGTTTCTTTCAACCCGGCCGGCAGCGCCCAAGTGTCTTGTAAGAGCAGTGTTTCCTGTGTGTCCATGCGCATTCCTTTGTTCATCATGCCCTCATGATAGCTTCCGGGCTTTCCGCTTTGGTTTACTTTTCGTATACTCCCTAAAAGAACCAGGCAGCCCGCGCGGGCTGCCTGGTATCGCTCAAAATCTTGCTGAAATCAGGGTCGTCTCCCTCCCGGACCGCCAGGTGCGCCTGGGCCGCCAAAGCCGCCGGCCGTCCCAAGCGTAGTGACAGTCCCGGTCAGGGTCAATGCCGCGTAGGTATCCGCGCCGCTGGTGCTGCCGCCCAGGTACAGGCCGTCCTGCTGGGCGCCGGTCGAGGATCCTCCTAAGAGCAGCGTGTAAGCGCCGCCAGTTTTCAGTTCGGGGCTGGAAAGCAGCAGAGTCTGGAAGGGCTTGGAAGGAGCGTAAGCGAGCACGTTTGCTCCGCTTGCATCCTGCAACGTCACTAAAGTGCCGGCTTGTTGGGCGCTCTCGAAGGCGATGAGGACGGAAGGCTGGCTGGAGTCCTGGCTGGCGCTCATCGCCATTCCGGCGCTGCCGGCTGCTGCGACCACGCCGCCGCTGATTGAAAAAGTGCCCATGTAATCCAGCGCGCCGTTGCCGTTATCAGTCGGTCCGTCCACCAGCAGCGTGCCGCCGGAGATGCTGGCGGAACCATTGGTATCCACGCCGTCCCCTCCCGCGTTGACATAGATAAAGCCTCCGGTCTGATAGAACCAGAAATTGCCGGCTTGCCCTCCCATTCCGCCAGGACCGCCCCTCAGCATTTGCCCGCCAGTTCCAGCCGCCGCAGAAGCCGCATTGATGCCGTCATCACTTGCTACCAGCGCTATTTCACCGCCGCTAACCGTGATCAGTGCGCTTTCCAGACCTTCATAACTGCTCAGAATATTCAGCTCGCCGCCATTGATAGTCAGGGCGGTATCAGCATGCAAGGCGTCATCTCCAGTGTTGATGGTAAAAGTGCCGCCGTTGACAACGATACTTCCATTGGAATGCAGAGCGTCGTCGGCGCTATCCAGAGTGAAGCTGCCGTCGTTGATGACCACAGCGTTCAAGCCCTTGATGCCCTTGGCGGACGCATCAGCGCTGAGGCTGGCGCGGCTGCCGCCGCCGGTTTGGATGGTATAAGTGCCGGAGTTAATTTGCACTGTGCCTTCCGCGCTGATGCCGTCGCCGTCCGCATTGATTTCCAGGCTGCTGGCATCGATCAGCACTGCGCCCAGGGCCTCGGGGTCGTCATTGTCGGACTTTAGCGCGTCCCCTCCGGCGTTCACGCTGAGGGTCGCGTTTTGAATCACCAGGTAATCCTTGCCCCGGATGCCATCGTCGGCAGCGCTGACCTCAATGTGCGCGTCCCGGATGAGCAAGCCGTCCTTGCTGGTAATCGCGTCCGCGTAATTTCCGCTAACGCTGAGGGTTCCGCTGCCGGAGATGGTCAGATTCGCCTTGGAAAACAGCGCGGCGTTGGGCTCGTCCACATCCGCGGAGGCGTAGGTGTACTTCTCACCATCGCTGAGCGTGTTCGTGGTGCCTTCCGCCAGGATAATGATGACTTTATCCGCCTGTTCGATATCAATGGCAGCGCTGCTTGCATTGCGGATGCTCACGCCGTCCAAAACCAAGCGCACGGGCTGCTCGATATCGGTCTGCACCACAATCTGACCGTCGTCCAGGCTGCCGCTAAGGCGGTAGGTGCCAGGCGCGGTGATGAAAGCCGTTAAGCCCTCGACCATCACGCCGCTGCCAGCTGCGCTGATCGCGCTGCCTTGCAGGTCGATCAAAACTTCATCGGCTTCTGACCAGGTGTAATCGCTGCTTTCCTCATGGGTGTCAATTTCCAGGATTTCAGCTGCGGCAGCCGAACTACTTGTTGGCGCTGCTGCAGATGCTGCAGGGGTTGCCTGAAGCGAGCTTACCTGCGCCTGTGTTTGCGCGCTGGTCGTCGTGACTGCCGCAGTGTCTGCGCAGGCGCTGCTGAAAAGCAGCGAAAATGCTGCTAAAAGTGTAAGAATGGTTTGTTTCATTGTTTGGTTATCCTATCCTTTGCTATATTGGATAGCTAAAGTGTAGACGGCTGCGCTTCCACGCTGGTTTATCAATGGTATATAAAACCAAGCAGTTTCCAACTTAATTGCTGGGCGCAGAAATAATCAGGCGCGGCATATACCGCGCCTGAAA
>ERZ1645187.4817-NODE-4817-length-10738-cov-6.108677_pt1 | contig 10738 bp, 9 predicted proteins | sample MGYA00575352_ERZ1645187 | MGnify/ENA primary metagenome ERZ1645187 (study PRJEB40837, sample SAMN11349314) | freshwater sediment metagenome | isolation source: river sediment | host: Sediment | place: India: Wazaribad , New Delhi | collected 2017-02-21 ...
GATGACTCCACCGACGAGACCACGGAGATTGTTGCCGGTCTTGTCAAAGAGTATCAATGGAAGGGCTTCGACATAAACCTTCTGCATAGGTCCAAAGAGGAACGCACTGGGTTCAAGGCCGGCGCCTTGGCCGCTGGAATGGAAAAGGCCAAATACGGCTATCTGGCCATCTTCGACGCCGACTTCCTTCCTCCGGAGAACTTCCTCCGCCGAACGGTCCCTTTCTTCACGAACCCGAAGATCGGCATGGTCCAGATCCGTTGGGGCCATATCAACAGAACCTGCTCCCTCCTGACGGAGGTTCAATCGGTCCTTTTGGACGGCCACTTCGTCATCGAAAGCACTGTCCGCAACCGTACGGACCGCTACTTCAACTTCAACGGGACCGCCGGAATCTGGCGTAAGCAGGCCATCGTCGACGGCGGCGGTTGGGAACACGATACCCTCACCGAAGACCTCGATCTCAGCTACCGTTCTCAGCTCAAGGGGTGGAAGTTCATCTACCTCCCGGACATGATCGCTCCCGCCGAACTCCCCGTCACCATCCAGAGCTTCAAGACCCAGCAACACCGTTGGGCCAAGGGCGCTATCCAGACGGCCAAGAAGCTCATGCCCATCATCATCCGTTCCAAGATTCCCCTGAAGAACAAGGTTGAGGCTTTCTTCCACCTCTGCGCCAACATCGCCTACCTCTTCATGATCCCCTTGTCGGTCGCCATCTTCCCAACCGTCGTCATCCGACGGAACATGAACTGGGGGCAGATGATACTCATCGACATTCCCTTCCTTCTCCTGGCCACATTCTCTTTCGGCGCCTTCTACCTGGTCGCCCAGAAACATGTTTTGAAGACCTGGAACGAGAAGATCAAGTTCCTCCCCTTCTGCTCCGCCATCGGTATCGGCCTTTCCGTCAACAACGCCGTCGCGGTCTGGGAAGGGTTGGTCAACAAGCAGTCCCCCTTCGTCAGAACCCCTAAGTATGGGATTCTCGACAACAAGAAGGAAGCGGGTCAGAAGAAGTACAAGAGCAACCGGAGCTATCTCGCCTATATCGAGATCCTCCTGGGCCTCTACTTCACCGCGACCATTTTCGTCGCCATCGACAGCGAGATCTACCTGACCATCCCCTTCCTCTTCATCTTCCAGTTCGGTTACCTCTACATGGGGGTTCTCTCCCTCATGGAAGAGCATAAATGGATCCCCGCCCTCTTCCGCCGTGAGAAGACTTTGACCTTGGCCGAGAGCAAGCAGAGAATCTGACCTCTGAAATCTAGAGAGCCTGGGAGGCACTATGGCATCCTATTGGATCGACGGCGAGAGATGGACACCGGAAGGGAGTTTTAACGAATGGCAAGAACTCCTGACGGCAATCTATAAAGAGTTGACCCCCCGCAAGCGGGGACTGCAGAAGATTCTTGCCGACGGAGAAGAGCTCACTTCCCTCATGGCCGGTCAGACTCCTGCGCAAACACCGGACTCCTACGGGCGCATCGACTTCACGACCCTGGAGGTGATCCAGATCGCCTTTCAAGGCTTAGAGAACGGTCGCACCTTCATTCCCAACCTCCAGAAGATTCTCCTGGGGGCGGCGGAGTTCGCCAGGCTCGGAGACGATCAGAAGAAGAGCGAAGCCATCTCGGGGGCCCTGGAAGGGATCAAGCTCCTGATCACCCTCATGGTCAACCTCCAGAACCTCTACCAACTCAACTTCCGAGAGATCGCCCTTGACAACGGGGAGAACATCAGCGATGCCCTCGTCCGACTCAACGAGATTTTAGAAAACCTTAACGACGCTCAGGTCAGACACGACGACATTGAGTTGGCGGATATTCTCGAATACAGACTCTCCGAAGAGATCGTCGGGTTCGACCGACTCTTCGACGCCCTGAAGGCGGCTCTTCTCTCCCGCATCGGGAACTAAGGGCTCCTCAAACACGAAAGGCTCCTGCCGGGATCCCGGCAGGAGCCTTTTTTTTTATTGAACTCCGACTCTCAGCTTCTCAGTCGAACACTCTGCCCACAACACTGCCCAAGGCGATCGAGTTGAGTCGATCCTCCTCGGTTTCGGCGCGGGAGGGGATCAGTACGGGAACCTGGGCCCCGACGACGATATGCCCCACTTGAACGCCGGAAAAGTAGGTGAAGGATTTGCCGAGAATGTTCCCGGCTTCGATAGAGGGAACCAGAAGAATGTCGGCCTCGCCGATTCCCTCATCTTGGATCCCCTTCAACTCACCAGCCGCCTTCGATACCGCCAAATCCAAGGCCAGGGGTCCCTGAACAACACAACCGGGAATGTTCCCCTCTCGGTTCAGGCGTTGAAGCTCGGCTCCGTCCACAGTGGAGTGAATCTTCTCGTTGATATACTCGATGCAGGAGAGAACCGCCACTCTGGGGTTGCTGTGGCCGAGGCGTTGGTAGACCTTCGCCGCGTTGAGAATGATGACCCGCTTCTCCTCCACGCTTGGGAGGATGTTCACACCACCGTCGGTGACGCCGATCAGTTTAACATTGCCGTCTACCTTGACCTCCGCCAGAAGAATATCCGACAGAAGGTGACCGGTCCTGAGGCCAGCCTCTTTGTTGAGAACCTTCTTCATGAGAACCGACGTGCTCAGGTTCCCTTTCAGAAGAATCTCGGCCTCGCCGCTCCGGGCGAGCTCGACGGCCCTCAAGGCCGCTGCTTCCTCACCGTCGGCCGCTTCGATTCGGAAATTTTTAGGGTCCAACCCTTCATTCCTTAAGAGGGTCTCGATGGTTTCCCTCTCCCCGATGAAAATCGGGACGGCGATCCCCTCCTCCTGGGCGATTAGACCCGAACGAACCGTATGAGGTGCGTGGGCGGAGACGATGGCCAGCTTCTTAAGGGGTTGCCCCTTGGCGGCCTCCCTGACCTCTTGGAAGCGTTTGATCATGACCTCACCTCTCCGTACCCTTGGTCGAAGGCCTTCAGGTTCACCTCTTTCGCCTTGGGAGGAACCCTTCGGGAGATCATGGCGGCCCAGAGGGATTTCTCGAGGCCCAGCTCCTTGGCGAGAAGTCCAAGGAGGTAGAGGTTCACTACCTTGATGTTCCCCAGCTCTTTGGCCTTTGCCAAGGCATCCACGGTCTGAATATGCTTCGTCTTTTCCCTGATCTTCGGGAGAATCTCCGCTTCCGGATACTCCATGGTGCCCGTAGCTACGGGAATGGGGTCCCACCGGTAGTCGTTTATCAGCATGGTACCGTCTTTACGCAGGTACTTGAGAGTTCTGAGAGCCTCCAGCTTCTCGAAGGCAAGGATGAGATCGGCACTGTCCTCTCCAACGATGGGGGAGTAGATCTTCTCGCCGTAACGAATCGTGGTGATCACGTCACCACCCCGTTGGCTCATCCCATGAACCTCCGATTTCTTAACGTCGAAGCCCGCCTCCATGAGAACGTCCGAAAGAATGTCCGAGGCGAGGATGATCCCTTGCCCACCAACGCCGCAAATAATGATGGTTTTCATCACGCTTCCTCCTTCTTCATGGACTTTGTCTCGAAATCCCAGGCTTCACGGATGGCTCTTCCTCCCTCTTGGGAGAGGGATATGGCCTTCTTGGGACAAAGGTCGGCGCAAAGGCCGCAGGCCGTACAGAGCATGGGGTCGATGGAGGATTTCTTCTCCTTGAAGGAGATGGCCGGGCAGCCGAGCTGGACGCAGATCTTACATCCGATGCAGAGGTCCCTGTCCACCTTGCAGGAGGTCCATTTGGATTTCTTGAAGAGAAGTACGCAGGGACGCTTGGTGATGACCACCGACGGCTCTTCCCTGTCCATGGCTTCGGAGATGACCTTCTTCAGGTTTTTCAGATCGTAGGGGTCTACAACATGGACATCCTTGACGCCGCAGGCCTTGACCAAGGCTTCGATGTCGACCTGAACGGTGGGATCACCCTTGATGGTCAAACCGGTACCCGGGTTCTGCTGGTGCCCTGTCATAGCGGTAATCCTGTTGTCCAGAATCACGACCGTCGACATGCCCCGGTTGTAGACCATATCGATCAAGGAGGTGATTCCGGAGTGGAAGAAGGTGGAATCTCCGATGACCCCGACCACCTTCTTTCTCTCTCCCCCGAGAAGCCGGAAGGTGATGTCCATTCCGTGGGCGTTGCTGATGGAGGCGCCCATGTCCACCGTCGTATCGATGGAGCTGAGAGGGGCCATGGCGCCGAGGGTGTAACACCCGATATCGCCGGTCACGATGGCCTTCAGCTGATGGAGGGTGTAGAAGACAGAGGTGTGAGGACAACCGGCACAGAGGGCGGGGGGACGGGGGGGAAGGGAGGTCTGAGGGGCGACGCTCTTGGAAGAGAGTCCCATGGATTCCCTGAGGATGTTGGGGTTAAGCTCTCCCTGTCGGGGGATAAGATCCTTGCCGTGCACTTCGGCCTGCCCGCAGAGCATAGCCTTGATTTCGGTTTCCATGATCGGATCGTTCTCTTCGATCACGACGATCTTCTTGACACCAGCGGCGAACTCACGGATAAGCTTCTCCGGAAGGGGATAGGAGAAGGAAATCTTCAGGAAAGAAGCTTCAGGGAAGGCCTCACGTGCGTACTGGTAGGAGATTCCCGAGGCGATGTAGCCGATCTCCCGGTCTCCCCAATGGATAAAGTTTCCGGGAAAGGTGTTGGAAAACTCAGCCAAATCCTCCATCCTCTTCTCCACGAAGACGTGACGCTTCCGGGCGTGTCCGGGAAGGAGAAGACGCTTCAGCGTATCCTTCTGGTAAGGGACGATGGGGACCTCTTTCCTCTCCCCAAGCTCTACCAGAGACTTGGAATGGGAGGTCCGAGTCGTCATCCTCATGAGGATAGGGGTGTCGAACTTCTCGGAAATGTCGTAGGCCATACGGGTAAACTCTTTGGCCTCCTGGGAATCGGAGGGTTCCATCAGGGGCATCCGTGCGGCTCTGGCATAATGCCTGTTGTCCTGTTCGTTCTGTGAGCTGTGCATACCCGGGTCGTCGGCAGTAACGATGACAAAACCTCCGGTGACGCCGATATAGGAAGCGGAAAAGAAAGGATCCGCCGCCACGTTTAGCCCTACGTGTTTCTGGGAGACGATGGCGCGGGCTCCCGCAAAGGTTGCCCCTAAGGCGACCTCGAGAGCGACCTTCTCGTTTGTTGACCACTCGCAGAAAACCTCTTTGTAACGGGAGAGGTTCTCCATAATCTCGGTACTGGGAGTTCCCGGATAGGCGGCGGCAAAGTGCAAGCCCGCTTCCCAGGCACCCCGAGCTATGGCTTCGTTGCCCGACAATAACTCTTTCATTGGGAAAAGCCTCCTCTGGAATCTGGGTGTTTTGAACTGAAGATAGTAGCCGAAAGGGGCTCTGTTGTCAACCTAAGAGGGGTTCTACCCCTCTCAGGGGTTCTTCCCCCAGGGGTCGACGAAGGCGGCGGAGATTCCCCACCCGCTGAGCTTTCCCTGGGGGGAGAGGGAAGAGCTGACATAGAGTAGGAGGCGTCGCCCCATAAGAATTCCTAAGCCGCCGGAGAGGGTGGAGAGAGAGCCGCCCCCCCAGAGAGGCTTTCGTTTCAGATCTGTCTGCCCGGCCAGAGAGAAGTAGACGCTGTCGGAGAAGAGGTGGAGGAGAGAGACCCTCAGGGGCTGCTCCTCCCGGGAGGAGTAGAAGGTCGCCCTCTTGTCGGCCTGGAAGAGGACGGAGAGGGATGTCCTCTGGGTGAGATCGCCCTGAACACCGATCTGAAAGGTTCTTTCCCTCTTTCTCACCCCATCGTTCTTCTTCTTGACCGCCAGCGGTGAGACGGTGAGGGAGACGTTCCACCGGGAAGAGATGGCCATTGCGGTCTGAAGAGAGATCTCGGTAAAGGTGTCTGCTCCCTTGGAAAGCCCGTTCCGTGCACTTCTCAGGTCAGAGAGGAGATCCAGGGGCGCATCCTCTTCGGTAGGAGGGTCTTCCAACTCCGCCCCGTAGAGATCTCCCCGGTAGTGGCGCAGGGTCAGACCGTAGAAGAGGCCACGTCCGCGGTGGCCCAGGCTTACCCCGTAGACTTTTCCCTTCCACCCCTCCAGGAGGTACGCATCCTTTTGCCGCTCCAGGGAGAGAGAATCCAAGGAGTTCCAAAAGAGGGAGAGGGATTTGTGGGTCACCATGAGACCGGAAGAGTAGGCGCCCCGAAAGAGGTTGTCCTCTTTGGGCTCGACCCAGGGTTGTTTCAGATGGGCCAAGAGAGACCCGGTGCTCTCGGTGAAGGAGAGCCTGGAGTAGGAGAGGGAGGTTGGAGAGAGGGAGGCGGGGTTGTAGAGGCTTTGAAGGGGAACAGGAGAGAAAGGGAAAAAGGTGTAGGCCGTTCCCATGCCCCAGGGCGTCGGAGTGAAAAGCTCCTCTTGGGCGCCTTTCAGGGAGGGAAGAAACAGGAACGCCAGAAGGAGAGCCGCAACGGAGAAGAACCTCTTCCTTTTCGCCATCTTTCTGACTATAACCGTCTCCTTTCTCCCTGTCAAGAGAGGGTCCTCTCTGTTGCCTTTCTCGCCTTTTCGTGTTATAGGTTTCTTTACGGATAACCTTTTCTTTGCCACAACAAGTTGTGGAATGGCCCTATCCGGAGAGTGAAAGAACCAGAGGGGAATAGGCATGAGCGACGACAGCGACGGGAAAAACCCCCAAGAGGAGAGGGAGGGCCACTACCCTCCGGTCTCTTTTTCAACCCTTCTCTTCACCTTTTCTTCCCAGGCGGCGGTACATCTAGGCCTTCTCGAAAATCCCCTTACCGGGAAGCGGGAGACCGATATTGCAGGAGCGCGCCACTTCATCGACACCCTCGACCTTCTTCAAGAGAAGACCAAAGGGAATCTGACCCAGGAAGAGGAGATCCTTCTCTCGTCCCTCTTGACACAGCTGAAGACCGCCTTCTTATCCCAGAGGCAACCTTGAAGAGGCTTTTCTCTCTCTCGGCCCTCCTCCTCGTCCTCTCCCTCAACATCCTCGGTCAAGAGGATTACCTCCGCTATTGGTTCCGGTTCTCCGGAGCGATCGCGAAGGATAACTACACAGAGGCCATGGCCGATTTGAAGGCTTTCCAGAACCTTCCCCTCGACCTTTACAGGAAGAATCAGGTCTCCGTCAAGATGTGGAAACTTTTGGTCCAAAACGGACGGAAGAGACAGCTTCCCTTCCACCGGGAGGCTCTCGCCCTCCTGGCGGTCGACTCCCCTTTCCGTTGGCAAATCGAAGACGATTTAGCGTGGATGGCTTTTCGACGCGGCGACATCCCCTCCCTCTTCAACCATTCAATCAAAGCGGCCCGCTTCCTCTCCCGGAGCTTCCCCCACACCCTCCTTTCTCCCCCTCTTCTCTCTTCACTTGTGGCAACCCTCGTTACCGCTCTCTTCCTTCTGGTTCTCTTCGTCCTGGTGGATCGCGTCAACCTTCTCAGGAGCGACTGGGGCCCTCGGAGCTGGCCCTCTCTCCTGACGGTCCTCTTCTTTGCGCTCCTTCCAACGGTTCTTTTTCTGGGGGTCTTCTATGTTCCCTTCCTCCTGGCAGGGCTTCTTCTTACCTACCTCTCCCAGGGGGAGAGACGTCTCGCGGGCGGCCTCTTCCTGCTCCTTTTCCTGGCAACAGGCTTGAGCCTCTACATCTCCTCCAAGAACCGTCTCGCCCAGGATCCCCTCTCCCGAATGGTCTTCGAGGTCTCTTCCGAACTCGCTCCTCCAGATCGGATCCGCGATGCGGAACACCTTTTCGCTAAGAACAAGGATCCCCTTCTTGGGATGACCCTTGGCCTCTTCCACTACAGGGAGAAGCACCTCTTCGAGGCCAAGGAGATCTTGGAAAAGGTTCCCCTTCACCCTCTCTTCAACCGCGACCTCTACACCCAGCTCGGCAACATCAACTACCAGATGGGGTTCTTCCGTGACTCCGAAGAGTACTACCGGAAGGGCTTATCCGTCTCTCCCAACGACCCTGTCATCCTCTACAACCTGGGTGTTCTCTTGAACAAGTTGGGACAATACGAACTCGCACAAAACTACTTTCTCCGCTCCCCCCTTACTTCATGTTCCGACGATTCCCGGGAGATCCGCACCCCCTCCCCCCTCCTCCCCTCTCCCCTCTCCTTCTCCCCCCACCCGATCAAACTCTCGGACCTCCTCTCCCCTCTCCCGACGGCCCTCCTCCTCTGGCTTCTAGGGGCTCTGTTCTCCCTCATCGTTACCAGGTTCCGCTCCTTGAGCGTCTCCTGTTCAACCTGCCTCAAGCCTGTTTCACGGCGCACTCCAGGTTTGGCACAAGAGGAGTACTGCGAAGAGTGCTTCAACCTCTTCGTCGTCCGTGACCCCCTTCTGGGAGAGATGAGGAAGGTCCGCTACAACGAAATAGAGAGCGGCTCCCAGCGAAGAAGCAAGGGTTGGCTCTCCGTTTCTCTCCTCTTCCCAGGGTTTTTCTTCCTCAGCCTTAAACGGCCTCTCTTCTACATCCTCTTCTCCCTTCCCTTCCTCTTTTCCCTCTTACTCCCCCTCTTCCTCCGCAAGGCCTTGCTACCTCTCCGTATCAGCGGTTCACTCTGCTTTCCGTTTCCCTTCTTTATTCTTGCCGCGCTCCTCTACATCTTGGGGATCCTTGCAACGACGCTTCTGGGGAGAAAAGAATGGCTTTAGAAGGAACGATTCGCGACTTTGCCATGCCCGACCTGATTCAAACGTTGGGTCAGCACAAGCAAACCGGTGTCTTGGTGGTGAAAAACGGGACCGATTATGTCTCCCTGATCTTCAACAAAGGGTTCATCGTCGGTGTCGAGGCCCTTCCCAAGAAGATGGAGTTCCGACTCGGGGAGATGCTTCTTAGGAACGGGGACTTAACATCTCCTGTGCTCGAAAAAACCTTGGCTATCCAGAAGAAGACCGGAAAGAAGTTAGGGGAGATTCTTCTGGGCCTCAACCTTGTCACGCTGGAGACTCTGAAGAAGGGGCTCAACAGCCAGGCGCTGCAAATGGTTATCAGCACTATGGGATGGAAAGAGGGAGAGTATAAGTTTCACAAGCGGGAGAGCGTTGAGTGGGACCGAGACCTGATGGACCCTCTTCCGACAGAGCACGTTCTCATGGAATCGATGCAGATTCTTGATGAACTCCCGATCATCCGCGAGAAGATCCGAAACGGAAGGATGGTCTTTCGCCTCTGTGACCACAAGAAGAACCTCAAGATTCTCGAAGATTTCGAGGACGAGAAGGGATCGTCCGATGAGACGATCTACCTCTCGAAGCAAGAGTACGAGATTCTCAAACGGGTTGACGGCCGCAAGAGTGTCACCGACCTCATCAACAGCCTCCCGTTTCCGGAGTTTTTCGTTCTCAAGGGTCTCTACTCCCTTCTCAACAAGGGTCTCATGGAGGAGTGCGAGAGTTCAGGAGCCCTTCAGGACAGGCTCTCCGCCTCAGACGATGACCTCCTCTCAAATCCTTCTCTCCTCACCCGGATTCTGGCCCCAACGCTCATGGTTATTGCTCTCGCCTCCCTCCTTTGGACGGTTGTCTTCAAGGCTAACCCCTTTCACCCTTTAAAAGCTCCGAGCACCCAGGGATGGCTGGATGAGTACAGTCGAATCCAGGACCGTTTTCTGAAGGCCCAGGAGGGTTTCTCGTCCTTCCATGATAGACAACCTTAACCATCCGATCGCCGTCCTTGGAAACTTCGACGGAGTCCACAACGGCCATAGGCGAATCTTCACCTGCGCCATAGAAAAGGCCAAGCGCGAGAAGAAGAGCGTTGTCGCCCTTACCTTTTGGCCACACCCCTCCCGTTTCTTCACCCACCCGGTCCCCTTGATACAGACACTGGAGCAGAGAACCGAATGCCTCTACTCCCTTGGTATCGATAGAGTCGAAGTGATCCCCTTTGACCTGATAGCCTCCCTCGAACCGGAAGAGTTCCTTCCCTATCTGCTGAAGCAGATTTCCATATCTTCCCTGGTGGTAGGCGAAGAGTTCCGCTTTGGACGGGAGAGAAGAGGGAACCTCTCTATGCTCAGAGCCCTCGCCCACCCCTTAGGAATCGAGATCAAAGGACTTCCTGTGGTAAAGCTCCTAGGGGGGAAGATCGGTTCCTCCTCTATCCGTTTTCACCTTCAGGAGGGGAACCTTCAGAGAAGCCGGTTACTCCTAGGAGGGTTTTACTCTGTCGAGGGAGTCGTCGAGCAAGGCGTTCAAAGAGGACGGAAGTTAGGCTTTCCTACGGCCAACATGGTACCAGAGAACGATTCCCTCCTCCCTCCAGGGGTCTACCTGACACGGGTCGAACGAGAGGGTGAGTTCAAAGATTCCCTCACCTACATCGGCTCTTGCCCGACTTTTTCTGCATCAAACCGGCTCAGGTATGAAACCTTCCTCCTCGATTTTCAAGGCGACCTCTACGGCCAGAGGCTGAGGATCTACTTCATTCAACGCCTGCGTGGAGACATTACCTTCCCCTCTTCAAAAGAGCTGAAAGCACAGATGGGAGAAGACCTCGCTTACGCTCGTAACCTTTTGGCCTGATTGTCCAACGCGTACAGCAATTGAGCGGGTATACCGGGGTTATAACGGACACTCCGTTTTACTTTTCCTTTTTCCCCCGTTTTACTTAAAGCGGACACTCCATTTAATTTCACAACCTTTTGGTCTACCAAACCCTTCACGTCCTCGGTTTGCAGCATGACCTGAAACGATTTACAACGGATCTATGACGTCTACAACGGACACTCCCTTCTAT
>ERZ1645187.4818-NODE-4818-length-10734-cov-9.836127_pt1 | contig 10734 bp, 6 predicted proteins | sample MGYA00575352_ERZ1645187 | MGnify/ENA primary metagenome ERZ1645187 (study PRJEB40837, sample SAMN11349314) | freshwater sediment metagenome | isolation source: river sediment | host: Sediment | place: India: Wazaribad , New Delhi | collected 2017-02-21 ...
ACGGTCAATTACCACTCGCTCAATGAGGCTTGCGCTGGGGTCCTGGGCCTGCATGCCGAGACTTTCGACAATCGTGACATGCCCACTTGTGCTCTGAGGCACACGCACGATGAAATGGTGCGGATCGGTCGTTGTCGGCACTCCGAACCCCATTGTGGGGCGTTCGGGAGCACGCGGCTTACGGGCAGGCTTCTGGCTTTGGGTCATTCCTAATCTTCCTGAATCACGTCGCCCGGTCGCAATTCAATTCCACTCAGTTTGGCGAACTCCTTGGCCGCAAAACCACTGTCGAACGATGCCCCGCTGCGAATTTGTACAGTGACCGTTTCCTGGTCATTCCCAAGCGCGGTTCGCATGCCTTGGATGGCAGCCTCGATGACAGCGGCAGTGATTTCCCGCTCTGCGAAACGGATATTCACCGTATTTTCGCCCTCCCCGATCTGAACAATGACGCCCTTGAACCGGGTTGCTGGCTGGGCCTTGAAGGCGTTGATTACCCCAAAGACCTTTTCGGTGCTATCCAACGATACACGCTTGGCCTCAGTGAGCTTAGTCGGTTTGCCATCCTGAATTTGGATTTGTTTGTCGCCGGCAGAGGGAATAGAAAACTCAGCGACGCGAGAGGCTTCGCCGGCGCTGGCGAAGACCATCAGCTTAAATGCCTGTGTCCCGATCTCGAACGGCTGATCATAGACCTGTCCATCCTTCGGGTTCGATCCATCGAGTGTGTACCGCATCGTCGCAGACGGCACGCACTCCAACGTAACCTGTCGCTTGTCTGCTATGGCTTTGACCTGGTGGCGCACCTTCAACTCAGCCACCCATCGCTGGGGGTCGCCAGGTTGGTGCTTGTCCTCACAGTCAATCGCCAGGAAATAGACCGTCGCCTCCTTGGTCACGAAGGCATCGAGATCGTCGACCACCGGATCATCTGCTGTCACTTTTGCAGTCGTCGAATACCGCACAATTGGGCTGGGCCCGGCATTACGGGGCGTGAGCGTCAGAGTAGTCTCGCCGGTATCGGGATTCATCCCCTGGACAGTTACATTGACAGCCGTCTTTTCCGGCGGGAACGGCCCTTTTTCGATGTAACCGTCTGCCCCCAAACGCCAACGCCCTTGCTTCAAGGCTTCAGTCTTGAGTGTATCGAGTCCGCCAGTACCGGGCATCCAGGTCCAACCCGGATTGCTCTTGGCCCGCATCACGACGTCCTTCCAGGGCGTGCGACGATCCTTCTCTGGCCACAACTCGATTTCAGCCATTGCAAAGTGCTCGCCCATGTCCTGCTGCATGTTGAGCGCAAGCTTGTAGTTGGCCCGGGGGCTGGCCAGCAACTGCTCGAGCTGCACTTCTGCCGACTGGGCGCCCTCGCCCATGTTGAGACCATTGTCGATGGTGACCATAACCAGCTTCTGGCTACCGTCTAGCGGATCGAGGCTCGGAAAGTAAAGCCGGTTGTAGGCGCCAGAGAGAGCCTTGTTGAAGCGCTGCTGAGCATCCTCGAAACGGTCGCGGGCTTCCTCATAGAGGGAATCGCCATCCCGCAGTCGCTTGTAGATTGCCTCGATCGCGTACAACTCGCGCAATCTTTCCTCAACGACATCCGCGAGATAAGAATCATGTCCGGACAGGACAAGGAAATTGTTTTTCTCGGCCTGGAACTCGAAGAAGCTGTCGAGGACGCTCGGAGGCATCTTGCCATCCGGACGGACCACTATCAGGACACGCGGCCCACTGAGCTTGATGTCGTCAAGCTGGGGCAGAACCTGCACATCCTGGTAGGCGGCCTTACTCACCGGCTGCAACACACCAGTCAGCTTGTTGATGAGCGCCTGGTCGATCTTCGGCTGCGGGATGTCTCGGGCATTACGCTCGATCTGGCGGGATAGGTTCTCCGTCTCCTTGATATAGAACCGTTGCTCCTCGCGGTGCAGGTACCAAGCATGCTCACGCAATTTCTCGAGCGCAGTCATGAACTCGTCCGGCTTCCGGTTCGGTGCAGCCAGGAACTCGATGATTTCCCCTTCGGTGAGGCCAATCCTGCCTCCCACCGCGCGCGAAAGGGAGGAGGCCAACAGCAGAGATCCAACCTGCTGGGCTGCATCGCTCCCAAGCTGGCTATCAATTTCCTCAGCGATCGACTGCCCGTCGTCCGCGATGTCATGCGTCATCGCTGGGCGTAGCGAACTGGCAATACGTCCAATTTCGTCCCTGACAGCATCGTCATTGAGATTGAGGTGTTGCGCTCCGACCAAGAAGACGTCATCCACCTCGCGCTCATCTACGCTCTTCAGGAGGCGCGCCGCAAACTGCATCAGGCCACGAGTTTGGCGAAAGCCCTCATTCTCCTTGAACAGGGCCACGAGGGACTTGAACGACGGGTGGAATGGGTAGGTTTCAGCGACCTGCTGAGTGACATGCTCAAGGCTTGTCGCTACAAGATATCCACCATCGGCCGCTGCCTTGATGCGTTGCGCGTACTCTTCGGCCACGTCATTGATGACAGATTCGTCGGGCACTTCGAGAATCAGTCGCTTCTTCAGAATCTGGTAAATCTCATTCCCTGCCAGCTGTACCGGCGTGATGGTCACAGCTTGGCGCCGTGCCTCCTGCTGGAGATTAGAGATCGCGTCTGCAATCGCCCGTGTCTGAGCGACGTAGCTGCCGGACAGGTTGGCGATCACGATGCAGCATTTGGGCAGTTCCAAAGCTGCGCTCATCAAGCAGCTCAAGGTATAGGTCGTAACCGTGGCCAGCGTACCTTGGCCGATGACAGTGGTGCTTGCGTTTTCGAGGTACGGGGGGAGTTCGTCGAGCATGATCAGGGTTGGCTTGTCCCCGATAATCTTCTTCCAGGCCGACTGGTCGACAGCCTTCGGCCCATTGCTCCAATATGGCTTTATCGCTTCAGCCTCACCGAGTTGAGTGGCTATTTCACCCCAGATGTAATGTTCGGGGTTGTTCCGACCATTGAAGGCCGCGACCCGCACCGGCGTATCGCTTAGCTTGCCGGAGAGGTCTGCCGGCAGAACATCCTTGCGAAGCGCGGGATTCTTGGCGAGGAGGCCCAAGGCAACCATCATGTGCGTCTTACCGCCGCCCATCGCTTGCGCCAACTCGAACACAGCCTGGTCGGATTTACCTTCCAATCGGAGGAGGCCTTCCCTGAAAAGCTGCTCCATGCCTCCGGTGATGAAATTTCGCTCGAAGAACTCCGTACCGTCTCCCTGATCTTCAATCAACCCTGAGAGATTTTCGATGCCTTCGCTCATCCGATAGTCGCGGATGATCGGATTGAACTTGCACGCTTGCTTGACCGTTTTCAACATTACTTCCCCGCCTGAATTCGTTATTCGTCGCTCACCCGCAGCGTCTTGCACCCAATGGCTTCCAGACACTGCACGAGGAAAATTCCTGAGAACTTGCCTCGATTGATCTTGTTCGTCAGATTTTCTGGCGTCTCATCAACACCAATAGCCTTTAGCTTGGTCGCTAGGTCGTGGTAGCTCACGTCCCGCCGGGACAATTCAGCCTTCAACAACCCCTTCAGATAGCCTGCCCACTGCTGCTGTGTTTTCACGCAACTGTCCTTAGTGGTTAAACATCACCAATGATAGATTAACCTGCAATCTGATGGGAGCCTATCTATTCGGTTATCATCGAAATACCCACGTAAAACGCTGAAATAATCCCATGGCGCTAGTAGCAATCAGAGCCGCAAACGGCCAGGAAGTCGAATCTTTCACGGCGAGTGCAGAAGAATGGCAACGGATGCAACTCGATCCTCCCGGCACATACCTTATGCCTGGGTCGCGGTGGCCGGCTGTTCTAAAGCGAAGCATCCGAGGGCTGCAATTTTTCGCGCATAGCCCTGGATTTCCGGGCGCCAAGTCGCAGCCAGAGTCCGAAGATCACCGTGCTGCCAAATTGGCTGTGGTCAAAGCACTTCGTTCGGCAGGCTACTCTGCAAAAGTCGAGCAATCAGGGCAATCCTCTGATGGCGAGGAATGGCAAGCTGACGTCCTGTGCACCACTGTGGGAAAAACCATCGCATTCGAGGTGCAGCTATCACAGCAGACGCTTCAAGAATATCGTCGTAGGACACAGCGATATGCCGCTGCGGGCATCGTTGCAATTTGGATGGTGAGAGCACCCGGTCATTTCGCGGCCCTATCGAAGGCCATCTTCTACGAGGCCCATCAATCGAATCGAGCATTAGGCGATCGCCCTGTTTTTGCGAACCGAGACTTACCTTTGTTCCCACTCGAGATCGGCCAGGAAGGGGCTTTGTGCGCAGGATCCATGCGGATTGCTGTACCAAGCATCGATGGTGTGCGTCGTATTCCAATCGAAGAATTCGCGATAGGGAGCGTTGCGGGGAATCTTTCCTTTGCTGAGGAATGGACGTGGCATGACAACTTTTAAGAATGCCCCTGCTCCGTGTAGTACCCTGAAATTGGCTCGTGATATGAGCCAGGCATGACAGAAAATCTTCTCGGATTCAATTCCGTAATCACATCGGATTTACCGGCAGTCCACATGGATATAACCCCACAAGAAAGCAAAGCCACAAGCGACACTTTGCCAGCTAACAATCCCGCCGATTTCCGCCTCACGCGTCTGATTCTCATTGACTCATATGCGCGTGGCAAAACCGTGGAAATTGACTTGAGCGGCCATACCGCGCTCACCGGCGAAAACGCATCTGGCAAGACTACCCTGCTCCGCCTCTTCCCACTGTTCTTCGGCGAAGCCCCCTCTCGGGTGATCCAGAGCGACGAGAACAACCTGAAATTTGCACGGCACTACCTTCCCCACACATCATCCTATGTGGTCTTCGAATACGAGCGGCGCGGCCAGCGCGTCCTTTCAGTAATCCATGCCGATGGCCAGAGCGACGGGGCAAATTACCGCTTCATCAACCGCCCTTTCAGTCCCGATCTTTTCCGCGACGCCAACGGTCTAGTTCAGAGCCAGGATCTGTCGAGACACCTGACGAAGCTGGGTGTCGACTTCACAAAGCCGCTCTCCCTGACCCTCTACCGACAGATCCTCCAGAACGAAGCAGGCCGGGAGCATCGGCAGCTGGCCACTATGTATTCATTCACCGGGAGCGGCGGCCGGCTGAAGCATATCGAGCGGATCATCACCAGCATCCTCCAGCGCGCCACCACCTTCTTCGATCTCAAGCGGATGATCGTGTCGTCCATCCAGGAGAACACCGAGGCGTTCTCCATGCGGACGAGCAAACGCGAACTGACCCATTGGATCGGCGAGTACGAGGCGCACAATGCAGTCATGGATAAGGCCCCTATCATGGACGAGCTCGAACTGCTCGACCAGCAGCGTCGCCAGGCCGTTGATGAGTTTTCCGTCCTTCATGCACGTTTCCAGCTGATGCATGATCATTACCAGGCCCAAGTGATCGCCGGCGAAGGCGAAGAACAGCGCCTGAGCAAGCTCCGTACAGAACTGGTTACCGACTTCAACGCCCGTTCGCTGGCTCTCCAGACCGCCGTCACAGCCGAGCAGGCCAAGATCAATAGCGCCTCCTCCACGCTGTCCGCACTGGACCGCCGAAAACAGCAGTTCGATGAGGACAAGGCTGACGAACGGGCACAAGCTGTCGACGCACTCCCTGAGATGGAAACCCGGCTGAAAGAGCAGCGGACCCGTCTGCAGGAACTGGAGGATTCTTCCAAGTCCGTCGTGGAAATTTTCGACAAGATGGATGCCGCGGCGCGCAAAGACGCAGACGACGACACCCGGCAACTCGAGGCCCGCAAGTCTGCCCTGGTGCAAGATTACTCGGGCCGCCAGGCGACCATCTTCAGCCGACACGCCGAACATCAACGGCAAATCGCGGAACGGCATCGTTCCGAGCTGGCTGGGCTAAACACCAATGTCGCCACTCTCGGCGCCGAAGCAGCGAGGCTCGAGGTTGAGGCACGAAACCCACAACCTGACCCTGAAGCGCAACAAGCCTACGACCTTGAACTCGAGGCCGTCCAGGAAGCGATGCGACGGATTGATGAACTACGCGGTGGTCTGGAACCTCTGGAGCGCAAGCTGTCTCGCGCACAGCAGCAAGTCATCGACGAAGAGGCCATGATGAATGGCAGCCAGCAATCGTTGGAGAAGGCTGAAGGTGAATTGCAGGACGTTATTGACGCCGGCAATGCGGGTGAAGAAACCTTGCTCGGCTTCTTGCGTGCCAACAAGCCGGATTGGGCCCAGGACATTGGCCGCCTAGTTTCCGAAAGGACATTGCTGCGTAGCGATCTCGCGCCGGTCCTCAGCGGCGGTACGGACCTCTTCGGCGTGAGTATTGACCTAGAGCAGTTGGATGCCTCCCGGCTCGCATCGGAAGAAAGCATCCAACAGGAGATCTCGCGCCTACGGCAACTGGTTGAGAAACGACAGAAGCAATACGACGAAGACAAGGCCAAACTCAATGAGGCATCGCGCCAACGCCAACAGGCCAAGGATGCCCGTGATGCGCAACAAACTCAGCTGAACCTGGCCGTCACTGCCAAGACCGGCGCCGATCAGCGACTCTCAACTGCACGAACTCGCCTGCAGGCCAGCAAGGATGCAGCCCGCCGTGCGGCCACGGCGGCCCTCGAGGCCTGCCGAGGCAATCTGGCTGCCGCCAAGACATCCCTTGTGGACACGGAAAAGCGGCACGCATCCGAACTGCGAGAACAGGAACAGGCCAACTCGAAAGAATTGGTCGGGATGCGGCAAACCCATGACAAGGAACTAGCTTCCATTGACGGCGCCATTCAAGGCATTGCTGCGCGCCTCAAGGCACGCCTGGCCGAAATCGCCTCCCAGCGAAACGAAGCCCTGAAAGCCAATGGCGTCGATGTGTCCGTTCTGGACCCGATTCGCGCCGACATCCAACAGCTCGACCAACGGATCGATCAAGCCAGCAAGGATCGCCGCTACATCGCCGAATACAGGGACTGGATGGCTGTCTCCTGGGCACAGCGACCACAGCACGTCGAGAGCCAGGCCGCAGCCAAGGAAGCCAAGCGACAGCTCGAGGAGAAGCATCGTGAACTGATGCAGGATCGCGACAAGAGGCTGAATGAGCACGACCGAGTCGCCAAGGAGGTAGCGGAATCTGTCGACAAAGCGGAAAAACTGCGGCGCGAAGCCTACGGTCAGATCGGCAATCTTGCCTCCTGGCCGAAGGACACAGCAACCTTCGAAGCCGGATTCGACGATCGGGTTTCGCTTGAACTGCTCACCGCCCGCCGGCGGGAGTTGCAGCGCGATTACGCTGAACTTCTGAAACGAGTTCACGAGGGCGTCGACGACATCCGCAAACAGATGATGAGTACGCCCGGTACCGGCCCTGAACGCTACCACGCAACTGCCCAGCAACGCATTGGCTACCCGCCGCCAGGACAAGAATATCTCTGGATCGAGGGTTTGCGTGGCTGGTACCAGCATGAGCATGCCCAGAACAAAGCGACCCTCATTCAACTCGGCAAGACCTTCGCCCAGAACATCTCCGCCTTCTGGAGCGGCCTGGGCAACTTCAAGAAGCAGGTCGGCAATTTCGCAAGCGACCTCAAATCGCATCTTCACCAAGGGCAGGTTTTTGCCAACATCGCCGATGTTTCCGTGATCATCACGACCGATGTGGACAAGCAGAACTATTGGCAGGCAATCGAGAATCTGCACCATGAGTATGACAGTTGGCACACCCAAGGCGATGCACTCCCTCCGGCCAGTTTCATTTCTGCGGCCCGCGAAGTAGCAATGGTCCTGAGCGACGACAAAGGGCTTGTCGCCGATCCCGTCGACTTAATCAACCTGCAGGTCACGGCCAACATTGATGGGGACGGTAGCAAGGTGGCCAAGAACGAAGCTTCGCTTGCCCGCATGAGTTCCAATGGCCTCTCCTACATCATTCTTGTGGTCATCCTGATCGGATTCATCAACCGCATCCGGCGCAAGGAGCGGGTCGCTGTTCCCTTCGTGGTCGACGAGTTGAAGGACTTGTCCGTTGGCAACGCAACCGCCCTCCTCAACCTGCTCGCTCGCAACAACATAACGATGGTCTCTGCATTTCCCGATGTCGATCCTGACCTCGCCCCGCTCTTCACCAAGAACTACAAGATCCTGCCGGGCCGAACGCTGGCCACCGTGAAGCTTGAACATGAGGAGCATGAGCATGCTTGATCAAATCGTACCCAAGCTCCTCGAGGGCGAGTTCATTTGCGAGTCCACCACTCCCTCCCTGTTTCGCGCCCTGGCGGACGAAGCTTTCCGCGCCGATGTCGACGCCTTCCTTGGAAAGATCAAGCGCCGGCTGACGGTCACTCCCAACGGCCAGGCCTATTACGCTTCGTGGGTTAAAGTCGGCAAGGAACAGCGCGCCGAGGCAAAGCGGGTGATGGTGTCGATCAAGCAAATGATTCGTCCGGTCATCCAGTTCATCGAACTCTGTATGGATAGCCAGAAAACCGATGTGGCGCCCTCTCCAGGCGACCGTATCGACTATCCGGCCATCCTTAAATCTGTCACTGAAAACCCGCATCTTCAAGAGAAGCTTCGGGAGTTCGCCAGTCTGGGAAAAGAGTTCGCAGCCAACGAGGCTTCCTCCAATGCGATGCTCGGGAAGGTATTCCAGCAGTTGGAGAAAGCGGGCTACATCGTTTTCGCCTACCCCGAACAGGAGGCTTGGCGCTTCACCGGGAAACTGGATTACTACTACCAGGTGGCGAGTTTCCTGATGGAGAACGAGGGCATCCAGCAGCAGGATGAGAAGGATGACGACCCCGAAACGGGGAGGCTCTTTTGAGCAACCATACCGCCGTCGAAATCTTTCTGTCCCGCCTCTTCAAGTGTGCCGGGACAGTTAGCACAACCTATTACAACACCCGGTTGGTCAAGACACCCGAAAACGCTGCGGACATCGAACTGCTCAAGCAGATTCGTCTGATCTCACCAGACATCCGCGACACCTTCCAGTTGCGGTCGTCCTTCCGTCAGTTTCTGAACACTGCTCTCAGCACCGAACGACTATTTGCCATTGGCGCCAACGTCGGCGGCTATTTTGCCCGCTTGGAGAAGCTGGTTGCGGAACACTCTCTGGCCATCCAGGATGGACGGGATGTTGCGGCCGAACAGTACGAGATGGAGATTCGGGAAGCGATCTCGGACATCGCCGACTCAATTGATGACGAACTCACCATTTTGTATGCAATGGTGGCCACCAAGTTCGCTGCCGTCTCGACCATCGCAGAGAAACGCCGGCAGAACCTCCACTACCAGGACCGCACCAGCAAACTGGTCAGCCTCCTCGAAAACTTCCACTTTGCGGACTTTGCCGATCAGTTGGCCGGCAATGAGGATCTGGCGCTTTCCTTCCGCGCCCTGCTAGAAGACCGTATTCCGACCTTCCGAGAAAAGCTGAAGGCAGTCCTGCAGCAGCTTCAGCAATACCTGTTCGAATTCCGCAAGATCGAAGACAGGGCCCGGCTCGTCCGCTCCTTTGCTCTTCATCTCAACCGTAATCCTGACTGGACACCGAAGAACTGGGACGAAGCCGCCTCCCCGCCTGAGTGGGTTGGATTGGCAGCCCCGATGGCTCTGGCCTGCCACCCTGACGTTGCGCAGCCGGAGTCTGAAGACGTACTGCGAGAAATCGCGGCCGGCATTCCTGCTTCTGCTGAAATGCGCATCGAGCGCCGGCCGGCTGGCCAGTTGGTCGAAGAGTCAGCCGAGACCGTTGTCGTAGTCGCCCAATCACCACTGAAAAAGGCCGTACGAGCATACTTCACCGAAGCGGCAAATAGTCCTGAATGGATATCCGCGCGGAGATGGTGGCATGAACACCCTTCGCTGACCAACAGCATCGGCGAAGACGTCTGGTTGCTCCGCTTGGTATCTGAAGACGAGCGTGAAGGACGCACCGGCCTCTGGAGCTTCCGACGGGTAGAGCATCCTCACCCTGTCTTCGATGGAAACGTCTTGATCCACGACGTTATGGCTGCACGCAAGGGGCTCTGAATTCATGCTTGATCAAAGCCTGGCCCAACTGATGCAACGCTTGTTGGAGAAGGACGCACCTTCGACGCCATTGAATGCAACCGCCCGCCGGCTGCTTGAGGATCTTGGCATTGGTCGCATTCAGGGTAAGACCCTGTACCTGAGCGATCGCAATCGCCAGGAAATGCGGGAACTCCTGCTTGCCCGCGGCTACTCTGCCACCCCAGTGCCCATCAAAGGCATGTCGCGCAGCGATAGACTGGTGGAGGCGACTCCAAACGAGAAGGCCGGTGGCGGTACGGTGAAGACCGGCCGAGTAGCAATCAAAGCCCTCTCCGGAAAGACACTCAACATCGCCAGTCGGACTCTACCTCTGCCAGATGGCTGCCATGTCGATATCGATTGGCATAGGGTTTCAGAACAAGTTGCTCACGACGCCATCATCCTGGTTGAGAATTACGAGGTATTCGACCAGGTGCATCGGCTGCACCTCGATCTTCCGCCTGCGTACTCGAACCCCTTGGTCTTATATCGTGGTGACCGAACTGAAAGTCGATTAGACAATGTGAAGGCATTCCTTGACGCGTCGATCCTGCCTGTAATTGCATTTCCCGATATCGATCCGAAGGGACTCCATATTGCGGGAACATGCCCTCGCCTGGCTGGGATTCTCGCCCCTGATGCCGGCGACCTCGAACGCATACTGAGTTCCCCGGCAACCACGCG
>ERZ1645187.4819-NODE-4819-length-10734-cov-5.786684_pt1 | contig 10734 bp, 10 predicted proteins | sample MGYA00575352_ERZ1645187 | MGnify/ENA primary metagenome ERZ1645187 (study PRJEB40837, sample SAMN11349314) | freshwater sediment metagenome | isolation source: river sediment | host: Sediment | place: India: Wazaribad , New Delhi | collected 2017-02-21 ...
GGCCGACCTGCTGATACTGGTTGGCGCTGCGGCATTGCTGGCGGGCGGCGCACTCTGGTTGGTGCGCGTGCCGTCCTTGCCGGTCAAGCAGGTGGTCTTCATCGAACCCTTGGCGCATACGCGGCGTGGCGAAATCGAGCAAGTGCTGCCCTCGGCCTTGCGCGGCAATTTCTTCAGTCTCGATCTGGAGTCAGTACGGCTGGCGCTGGAGCAGTTGCCGTGGGCGCGCAAGGTGCGCGTGCGCCGCGCTGCCAACCTGGTGCTGTTCCTGGTGGACGCGTCCTGGTCGATGGCCGTGGCCGAGCGGATGGCCGCCACCAAGGGCGCCATCCTCTCGCTGCTCACCGACGCTTACCAGCGCCGCGACCGCGTCGGCCTGATCGTTTTCCAGAAGGACCGCGCCACGTTGGTGCTGCCACCCACCAATTCGATCATGCTGGCCCAGCGCGCGCTGGGCGATATCCCGGTCGGCGGCAAAACCCCGCTCTCCGCCGGACTGCAGATGTCGTACGACGTGCTGCGCCGCGAGATGCTGCTGCACCCCGACGTGATGCCTCTGCTCATCGTGCTCACCGATGGCGCCGGCAACGTAGCCATCAGCCACCTGCAACCCCCGCAGGAAGAAGCCCACCAGATCGCCGATCAAATCGCGGCCGAAAAGGTGCATTGCGTGGTCATCAACATGGAACACGCCGCCTTCGATCAGGGCCTCGCCGCGGCGCTGGCCGAGCATTTAAAATCGCCCTGCTACAGCATCGCCGATTTGAAGGCCGAAAACCTGTACCTGACGGTGCGCAAGGAAATGTCGCAGATCAACGCGCCCAATCCGATGGACGGGCTGCGCAAGTAATCCGGCCCTGGCCGCCCGGCCTTTCCAGCCCGTGTTGGACTTGCCAGCCTGTGGGGGCGGTGTTATCATGAATTGACCATTTTTGGAGGACACCTGCATGGCGACCCAAGCAGAGCGGCGCGCCCGACTGCGCTCCACCCTCATCCTGATCATTCTCGCCACCCTGCCGTTCTACTGCATCGGGTTCATCCTGCTGCAAGTCCGCCAGGTCACCGGCAGCGCCACCCGCACGCCCTCGCCGACGGTGGAAATGACCGCGACGGACACCGTCACGCCGCTGCCCGCCCTGGCAACCACTCAACCCGCCATCGCCACTGCCACGGTAACCTTCACGCCAACCATCACCTGGACGCCCAGTCCAACCTATACATTATTTGTAACCCCCACCCGCACGGCCACCATCACTCCCACCCCTCCACCCACGGCCACCGACACGCAGCAACCCACTGCTACAGAGACCAGCGTGCCTACGGATACTGGCAACGAAACCGCATTGCCTTAACCTGTCTATTCATTCCCGATAAAGGAATTGCTTTCACCCATGACTGACATTTCCGCGTTCCTGAAAGAATTAATCTCGCTTCCAGGCTTATCCGGGCACGAAGGCCCCGTCCGCGAGGTGATCGCCCGCGCCTGGCAGCCGCTGGTGGATGAACTCTCCACCAGCCGCCTGGGCAGCCTGCACGGGCTGCGCCGCGGCGGCGGGTCCGATCCGCGCCCGCGCATCCTGCTCACGGCCCACATGGATGCCATCGGCCTGATGGTGACGCAGGTCAAGGACGGTTTTCTGCGCTTCACCCAGATCGGCGGCGTCGATCCGCGCATCCTGCCGGGGCAGCCGGTCACCGTCCACGGCCGGCAGGACCTGCCCGGCGTGGTGGTGCAGCCCCCCGAACGGCTGCTGCCGCCCGGCAACGGCGACAAAACCGTCGAGATGGAGCATCTCTTCATTGACACCGGCCTCTTGCCCGCGGACGCGGCCCGGCTGGTGCGCACCGGCGACCTGGTATCCTTCGCCCAGCCGCCCGTGGAACTGGCCGGCGAGACGCTGGCCGGCCACAGCCTGGACAACCGCGCTTCCGTCGCCGCCGTCACCGCCTGCCTGGATGAACTGGTCAAGACGCGCCACGCCTGGGATGTGTGGGCCGTGGCGACCTCGCAGGAAGAAGTCACCCTGGGCGGCGCATACACCTCGCCTTTCGACATCCGCCCTGACCTGGCCGTGGCCATCGACGTCACCTTTGCCAAGGGACCGGGCGCCAATGATTTCCGCACCTATCCGTTGGGCAAAGGCCCGACCCTGGGCTGGGGGCCCAACGTGCACCCCGCGCTGTACACCGCCTTCAAGGAACTGGCCGACCGGTTGGATATTCCCAACAGCATGGAAACCATGCCGCTCATGTCCGGCACCGACGCGATGGGCCTGCAGGTGGTCGCCGAGGGTATCCCCACCATGGTCATCGGCGTTCCGCTGCGCTATATGCACACGCCGGTCGAACTGGTTGCCATGAAAGACATCACCCGCGTCGGACACCTGCTGGCCGAATTCATCGCCCGGCTGGAGCCCGATTTTGTTGAAAAAATGCGTTGGGATGATTAACCCATGAGTGCAAAGACCCAAACTCCTCACGCGCCCATTTTGGGCGCCGACTCGATCAACCTGTTGGAACGCTTGAGCAATGCAGTGGCCGTTTCCGGCGACGAAGGCGAAGTCCGCGCCATCGTGCTGGAGCAGGTCAAACCGCTGGCCGACGAAGTGAAGGTGGACGCGCTCGGCAACATGCTGGCAACCCGCAAAGCCAAAGCCGACGGCGCCCTGCGCGTGATGCTGGCTGCGCACATGGATGAGGTCGGTTTTATGCTGGTTGACGAAGAAGAAGGCGGCCTGTACCGCTTTGCCACCGTCGGCGGCATCGACGTGCGCCAGTTGGCCGGCAAACCCGTGTGGGTGGGCAAACAGCACGCCCCCGGCATCATCGGCGCGCGCCCCATCCACCTCACCACGCGCGAGGAACGCGCCCACAGCATCCCGCTGGACCAGTTGCGCATCGACCTGGGTCCCGGCGGCAAAGCCAAAGTCGGCGACCGCGCCACCTTTGCCACCCGCTTCCGCCAGATCGGCCCCAGCCTGGTGGGCAAGGCCCTCGACGACCGCCTGGGCGTGGCCACGTTGATCGAACTGCTCAAGCACGCCCCCGAAAACGTCGAGCTGTGCCTGGCCTTCACCGTGCAGGAGGAAGTCGGCCTGCGCGGCGCGCGCGTGGCGGGCTACGCCTTCAACCCGGATGTCGCCATCGCCATCGATTCGACCCCGGCGGCCGACCTGCCCGTGTGGGACGGCAGCGAGAACGGCAAATTCAACTGCCGCCTGGACGCCGGCCCGGCCGTTTACGTCGCCGACGGCGCTACGCTTTCCGACCCGCGCCTGGTCCGCCACCTGGCGCAAACCGGCGACGAACTGGGCATTCCCTACCAGTTCCGCCAGCCGGGCGGCGGCGGCACCGATGCCGGCGCCATTCACAAGACCCGCGCCGGCGTGCCGACCATCTCGGTTTCGGTCCCCGGTCGCTATGCCCACAGCGCGGTGCTGGTCAGCCGTATGAACGACTGGCAAAATACCGTCAACCTGCTGTATCACGGCCTCACCCGCCTGAACCGCGACCTGCTCGCGCAGCCGCGATAACTCTCACCACCGAACGTCCTTTCCAGGAGTCTTTTGATGAAAGCTCTGATCCAGAAGTTAGTCGAATCCATCGGCCCGTCGGGCTATGAAAGCAGCGTCCGCGACCTGGTCAAATCGGAAATTGGCGCCCCGGCCGGCCAATTTGAGGTTGACGCGCTGGGCAATCTGATCGTCCGCGTCGGCAAGAAGAGCGCGGGCGGCCTGCGCGTGATGCTCGCCGCGCACATGGACGAGATCGGCGTGATTGCCACCCACATCGACGAGAACGGCTTCATCCGCTTCACCACCGTGGGCGGCGTCAGCCCGCGCACCTGCTACGGCGGGCGCGTCGTCTTCGTCAACGGCGCGCGCGGCGTCATCGGCGGCGACCGCCCCGACAGTCCCACTGCCATGCACACCATCGAGCAGCTCTTCATCGACGTCGGCGCGACCAGCCGCGAGAACTGCCCGGTCAAGGTCGGCGATTTTGCCGCCTTCGACCGCCCCTTCCTCGATCTCGGCGACCGCCTGGTGGCCAAGTCGATGGACGACCGCATCGCCGTCGCCGTGCTGGTGGAAACCATCCATCAACTCCAGGGCAAGCAAACCCCGCACGAACTGGTCTTCGTCTTCAGCACGCAGGAGGAAGTCGGGCTGCGCGGTGCGACCACGGCGGCCTTCGGCGTGGACCCCGACCTGGGCCTTTCAGTGGATGTCACCGGCGTCGGCGACACCCCCAAAAGCGCCACAATGGAAGTCAGCCTGGGCAAAGGCCCGGCGGTGAAGGTGCGCGACGGGCGCATGCTGGCCGATCCGCGCATCGTGCGCTGGATGGCCGACAGCGCTGAGAAAGCCGGCCTGCCCTACCAGATGGAAGTGCTCGAAGCCGGTTCCACCGACGCGGCCGCCATTCAACTGGCGCGCGCGGGCGTCCCGGCCGGCTGCATGTCCATTCCCTGCCGTTACATCCACTCGCCCTCCGAAATGGTCGATTACAACGATGTGCAAAACGGAGTCCGGCTGCTGGTCGAATTGCTCAGCCACCCCATTGATCTAAAATGAATTCAAAACGATCGGAAACCTGCGCGGGCCGCCGCCCACCGCAGGTTTCCGCCCTCAAGGCGGTGACATTCGGATTGCTTCTGGCGGTTCTGCTCAGCGGCTGCCAGGCAATTCAATCCTGGCTGCCCACCACGCCCACTCAGCCTCCCACGCAGACGCCTGTCACCACCCCGCAACCCACCGGCGCGGTTGCCACCGCTACGCCCAATGCACTGCCTGAAACCCAGACGATCACCATCTGGCTGCCGCCGCAATTTGACCCCAACAACGGCACGCCGGCCGGCGACCTGTTGCGCGACCGGCTGAAATTGTTTGCCGACCAAAACGATCTGACCCTCAACGTGCGCATCAAATCGCAGAGTGGCCCGGCCGGGCTGCTCGAATCGCTGGAAATCACCAGCCTGGCCGCCTCTTCGGCTATGCCCTCGGTGATCGCGCTGCCGCGCGAGCTGATGGAAACCGCCGCGCTCAAGGGCCTGATCTACCCGCTCTCCGGGTTGAACACCAGCCTGGAGCAAAGCGACTGGTACCCGTATGCCAGCGAACTGGCCAGCGTGCAGGGCACGCCCTTCTGCCTGCCGTTCGCAGGCGACGCACTGGTGATGCTCTACCGCCCCACCCGGCTGCCGGTTCCGGCGGACGACTGGCAAACCATTCTCAACACCAACCAGCCGCTCATCTTCCCGGCCGGCGATCCGCAGGCGCTGCTGACCGTGGAGCTGTACCGCGCAACCGGCGGCCAGCTCCGCGACGCGGACGGGCGCCCGAACATCGACGTGTCCGCGCTCACCGCGGTGCTGGAACTGTACCAGCGCGGCGCGCAGCTCAGCACGTTTCCATTCTGGGTGGGCGAATTCAGCGCCGATTCCCAGGCCTGGCAGGCTTACCGCGAGCAGCGCGCCAACTGGATCGTCACCTGGGCCTCGCATTACCTGCGCGAATTCCCCGCCGACACGAACATCGCCCGGCTGCCCTCCTTTGGCAACCCGGTCAGCGCCACAGACGGATGGGCCTGGTGCATCACCGACCCACAGCCCGAACGCCGCGCGCTGGGCCTGCAAATCTCCGAACACCTCGCGGAGAGCGATTTCCTGGCAGCTTGGAGCCAGGCGGCGGGCTACCTGCCCACGCGCCCCAGCGTGCTGGACGCCTGGGAAAATCCCAGCCTGAGCGCGCCGCTCCAGCAAATCCTCCTGGACGCGCACCTGCGCCCGGGCAACGAAATCTCCGATACCCTCGGACCGGTCCTGCGCGAAGCTGTCGTGCAGGTCATCCAACAACACACGGCTCCGGCTGAAGCCGCGCAACAGGCCGCCGACCAGTTGACCCTTCCCCCAAACCCATGAAGACCTATTCCTCGTTTTATTCCCGGCTTCGCCGCAAACTGGCGGGTATCGAACCGCTCTGGTTGCTGCTCCTGGCGGTCACAATCCTGTTCCTCGGGCTGATGGTGGCCTCCAGCCGGCCGCCGGAGCAATTCACCGGCGATGCCGTCGCCCAGGCCGGCCTGACCTCCACGCCGCAGCCGGCCCAGACGACGGTATTCAGCAACACGCCCATTCCGGCGGAGTTTTTGGCCAACGCCACCCAGACCAACGGCATCGTGCTGGGGGCGGTGATTTTGATCCTGATTATCGTCATCGGCACGCTCAGCGTGATGCTGCGCGAGGACCATCGCAAGCGCTGAAATTCTCCTGCAGGCGCCGGGGCATGCAGCCCCCACCCAGAATTACACTGTCAGCATAAATAACGGCACCAGCATTTCAGCCGGTGAAAGTCCGCCGTGCCGCCCCAGCAGCGGATTGTCGCGGTCGGGGAACCACCAGTAGGCATTGCCCTGCGGCATCACCACGCAGTCGCCCAGCCGGTCGTAAGTGCGCGCGTAGATGTTGCCGTTGCCCAGCAGCCCGGCCTGCAGCACCTGCTCGCCCGGCAGCAGGGCAAACTGGCCCGCCCAAACCTGCTCCAGGTAGTCGCGCACGGCCTGTTCACGGCCCGGCCGCAAAAACAGGTACGGCAGGCGCGCTTCGCCCGTCGGCTGAATGGCGAAGTGGCGCGTCAGTTCGGGATGGTTGCGCAGCTCATAGTTGCCGATGCGCGGGGTATAAACCTGCCCGTGGTCGGCAACCATCATGAACAATGTGTCGCCGCGTTTCTTTTTGGACTGCTTTTGCAGAAAGCGCTCCAGCAGGTGGGTGAAGGCAGAAAATTCCAGCAGCACGCGCTCGTCTTCCGGCCCGTAGCGGTGCGACAGCTCGTCGAGGTCGCCAAAATAAACATAGGTGTAGCTGCGCTCGCCCGCCAGGCTGTCCTGCACCGAGGCCAGCGTCACCCACAGGTCGGTTAGCGTGCGGTAGCCCAGCGTTTCCACCTCCGGCAGCAGCATGGTCGAAAGCCCCGACCGGGCGATGGCGTTGTGTTGAAACGAGAAAACCTTGACGCCCTGGCGGGTCAGGTGGCTGCCCAGCGTGGGCACAGGCAAAAAAGTTTCGGGCTGAAAACCGGCGCGCTTCAGGCCGCCGGTGTCGCCGCTGAAGGCGGAGGGCGAGTGGAAAATCATATTGCCCACCATGCCAAATTCCTTCAGCCACAGGTCAAAGCCGATGATACCGTGTTCCGCCGGCGTGCAGCCGGTCCACAGCGTGGTCAGCGCGGCCGATGTGGTGCTGGGCGACACGCTGGTGATCGGCGCCAGCGCGCCTGCCTGGATCCAACCGGCCCACGGGTCGCTGTTGTAGAAGCGCTTAAACAGGCTCAGTCCCAATCCATCCACCACCAGCAGGATGACGTGCTGGTAGCGCTCGCCGGCGGCTAACTGCAACCACTGCGCAGGCAGCGCCGGGCGTCCCAGCGGGTCCACGTCCAGCCAGCGGCAAATGCTGGCGGGCAGGTTGGCCAGCGTGGTACCCGAATAATCCGGCAGCAGGCAGCCGTTTCCTGGTTCCAGGCCGGGCAAACGCTGCGCTTCCAGGCGCGGCAGCAGTTCAGCGACGCGGTTGGGCATGCGGGAACCTCCCAGTCAAGCGGTTTGGATTAATCTTACTACAATCCCTGACTGCACCTGATATAATTGATATACAATCTCTTCGGAGGATAGTCCCGGATGGCGACCCGCCGTGAAGTGTTGACCTGGAACGATGTAGATAAATTAATCGATCATTTGATCCCGCAATTTGAGGTTGAATTCGACACCATGTTGATGATCACCCGCGGCGGCTTGATCCCGGGCGGCATCCTGGCCGAAACGCTCAAAATGGACAGCATCCTGACCGCCTCGGTGGACTTCCCCGCCGAGGTGGAGTTCGATAAAGAGCGCGAAAAATCGCGCCTGATCATGGCCTGGCCCAAGTTCCTGCAATTCCCCGACGAGCGCCTACTGGCCGGCAAGCGCATCCTGGTGGTGGACGATGTGTGGGGTTCCGGGCGCACCATGTCGGCCGTCAAAAACCGCATCAGCGGCGCGGCCGGGCTGGTATCCACCTGCGTGCTGCACTTCAACCCCTACCGCAACCTGTTTGGCTCGCTGCGCCCCGACTACTTCGCCGCCATCACCGACGCCTACATCGTCTATCCGTGGGAAATCTTCCGCGGCCCGGAAGCGGTGCTGCTGAAGGATTTTTAACCGCCGGGAGGGTGAACCATGCTGGGAGCGGCCGCGGGGGATATCATCGGCTCGATTTACGAAGGGGCCACGCAACCTTTTAACGAAGATTTTCCGCTGGCGGCGTGGAACTCGCACTTTACCGACGACACGGTCCTGACCGTTGCCGTAGCCGATGCCATCCTGACCGGCGGCGATTATCAAAGCGCGTTGATCCGCTACGCGCGCAGGTATCCCGACGCGGGTTACGGCGGCGGGTTCCGAAAGTGGATGCGGTCGGACGACCCGCGGCCCTACAACAGCTTCGGGAACGGCTCCGCCATGCGCGTCAGCCCCATCGGTTGGGCCTTTGATACGGCGGCAGACGTGCTTGCCGAAGCGGAAAGAAGCGCCGCCGTCACGCATAACCACCCGGAGGGAATCAAAGGGGCGCAGGCCGTGGCACTGGCCATTTTTTACGCGCGCACCGGCATCGAGAAAAGCGCGATCCTGCGGGAAATCCAGGACCGCTTTGGATACCGCCTGGATGAGCCGCTTGCGATCCTCCGGCCGGGCTTTCAATTCGACGTCACCTGCCAGGGGACCGTCCCGCCCGCGCTGATCGCATTCAACGAGTCCGACAGCCTCGAAAGCGCCATCCGCAAGGCGGTTTCGCTGGGCGGCGATGCCGACACGCTGGGCGCCATCTGCGGCTCGGTGGCCGAAGCGTATTACCGCCGCTTTCCCGGCGAAATCCTGGAGATCATCAAAAAGAAACTTCCAGATGAATTTCTGGAAGTCTTCAGGGCTTTCTATCAGCGCTTTGTGCAAAGATAGACTCACAATATACTGAGTTTTTCTTTTTACTTTAGTTTCCGCTAAAAGTGGTTAGGGTAAGATACCGGGAATTGCTTCCGGCTGTTATCGAAGCTTAGAATTTCCGCTTTACTGTGTCAGGCGGTCAAAACAGGGGACAATTTAGCCAGTTTTGGCTGGCGAGCCAGGCTACCTTTGGGTAAATGGGCGGTCATTGAGGCCTTTTCTCGAACTTGCTCTGGTAACTGGTAACTTTGCGGAAAAGGCTTGCCCATCAACATACGGCGGAAGCGTCCCGGGGTGCGCTTCGGATGGCGATCCCAAAAGCCGGTTGGTGCAGCCGCAGAAGTAGCTGCCAGGAAGCTCAAAATTGAACCGGCCAGCAAAGCCAATTCGGGCAGGCGCTGGATGCTCTCCTGGCTATGAACAAACTGGCGATGAGCGCCGACCATTTGCTTGGCTGCCAAGGGGATCTGCTCCACCGGCCAGCGATCCTGGTACATGGCTTTCACCGTAGCCGCCTTGAGCTGGAGCGGCGTAGCCAGGAGCCAGGGGTTTTCATAAGCCGGATCGTAGATGGCGTACACTTGAAAAGTTTTGACATTCTTCCCCGCAGCAACATCCGGCAGGATCAGATCATCCCAAATCTCAGCGCGCATCTCCACGCCGTTTTCTACCCAGGCTTCGACACGATCGGGCGCGCTTTTTGCGATCGTTCTCCCTTTATAGCTGCGTTCCAGGGGTCGGATCCGTTCGCCATATACAGGCGGCCGTCCTTTGGCTGAACGCACTGCTGAGTAATTGCGCCGAGCTGTGAAGTTGTCTGCCAGCCGAACCACATAGCAGCCTATCCCGGCTGCTTGCAACTGGCTGATTTTTACGCCTGCATCCACTACCAGGATTTCATCCTCTGCCAAACTGCGCTTTGTGTGTTTGAGGACATCGATCCAGAGACGTTTTTCACTGGTGTCTTTCGGATGTACCCGCTCGAAGGCTCGTGGACAGGCTACGCGCTGACCGCCGATCTCGCCAACCACACCCACTATCCCGAAAATCACCGCAGGCATTGCCCGGTTTGCCATTGGGTGATAGTGCTTACTCGGACATTCCTTCAGCGCCGGTCGCCAAAATGCTGTGACATCTGCTGTCACAACGCAATATCCTTCATGCCGTCGCTCTTGCCATCCAGCTAAGCCCTGAATATGGCTTTGCCAAATCCGTAACAGCACCGCCATTTGCCATACACCTCCACGAAAAGCCGCCCAGGCTCGCCGTGTCGCTGCATCGCTCAATCCGCTCGCTTTCAACGCCGGGAATAACGCCCCACGTTGTGGCAGCAACACCCCACTGACCAGCATCCACAGAAATTGTAAAAGTGCCAGATTGGTCCCTTTCGGGAGACCTTCGGTCAGTTTGACCAATATTTTCATGGTATCATCCGTTGCGGTAATGGGTTCACCTCGTGGCTCTCTTGGTTTTTTGGCGAAACAAGATTACCACGTTTTGGGCCCATTACTACCTCTTCACCTCCTTTCAGTTAGCGAAAACTAAAGTGAAATACAAAATGAATTTGCAAAATGACTAAAAACTACGGGCGCATGAATGAGGATTTTTATTAATTTCAGAAAACTACTCACTTGCCATCACGATGAATGGATAGACGGCTAACAGTTTCACTTTCTCTGTGCAGAGATAGAATGAACCTTATAAACGGATCGCCAACCTGCCATTTCGTTTGGGGGGCTAATCTGGAAAATTCTTGGT
>ERZ1645187.4820-NODE-4820-length-10729-cov-21.528199_pt1 | contig 10729 bp, 12 predicted proteins | sample MGYA00575352_ERZ1645187 | MGnify/ENA primary metagenome ERZ1645187 (study PRJEB40837, sample SAMN11349314) | freshwater sediment metagenome | isolation source: river sediment | host: Sediment | place: India: Wazaribad , New Delhi | collected 2017-02-21 ...
GGACGTCCACCTGTTCGAGCGTCTCGCCTTCCTGTCGCGCCGCGAGGGGCGGTGACCGACGGCCGTGTTTCCGAGGGGATCGCGCACGCGCAGCCGGTCCGCACCGTGAAGCGCCGTTCGCCGCCCCTCACGGCGGCGGACAGACCTTCGCCTCCTTCGCGAACGTCTCCGGTCCGACCAGCCGCACCAGATCGACGTCCTCGAGCAGCGTGACGTAGTCCCCGGTCTCCGCCGTCTTCAGCCAGGACGAGACGCGGAATTCCTTGGGGATCGGCGCCCCATTCGGGCGGCAGCCGTCGATGCCGACCGACAACGAGCCCTGAAACGCGCCCGGTTCCTTCTCCGCCCGCTCGAGCGCCCGCGCCCGCGCCGTCACGAGACGCTCGATTTCGGCCGGCGGGATGCGAAAGGCACGGATCTCTTGCCCCGGCTTCGCCCGGACCGCGGCGAGCCCGGTTTCGCTCGCCAGCGGCACCTCCTCGAGCGCAATCTCGATCTTCTCCTCGTCGCCGCCGCCCTTGCGCGCCTGCGCCAGCACGAGCTTCGCCCCTCCACGCGTCGGCAGAGCCTCCTTCGGCATCGCCACCGCCGCGCGAAGCCGCGCCGGGTCCGTCGTCATCGGATCGAACGACCGCAGCGCCCAGATCGTTCGGGCCGGAACCTGGGTACAGGCCGCCACCGCGAGCGCGAGCGCGAGCGCGAGCGCGAGCGTCATCGAGAGAGCAGCGAAAGGCACTTTCATGATCGTCTCCATGCAATAATTTTTTATTGTTTGACATTAAATTTTTTCTGCGTCAAATGGTCATCGACCTCGCAAGGAGATCCTCCGATGACACCTCCCGCTCCGACGTCCCTCGCCACCCTGCGCGCCCGCATCGGCTGGCTCTGTCAGATCCTGCGCTTCGCCGCGCTGGCCTATCCGCTGTGGATCCTCGTGCTGCTGGCCCTGCACTGGTCGAACGCCGACGAGGTCACCCGCGCCTATTCCCATTGGCTGAAGGCGCAGCTGCTCGAAGTGCCCACGGCGCAACGCCTCGGCGGCTTCCTGATCCAGATGGTTCCGTTCGGCTTCACCGTCGCCGCCTGTTGGAACTTGTGGACCCTCTTCACCGGCTTCCTCGCCGGCCGGGTCTTCACCCTCGACGCCGCGCTGACCCTGCGCCGCCTGTCGCTCTTCGGTCTCACCGCCATGGCGATCGACATCGCCGCGCGGCCGTTGGTGACCGGCCTGATGAGCATTCACATGCCGCCCGGATCACGGCATCTCGCGGTCTTCTTCCAGCCGCACGATCTGCTGAACCTGATGTTCCTCGGCGGATTGCTGGCGCTCGCGCAGGTGTTCAAGGTCGCCGCCGAGATCGCCGAGGATCACGCCGCCATCGTCTGAGGGGTCCCATGCCGATCGTCGTCAACCTCGACGTCATGCTCGCCCGCCGCAAGATGCGCTCGCGCGAACTCGCCGAGCGCATCGGCATCACCGAGCCGAACGTCTCGCTCCTCAAGTCGGGCAAGGTGAAGGGCATCCGCTTCGATACGCTCGAGGCGATCTGCCGGGCCCTCGACTGCCAGCCCGGCGACCTCCTCGAATGGCGCGCCGAGGAGACCGACGCGCCCTGAGCCGCGGCGACGGCACTCGATGCCGTCGCGCCCCGCCGACCGGCGGCGAACCGAAGACCGCTCAGTCGCCGGAAAAGGCCGGGCATCCGCCCATCGGGCCACAGCACGGCCCCGCCCCGACGCCACACGATGCCGCCTCGAACGCACCGCCACCGCTCTTCGGCGACGGGGCCGTCAGCGACAACTGCCGCTCGAGGTCGGCGCTCGTGCAGGCCGGACACTCCGCCGTCTCCCCGCCCCGCACCAGGGTGGAGAAGACCTGACCGCAGGCTCGGCACTCATAGGCATGGATCGGCATCGACGGATCTCCCTCGCCCCTCCGAATGCCTCGAACGCACCGCCCGTGCAAGCGGCGGACGCGGCCCGCGACGGGGAACGCCCCCACCCGGCGCGAGACCCGATGTCGCACCACCCGTGCGGGATCGGCGCCGATCCACGCCCCGCCGATCGTTCGTCACGACTGTCATACGACTGTCATGGTATCGTGCATGGCCCCATGCTAAGCGACATCCGACGTAAAACTACGAAGGTCGACCCCGATGTCCCGTCTGCTCCTGATGCGCCACGCGAAATCCGATCGCAACGACGCGGAGCTCGACGACTTCGACCGCCCCCTCGCCGACCGCGGCCTGGAGGCCGCGCCGCACATGGGGCGCCACATGGACGCGCTCGGTCTGACGCCGCAGCGGATCCTCTGCTCGACGGCGCAGCGCGCCCGCGAGACCCTGGCCCTGATGCTGCCCTTCTTCTCCGCCGACGCCGAGATCCGCATGACGCGCGACCTCTATCTCGCCGGCGAGGACGAGACCATCGACGAGATCCGCGGTCACGGCGGCAGTGCCGCGACCCTCCTCGTCGTCGGCCACGAGCCCGGCCTCACCCAGACCGCGCTCGCCCTGATCGGCGCCGAAAATCCCTCGCTGATCGAGGATCTCGAGGCCAAGTTTCCGACCGCCGGTCTGGCCGTGATCGATTTTCCGGCGATCCGCTGGGTCGACGTCGAGCCGAAGTCCGGCCGCCTCGTCGCCTTCCTGCGCCCGCGCACCATCGATCTCGTCGAGGAGATCGCCGCCGCCGACGAGGTCTGATCCCCTCCTTGGCGAAAGACGGGGCGAGTGCCTACATGGGGGAGGTCCCGCGCCGGAGTCCCGCCCCGCATGTCGCCCAGCCGCTCGCCCGAACTCCCTCTCCTCGACCAGGCCCGCAACGCGCTCGCCAATGCCGGCGACTTCGCCATGGGCCTGGCCACGCCGACGCTGCGCCTCGGCGTCACCGGCCTCTCCCGCGCCGGCAAGACGGTGTTCATCACCGCCCTGGTCCACAATCTGATCCACGGCGGCCGCCTGCCGCTGTTCGAGGTCACTGCGCGCGGCCGCCTCGCCCGCGCCGAACTGGAGCCCCAGCCCGACGACGCCGTGCCGCGCTTCGACGTCGAGGCCCATGTCGCGACCCTGATCGAAGAGCGGCTGTGGCCGTCGTCGACCCGGCGCATCTCCGAGCTGCGCCTGACCCTCGAGTTCCAGTCGGGCTCCTGGTTCGCCCGTGCCTTCGGCCGTGGCCGCCTCCACCTCGACATCGTAGACTATCCCGGCGAATGGTTGCTCGACCTGCCGCTGCTGACCAAGACCTGGGCGGAATGGTCGGCCGAGACGATCGCCCGTTCGGCCCGCCCCGCCCATGCCCGCGCCGCCGGCGACTGGCTCGCCGCGACCGCGGCGATCGACCCCGCCGCTACCGAGGACGAGCCGACCGCCCGCCGCCTCGCCGCCCTCTTCACCGACTATCTGCGTGCCGCCCGCGCCGACGAGCACGCGCTGTCGACGCTGCCGCCCGGCCGTTTCCTGATGCCCGGCGACCTCGAGGGCTCACCCGCCCTCACCTTCGCCCCGCTCGCCGTCGCCCCCGGCTTCGCCGCCCCGCCGAAGTCGCTCGCCGCGATGATGGAGCGTCGCTTCGAGGCCTACAAGGACGTGGTGGTGCGCCCGTTCTTCCGCGACCACTTCGCCCGGCTCGATCGTCAGATCGTGCTGGTCGATGCGCTCCAGGCCCTCAACGCCGGACCCGAGGCGGTCGCCGACCTGCGCGAGGCGCTGACCGGCATTCTCGCCTGCTTCCGCCCCGGCCGCGCCTCCTGGCTCGCCTCGATCCTCAACCGCCGCATCGACCGCATCGTCTTCGCCGCCACCAAGGCCGACCACCTCCACCGCTCCTCCCACGACCGGCTGGAAAAGATCCTGCGCCGCCTCGTCGACGAGGCGATGGCGCGGGCCGGCTCGGCCGGGGCCGAGGTCGACGTGGTGGCGCTCGCCGCCGTCCGCGCCACCCGCGAGGCGATCGTCGAGCACGACGGCGAGAAGCTCCCCGCCATCCTCGGCACGCCCCTTCCGGGCGAGACGCTGGAAGGCGAACCGCTCGACCCGACCGCCGAATTCGCGTTGTTTCCCGGAGACTTGCCGGAAGATCCGGACTCGATCTTCCAGGCCGTCGCCGCCTTTGAATCGAAATCTGAGGAAACCGCGCGGACGCACGGATCCGACTCGCTCCACAGAGATGAATCGACGTCCGAAGTCGTTGAATCGGAATCGAAGCGCGAAGTCGGCACCAAGCCGAATTCCGATTCCCGGACCACGGCTTGGGAGCAGAACCGGACTCGATCCGCGAACCTCGACGCCCCCCGTCTCGCCTTCGTGCGTTTCCGCCCGCCCCGGCTCGAGCGCACCGCCGAGGGCCTGACCCTGTCCCTGCCCCACATCCGGCTCGACCGGGTGCTGCAGTTCCTGCTCGGAGACCACCTGACATGAGCGACGCGCCCCGCCGCCCCCGCGCCTTCCGCGTCGATGCGCCCGACGTCGTCGTCGCCCCCGAGGGCGCCTCGACCCGCTTCGGCACCCGCACCGTCATCGTCCCCGGCGTCGAGCCCGCCCCGGAGATGCCGATCGAGGCGGCCCTGCCGGCGCGCGCCGTCGCCCCCTGGCGCAAGCTCTTCCTCGCCGGTCTCGGCGGCCTCCTCTCGCTCGCCTTCGGCCTGTGGGTCGACCGGCTGATCGAGGATCTCTTCGCCAGAGCCCCCTGGCTCGGCTGGGTCGGCATCGGCTTCCTCGCCCTCGCCGTCCTGGCGCTCGCCGCCATCGCCGTGCGCGAGCTCGCCGGTCTGCGCCGGCTGGCCCGGGTCGAGCATCTGCGCGAACGCGCCGCCCGCATCCTCGCCGACGACGACCGCGCCGCCGCCCCCGCTCTCGTCGCCGAGATGGACGCGCTCTACGACGCCCGCGCCGATCTGGCGCGCGCCCGCACCGCCCTCGCCGCCCACCGCGCCGAGGTCGTCGACGGACGCGATCTCGTCCATCTCGCCGAGCGTGAGCTGATGGCCGGCCTCGACGCCGTCGCCCGCACCGCCATCCTCGAGGCCGCCAAGCGCGTGTCGGTGGTGACGGCGGTGAGCCCGCGCGCGCTCGTCGACATCGCCTATGTCGCCTTCGAGAACCTGCGCCTGATGCGCCGCCTCGCCGATCTCTACGGCGGACGGCCCGGCAGCCTCGGCTTCCTGAAGCTGGTCGGCCACGTCTTCGTCCACCTCGGCGTCACCGGCGGCATGGCGCTCGGCGACACCCTGGTGCAGCAACTGGTCGGCCAGGGGCTCGCCGCCCGCCTCTCCGCCAAGCTCGGCGAGGGCGTGGTCAACGGTCTCCTCACCGCCCGTCTCGGCCTCGCCGCCCTCGACGTGGTGCGCCCGCTGCCCTGGGCCGCGCTGCCGCGCCCCGCCTTCGGCGACATGATGAAGGAGCTGACCCGCTCCGCGACCGGGTTCGAGAGCCCAGAGCCCCCCGCGGGGTGAAGAGCGGCCATGACGAAAGGCCTTGTTTGACATCACGCATTGCGCGACTTTGGTCGCAGTGTCACGAGGTCGTCGGATCGCCCGAGTCGCTCCCTGAGCGAGCCGACCGGGCCGAGGAGGAGAGCGTTCGATGTTCAAGAAGATCGTGGTGCCGGTCGACCCCAGCGAGATCGACTTCGCCAAGCCGGCGGTCGAAGCCGCCGCCAATCTGGCCGCCCAGTCCGGCGGCGAGGTGCGCCTGATCGCGGTCCTGCCGGTGATGAACGGCTACGTCTCCGAACTTCTGCCGGCCGACTACGAGAGCGCCCTCGAGACCGAGACCGACAAGCGCGTCCGCGCTCTCGGCATCGACGCCGGGGTTCCCGCCGACAAGCTGTCGATCGTCATGCGCACCGGCTCGGTCTATCACGAGGTCATCGACGAGGCGAAGGCGTGGCCCGCCGACGCCATCGTGGTGTGCTCGCACCGCCCGGCCATGTCGACCTATCTGCTCGGCTCCAACGCCGCCAAGATCGTGCGCCACGCCACCTGCTCGGTGCTGGTGCTGCGCAGCTGAACGACCCCGACACGACCCGGTCCGAGGCCGTCCCCTGGGGCGGCCTCGTGCGTTTGGACCGCGCGCTTTCCGCATCTCCCCGCCGCTGGCGTACCCTGTGGGACGAAACGCGCGATTCGTCGCGCGCCGCGTCAACGGAGAGGATCGAGCTCATGACGGACGCCGCCACGGCCCCGACGACGCCCGCCGCAGCGGCCGATCGCCCGCGTCTGCGCAGCTTCGACGTCTTCGATACGCTGATCGCGCGGCGCTGCCACGAACCCTGGCGCATCTTCGCCGAGATCGGCGCCAAGGCCGGCATCCCCGACTTCGTCGACCACCGCCGCCGGGCCGAGACCCGCGTCGCCGGCCGCCCCTACGGCCTCGACGACGTCTATGCCGAATTGGGCACCGCCCTCGGCCTCGACGCCGACGTGGTCGAGGCGCTGAAGCGGCTCGAGATCGAGCTGGAACTCGACGCGGCGATCCCGATCGCCCAGAACATCGCCGCCGTGTCCGACGGCGATCTGCTCGTCTCCGACATGTACCTGCCCGCCGACGTGATCCGCGGCCTCCTCGCCCGCGCCGGGTTCGCCCGCGAGGTCGGCCTCGTCGTCACCTCCGCCGGCAAGCATCGCGGCTGGATCTGGCCGAAACTCGCCGAACGGGTCGAGATCGCCGAGCACCTCGGCGACAACGCCCATTCCGACGTGGCGAGCCCGAAGGCCCACGGCATCCCCGCCCGCCACACCGCCGCCTCCGATCCCTCCGCGATCGAGCGCATCCTGATCGACCGGGGGCTGCGCGATCTGGCGCTGGTCGCCCGCGAGACGCGGCTCGCCACCTGGACGACGGCGCCCGGCCACCGCCACCTGCAACTGGTCCAGGCCGGGTTGAATTTTCCGATCCTCGCCATCGCCTCCATCGTCCTCGCCCGCCGCGCCGTGGAGCGCGGGGTGCGGCGCGTGCTGTTCTCGGCGCGCGACTGCAACCTGTGGATCCGCCTCTTCGCCGACGTGGTCCGCCGCGCCGGCCTCGACGTCGAGCCGCGCTATCTGCTGACCAGCCGCCTCGCCCGCCTGCGAGCCACCGGCGACTATCTCGCCTATGTCGAGAACGAACTCGCCCCCGGCGCGATCGTCGCCGACATCTGCGGCACCGGCGCTTCGCTCGCCAGGCTGATGCCACGCCTCGGCCGTTCGGGGCAGGAGATCTTCTTCGTCCACCGCGTCCGCCCGCAGTCGGCCGGCGTCGCCGCTCCGGAAGACGGCGCGATCGACATCGCCGCGATGATCGATCCGTCGATGGGCGAGTTCGACAACCGCTACTTCGAAATGGCCAACTACGCCGGTCACGGCATGGTCGAGGACGTCATCGCCTTCGAGGGCGGCTTCGCCCCCCGCTTCGCCGCCGAGACCCGCGACGCGGCCACCCTGGCGGCGATCGAGGAACAGCGCGCGACCTTCCTGAAGGCGCTCGACATCTCCCGCCGTCATCGCCTCGACGATCTCTACGGCATGGACGACGATGCCCTGATCGCCGTCGCCCGCGAGCTCTACGGCCATCTCTGCGGCCAGAAGATGCTGTTCGAGATCTTCGCGCCGTCGCACGTCGAGGAGGACGCCCGCGTCATGGCCGAGAGCCGCGCCCACGGCGTGGCCCTCTAGCGCCTCACCCGAACGGCAGCCCCGTCAGCCGTGCGAGGATCTGCCGCCCGCGGGCGTCGAGCGCGGCGAGATGAGCGTCCGCCGAGGCATGGCTCGCCGCCGGCTTGGCGTCCCGAGGCGGCGTCTCGCCGATCGCCTCGTAGATCGGGATCCACAGGCAGAGATAGTTGACGGTCGGGTTCTTCAGCGCCACCGCCTTGAGCTGCGCGTTCTGGAGCGCGGCGTAGAAGATCCGGTCGCCGATCACGCTCATCGCGCGCGGGATCGCCGCGAAATGGTGGATCATGTGGAAGGCGCCGGGCAGGAAGAAGAAGCAGTTGGTGTCGACGTGGGACTTCATGCCCTCGTCGCGGATCGGGATGACGCTCTCGTCGGGGCGACGCATGGTCCTCTGCGCGATGACGTAGTCGACGTCCTCGACCGCCTTCGCCGCCTTGAGACACGTCTCGACGTGGTTCGGCTCGTACCAGTTGTCGGCGTCGCAGTAACAGATCGCGTCGTAGCCTTCCGAGATCGCCAGGAGCGATCCGACCCCGCGCGGCGTGTTGCCGTAGTCGCCATGCGCCCGGTCGAGCTTCAGATGACGGACCGGCTCGCCGTCGATCCAATCTTGCGGGAACCCGTCGGCGACCAGCATGTGGTCGACCTCCGCCGCCCCCGAGAGCCTCGCCGTCTGGCCCGCGACCGAGCGCATCGCCCGTTCGATGAGCCCACGCTCTTCCTTGTAGTAGGCGGTGATCACCAGGACGCGCGGGCGCGCCGCGCCGTCTTCCATCGTCGTCGCGTTCAACGCTCGTCCTCCGATTCGGCGCCGCCAGTGTAGAAGCGTCCGGTCGGTTCCGTCCGGATCCACGTCGACGCTCAGCGCACCAACGCCCGGGCCGCGTTTTCGAGCCCCTCGAGGGTGAGCGGATACATGCGATCGCCGATCAGCCGTTTCATCATGCCGATCGAGGGCGTGTAGCCCCACCAGTCCTCGGGCGTCGGATTGAGCCACGCGACCTTGGGATAGACCGTCGTCACCCGCTCGATCCAGGTCGCCCCCGCCTCCTCGTTCCAATATTCGACCGAGCCGCCCGGATAGGAGATCTCGTAGGGGCTCATCGAGGCGTCGCCGACGAAGATCACCTTGTAGTCGGACGGGTACTTGTGCAGCACCGACCAGGTGTCGATCTTCTCGGAATTGCGCCGGGCGTTGTTCTTCCACACGAAGTCGTAGAGACAATTGTGGAAATAGAACCACTCCATGGTCTTGAACTCGGTGCGGACCGCCGAGAACAGCTCCTCGCAGACCCGGACGTGGTCGTCCATCGACCCGCCGACGTCGAAGAACACGAGCAGCTTCACCGCATTGCGCCGCTCGGGGCGCAGCTTCACGTCGAGATACCCGCGCTCCGCCGTCGCCTGGATGGTGCCGTCGAGATCGAGCTCGTCGGGCGCGCCGGTGCGGGCGAACCGGCGCAGCCGCTTCAGCGCCACCTTGATGTTGCGGGTGCCGAGTTCGACCGATCCGTCGAGATCCTTGAACTCGCGCTTGTCCCAGACCTTGACCGCCCGGCGATGGCGCGAGGTCTCCTGACCGATGCGGATGCCTTCCGGATTGTAGCCGTAGGCGCCGAAGGGCGAGGTTCCGGCCGTGCCGATCCACTTGTTGCCGCCCTGGTGCCGCCCCTTCTGCTCCTCGAGGCGCTTCTTCAGCGTCTCCATCAGCTGCTCGAAGCCGCCGAGCGACTCGATCTTCGCCTTTTCCTCCTCGGTGAGGAACCGTTCGGCGAGCTTGCGCAACCACTCTTCCGGGATCTCCGCCTCGGCCGCGTCCGACATCAGGTCGAGCCCCTTGAAGACGTGGCCGAACACCTGATCGAACCTGTCGAGGAACTTCTCGTCCTTGACCAGACAGACGCGGGCGAGGTGGTAGAAGTCCTCGACCTTCTTGTCGGCGAGATCCTTCTCGAGCGCCTCCATCAGGGTCAGATACTCGCGCAGCGAGACGGGCACCCCGGCCGACTTCAGTTCGGTGAAGAAGGTGATGAACATTTAACCTCACTATTTGATTACAGAACAAGACTCCTTACCTACAACTGGCGTCGATAGCACCATACCTTTACTAATCCACTTTGAAATCACGTAATCACGAAAATCTGCACTTGGGGACGCATGACAAACAGATAACAGTTGCTTCCCAAAAGATGTAATCAACACCTGCCCTAGCTCCATATTATTCATATCCGCCGGGAATTCGATCGTCAAAGGGCATCCATAATAAAAGACATTAAAATACTTAGGAATATTCGTCCTCATAAATCCAGACAGGTGGTTGAATTGTATCAATCCCAGACTTTCTAGGTGCATCAATTCTCCGAAACGCACACCCTCTCGCCCATATACAGGGTGATTAATATCAAATATTAGAGCAAATGGATCATTACTCATCCAAACAAATTTAACAAATTTTGTGAATAATAAAGCATCTGATCGGTCAAATGAGGCAACAATATCTATTGTCTTGCGTGAAAACGCCCCAGGGCTATTAGCCTCACCTGCAAGTATAGATGCCCACATCGATTGCATTTCTGAATCTGAAACGACTCTGCACTTTTCAAAAAAATATGATATCCAATCCGCAGGAATTTCTTCTGGTCTTGATTCTGCATTCAGCTTTTCAGTTGCGTTATATGTGATCTTTTCAATATTTTCTTGCTTTTTAGCCTCTTCGCGCAACATGCGCTCCAGCGCACGTTCCTCCAACTCTGTGATCTTCAATCTGGTTTCGGCACGAATTATCTCTGCATCAGCCTCGGCGCGAGCCATGCGACGTGTATGTCCAGGTCGAGCAATTCCTCCGATTGCATCGGAAATTTTCTCGATCAAAACCGTCGCCGGTTTCGTAATATCTCCCAAATTAATTAGCGCGCCCCCGTCAGACATTTCACGGATCTCTCCAACCTGAAATCAATTGCCTTTCGAAGAGTAATGTGGCTCTCATCCCGCGACAACTATCAGAGACAGAGCTTCCCCACCCCCACCACCGCGCAGAACTCCGCCGCCAGCGTCGCCACGTGGACCCGGTGGATC
>ERZ1645187.4822-NODE-4822-length-10726-cov-6.685034_pt1 | contig 10726 bp, 9 predicted proteins | sample MGYA00575352_ERZ1645187 | MGnify/ENA primary metagenome ERZ1645187 (study PRJEB40837, sample SAMN11349314) | freshwater sediment metagenome | isolation source: river sediment | host: Sediment | place: India: Wazaribad , New Delhi | collected 2017-02-21 ...
TCAGCGGCGGGATCATCACCTTCGAGCCGACATCGAGCGGCTTGCCCATGAAATCCTCGGTGAACTCCGGCCCCTTCTCGACGATCACCGCACCGATCTCGTGACCGAGGGTGAACGGCCAGGGCAGCGGCTTCGGCCAGTGGCCCTTGAGGATGTGCAGGTCCGTGCCGCAGACGCCGCAGGCGCCGATCTGCAGCAGCGCCGCCTTTTTCGGCATCGTCGGCCACGGCACCGTTTCAATCACCGGCTGGGCGCCCGGCCCGGCGAAGGTGGCGACACGAATCTTGTCCTTGCGGCTCATCAGGCGGTCCTCCGATCTTTTTGATGATCAATTGATCATTATTAGAGACCTAAACGTTTCCCCTGTAAAGACCGGCACCGCAAAATCGGGCCTCATCCCGCCCTGAGCGCCTCCACGGGGTCGAGCCGCGAGGCCCGCACCGCCGGGTAGAGGCCGGAGGCCACCCCGACAAGGCCGGAGAACGCCACCGCGAGCACGATCACCTCGGGCTGGATCAGCAGCGGCCATCCGGCCGTATCCGCCACCGCCTTGGCCACGCCCAGCCCCAGCGCGATGCCGATGGCCCCGCCGGTCAGCGCCAGCGTCGTCGCCTCGATCAGGAACTGCCGCAGGATATCGCCCGGCCGCGCCCCCACCGCCATCCTCACGCCGATCTCGCGCGTCCGCTCGGTGACGGAGACGAGCATGATGTTCATGATGCCGATGCCGCCGACGATCAGCGACACGCCGGCCACCGCCGCCAGCAGCATCGCCAGTGTTCTTGCGCTCTGCTCGCGCGTGGCCGAGATTTCCGCAAGGTTGCGGATCATGAAATCGTCTTCCGCATCCTCCTGAAGCCGGTGGCGCTGGCGCACCAGCGCCTTGATCTCCGCCTCCACGGCGCTCATGTTCTCGCCTTCGCGCACCTTCACGGTGATCTGGTTGACCGAGCGGGTTTTCGCCCGGTTGGCCCCCACCACCCGCTGGCGCGCGGTGATCAGCGGCACGAACACCACATCGTCCTGATCGGTGCCGAACACCGTCTGGCCCTTCTTGTCCATCACGCCGATCACATCGAACGGCACGTTGCGCACGCGGATCTGCTGGCCAACCGGGTTCTCCTCGCCGAACAGCTGGCGCGCCACCGTCTGGCCCAGCAGGATCACCTGCCCCCCGCGCGAGGCTTCCTCGCCGGTGAAATCGCGGCCGTTGACCACCGGCCATTCCCGCGCCTCGAAGAACTCGTTGGTCACCCCGAGGATGCCGGTCGACCAGTTGGTGCCCCCGGCGACGATCTGCCCCGTGCCGCGCACCACCGAGGCCGCCACCTGCACGGCGGGAATATCGGCCGAGATGGCCGGCCGTCCTCGTCGGTCAGCGTCGAGGACTGGCCCGACCCCATCCGCACCCCGCCGGCGGTGACATTGCCCGGCATCACCTGGATGAGGTTGGAGCCGAGCGACTTGATCTGCTGGTTCACCTTCTCGCGCGCGCCGTTGCCCACCGCCATCATCGCGATGACCGCCGCCACGCCGATGACGATGCCGAGCATGGTCAGGAACGAGCGCAGCGCATTGGCCTTCAACGCGTCGATGGAGGAGCCGACCGCATCGCTGAGGGTCATGCCGCCGTCCCCGCCTTGCGCGCCGCCGCGGCCCGCCAGCGGGCCAGTTCCGCGTCGATATCCGCCGCCGTCTGCGTCGCGTCCGCCTCCACCTTGCCGTCGCGGAAGCGGATCACCCGCCGCACGTAGCGGGCGATCTCCTCCTCATGTGTGACGATCAGCACCGTCACCCCTTGCCGGTTGAGGTCGGCGAACACCGCCATGATCTCCAGCGAGGTGAGCGTATCGAGTGCGCCGGTCGGCTCATCCGCCAGCAGCACCGAGGGACTGTTGACCAGCGCCCGGGCAATCGCCACGCGCTGCTGCTGCCCGCCGGAGAGTTCGAGCGGGCGGTGATGCCGCCGGTCGGCGAGGTTGACCCGTCCCAGCGCCGCCTTTGCCCGGTCGTGCCGCTCGCGCGGCGGCACCCCGGCATAGACCAGCGGCAACTCGACATTGGCCAGCGCATCGGCCCGCTGGAGCAGGTTGAACTGCTGGAACACGAAGCCGATCCGCCGGTTGCGCACCCGCGCCAGTTCCCCGGCGTCGAGCCCGGACACTTCCTCCCCCGCCAGCCGGTAGCGCCCCGCCGTTGGCCGGTCGAGGCAGCCGATCACATTCATGAAGGTCGATTTGCCCGAGCCGGACGGCCCCATCACCGCGACGAACTCGCCCTCCTCGATCGACAGCGTCACTCCGTCGAGCGCCGCCACCGTCTCGGTACCCATCCGGTAGATGCGGGCGATATCGGCAACCTCGATCAGCGCCATCGCCGTCACAACCCGAAGCGGAAGCCCGAGGCCGCCGGCTTGGCCGCCCCGCCGCCGACAATGACATTGGCCCCGGCCGCCAGGCCGGAAATCACTTCGGTGAACGCCCCGTCGCTGGCGCCGAGCTGCACGGAAACGCCCACCGGCTCGCCCGTCGGCCCCACCTGATAGACGCGGCCGGTCACCACATTGCGCCCCTCCTGCCGGTTGCGCGCCCCGCCCCGTCCGGGCGCCAGTTCCGCCAGCTTCGCCTTCTGCTCGTCATTGAGCACGGCGCGGATCTTTTCCAGCAGTTGCCCGCGCCCCTGCCCGCTGCCCCCGCCGCCGCCCATGCCGCCCCCTCCGCCGCCGCCGCCCGGCGGGTTCTCGGCGAGAATGCGGTCCACCTGCTTTTTCTGCTCGTCCGACAGGTTGAGCGCGCCCTTCAGCCGTTCGACAAACAGCCCCGGCCCGCCGCGCCCGCTCGTCGGCCCGCTGGCGAACGGACCGGAGGCGCCGTCATCCCCGCCCGCGCCCGCCGCGGGCCGCGCGGCCGCCTGCGGCGCCGCCGCCTCGCCCTGCCCCGCCGCCGGGCGCCAGCGCAAGGCGGCGTTGGGCACGCGGATCACATTGTCGCGCTGCTCGGTGATGATCCTGAGGTTGGCGGTCATCCCGGGCCGCAGCGCGAGGCTGGGATTGTCCACCTCGATCACCGTGGCATAGATGACGACGTTCTGCACCGTCTGCGAGCCGAGCCGCACCTGCTTGACCACGCCTTCGAAGGTGCGGGCGGGATAGGCATTGACGGTGAAGGTGACGCTCTGCCCGTCCTTGACGCGGCCGACATCCGCCTCGTCGACATTCGCCTGGATCTGGATGCGCCTGAGATCCTGCGCCACCAGAAACAGCGTCGGCGCCTGCAGCGAGGCCGCCACCGGCTGGCCGAGTTCGACATTGCGCTGCACCACCACGCCATCGACCGGCGAGCGGATGTCGGTATTGGCCAGATCGACCTCGATCTGGCGGACCACCGCCGACCGCTGCATCACCTGCGCATCGCTCGATTGCATCTGCGCGCCGATCATCTTCTGGTCGGCGGCCAGCGAGGCGATCTGCGCCTTGGCCGATTCGATCTGCGCCAGCGCCGAATCACGCTGCGCCCGGGCGGTGTCGCGCATGGTGCGCGCGGTCTGCAACGCGGCGGCGGAGACAATGCCATGCGCGCCAAGATCGTTCTGACGCGCCAGCGTCTTCTCCGCATCGGCCAGTTGCGTGGTGGATTTTTCGTGTTGCGCCCGCATGTCATCCGCCACGGCGGCGGCGCGCAAGGCATCGGCCTTCGATTTTTCAAGCTGCGCATCGAGCACGCTGCGCGAGGCCTGAGCCTGCGCCAGATCCGCCCGCGCGCCGTCAAGCCGCGCGCGGATCTGGTCGGAGTTCAGCCGCGCGAGCAACTGCCCGGTCTTCACCTCGGAGTTGTAATCGACCAGAATCTCGATGATCTGGCCGGACAGCTGCGAGCCGACGATGACGGTGGTGATCGGCGCCACGGTGCCGGAGGTGGAAACAGCGGCCACCACCGTGCCGCGCTCGGTGGCGGCAGTGCGGTAGCTGGCGGCGCGCGGGTCCGGCCCGTCCTCGCGCATCTCGACATACCAATAGCCGCCGCCGACAAGACCGAGGATCGCCAGCAGCCAGAACAACCGTTTCAAAACACCGCTCCGCTGTTTCCGGCCGGGGAAGAGACACGCCCCGCCCGCCTGTCCGTCGCCCCGTGGTGCCAGCCCGGGGATGAGATTATGACGTCCGCGTGCGGTTGAACAAGAGCACATCGCAAAGCGGCTGCGCACCAGCGCCGAATGGCCGCAGGGCGGCAAGCCCCTGCTCGGTCGCCTGATCGAGCCGGGCGCGCGCGCCCTCAAGTCCGAGCAGGCTGACATAGGTGCCCTTGCCGGCAGCCCCGTCCTTGCCGGTCGCCTTGCCGGCGGTCGCTGCATCCACCTCGACATCGATGAGATCGTCGCGGATCTGGAAGGCGAGGCCGAGGGCCTCGCCATAGGCCGTCAGCGCCGGCAGGCGGCGGCGCCCGCGCGCCCCGGCCATCAGCGCCCCGGCCTCTGCCGCAAACCGGATCAGCGCCCCCGTCTTCATGCCCTGCAGCACGGCAATGTCCTCCAGCGTCAGCGGCCGGACATCGACGCCGAATCGCCCTTCGGCAGCGAGATCGAGCATCTGCCCGCCCACCATGCCGTCGATCCCCGCCGCCTCCGCCAGCGCCTCGCAGAGCCGCGCCTTGACCGCCGGGGAGGCTGGATTATCCCGCGCGGCGAGCAGCCCGAAGGCCAGCGTCAGCAGCCCGTCGCCGGCGAGAATCGCGGTCGCCTCGTCAAACGCCCTGTGCACCGTCGGCTGGCCACGCCGCATGTCGTCATCGTCCATCGCCGGCAGATCGTCATGCACGAGCGAATAGCAGTGGATGCATTCGAGCGCCGCCGCCGTGCGCAAGGCCACGGCCGCGTCGATGGAAAACAGCCGGGCGCTCTCCAGCACGAGAAAGGGCCTCAGCCGCTTGCCGCCGGCAAACACCGCATGGCGCATCGCCGCCAGCACCCGGGCGGGCCGCCGCCCGCCGCCGGCCAGCAGCAGCCGGTCGAGCGCCGCATCGAACGCCGCTGCCTCTCCCTGAAACCAGCGCGTCAGCGCGCCCGTGCCTGTCACGTCGTTCCCCTGTCTCCGCCCGGCGACACCCGCCCTCGCCGATGGTATCAAGTCTCGTGTCCCGCCTGTGCACGAAATCGCATCGGGGGACTAGCATTTTCCGTCCAACCTCTCTATAAGCCGCGACTTCTGAAGGGCTTCATCCGGTGACGGGGCCCGCGATCCGGCGACGGATCACGGGGCTGGAACAGGATTGTGCCCGGTAACGTTCAGTTTTCAGGCTGGTTTCGGGGTCGGGGTTGTCCGGCTCCGGTCTGCCGGCCCGCCGGAGAGTTCGATGGCCGTTCCGAAAAGAAAAACCTCGCGCATGAAGCGCGGTTTCCGCCGCTCGCACGATGCGCTCGCCGCCCCGACCTATGTCGAGGACAAGGACTCGGGCGAACTGCGCCGTCCGCACCATGTCGATCTGAAGACCGGCATGTATCGCGGCCGCCAGATCCTCAAGCCGCGCACGGAAGCGTAAACCGCTTCATCACATGGTCGTATCGACCCTGCGGGCGTGCCTCTCCGGCGCGCCCGTTTTGTGTTGCCTGAATGCCTGCGCGACAGCGCAAGGCCCGGCCTGCCGCGCCCGGGGCGTCAGATCGCGGATCACCTGAGTGAGAAAATACGGGCAGGCGCGCGCCACCGGCCTCCGCGCTTGCGGATCCTCGCTGTGCCGGAATGGGACAGGTGCGCGCTCCATGCAGCACGCAGCGCAAGAACCCTGCCACGCCCCTGCCATCGCGCTTGTGCCATTAGCCCGCAGTTTACCATTTTCACGCTATGTTTCGGAAGAGTGCTGGTGACTATGCAGAGGGCCGCCCGTCAACGGGCTCGGGGCCCGCTTCCGGGGGTATGACGTGACCGAAGTGAATGAGGACCGGACAGCGGCGATGGCTTCGGCAGCCACGCTCACCCCATCCCCGGCGATGCTTGACCCCAAGTCGATTCTCTCCTCGGTGGGCGAGGCCGTCTATTCCTGGGACATCGAGAGCGACCGGATGACCTGGTCGCAGAACGCCGCCGAGGTGCTCGGCATCAACGACATGGCGCAGATCGCCTCGGGATCGGGCTATGCCGTGGTCACCGATTCGGCCAGCCCCGCCTCGCTTCAGGCCACCATCTTCGAGTGCCAGCGGCAGGACAAGGGCACCGGAGTCGCCTATTCGGCGCGCTACCTGTTCAACCCCACGCCCGGCCGGCGCTTCTGGGTGGAGGACAAGGGCCGCTGGTTTGCCAATGAGTCGGGCCGCCCGTGGCTGGCCCATGGCGTGGTCCGCGTCGTCTCCGCAGCCAATGAAGCCGAGAGCACGATCACCGCGACCCGGCAGATCGACCCTGCCACCGGCGCGCTGACCCGCCCCGATTTCTGCAACATCCTCGGCGAGACGCTGGAGAAGGTGAAGAAGGACAAGCGCCACCTCGTCCTGCTGATCTTCGGCATCGAGGAGCTGGCCCATCACAACCGCTCCTATGGCTACAATGTCGGCGACGAACTGATTGCAGCCATTGCCCGCCGCATCCGCTCGCATATCAGGAAGCACGATGTGATCGGCCGCTACGCCGGCAACAAGCTGGCCGTGCTGCTGGCCCCGTCGATTCCCGAGGAGATGGAGCGCACCGCCGCCCGCATCGCCAACGTGGTGCGCGACAAGCCGATCGAAACCAGCGCCGGGGCGATTTCCGCCTCCGTCCGCGTCGGCGGCGTCGCCGCCCCGCGCGATGTGCACGATCTGGCCGAACTGCTGAATGCCGCCGAGGAAGCGCTGGCCGATGCCAAGGCGAGCACCAACACCGTTTTTGCCGCCTGGTCGAAAGACCCCGGCCGCATCGCCCACCGCCGGCAGAACGCCGCCCAGACCGACGAGGTGCTCTCCGCCCTCAACGAGCGGCGGATCGAACTCGCTTTCCAGCCGATTGCCCATGCCCGGGGCGGCGGCGTGGCGATGTACGAATCGCTGGCCCGCATGCGCACGCAGGAGGGCGAGCTGCTCGGCGCTGCTGCGATCATCCCGGTGGCCGAGAAGCTCGGCTTCGTCCACATGATCGACCATCGCGTGATGGAACTGGCGCTGGAGGCGCTGCGCACCCACCCCGATGTCCGCCTCACCTTCAACGCCGGGGTGAGCACAGTGATGCACCCCGACTGGATGGCCGCCTTCCGTGCCCTGATCGGCGCCGCGCCGCAGGTCGCCCCGCGCGTGGTGGTGGAAATCACCGAGACGGCGCTGATCGAGGATCTTTCCGCCGCCACCAAACTGATCGAATCGATCAAGGAACTCGGCGCAAAGGTCGCCATCGACGATTTCGGCGCCGGCCATACCTCGTTCCGCAACATGCGCCTGCTGCCGATCGATATTCTCAAGATCGACGGCACCTTCATCAAGAACCTGATGCAGTCCTCGGACGACCGGTTCTTTGTGCGCACGCTGCTGCAACTGGCCAACCACCTGAAGATCGAGACGGTGGCCGAATGGGTGCAGGATGAGGAATCCGCCCGCCTGCTGGCCGAGTGGGGCGTCGCCTATCTCCAGGGCGATTTCATCGGCGACCCGCTGCCTGCCCTGCCCGGTGCACCGGCGGCAAGCGCCGTGGCCTGAGGCCGGCAGAACAAATGAAAAGGGGCCGCAAGGCCCCTTTTTGGTGTCCGGTCCAGCCGTCTCAGCGCTTGTCCAGCTTGTCGAGCCGCGCCTTCATCGCATCAAGCTCGCGCTTGAGACCGGATACATCATCCTCCCGCGCCTCGGGCTTGGCGGCGGGTTTGTCCGCCGGCGCCACGCCGGGGAACGGCGAGAACACCCGGAACGCCTCGGCGAAGGCGGCCATGTTGGCCCGCACCTGCTCGTCCATCGGCCCGAGCGGGAAGGCCCCGAAAGTTTTCGACATCTGGTCGCGGAAGCTGGTCTGCTCCTGCATCAGCCGGTCCATCGAGAATTCGAGATAGCGCGGCACCAGCGCCTGCATGCTGTCGCCGTAGAACCGGATCATCTGGCGCAGGAAATTGACCGGCAGCAGGTTCTCGCCCTTGCTCTCCTGATCGAAGATGATCTGGGTCAGCACCGAATGGGTGATGTCTTCGCCCGTCTTGGCATCGTTGACGGTAAAATCCTGCCCCGACTTCACCATGTCGGCAAGGTCGTCGAGCGTGACATAGGCACTGGTACCGGTGTGGTACAGGCGCCGGTTGGCATACTTCTTGATGATATGAGCGGACTTGTCCTGCGGCATCATCGCTCCCGTCGTCTCGTCGTCCCCGCCAGAACAGGCCGGGCAAAGCGCATCTGTCAAGGATTATAGCGCCGTTTGCTCAAAAACGCAGCACCCTCCTCGCAAACAGGATTAAGACCATCGCATCACCGGTATGACCATCAGCGCACCCTGTCCGGACGAAATGTTTACGGCAGGGGTCTTGACTGGAAGCGGCGCGGCCTTTTCTGTCAAACTGACAAGTTCAAGCGCGGGGCCACCCGCCGATCGATTTTCTTGATGAGGAGAAGCCCATGTCCCGCACTGACATCGTGATCACCAGCGCCGCGCGCACCGCCGTCGGCAGCTTTTCCGGCGCCTTCGCCGACATGACCGCCCATGCCCTCGGCGCGGTGGCGATCAAGGCCGCGCTCGAGCGCTCGAAGGTTGCCCCCGGCGAGGTGAACGAGGTCATTCTCGGCCAGATCCTCGCCGCCGGCCAGGGCCAGAACCCGGCCCGCCAGGCCGCCATGGCCGCCGGCATCCCGCAGGAAGTGACCGCCTTCGGCATCAACCAGCTCTGCGGCTCGGGCCTGCGCACCGTCGCGCTCGGCATGCAGCAGATCGCCAACGGCGATGCGGACATCGTGGTGGCCGGCGGCATGGAATCGATGTCGCAGTCCCAGCACACCGCCTATCTGCGCTCGGGCGTGAAGATGGGTGAGCTCAAGATGATGGATTCGATGCTGCGCGACGGCCTGTTCGATGCCTTCCACGGCTATCACATGGGCACCACCGCCGAGAACATCGCCACCAAGTACCAGATCTCCCGCGAGGAGCAGGACGCCTTCGCCGTCGGCTCGCAGAACAAGGCCGAAGCCGCCCAGAAGGCCGGCAAGTTCAAGGACGAGATCGTCCCGGTGACGGTCAAGACCCGCAAGGGCGACATCGTTGTCGATACCGACGAGTATCCGCGCCATGGCGCCACGCTCGATGCGATGGCCAAGCTGCGCCCGGCCTTCTCCAAGGACGGCACGATCACCGCCGGCAACGCCTCGGGCATCAACGACGGCGCCGCCGCGGTGGTGCTGATGAGCGGCAAGACCGCCGAGAAGCGCGGCCTCGCCCCGATGGCGCGCATCGTTTCCTGGGCCACCTGCGGCGTCGATCCGGCGATCATGGGCACGGGGCCGATCCCGGCCTCGCGCAAGGCGCTGGAGCGCGCCGGCTGGAAGGTCGGCGATCTCGATCTGGTCGAGGCCAACGAGGCCTTCGCCGCGCAGGCCATCTCGGTCAACCGTGACCTCGGCTGGAACACCGACATCGTCAACGTCAACGGCGGCGCCATCGCCATCGGCCATCCGGTCGGCGCCTCGGGCGCGCGCATTCTCAACACCCTGCTGTTCGAAATGCAGCGCCGCAACGCCAAAAAGGGTCTTGCCACCCTCTGCATCGGCGGCGGCATGGGCATCGCCCTCTGCGTCGAGCGCTGAGCGGCACGGGGCTTGACATCCGGCGCGTCGGCTCCCCCCGGGGTCGACGCGCCCCATCCCGGACAACAAGACCGTTCAACGGCCACACATCTTTGAAGAGAGGAAACTGATATGAGCAGAGTTGCACTCGTCACCGGCGGCACGCGCGGTATCGGCGCGGCGATTTCACTGGCCCTGAAGGACGCGGGCTACAAGGTGGCTGCCAGCTATGCCGGCAACGACGAGGCGGCGGCCAAGTTCAAGGCCGAGACCGGCATCCCGGTGTTCAAATGGGACGTCGGCGATTTCGACGCCTGCGCCGCCGGCATCAAGCAGGTCGAGGCCGAGGTCGGCCCGGTTGACGTTCTGGTCAACAACGCCGGCATCACGCGTGACGGCATGTTCCACAAGATGACCAAGGCGAACTGGGATGCGGTGATCAACACCAACCTCAACTCGCTGTTCAACATGACCCGCAACGTGTGGGAGGGCATGCAGGCCCGCAAGTTCGGCCGCGTCATCGTCATCTCCTCGGTCAACGGCCAGAAGGGCCAGGCGGGCCAGGCCAACTACTCCGCCGCCAAGGCCGGCGACATCGGCTTCGTCAAGGCGCTGGCGCAGGAAGGCGTCCGCGCCGGCATCACCGTCAACGCCATCTGCCCGGGCTACATCGGCACCGAGATGGTCGCCGCCATTCCCGAAGACGTGCTGAAGGCCAAGATCCTGCCGCTCATCCCGGTCGGCCGCCTCGGCAAGCCGGAGGAGATCGGCCGCTGCGTCGCCTTCCTCGCCTCGGATGATTCGGGCTTCATCACCGGCTCGACCATCTCGGCCAACGGCGGCCAGTACATGGTCTGATCCGGCCCCGCGCCGGACAGAGCAGCCATCAGGAACCGGCCCCGCCCGAGACCGCGTCCACGGAGTCCGACCTGCCTGGCCCCAGCGCGCCTGATGCCGGCACGCCGGCAGACCCGGACGCAGTCGCAACCGCGAATCCGCCTGATCGAGAGGAAAC
>ERZ1645187.4824-NODE-4824-length-10724-cov-22.348580_pt1 | contig 10724 bp, 7 predicted proteins | sample MGYA00575352_ERZ1645187 | MGnify/ENA primary metagenome ERZ1645187 (study PRJEB40837, sample SAMN11349314) | freshwater sediment metagenome | isolation source: river sediment | host: Sediment | place: India: Wazaribad , New Delhi | collected 2017-02-21 ...
ACCGGCCTGTCACGCCGGGGGTCGCGGGTTCGAGTCCCGTCCACTCCGCCAACCTTATCGACCGGAAACGGTCATCGGTAGTCCGGCGAAAGCCAGAATATCGAAGCAGTTCGGCTGTCTCTCAATGGGGGTATAGCTCAGCTGGGAGAGCGCTTGCATGGCATGCAAGAGGTCAGCGGTTCGATCCCGCTTACCTCCACCAAAGCTCGAAGGAATTGTCCGGGTCCCCATCGTCTAGAGGCCTAGGACACCGCCCTTTCACGGCGGTAACCGGGGTTCGAATCCCCGTGGGGACGCCAAGATCGAAGCGCGGAGTGGTAGTTCAGTTGGTTAGAATACCGGCCTGTCACGCCGGGGGTCGCGGGTTCGAGCCCCGTCCACTCCGCCAAATACTCAAAACCAGCCACGGCTGGTTTTTTTGCCCTCGCTCTCCGCAGCATGGCCATTCCGGCACGGGTTATAATGTTTGTTTTACATCGACCCCGTTCGTGCCAGGAGCTTCACTCATGCAGCAACGCAACGTTCTGTCGCTGATTCGCAAACTCTCGGGGCTGGCCTGCGCCAGCCTGGTCTTGTCGATGCCGGCCTTTGCCCAATCGAGCGAAGGCTTTCCATTGCTGTCACTGCTCATGCCATCCTCCACCATCGAGGCCAGCGGCAGCACGCCGGTGGACATTCTGGTGGTTGAAGAGCTGCGTACCGCACCACAACTGCCTGGCACCATCGATCTGACCACCGCGCCGGACAGCCTTTGGGATCACCTTCGCAACGGTTTTGGGATGACCAATCTCAACGACCCGTTGGTACTGCATTACCAGCAGTGGTACCAGAATCGCCCTGAGGCACTGCGCCGTATGGTCGAGCGCAGCCGGCCCTATCTGCACCACATCGTCAGCGCCCTGGAAGCGCGCGGCATGCCGACCGAGATCGCATTGTTGCCGATGGTAGAAAGCTCATTCAACCCGATGGCCTATTCGCGGGCACACGCCTCGGGACTCTGGCAGTTCATCCCGGCGACGGGCAAACGCTTCAATCTCGAACAAAACTGGTGGCAGGATCAGCGGCGTGACGTGCTGGCCTCGACCAACGCCGCGCTGGACTATCTGCAAACCATCTACGACATGCATGGCGACTGGCATCTGGCCCTGGCGTCGTACAACTGGGGTGAAGGCGCAGTCAAACGGGCCATCGAGAAAAACGGTGCCCGCGGCCTCCCAACCGATTACCCCAACCTGAAAATGCCGGACGAAACACGGCATTACGTTCCAAAACTACAAGCGCTGAAGAACATTTTCAGCGACCCGGCGCTGACCCTGCGACTGGGCATTCCGGATATCCCGAATCAGCCCTTCTTCGCCACCCTGCCCGCCCCCCAGCCGATCGACGTGAAAACGGCCGCGCGCCTGGCAGGCATGACGGTCGAAGAGTTCGTGCGCCTCAACCCCTCGCACAATCGCCAGATCATCAAGCCGGAAACGCCGCTCGTCGTGCCGGCCGACCGGTTCGACAGCTTCCGTGACCGGCTGGCCAGCCATGACCGCCCGCTGTCCAGCTGGCAGGCCTACACGTTGCCGGTCAGCGAGCGACTGGACAGCATCGCCTCCCGCTTCGGCATTTCGCTCGGCGAACTGCAGCAAGCCAACGGTCTGAGCGGCAATGTCCGCCTTGGTGCTGGCTCGCGGTTGCTGGTCCCGGGTCAGGACAACCCGCACAGCCTGAACGCCATGCTGCAGAACGACGGACCGCACTACTGGATCGACCCGGAGCGGATTGCTCGCGGCAAGAAGGGAAAAGCCGAGAAAACTGCGTCATTGAAGTCGGCCGGCAAGGCCATCGACAAGCTCGCCGCTGGCAAACCGTTGGGCACCCCGGGCAAGGGTGGCGCCAAAGTGGCCATTCGCGAAACCTCGGTCACAGGAAAATCGGTCAAGACCGCACGGCCAGCTGTCGAGAACAAGCGTGCCGTCGCTGCCAAACCGGTAGTTCCGGCCAAGGTTGCCAAGTCCGGAAACAACCGACGCAGCTGATTATCCGGCCATGCCCCGGGGCTGTAGCCCCCTGAGGATTGCGCTGCTTGCCGGGTCAGTCAGGCCAGTGACAGTAAACGCGGTGTCCGCCCGCCACCACAGTCTCGGCAGGATAGCGCTCGCGACACAGGGCGTCGGCCTTCGGGCACCGCGGATGGAAATGGCAGCCTGACGGCGGCTTGGCAGGTGATGGCGCCTCGCCGCCCAGGCGAATGATTTCCCGTGCTGTATCCAGCCGGGGTGCCGGAACGGCCGACAGCAAAGCCCGCGTGTACGGGTGCCGCGGCGAGTTCAGCACCGCTTCCGCCCTACCCTGTTCGACGATGCGCCCAAGGTACATGACGGCGATATCGTGCGCGAGGTACTCGACCACTGCAAAATTGTGGGTGATGAACAGGTAGGCGACACCGAGTTCGCCCTGCAGCTTTTTGAGCAGGTTGAGAATCTGCGCCTGGACCGAGACATCCAGCGCCGAGGTCGGCTCATCGCAAATCAGGAGTTCCGGCTGCACCGCCAGCGCCCGGGCGATGGCAATGCGCTGTCGCTGACCGCCGGAAAACTCATGCGGATAGCGTGATGCCGCCTCGGCCGGCAGGCCGACCTGCTCAAGCAGAGCGACGATGGCGGCAGCGAGGTCGCCACCGTCCGCGCCGTTGCCACTGCTCTGGCGTCCGGAACCCAGCGCCAGCATGCCTTCGGCGATGATCTCGCCCACCCTGAGACGCGGATTGAGCGAGGCGAACGGATCCTGAAAGATCATCTGCATGTGCCGGCGCGCCTCGCGCAAGCGCCGGCCGGTCAGCCCGACCAGTTCGCCACCGCCAAGACGGACCGAGCCGCCCGTCGGCGGGATCAATTGCAGCAGCGCCTTGCCAACCGTTGTCTTCCCGCAGCCGGATTCGCCGACCAGCGCCAACGTCCGTCCCGGCGCAATCTGCAGCGACACGCCGTCAACCGCGCGAACATGGCCCACCGTCCGCTGGAACAGACCTTTGCGGATCGGGAAATGCACCTTGAGGTCACCGACGTCGAGAAACGCCCTGCCCGGATCAAGGTCGAGTTCGGTCACCGCATGCCCGGCACGCTCGCTGGCATCGGCACTGCCCTGCCAATGGCAGCGCAGGATGTGATCGCCAACAACCCGTCGCCAGGCGGGCGACTGTCCGGCACACAGCGGCATTGCCTGTGGGCAACGCTCGGCGAAGCGGCAACCGGCGGGCATCGCCGACAAGGCCGGCACCTGCCCAGGAATGGTCGCCAACCGCTGGCCCCGGCGGGAAACTTCCGGCAGCGCAGCGAACAGTGCCTGGGTATAGGGATGACGCGACGCGGTGAAAAACGTCTCCCGCGCCGCCACTTCGACCAGTTCGCCCGCATACATCACGCCAACGCGGTGCGCCATGCGGGCAACCACCCCGAGATCATGCGTGATCAGCAAGATGGCCATGCCACGGTCAACCTGGATTTTTGCCAAAAGATCGAGGATCTGCGCCTGCACGGTGACATCCAGCGCGGTCGTCGGCTCGTCGGCAATCAGCAATTCCGGCTCGCCGGCCAGGGCAATGGCGATCATCACCCGCTGCTTCATGCCGCCGGAGAACTGGAAGGGATATTCGTCGAGCCGACGCTCCGGGTCAGCGATGCCAACCTGCTGCAGCAACTCGAGCATGCGCTGGCGAGCGGCGTCGCCGCGCATGCCGAGATGGCGCGCCAGCACTTCGCCAATCTGCTGGCCGACGGTAAGGACCGGGTTGAGGCTGGTCGCCGGTTCCTGAAAGATCATCGCGATCCGCCCGCCACGCCAGGCGCGCATTTCCGCCTCCGGCAAGCGCAGGAGATCGCAGCCATCCATCGTCACCTGCCCGCCGAGCAATCGCCCGGCGGCCGGCAACAGGCGGAGCATCCCCTGTGCGGTCGCCGATTTACCGCAGCCTGACTCACCCAGCAAGGCACAGGTTTCGCCACGCGCCAGCGAGAAGGAGACGCCATCGACTGCGGCCAGCATCTGCTTGCCGGCGGCGAAGCCGAGGCGCAGATCGCGGACCTCGAGCAGCGGGGAACTCATGCGGGGATGCTCGCTCATGCCAGCCTCGGGTCAAAAGCATCACGGATGGCATCCGCGAACAGATTGGCCGCCAGCACGAGGATGAACATCGCCGAAAATGCGGCCGCCAGCGACCACCACACGACCGGCTCGCGCCCCAGTTCCATGCGCGCATTGTTGATCATCGTTCCGAAGCTGGTCATCGTCGGATCGACACCGATGCCGACATACGAAAGCACCGCCTCGGCCAGCACCAATCCGGAAAAATCCATGACCAGCGCGATGATGACGATGTGCATCAGGTTGGGCAGGATGTGGCGAACGATGATGCGGCCGTTGGACACACCAAAGGCCTGCGCCGCCTGGATATATTCCAGCTCGCGCAGTTTCAGCGTTTCGCCGCGCAGCAGCCGGCACAGCCCGGTCCAGCTGGTGATGCCGAGAATGAAACACAGCGCCAGCAAGCGCAGGTCGGCACGCTCGGCGGCGGTCGAGAACCATTGCGGATGACTGTCGATGACCACCTGCATCATCAACACCGCCGCCGCGATCAGCAGCACGCCCGGAATCGAGTTGAGGACGGTATACAGGTACTGGATCAGGTCATCGACCCAGCCCCGGAAATAACCTGCAACGATACCCAGCCCGACCGCCACCGGCAGCAGCACCAGCGTTGTCACCAGGCCGATGATCAGGCCGGTCCGAACGCTCTTGAGAATCTGGTAGAGCACGTCCTGCCCGACCTTGTCGGTACCGAAAACATGGTACTGACCGGCCAGCGCGAACAGGGGCACCAGAAACAGCAGCATCAGCAGCAGGGTGAGCAGCACGGCATCCCAGGCAAAGGCCGTTTCGCCGCGCAGGATTCTCTGCCATCCCGGCGTGTCATCCGCCACTTCACCGGCGATGCCCGCCTGCCCCGCAGTCGCCGACACCAGCGCCAGCACGCCCAGCCAGGCGACAAAGGCGAGCGCCATCATGCGGAAGGCGGTGAAGGCAACATCCGCGGCCAGCGCATCTTCACGGTCGCCAAGATGCTGGCCACCGTGCTTCAGCCGCGGGTAATCGCGCACGGCGCCAACACCGGGAACATCGGTCGTCTCCTTGGCGTACAAACGTGTGGCAAATGGCGCCGAATAGGTTTTTTCATTGCGCGAACGCAAGGGCATCGCTACGGTGTCGAGCAGGGACAAGACCTCAATGGCGTAGCGGGTCTTCTCGCCCGGCTTGCCGTCCAGCGCCAGACGGTAATGAATCGAATCCAGCAATCCGATCGTCACGAAGGCCAGCAATACGGTGGCCGACGCCATGCCGACGCGGTTGGCACCCACCCGCTGCCACGCCAACCGCAGCGGCGGATTGCGGGAAATCACCAGCCCGAACGCGACGCTGGCCACCACCAGCAGCCAGACCAGCACATCCGACCAGAGAACGACGATCTGAAAGCCCGTCATTCGAAACGGATCCGCGGGTCGACCAACGTGTAGGAAATATCCGTCAGGATCAGACCGACGATGTAGAGCACGGAGCCGATGAAGACCATCGAGCGCACCACGGCGAAATCCTGGGCGTTGATGGCATCGATGGTGTAACTGCCGAGGCCGGGGATGCCGAAGAAGGATTCGGTCAGCAGCGAGCCCATGAAGAGCAGCGGAATGACCACCACCACGCCAGTGAGGATGGGAATCATCGCGTTACGCAGGATATGGCGGAAGAAGACCAGCGTTTCCGGCAGCCCCTTGGCGCGAGCGGTACGCACGTAGTCCTTGCCAACTTCTTCAAGGAAGATCGTGCGATACCAGCGCGTTGAGGCGCCGATGCCGGAAATGACGCCAATCAGCACCGGCAGGATCAGGAAGCGCCAGGCCGCAAGACCGTCGCCGAAGCCGGAAATCGGCACCAGTTTCCAGACCTTGCTGATCAGGTACTGGCCGCCGATGATGTAAAACAGTCCGGAGATCGACATCATCGCCACGCACAGCACGACGCCCCAGAAATCGAAGGCAGTCGCCCGGAAGAAGGCGAGTGTCAGCGCAAAGGTGATCGTGACGAACAGCCCGAGGATAAAGGTCGGCAGTGCGATGGCCAGCGATGGCCCCATGCGTGCTCCAATCTCGCGGGCAATGTCACGACCATCCTCGGCACGACCGAAGTCGCCGGCGAACATGCGTGCCGATTTTTGAAAGAAAATCGTGTCCACCGCAGCATTGAGACCGCTGGCCTCGCTATTCCACAGCAAGGGCTTGTCGTAGCCGCGCTCGCTCTTCCATTTTGCAATCGCCTCCGGCGTCACTCGTTTGACACCCAACTGCATGCGCGCCATGTCGTCCGGCGTATTGACGACGAAAAACAAGGCGAAAGTGATCAGATTCACCCCGATCAGGATCGGGATCGCATAGAGCAGGCGGCGGACAATGTAGGCAAGCACAGGCGGATTATGCCAAGAGCCGGCCGAGGATGAGCAGGCAAATTGCAAGGATCGCCAGCAAGTACAGTCGCCAGGCGTATTCAGAACGCGGCGTCGCCTCGAATGGCGGATGAGGATCGCGCAGCGCTGCCGGAAACGGTCGCGGCGGCACCGGGATGATCTTGCGTGCTGCCGGGTCGGCCGGCACCCGCTGCCGGTATTCGGCACTGCACACCACCGGCCAGCTGCCCGGCACACGACTCGACGGAAACTGCGGCACGTGCACCGCCAGCACCTGCTGCACATCGGATGCCAGCCGGCGCATCCATTCATTCGCTGGCGGCTCGCCGGCCTGCAGACGGCGCAGCAGATCGCCGCCAATCTGCTCGAAGGCCTGTGCCGGATAAAGCGTGGTGCGGTCCTCGGTCAGGTAGTCGAAGGTCGCCTTGCCGGCTTTCAGGCTGCGCTCGCGCAAGGCAACCAGCGGCAGCGCCAGGAAGGCCCTCAGCCAGGACTCACCCCCCAGTGCCGGCACCGGCCAACCCAGGGCACGCAGGCAGCGAACGCTGATGCCGGCACAATTGGCCTGCGCATGCCGGTAGGTGAAGCAGTGTTTGTAGAACTGTGCAAACACCCTCGCCATCAAGGCATCAACCCGGCGCGGCACGGCGTCATCGGCCAGTGTCGCCAGCAGCAGCCAGGATGGCCGATACCAGGCCTGACCGCTGTTCAGGTCGCCAAGATAATTGTCCAAGGGCACCGGTGCCGCGACGATGCCTTTTTCGCTTTCCGCATCCAGCGTGTAGAAGTTGTACACCAGCAGGTCGGCGATACTGCCGCCCTCACCCACCCGTCCCGTCAGCAGGGCAAAGTGGCCGCCGTGCGCCTCATCGTCGTCGCCCTGGGCGCCGTTGAGCATCAGACCGAAAACCGCCTGTCCCGGCGCAATCCCTTGCCCCGCCGTGCGCTGCCATAGCGAAGCGACGGAAAAACTCGCCGTGTCGGCACGCACCCAGGCCCGCAAGCCAGCTGCCGAATCCACCCCTGCCACGGTCGCCGGCGACGACGGCAAGGTGTAGTCCTCCGGCCACAGGCTGCGGCCAACGAAGGCATCGTCCCGGCGCGTGCCACGCAGGCGCAGCGTCCTGGCGCTGAAAAATGCGGCACTTTCGGCATTGAACCAGGCGCCGTTCAAGGGCAAACGGGGCACGGTCGACCAGTGCAGACGCGCATCTGCCACCGATACCTGCGTTGCCGTCGCATCGAGCCGCGCGCCGTTCAGGTAATGCGGCGCCGCCACCCAGACCAGCAGCGGCATGGCCGCATTCGGTGCGGAAGTCGCAGCGGCATTGCCAGCCAGCGCCCAGTCACGGTCAACCTGGAAATCCGGGCAAAAACGGAAATCGCGTTCGTCGCCGTGCGGCAGGGCAATCCACTCCGTCCGGAAATACCACATCGCCTGCGGCAGCCCGTCCGCTTGCCCGCCAAACTGATGCGAAAACCGATCCGACGAATACAGGCCGTAGACATTCATATCCGCATTCTGCCCGAAAGCGTGCTCATCGCCGAAGGACGAATCGCCCCCCGCAGCAAGCAACACCATGGCCTACTTGCCGGCAACCCGTCGCAGCGTCAGCGTCACCATGAAGGGAAAATCCCGGTCGGCACTCGGCACGACGCGAAACCCCGGCCCCACCGCCTGCGTCAGCCGTGCCACGAAGGCATCGAGTCCAACCGCTTCGCAACGCAGGTCGACCATGACGACATCGCCATCCTCATAGACCGGGAAATCCGAGCAGCCCGCCGGCTTCACTGACTGGCCGTACACCCGGCAGGCGTGGCCTTCGCCATCGTAGGCCGGGCAGGCCTTGCCATGCGCGTAATACAGTCCGTTGCCGGCGCGGATATCGGTCGGCCCCTTGCCCGATGCCAGCCGCCGGTCAAAGGCGGCACGCGACTCGTCGATCAGCCAGATCGTCCGCAACTGCTTCCAGTTCAGTTCCAGTACCAGCGGGTCGAGCCAGCAACAGGGATGGCTGCAGACGGCACAGTGCGGAATGACCACCTCGGCCTGATAGCGGTCCACTGCATCGCGCAACGCGTTCTCCGGCGGCCGGCGCTTGTCGTGGTTCGGCGGCCGGCGGCTCATACCCGGCTCGGGCAGCGCAACGCTGCAAAAAGTCGTTCGCAAGTCATTGGCAACAAGTAACACGACGCCGACCGCAAAGGCAAGGCAGAAGCCTGGCTGGCTGCAGACGGTGATTGGATGAACGATGCGGATTGGTAAAGTATTGTGAGCGGGTTAGGTCGGCGTCGGCGATTCCGGCATAATTCGCCGCGCACGCACCGGACGGACGTCCGCTCCGACCCGCCCCCCCGGGAAACAGGCAACAAAAAAGCGCCAAATCGGCGCTTGGTTTCCCTGGCGGAGAGGGAGGGATTCGAACCCTCGGTACCTTGCAGTACGCCTGATTTCGAATCAGGTACATTCGACCACTCTGCCACCTCTCCGCGGGAGGCGGCATATTAACACAAGTGATGCCCAGGATAATACGACTCTTCCTGTTTTTGGCCCTGTTTTTTGTCGCGAGCTGCACCGAGATCGGCTCGCGCCTGCCGCTGCCTTTTCCGACGCCAGCCCAGCATGATCTGGTGGTGTTGATCCAGCCCGGCCCGCTCACCCAGACCGAAGACGACAACGGCAATCCGGGTGGCCTTGAGCGCGACCTGATCGAAGCATTCGCGCAGGAACTCGGCGTCGGTGTCAAATACGAAATTGCCGAGCCCGGCCAGTTCGCCGACCGGCTGGTCGGCACCCGCTATCACCTGGCGGCCGGCTGGTTGTCGCCCGTTGGCCACAGCCCCTTGCAGACCAGCGAGCCGATTTTCCAGAGCCGGGATCTGATTGCCCAGCACGAAGCCTCGTTGCCGTTGAGCGAACTCGACGATCTGGCCGGAAAAACCGTGCATGTGATTGCCGGCTCACGTCAGGCCCTGTCGTTGAAGCAACTGCACACACGCCTGCCAGCACTGCAGATCGTCGAAGTCAGCAACGGTGACGTCCTCGACCTGCTTGAATCGCTGGGCGAACGACGTATCGACTATGTCGCCATCGACGGCTATCTGCGGGATCTCGCCAACCAGTTCGTACCCAACCTGCGGACCTCGCTGACCATCGGCGAGGAGCAGGCCATCGTCTGGTCGCTTGGCTCCAATCCCAACCCCGAGTTGCGCGCCAAGGCCAACGCCTTCATTCAGCGGGTACAGCGCGACGGCACACTGGCCCGGCTGGAAGACCGTTACTTCGGCCACCTCCGTCGTCTCGGGCAGGCCGACATCGTCAAATTCCTCGGCGAAATCGAACTCACCCTGCCCAAATACCGCCGCTACTTCCAGGCAGCGCAGGCCTTGACCGGGCTGGACTGGCGTCTGCTGGCCGCTGTCGCCTATCACGAGTCGCACTGGGACCCGAATGCCACCAGCTACACCAATGTTCGCGGCATCATGATGCTCACCGAAGACACCGCCGACCGGCTCGAGATCGACAACCGGCTCGATCCGGCGCAGAGCATCCTCGGCGGAGCACGCTACATCAACCAGCTCAAGGATACGCTGCCCCCCGAAGTCGAAGAACCTGACCGGACCTGGCAGGCCCTGGCCGCCTACAACATCGGCCCCGGCCACTTCAGCGCAGCCCGCGCTCTCGCGCGCCAGCTCAAGGCCGACCCGAATGCCTGGTATGAACTGAAGCAGGTCCTGCCCAAGCTGTCGCAACCCAAATACGCGCAGCAGTACAAGACTGGCCGCGCCCGCGGTGGTGAGGCAGTCATCCTCGTCGAGAATATTCGCAGCTATTACGACATCCTGCTGCGTAATGCCCCGCCCTTCGCCCCCACGTCGGCCAGTGCCGCCAGCCTGAAACGGCTGGTGCTGGAAGTTGAGGAGAAGCGCCGCAGCTACGTCAAGCGGGCGAATACCGCCCGTGCCCTGGCACAAGGCAAGGCAGGTGACGACGAACCGGGCCTGCGCCTGCCAACCATCAATCAGAGCAACGAAGCTATCCAGCGCACGGAATAAGGGGCGGCGTTGGATAACCAACGCCGCCCCCTGTCAATGAATACTGCTGTTCAGCGCAGCGGCGTCAGCAGTTCCAGACCACCCATGTACGGACGCAGCACCGCCGGAACGACTACGCTGCCATCGGCCTGCTGGTTGTTCTCGAGAATGGCGACCAGCGTGCGGCCGA
>ERZ1645187.4825-NODE-4825-length-10724-cov-20.240416_pt1 | contig 10724 bp, 7 predicted proteins | sample MGYA00575352_ERZ1645187 | MGnify/ENA primary metagenome ERZ1645187 (study PRJEB40837, sample SAMN11349314) | freshwater sediment metagenome | isolation source: river sediment | host: Sediment | place: India: Wazaribad , New Delhi | collected 2017-02-21 ...
CGGCCTCGCCCGCTTCGACGAACCGGCGATCGTCATGCCGCAGTTCAAGTACATCCTCGGAGCGACCGAGATCGAGAGTGTCGTCGCCTACGTCAAGACCTTCGCCCCGCCGGAGCCGAAGCCCGAGTCGAAGAAAAAGAAGTGAGCGCCGTCGGATCGTCGAGACCGACCAGCCCAACCAAACCTTTCACCCCATCCCGCGAAACCGTGGGGTGGGGTTCCTCGTTTCAAAAGGTCTCCCGTCTCAGGCACCGCTGTCGAAACCACCGAAGCAGTGACTTCGTCGTGCTGCACGAGAGTGACATGGCCAGAACCATATGAGCATCACTTCCCCTTCGGGTCGACGGGCGTCGGGGACGATTCCGAGTCGTAAGTGCGCACTCGGAACTTGAGCACTCGGAACTTGAGCAACCTAGGATTCGTCCGACGACCTTTCGATCCCCGCGCGAGGATCGAAAGGCTTCGAGGTCGGCGACCTCAGACGGCGTGTTTCCCGAGATCGGGTTGGGGCTTCGGATTCCGATTCCGATCGGGATTCGGGGGTCGTGCCCGCCAACCCCGCTCGATCGCTTCGATTGCCGCTACGTCGAGCACCCGCCTGGCGATCAACTGTTCCACGATCTCTGCGTGTAGATCGCGGCGATCCTCCAGAATGTCGTGAGCCGTCGCCTTCGCCCGGGCGAGATCCCCCTCGACCGCGGCGGCAAAGGCACGGTCCGTGATCAGGCGTTCGGCGAAGCGATCGGGGTCGTGATGGACGAGGGTATCCGCGAGCCCGACGGTCGCCCGCATGGCGCAGGCGAGTTTCGTCGCCAGGCGGAGGTCAGCCTCGGCACCGGCGTCGGCACCGCCGCCGAAGATTTCGTCGCCCGCTCTCCCGGCGAGAATGATCGCCAGGTGCGCTTCGAAGTCCGTTCGTCGTCCCATCATCGATGCGCCGTCGATCGACGCGGAACCACCGGCGGCGCCGCGTCCGACGATCGAAAGTCGTTTCACTTGAACCCCCAGCGCGATTGCGACCACGGCATGCGCCGCCTCGTGGACGGCGAAGCCTCGAACTTCCTCCGGCGCGCGTGGATCCGACGGAAGCACGGCATCGAGAAGATATCGAAGTCCGAGTTCCTCACCTTTGATCTCGGCGCGCCGACGCGCATCCTCGACCCAGGAGACGACCTGTGCGCCCGTCGCCGCACCGACCAAGTCGACCACCACCCGGACCTCCTCCTGGGTCAATTCCCGACCGCAATATTGCTCGAACACGCCGACCAGATCCTCGCCCTCGGGGACAACCATCGTGATCGTCCGATCGATGCGTCCCGGACGGATCATCGCCGGGTCGATTTGATCGGCGTGATTCGTGGCGGCGACGAGCACAACAGGCTTTCCTGACCCTCTGAGTCGGTCGATCTCGAGAAGGCAGCCCGTGATCACGGGCGTCCACCAGTCCCGCCCCCGCGAGCTGAGAGATGTCCGCGACGGGATCGCGTCGAGTTCGTCCAAAAACAAGAGACTGGGAGCGGATTGCATCGCCCGGTCGACGACGTCGACCAACGACTTCACGACACCGTCGAGGTCCCCAGCGGATCTCGAAAACCAGGACGCCACGGACGTCGAGACCAGCGTAAGGCCCGCGGTCCGGGCGATGCTCTGAACGAGGCGGGTCTTGCCCGTCCCCGGGGGACCCGCCAAGAGGCACGAAACAAATTTGACCTTTTCCCCGGCGCGGTTGCGTGCCGCATCCGTGACCACCTGCTGCGCCCAGAGTTTCGCTTCACCGTAGCCACGGAGGTCGTCGACAAGTGGCGCATCCGCCCATTCGATCGTCTCGGTGGATTTCGCGAGCGTCGCCGCGCGAAGTCGATCGATCGTCGCCCGAGCGGGTCCGGGGCGGATCGCGTAAGCCAAGTGGAAGAGCCCGAGCCCGATGAGATCAGCGGTTTTAAGTCCGCGCGGCGATCCGGTGCAGGTCGTCGCGATCACGCGACGTACCGCCTCGACCGGTGGCGTCTCGAGATCGGCGACCAGATCCGAGGTGGACAGGAACGAACTCGGCACGAGGGTCCGACGATCTGTCGTGATCACGACCGTCGTCTTCCCGTCGGCGAGCGACTTCGCGGTGCGGGTTTCATCGAAACTCGACGCATCCGATCGACGCCGCGGCGGGACGGCTCCGACGACCGCGACGTTGCGACAGATACGCTCGAGCACGTCTTCCAGGGGATCGATCCACGCCGACGAGGGAACCTGCAGAACTACGGCGAGGCAATCCTTGCCGACGAGCTTCTTCATGCCGCGACGCCCCAACGCCGAGCTGAGGCTCGCCTCGAGCAGGTTGCCGACGACCGGGATGGCGTCGCCGGCAACAGAGACGACCGGGATATCGTCCGAGAGATTTGAGAGGAAGCGGTTGCGCGCCTTGTCAGACATGGAACGCCTCCTCGCGGTGTGAAGCCGCGGTCGAGACAATCGGAGAGGCGACGCGCGTGGCAACGTTTGCGGGCACCCGACCGATCGCGACGCGAGTCGGCTTCCCCGGACAGCCGCGCTTGATACTGCGCCACCGGTCCGGAGATCCCGCGACGGCTCCGGTAACCAGCCGCGCAGCGGCGGAAGCGCTTCCGAAGCGGATCGGCTTCGCGATGGAGTACCAGTCGTGCATCACAGGAATCAGAATCCCAGCGTGAACGAGTTCTTGCGCAACGACGCCGACCGCCTTGCAGGCGGGCGTGGCGTCGAACCGCGCCGGAGATCCCGGCAACACCACAAAACTCTTCGCGGATTCGATCATTTCCGCGACGCCGAGCGGCGTGTCGAGAACGAAGTGGTCGCCGTTGGGGACATCACTGCGCACGATCCCCGCCTCGGTGATCGGACCCGCGAGAAGACGGGCGTCGGGCAGATCGAGGAACAGCAACCGCGACAGCTTCAGCGAAACGCATACCTTCCCGAAAAAGGTCCGCAGCAGCGCATAACGCTCGGAAGACACCACTGCGCCCGACGGTGTCCTGCCGTGGACTGCGTAGCCCGCCTCCATCATCGTGATGTGCATCAAGCGTTCGAGGACGCGCACGTCGGCGCGGGTCAACCGACCTGCGACATCGGTGATGCCGATCAGGAGATCGGCGGGCTTCGGACAGCGGAACTTGGCGTCACCGAGGCGATTGGTGACAGACCAGCGCGATTGTCCGGCGTAGGCAGTCGGCTTGTCCGACCCGTACCAGATCCCGACGTAGATGCCGGCATGGTCGAGGACAGCCGCCGTGGCGACCTCGTCGAACTTGCGACCGGGCGCGGCGACGATGGTCGGGTCGAGCTTCGGCAAGGTGATCAGCGACGCCGATTCCGGAATGGTGGCGCGGAGATCGAAATTGGACTGGGTTGTGGCGGAAGCGTTCAAATCACTCGTGAATGCGGACATGAGACCACTCCTGCCGAGCAGCTTCGTGCGGCTCGGACACTTTGAACTTCGATGACGAGGGGACGATCAGCCGCAGAAGGGGCTGACCAAGGAGACCGGGCAGCCGGACGACCGGTCGCGATCGTCCGAGCCGAACGACGCCTTCGGCGGGTCGAACACGGGCACCTTCATGTCGATGAAGCTGGAGTGGGAATTGCGGGGTCGCGCTGTGGCGCGGATAATGTTCGAAGTCATGCAGCACCTGTCCAAGCAGGGGTTCATGATCAGACCGCCGTCGGGTTGCCGCCCGACGGTGGTCGCCTTATCAGGCGACCGAGTGGTCGATCAGTCGGATACCGATCCGACAACAAGACGCTAACAGCTGACAGAATAGGTGTCCGGTGTTTTTTTGGTAATTGGTAAACAATTTATTAATTGCAGGTTGAATGCCTTTTCTTTCAGGAAATCGGGGTACCAAGTTCAAGAAAATCTGGATTGCTCGTCCTGGAAGGACCGCCGCCTCTGCGTCTCGCGTGTGCCGCTGTTCTGAGAATGGAAGGAAACGACGGGAACTCCATTTCTTCCGTGATGGCGACGCTCTTTCGCCTCCCTGCGCATTCAGGTGTCTTGCAGACGCCGAAATTTATAGTTTAATATCAATGTAGTATGAGTTCGCAGCTCTCTCTTCGGCGGCGCACCACTTCTCTCTCCGAATTCGTCCGAGAACGTCCGAAAATCAACGGTTTGGCGCCGTTTTCGGGGGCTTTTGTGTCCGCCGTGGTCCGGGGGTATCCGCTTTCGTCCGGCCGAATTGGGGGTATTCTCGGGGGGGGGGTATCGGCTCGATACCCCCGGAGGCGATACCCCCAATGCCCCTTACCGACATAACCATTCGCAACGCAAAGCCCGGACAAGCCCGCTAGCTCGCGGATACCGGGGGCCTGTACCTTCTCGTCAATCCGACGGGATCGCGCCTCTGGTACTGGAACCATACCACGCCGGATCGTCCGCGAATGACCGCCTCGCCGTAATCAGACGTCGCGCGGTGAAAACACCACTTCGAGACCTCGTGAGCTCGGCTCTCCGGTGCGATGGTTGACCACGAGCAACGTTCGATCGCACATGAGCGCCTCGATCGCTTCGAGCACTCGATGCGCGGTGGCGTCGTCGAGCCCTTCGGTCGGTTCGTCGAGGATCAGGATGCGAGGCCGTCGCAGGAGGGCGCGCGCGACGGCGAGCCTTCGCGCTTCACCGCCGGACAGCGAGACCCCGTCGCTTCCGGCGAAGGTGGCGAGACCGGCAGGCATCCGCGCGACGGCATCCTTCAGCGCCACCGTTTCGAGCACGCTCCACAACGCCTCGTCACGCGCGCGCGGCGCGGCGAGGCGGAGGTTCTCGGCGATCGTGGCGGCGAAGATGTGGGGGCGCTGCGGCACCACGACGATCGTGGCGCGCAGTTCGTCGAGCGCCAACGCGGGGAGCGGGACGCCGCCGAGCCGGATCTCGCCGGCTTCCGGGTCGCGGACCCGTGAGAGCAGGTCGACCAGGGTCGATTTGCCGATGCCACTCGGGCCGACGACGACGGCGTGCCGGCCCTCGGGCAGATCGAGGGAGGAATCATGCAGGATCGGCCGTCCAGTGCGGTCGACGCCGAAGGAGACGCGGTCCATCACCAGATCGAAGCGATCGGACAGGGGGCGCGGGGAACTGGGGTCGGCGACCACCGGCTCGCGGTCCCATAGGGCGAAGATGCGGCGGAGCGAGGCGAACATCGCCGCGGCTCCGGCAAAGGCGGCGGGAAGCGGTGCGAAAGACTCGAAACTCGCCTGGGCGAGCAACAGTACGAGCGTCAGCTCGGGGCCGGCGAGCGCGCCGGCGGAGAGGCTCGCGGCGCCGAGAGCGAGGACGGCGACGCCGAGGAGATCGGAGGTGAGCCCGAGGGCGACTTGACCGGCGGTGGCGCGCGCCGCGACGCGGCGCTCGGCGGCGACGAGGTCGGCGAAGACGGCTTCTCGTGCGGCGCGATGGGTGTCGAAGGCACCCGTCGTCGTCAGGGTGGCGAGGCCGGCGATGTCGTCGATCACCCTGCGACGCAGATCGGCGGAGAGCCGCGCCGTCTCGCGAGCCGCGCGGCTCGCGGCACCGGATGCGGCGAGCGGTAGGAGGAGACCACCGACCGCCAGAGCGAGGATCGCGACCACCGCGATGCGGCCATCGTATCGGGCGATGACGGCGACGGCGACGAGGCCTGTCAGCACGGCGACGGCGAGAGGCGCGAGGAGCCGCAGGTGGACGGCCTCGAGCCGATCGACGTCGCCCTTCAGTCGAGCGGCCATCTCGCCGGAGCGCAGGTCGTCGAGACCGGCGGGGGCGATGCGCTCCAGCCGGGCGAAGAGGGCGGTGCGGGTGGCGGCGATGAGGCGGAAGGTCGCTTCGTGGCCGATGACACGGTCGAGATACCGCCCGCCGGTGCGGACGATCGCGGCCGCGCGGATCAGGGCGGAGGGTGTGAAATAGTTCAGCGTCGTACCGGCGAGACCGGCTGCGGCCATGGCGGTGATGAACCAGCCGGCCACCGCCATCAGGGCGAGGTTGGCCAGGGTCGCGGCGACCGCGACCACCAGTGCCAGGGTCAACCATCCGGCCGAGCGGCGCCACAGACCGAGCAGACGCAGGAGATCCCTCATGCCTCCGCCTCCGCGACGAGGCCGCCGTCGGCGAGCATCCGCGCCCAGCGCCCGCCCGCCGTGGCGAGATCGCCTGGGCGGCCGCATTCGACGATGCGACCATGATCGAGCACCACCACGCGATCGGCGGCGGCGACGGTGGCGAGGCGATGAGCGATGGTCAGCGCCGTGCGACCGTTGCGCAGCCGGACGATCGCTTCCCCGACCACGCGTTCGGTCTCGGCGTCGAGATGAGCGGTCGGCTCGTCGAAGAGAACGAGGGAGCCGGTTCCCCAGAAGGCGCGAGCCAGGGCGAGCCTCTGGGCCTCGCCACCGGAGAGACCGTGGCCGTGTTCGCCGAGGGCCGTATCTCGTCCGGCGGTCAGTCGCTCGACGAAATCTTGGGCGCCGGAGGCGGCCAGGACGGTGTCGAAGGCGACGTCGGCGTCGCCGCCGGGTGCGGGACGATCCAGGGCGATGTTTTCGGCGATCGAGCCCTCGAAGAGATGCGGGGACTGCGGAAGATGGACGAGAGCGGCGCGCCATCGATCCCGGTCGAGGTCGTCGAGCGGTGCGCCGTCGACGAGGATGCGCCCCCGACTCGGTTCGACGAAGCCCGCGACGAGGGCGAAGAGGGTGCTCTTGCCGGCGCCGGAGGGGCCGACGATGGCCACGTGCTCGCCGGCGGCGATGTCGAGGTCGATGCCGTCGAGCGCCACCCGTCCATCGGCGTGGACGACGCGGACGGCCTCGAACCGCAGAGCGGGCGGGGAGCCGTCCGGCCGGATGCGGTCGCCCGACTGCGGCGCGCCCGGTTCGGCGAGCATTTCGGCGATCGAACCGAGGGCGGTCAGGGATTCGATCCGCGCATGGCGGCGTACGCCGAGGTCGCGCAAGGGCGCGTAGAACTCGGGGGCGAGCAGCAACACGAAGAACCCGGTACGGAAATCGAGGTCGCCCCACATCAGGCGGAAGCCGACGGCGATGGCGATGCCGGCGATCGAGACGGTGGCGAAGAACTCCAGCACCAGCGCCGACAAGAAGGCGAGGCGCAGCACCGACATCGTCTCGCGGCCGAAGGCCACCGCCGCCGCATGGACCGAAGCGATGGCCCGCCCGGAGGCAGCGAGCCGCTTCAGATCGCCGAGACCGGCGACCTTGTCGAGGAGGTCGCCGCCGAGGCGGGCGAGGCTCTCCCACTGCCGTCGATGAGCGACCTCGGCGCCCTTGCCGACCAGGATCATGGCCCACAGCAGCAGGGGAAGCGAGATCGCGAGAATGGCGAAGGCCCAACGATCGGTCGGGGCCACCACGACCAAGACGGCGAGCGGGACGACGCCGACCCGCGCGGCCGAAGGCAGCCACTGTCGCCAATAGGCCTCGGCCGCGGCCACCGCCTCGATCAGCACCGCGGCGCGCTCGCCGATCGGCTTCGTCGCCAGACGGACCGGACCGGCGGCGGCGACGTGATCGAGGAGGCGGGCGAAGAGATGGCGACGCACCGCGGCGGCGGCGGCGAAGCCGTAGTGGTCGCTCGCCCATGTCGCGGCGGCCCGCGCGAGCGCGAGCGCGGCGAGGAGCGCGAGAGAGGGGGCTAGCGCGGCGGCGTCGCGCCCGTGGAAGACCGCCGCGTCGACCGCGCCGGCGACGACGAAGGCGACGACGACGGCGAGGAGCCCGTGCGAAGCGGCGGCGACCATGGCGGCAAGCGCCGGCGCGCCGGCGACGCGGCGCAGCGCACGCAGGAGTGACGAAACGTCGGAAGGCGCTGTCGTCTCGGTCATCGCAGGGCTCGTGGGAACAAGCGAGGGCGGCGTGGAAGTGGCACGCTTCCACGCCGCTCTCACCGGCGATGGTCGGCGGTGGATCACGCGGCCGACCGCGCGGGTGTCGATCGAGGCCTCAGGAGGCCGACGACGATCGATCGTCGTCGAGCCGGTCCTGGAACTCGTACCACATGACGTTGATGACACCGATCGCGGCGGCGGCGGTGACGCCGAGGATCCAGGCGAAGTACCACATGGGATTTCTCCTCGTTCAGTAGGCCGAATGAGCGCGGCTTTCGATCTCGTCCGCGGTCACGCGTCCCCACATGTTGGCGTAGCACCACACGGTGTAGCCGAGGACGATGGGCAGGAAGATCGCCACCGCCCAGAACATCACCGTCAGGGTGAGATGGCTCGACGGGGCATCCCAGATCGTCAGGCTCGACCTGGGATCGAGGCTCGACGGCATGACGAAGGGGAACATCGAGAGACCCGCGGTGCCGATGATGCCGACCATGCCGAGCGCCGAGGTGACGAAGGCGAGACCGGCGCGGCCGGTCCTGGCCAGAAGCGCGGTCAGCAGCGGGCCGGCGAGACCGATCGCCGGCACGAGCATCGCGACCGGCAGGCGGCCGTAGATGTCGAGCCAGGCGCCGGGCGCCCGCACCACCTCCTTGGCGAGCGGATTCGGCAACGCGCCGTGCGCCGGTTCGGAGACGATGCGGTAGCCGTCGATGCCGAGCCACAGCCAGATCCCCGCGAGGGCGAAGGCGACGGTGACGATCGGGGCGAGGAGGATCACGAAGCGCTGCGCCCGCTCGGCCACCGCGCCGGAGGCACGCAGCTGCAGCCAGACACCTCCGTGGACGGTCAGCATCAGGAGACTGATCGCGCCGGCGAGGAGCGCGAAGGGGTTGAGCAGCGGCAAGAGCGCGGTCAGCAGCGAGCCCTGGTAGTGGGCACGCAGCAGCTCGTCGAGGCGGAAGGGGACACCCTGCAGCAGATTGCCGAAGGCGACGCCGAAGATCAGCGCCGGCACCGCACCGCCGACGAACAACCCCCAGTCCCAGGCCTTGCGCCAGGTCGGGTTCGCGATCTTGGAGCGGTAGTCGAAGCCGACCGGGCGGAAGAACAGGGCGAAGAGCACCAGCAACATCGCCATGTAGAAGCCGGAGAAGGCGGCGGCATAGACCGCCGGCCATGCGGCGAAGATGGCGCCGCCGGCGGTGATGAACCACACTTGATTGCCGTCCCAGTGGGGACCGACGGTGTTGATGGCGATGCGTCGTTCGACGTCGGTCTTGCCGACGAAGGGCAGCAGCGTGCCCACGCCCATGTCCATCCCGTCGGTGACGGCGAAGCCGAACAGCAGAGCGCCGACGAGCACCCACCAGACGAATTTCAGGGTTTCGTAGTCGAGCATGGTCGTGTCCTCCCGCTCATTCCGCAGGGGCCGCGGCGAGGCCGCCGCGCTCGAAGTGATAACGGCCGGTGCCGAGCGAACTCGGACCGAGGCGGGCGAACTTCACCATCAGGAAGACCTCGATCACCAGGAGCACGGTGTAGAAGGTGAGGAAACCGGCGAGCGAGAAGACGAGATCGGCCGAGGTCAGGCTCGACGTGGCGAGGAAGGTCGGCAGAACTTCGCCGATCGCCCAGGGCTGACGGCCGAATTCGGCGACGAACCAGCCGAGCTCACAGGCGAGCCACGGCGCCGGCAGGATCGCCACGGCGAGTACCAGGAACCAACGGCTCTGTTCCAGCCGTCTGGTCGCGTTGAGCCAGAAGCCCGCGGCAAACGTGAAGAGCATCAGGAAGCCGAGCGCGACCATGGCGCGGAAGGCCCAGAAGAGCGGCCACACGGTCGGGATGGTCGAGGCGGCGGCGGCCTCGATCTGCGCATCGGTCGCCGTCGTCGGATCTTCGACGAACTGCTTCAACAGCAGGCCGTAGCCGACATCCTCGGCATGGGCGTCGAAGGTGGCGCGGGTCTCGGGCGACGTGTCGCCGGCCCGGATCTTCTGGAGTGCGCCATAGGCGATCTGGCCCGAGCGGATCCGCGTCGAGTGTTCCTTCTCGAGATCCTGGAGGCCGATGACCGGCTTGTCGAGCGAGCGCGTGGCGATGAGCCCGAGCGCCCAGGGCAGTTTGATCGCCGCGGCGGTCTCGTGCCCGTCCTGGCTCGGAAAGCCGAAGAGCGTGAAGGAGGCCGGGGCGGGTTCGGTCTTCCACTCGGCCTCGATGGCGGCGAGCTTGACCTTCTGCACGTCGCCGAGTTCGTAACCACTCTCGTCGCCGAGGACGATCACCGAGAGCGACGCGGCGAGGCCGAAGCCGACGGCGACGGCGAAGGACCGGCGCGCGAAGGCGAGATCCCGCCCCTTCAGGATGTACCAAGCGGAGATCGCCATGACGAACACCGAAGCCGTGACGTACCCCGCGGCGACGGTGTGGACGAACTTCACCTGCGCCACCGGGTTGAGCACCACCTCGGCGAAGGACTGCATCTCCATGCGCATGGTCTCGGGCGAGAAGACCGAACCGACCGGGTTCTGCATCCAGCCGTTGGCGATGAGAATCCACAGGGCGGAGAGGTTGGAACCCAACGCGGTGAAGAAGGTCACCGCCAGATGTTTCCGCTTCGAGAGCTTGTCCCATCCCAGGAAGAACAGACCGATGAAGGTGCTCTCCAGGAAGAATGCCATCAGGCCTTCGATCGCCAGCGGCGCACCGAACACGTCACCGACGTAATGAGAATAGTAAGACCAGTTGGTGCCGAACTCGAATTCCATGGTGAGTCCGGTCGTGACACCGATGGCGAAGTTGATACCGAACAACTTCCCCCAGAACTTGGTCATGTCCTTGTAGATCTCCTTGCCCGTCATGACGTAGACG
>ERZ1645187.4826-NODE-4826-length-10724-cov-12.780017_pt1 | contig 10724 bp, 8 predicted proteins | sample MGYA00575352_ERZ1645187 | MGnify/ENA primary metagenome ERZ1645187 (study PRJEB40837, sample SAMN11349314) | freshwater sediment metagenome | isolation source: river sediment | host: Sediment | place: India: Wazaribad , New Delhi | collected 2017-02-21 ...
TTACATCCGCGTCGCGTAATACTCGACCACCCGTTGCAGGTCGAGCGGGAAGGGTGCTGCATCGGCGCCCGGCAGGTGGCTGAGGCGGGCGGTCTGGGTCTCGGCGTCGTAGGCGATCCACTCGGCGCGTTCGAGGGCCGGTTCTTCCAGCGTGGCGCGGACGAGGTCGATCTTCTTGCCGGCCTCGGTCGGGCCGAAGCTGTCGCCGATGCGCAGGCGGATCGACGGGATGGTGACGCGCTTGCCGTTGAGCTGGAACTTGCCGTGGCTGACCAGCTGGCGGGCGGCCGGGATGGTCGGCGCGAAGCCGGCGCGGAAGACGAGGTTGTCGAGGCGGCGTTCGAGCAGTTCGACCAGTTTGTCGCCGGTGGCGCCGCGATCCTTCTTGGCATCGGCCACCACGCGGCGGAGCTGGGTTTCGGTCAGGCCGTAGTTGAAGCGCAGCTTCTGCTTTTCCATCAATTGCAGGCCGTAGCCGGATTTCTTGCCGGCGATCTTGCGCGCGCCGTGCTGGCCGGGCGGCTGGTTGCGCTCCTGCATGGATTTGCGGGACAGGCCGGGCAGATCGATGCCGAGGGCGCGCAGGACTTTGAGGCGGGGGCCGGTGTAACGGGACATGGGTTCTCCTAGTTGAAAATCAGTGCAGGGATTGGCCGGGCGTGGTCAGCGGGCAAAGCGGCACGCTGATCGAGGCCGGGTGGCATTCGACGGCGCGCCAGCCGGCCAGGGCTTGTTCGAGGGCATCGCGCAATTCGGGTGGTAGCGTGGTGTCGGCCAGGATGGCGTCGAGATGGGCGCGCAGCGCGCCGGTCTTGGCAACGGTCGGGCCACGCAGGGCGGAGGCCGAGAGCAGGGTAACGATGGCCGCCAGGCGCAGTTCGGGCGGCATGTCGTCGCTGTCGAAACGATCATCCATCGCTTACTCCTTGCCTTCCGGCACATAGACCATCGAGCCGTCCTTCATGCGGTAGGCGACGCCGGCCTTCTCGCCGTCGCCGCTGCCGATGTTGCCGTTGGCCTTGTAGTGCTCGATCTTCTCGCCCTTCTTGATGGTCACTTCCATGGTCGGCTTGCCGGGGTCGGTGATCACCGTCACGTCCTGCTTGTTGAACGGGTTGATCAGCGGGTTCTGCGCCACGGTGATGAGCAGCGCGGCGATGATGACGAGGAAGATGTCGATCAGATTGACCACGGAGAGGATCGGGTCCTCGGTTTCCGGCTCGTGCAGCAGTTTCAGGCTCATGCTTGCTGGCTCCGCAACGCTTCGATTTCGAGCAGTTCCTCGGCCAGCCAGCGGCGGCGCACATTGACCACCCAGTAGGTGATCGAGGCGGCGATCAGCGCCAGGATGACGGCCGAGAAGGCGATGGTCAGGTTTTCTGAAACCTGCGCCAGATTGCCGTCGGACAGCGACTTGAGCGCCGGGCCCATGGGGATCATGGTGGCGACCAGGCCGAGCATCGGCGTTACCCGGCTGGCGATGCGCGGGTTTTCCAGCTGCTTGTGGGCGATCACGTCGAGCGCATCGGCGCTGAGTGTGGACTCCCGGCAGAAATGCGAGACCAGCAGCCGCCCCTTGCCCCGCCGCCGGTAGAAGGCGAGCAGCGCGAATTCACCGAGCACCCAGAAGGCGTAGAGGAAGAGGGCGGCGATCAGGACCAGCGTGGGAATCAGGAAGAGCTGGGAGATCTGGTACATCGATAGTTCGATCAGGTTGGCTTGCATGCGGGTTCCTTGATGAAAGTGAGCGAAATAAAGGTGGGGTTACCATTTGCCTTCGAGCGAGAGCAAGACAGCGCGCTGGCCGCGTTCGCCGCTGGCCAGCGACCAGCTGTCGCTGCCGGCCCAGGCGCTGGCCAGGCGACGGGTGTCGGTGCCGAGCACGTTCTGCGCTTCCAGGCGCAGGTTGAGCTGCGGCGTCAGCCGGCGGGCGATGTAGAGGTCGAGCAGGGTGCGGGCCTTCTGGCGGGTGACCAGTTCGCCGGGGATGTCGGTTTGCGTCGGGCCGTACTGGTTGAGCTGGAAGCCGGCGCTGGCCTGCCACCAGGGCAGTGCCTGGTCGAGGCCGAGGCTCCACTGGTAGCGCGGCAGGTCGCGGGCGTCGCGGGTAATGCCGAGGCGCTCGTCTTCCACCCGCGCCTTGGGCAGTGTCAGATGGCTGCGGAGGGCGGCGCCCTTCCAGCCGAAGGCATCGCCCTTCAGCTTGGCGTCGAACTCCAGGCCCCAGTGGCGGGCCGTGCCTTCGTTGTAGGGGCGGTCGACCCAGCGGGTGCCTTCGAGGGCGGTGCGCCGTTCGATGAAATCCTCGGTGCGGCGCACATAGAGATTGGCGCCCAGCGTGCCGGCCTCGTTCGGCAGATGCTTGTCGAGCGCCAGTTCCCAGTTGAGATTGCGCTCGGCCTGCAGCGTGGCGTTGCCGCCACGGTCGGCTTCGAGCGGGCTGTTGAAGCCGGCGCCGCGCACGGTGAGGCCGGATATTTCTTCCAGCTTCGGGGCCTTCAGGCCGGCGCCAAGCGATGAGCGGAGGATCAGGTCGGGGGCGAATTCGAAGCGTCCGGCCAGCGAGGGAGCCAACTGGCTGGCGCTTTGCTGGCGGCCCTGGGCTTCCAGCACGACGTGCTCGCCGCGCAGGCCGTAGGTCAGCGTCAGCGCCTTGGCCAGCGGCCATTCGTGCTGCAGCCAGCCGGTCCATTGCCGGGCGCGGGCATCGTAGTCGCCGCTGTAGAGCGTGGCGCCGGTGGCGCGCTGGCTTTCCTCGCGCCGGTGCCAGCTCTGCTCGATACCGGCGGAGAGCAGGCCGTCGCCAGCCGGGCGGTCGAGGCGCAGGGCGGAGGAAAATTCCCGCTCGTCACGGCTGATTTCCTCGCGGCCGTTCGTCCGGTTGCCGCCGGCGTCGATCCAGGTCCGGTCGGTGTCCTGCTCGCGCCGGGCGCCCATCACCGCGACGCGGCCGGAGAGCTTGCCGAGGCCGGTCTTGCGCTCGCCTTCGGCGCGCAGGCGGGCGATGCTCAGCTGGCTTGCTTCGCGCTCGCGGCGGCTGCCGTCGCCCGCCAGCCCGGTGCCGGCACCCGGATTGGCATAGGCCGAGCGGGTGGTTTCGCTGCTGCGCTCGCCCCGGTTGTGATAGAGGCTGGGCCACAGCGACAGGCTGCCCTCGTTGCCGCGCCAGGTCAGGCGGGGCGAAACGATGAATTCGTCCAGCGTGTACGGGCTGCTTTCCTTTTCTTCCTGCCACAGGTTGCGTGTGCCGCCGCTCGCCTGCTGGCGGCTGGTGGTCTTTTCCAGCGGCATGCCGTGGTGGTTGATGGTCAGCGGCAATATCCACGAAAACGCCTTGTCGCCGCCGCCCTGGCTCAGCGTGAACTGGCCGTTCGGCTCGTCGCCGCGCACGCCGATGGCGGCCTTGAGTGCGGTGGAAGTGGTCGGCCGGGCCTTGCGCATGATCAGGTTGACGGTGACCGGCGCGCCGCCGCCGTGTTCGGCCGAGGCGCCGCGCAGGATCTCGACGCGTTCCAGCTCGCCCGAGGGCAGGCGGCCGACGGTGGTCAGTGCGTAGCGGGCATTGGCCGAGGGGCGCTCGCCATCGACCAGGAATTGCACCGAGTCGCGCCCCATGCCGCGCGCGTTGGCGCTCGGGCCGCCATCGCCGCTATGGGCGCCGGCCTCGATGCCGGGCAGCTTGCGGATCACCTCACCGACGGTCAGCCCGCCCAGGGCTTCGATTTCCTGGCGGTCGATCACCGTCTTCTGGGTCACGGCGGCCTGTCGTTCGCCCTCCGCCTGACTGGTTGCCGTGACAGTGACTTCCTTGAGCGTGGTTGGCGGCTCGGCATGGGCCAGCGCGGCAAAGGCTGCCGCCAGCAGGGCAGCGACCGGCTTGAGGCGCCGCATCATGCCGCCCTCCGTTGCCGACGAACGGTGGTCAGCGCGCCGCCGAAAGTCGCGAGCAGCAGCAGGCCGCTGCCGGCCAGCGCCAGCGGCGGCATTTCCGGCGGACGGTTGTCCACTTTCTCCAGCTTCATGCCGGTGATTTGCGGCGGCGCCGGCGGTGCGATTGGTGGCAAATCGGGGGCGACCAGGTCGGCGGCGCTCTGCGGCCGGGTCGGCGAAGGCGCCGGCGTGGGCAACGGGGCGACCAGGCCGAAGCCTTCGGCGGCGAATTTCTCGAAGGTGGCGTTGTCGCTCTTCACGTCGTAGCGCCTGGCCAGTTCGCGGTAACGCTGCTTCAGTTCGGCCACGGTTTTCGCATCGGCCTGCCAGTAGCCGTGGCGGGCCATTTCCAGCATTTTCTCGATGCTCTGCGCCAGAGCATGCGGATTGTTTTTCTCGAACCAGTCTTTCAGCCCCAGCTTGTGCTTGTCGCGGACGTAGACGTCGACGAACGCCTGCCACTGGTCGTCGCGCACGATTTCGCGCGATACCGTGGTCCACCCGGTGAAGTTGTTGATGCCGTCGAGCACCTGCAGCGTGCCGGCATAGCCTTCGGCCATCAGGCCCTGGATGTAGCCGGGGTGGAAGTTGCGGGTGGCGAGTTCCTTGGCCAGGAACTGGTCGGCGCCTTCGATGCGGCCGCCCTTGCCGTCGGCGCCGCTGTTGCGCAGGTTGGCGATGTAGAGCTCCGGCGCCTTGCCGTCGAGCGCGCGCACCGCCGCACCGATGCCGCCGAGGTACTGGAAGGGATCGTCGGTGGTCAGCATGCCGTAGAGGTTGGAGGTGCGCGACAGCACGGCGCCCTCGGTGCCTTTCAGGTGTTCGGCGTAGAGGTTGACCTTGGCGCCTGCCTCGTCGGCGCCGGCAATACCCTGGGTGCCCCAGGCCGATTCGTCGGTGCCGTAGGCGTGCTGCATGCGCGACAGGTAGAGGGCAGCCAGCTTCCTGTCGGCTTCGCCCTTGCTCTTCCAGGTGTCGGTGGCCAGCGCCGCGTCGTCCAGCCCGGTGCCGTAGCGGCCGGATTCGTTGGAGAAGATGCGCGTTTCAGCCGCCCGCTGCGCGGCCTTCTCCGGCACGCCCTGCTTGATCAGGCGTTCGGCGATGGCGCGGCTGTTGGCATAGACCGGGTTGTCGGCCTCGTTGGCGCGGGCGGCCAGTTCGACCGCCTTGGCCAGTTGCTTCATGGCGTTCGGGAAGTGATCGCGATAAAGACCGGTGGCCGAGAGCACGACATCGACGCGCGGCCGCTTGAGTTGCTCGCGCGGCACCAGCCTGACATCGATGACCCGCCCGCCGGCGTCCCACACCGGTTCGACGCCCATGGTCCATAGCGCCTGCGCTTCGAGGATGCCCTGGTGGCGCATGGTTTCGACCGACCACAGCGAGAAGGCGAGTTTCTTCGGCGCGCGGCCGGCCTTGGCGGTCTGCGCGGCGATCAGCGCGTCGGCGGCTTCCTTGCCGGCTTCCCAGGCCTGCCTGGTCGGCACCCGCGAGGGGTCGAAGCCGTAGAGGTTGCGGCCGGTGGGCAGGGCGTCCGGGTTCTTGATCGGGTCGCCGCCGTAGGAGGTCGGCCGGTGCTGCCCGGCCAGCCCTGAGAGCAGGCCGGCGATTTCGCCCTGGGCGCCGAGGTCGGCGTACCAGCGGCGGCCTTGCTCCAGCTTTTCGGCCAGGGCCTGGTCGGCGGGCAGCGGCGTTTTGCCGGTCAGGGCCTCGCTCAGCATGCGGAACGGCGGGGTGCTGGTCAGCTGGGTGTAGTCGCCGACGAAGAGCTCGTCGAGGTCGTCTTCCTTGACGCCCATGATGCGGGCGGCGGTTTCGTGGAAGCCCTTGCCGAGCATCAGCAATACCGTGCCCAGCCGGTGTTTCTCCTGCGGCGGCGTGCCGAAGGTGTGCAGGCCGAGCGGCTGGGCCGTCTGCGCCAACTCGTGCAGGTGGTTGTGCAGTTCGTCGATGAAGGCGCGGAAATCCTGGTCGATGCGGGCATCGCTCCAGCCCATGTCCTTGTCGATGTGTTCCTTCTTGACCCGTTTTTTCAGGTCGGCCGCCAGCTTGTCCTTCACCGCACCATCGTCCTGCGCCAGCCACTGGTGCAGCAGGTCGTGGATGAGGGTCAGCGATTCGTGCAGCCCGGCCGGCGCGAAGGGCGGCGTCTGGTGGGTGACGATGACCGCCCGGCCGCGCCGCTTGGCCTGCAGCGCTTCGCCGATGTTGTCGACGATGTAGGGATAGACCACCGGCACATCGCCGATGGCGAGCAGCGGGTAATCGGTGACGGCCAGGCCGCGCTCCTTGCCGGGCAGCCATTCCTGCGAGCCGTGCGTGCCGTAGTGCACCAGCGCATCGGCCTTGAAGTGCTCGCGCAACCACAGGTAGTGGGCCAGGTAGAAATGCGACGGCGCCGCCTTGGACGAGTGGTAGAGGGCTTTTTCCTTCTCCTCCCAGCGTTCGCCACGTGGCGCCTGCGGGCTGAAGATGACCTTGCCGACGGCCAGGCGCGGCATGACGAAGACCGCTTCGCCGCGGTCGACGGTGACCATCGCCGATTTTTCCGGGTCGCCCCAGCGTTCGCGCAGTTCGTCCTGGACGGCTGCCGGCTGGCGCTGCAGCCAGGCCTTGTAGGTGGCGACCGGCAGGCGCTCGGCCAGGCCGTCGCGCAACAGGCCGGCCAGTTCGCCATCGCGATAGAAGGGGGCGAGCAGGCGTTGCAGCAGTTTGATCAGGCTTTCTTCGGTTTCGCCATGGGTGTCGTAGCCGGCATCGCGCAGGGCCTTGAGCGTGGTTTCGAAACTGCGCGGCAGGTTCATGAACGAGGCCGACATGTTCTTTTCGCCCGGCGGGTAGTTCCAGAACAGCATCGCCACCTTCTTGTCGGCATTCGGCAGGCGCTGCAGGCGAACCAGCTTCAGCGCCTTGTTCACGATGGCAGCGGCCTGCTCGGGCAGGGCGACGACCTCGCCGGTCTTCTTGTCCGAGGTGCTGGCGACGATGGCATCGACGATGCCGGCGTATTCGCCCTGGGCGAGGTAGAAGGGCACGTCGATCAGCGGCACGCCCTGCGGGTCGGCCCGCCAGGCGGCTTCGTCGCCCTTGCGGTAGGCCAGCGCCTGGATGACCGGGATGCCGAGTTCGGCCAGTTCCTGGCGCCGGCCTTCGGGGTCGAGCACGATCTGCGTGCTGATCACCGCATCGGCGACCGGCTTGCCGTCGACCGTCAGCATTTTCTTGTGCGGCCCCATTACCCCGGCGTAGTAGGGCAGCGCGATGGCGCCGCCGGCTTCGATGCGGGCGACCAGGTCATCGATGAAGGTGGTTTGCTCGGCGCCGATGTAGATCTGGTGGAAGGCGATGGCGATGGTCGGCGGCCGCTTGTCGAGGGCGATGCCGCGCCATTTGAAATACTCGGCCGGCGTGGCGAAAACGCGGTTCGGCGCCTTGGGGTGGTAGATCGCATCGTCGGGGAAGACGAAGGGCGCGGCCAGCCTGGGCTGCGGCTGGCCGCGCAACTGGGCGGCCAGGGTGGCGAAGAAGCCTTCGTAGTTGGTGCGCCCGCCATTGGTGTAATAGGCGTGCAGCCTGGCAGCCAGCTCTTTGGGCAGGCCATTGCCGGCGGGGCCGTCGTCCTTCATCCACAGGTGCGGCGTCTTCAGGCCATCCAGCGCCTTGCCCAGCTTGCCTTTGACGGCATCCTGCATGTGGCTGCGGGCGGCATCGAAAACGATGAAATCGGATTTTTCCAATAGCCGGGCGGCCTGATCGGCGGGCAGCCGCTCGGCGAAATGGGCTTCGACCGTGATGCCATGCTGGCGGCCGATGTCGGCGACGGCCTTGAACTTGCCGGGCGGTACCGGCGAGGTGGCGATGATCAGCAGGTTTTCGGCGAGGGCGCTGCCGGCAATCGACAGGGCGGCGAGGCCGGCCAGGGTCAAACGGCCCAGGCGGCAGGGTAGGGAAAGGCGGATGGTCATGGCTGGCGGGGTTTCCGGCTGGCTGGAGGGCGATGGCGGATCAATGGAGCGCGGCCCGGGGCGGGCCGGCCGGCAGGGGGTCGTCGGTAATGGCGAGGTGCAACAACCCCCATTCGCTTTCCAGACGCTGGCCAACCTGCTTGATCAGGGGCGCCAGTTGCTCGTCCGGGTAATGCTGCAGCAAGGCCAGTTCGCGCTGGATGAGCAGGGCCTGCTGCGGACAGCCGAGGCAGGAAAACCGTGTCATCAGGTTGAGCAGCGAGGCGAGCAGGGCCGACGGATCAGGCAAGTGGGCTGACATGGCGCTCTCCAAAAAATGCGCCGACGCCCCGATTCCGGGGCCGCCGGCGCGAAGGGGTCAGAAGTCGGCCTGGAAGGAGACGCGAACGTTGCGTCCCGGCTGGCTGTAGAAATCGACGCCGGTGAGGCTGGTGTCGGCCTGGCGGATGTCGGCCCAGTACCAGTACTTCTGGTCGAAGACGTTGTTGACCGCGACGACGAAGCGCGTGTTGGCGGTCGGCCGGAACCAGGCGGCCAGGTCGTTTATGCCGTAGCCCGGGGTACGGAACCAGGCGCCGCCGCTGTCGTCGACCCGGTTCTTGCCTTTGGCCACGCGCAGGCGCCACTCGCCGCCCCACTGGCCGACGTCGTAGGCCAGGCCGAAACTGGCGCGGAGCGGCTCGACGGTATTGATCGCCACGCCGGTGTCGGTGTTTTCCCCGCGGGCGTAGGCAATCGCCCCATCGACCCGCCAGTTGCGGGCGAAGGCCCAGCTGGCCCGCGATTCGGCGCCGTAGATGCGGACGTTCGACAGGTTGCGGTACATGTAGGTGGTGTAGGGCGTGCCACCGACACGGACGCAGTTCGGGTCGCTCGGGCAGTTCAGCCGGACGTTGTCGATGAAGTCCTTGTAGCGGTTGTCGTAGGCGGTCAGCTGGGCGCGCACGTTGCCGACGTTGGCGCGCAGGCCGATCTCGACGCCCAGGCTGGTCTCTGCCTTGAGGTCGGGGTTCGGCGACGAGGCGTAGATCTGCGCCGAATTGCGGAAGGCGCCGTTGACCTCGTTGTAGTTCGGGGCGCGGAAGCCGCTGGCGATCTGGCCGAACAGGCTCAGTTCTTCGTTGAAGCGCCATTGGCCGCCCAGCTTGGGCGAGACGTGGCTGAACTCCTTGTCGACCGCCGGGCGGTTGATGATGGTCAGCACTTGCTGCGCCAGGGCATCGACATCCGGCTTCAGGCGGGTTCGGTCGTAGCGCAGGCCCGGGGTCAGGGACAGGCGATTGGCAAACAGCGAGATCTCGTCCTGTACATAGACGCCCAGCGTGTCGGTCACGCCGTTGGCGAAGTCGCGCAGCGGGTAGGTCTCGCCGGCCAGCCCGTAGGTGACGGCACCCGTATTGACGTTCAGCACCCGGCCGTCACGCTTGGTTTCGACGCGCTGGCGCATGATGTCGATGCCGTAGGTCAGCAGGTGGCTGGCACCGCCCAGCTGGAACATCGATTCCAGTTGCAGGCCGACGCCGGTGGTCTGCTGTTCGAAATGGAACAGTTGCTCGATCTGGCAGGTGGCCAGCGGCGCGCTGCCGCTTGATGCCGAGCAGCCGGTGGCCGCCGAGTAGCGCGCATTGCTGCGGGTCTGGTAATTGCCGTTGTTCGTCTCGGCATCCTGGTGATAGACGCGGGCAAGCAGGCGGTCGTAGAACAGGCCGTCCTTGTGCTCGTATTCGAGGCCGAAGCGGGTGCGCTTGCTTTCGTCGTCGCCGCTCATCGCCGTCACCCGGGAGAGCGAGGCTGGCATGCGCATGATGGTGGTCTGGGCATTCTGCTCACGCCCTTCCAGGCTGGCCGTCAGCTTGTGGCCGGTGACCGGGCGGAAAACCAGCTTGGCGAGCAGGCCGCGATCTTCCGTTTCGGCCGGGTTGGCCGTGGTACGGGTCGGGCCGTAGTTGCTGTTGCTGCCCTGGTTCTTCGTTTCGCTGCCATTCGCCTGGGCGTAGCCGAGCAGGACATCGAAGCGCTCGCTGCGCAAGGCGCCGATCACGCTGCCGGACAGCGTGTCGCTGGCACCGAAATAGCCGCCGCGAACCCGGACTCCGTAGCTCTTGTCGCCCTTGGCGATGTCTTCCGGATTGAGCGTCAGGTAGCCGACCACGCCGCCGATGGCATCCGAACCGTAGAGACTGGATGCCGGGCCGCGGACAATCTCGACCTGCTTCAGGAAGTCGAGCATCGGGCCGGAGGGGGCGTTCATCGTGTAATTGGTCGGGCCGCCGCCGTTGAAGTAATCGGGCAGGCGGACCCCATCCACCAACTGCACGACCCGGTTGTCCTCGATGCCGCGGATATTGACGCGGGTTGCGCCGTGGCGCCGCATGTCGCGCGCCATGCTGATGTCGGGATCGTCGCGGAAGAGGTCGGCGTCGTCGACGGGCAGGCGCCGATCGATGTCTTCGCGCCGGACACTGGTGACGGTGGCGTTGACCTGATCGATATCGGTGGCGTGGCGGTTGGCGGTGACCACCGTGTCGCGCAAGGCCTTTTCCTCGGCAGCAAAGGCGGAAACGGCAAACAGTGAAATCAGGGCGAGCGGAATAGCCCGCCGTGAAAAGCGGGCGCAAGGGCGCAGCATTGAAGGCCTCCAGTCAAAATGGAAATGGCTGGCTGCCTCGGGAAACTAGGTGGCTGGCGTCTTATGAAAACGAATGAGAACAATTATCATTGACGTATGGATGGCTGTCAAGCGTCGCTTGTCGGGAAGAGCGCCGGCTGCTGCGGCCCAAAAGCAAAAAGCCACGGCGAACCGTGGCTTTTCCGGGTCAAACAGATGAG
>ERZ1645187.4827-NODE-4827-length-10723-cov-10.673510_pt1 | contig 10723 bp, 9 predicted proteins | sample MGYA00575352_ERZ1645187 | MGnify/ENA primary metagenome ERZ1645187 (study PRJEB40837, sample SAMN11349314) | freshwater sediment metagenome | isolation source: river sediment | host: Sediment | place: India: Wazaribad , New Delhi | collected 2017-02-21 ...
GATGCCCGGCGCGGCCGCATCTACCTGCCGCAGGACGAACTGGCGCGCTTCGGCGTGACCGAGGCGGAGATCCTGGCGCGGCTTCATTCCGACCGCTTCGCCGAGCTGATGCGCTTCCAGGCCCAGCGCGCCCGCGACACCTACGAGCGCGCGCTGAGCGAACTGCCGGCCGTCGACCGCAAGGCACAGCGGCCGGGGCTGATGATGGCCGCCATCTACCGCACCCTGCTCGATGAAATCGTCGAGGATGGCTGCCGCGTCCTCACCCATCGCGTCTCCCTGCCGCCGGCGCGCAAGCTGTGGCTGGCCGCCAGGACATGGCTGACGGCATAGCCATCGTCGGGGCGGGCTATGCCGGCCTGGCCGCCGCGGTGGAACTGGCCGGCCGCGGCGTCGCCTGCGAGATCTTCGAGGCTTCGCGCACGCTGGGCGGCCGCGCGCGCGCCGTCGAGATCGACGGCCTGACGCTCGATAACGGCGCGCACATCCTGGTCGGCGCCTATGCCGAGACCCTGCGCCTGATGCGCCAGGTCGAGGCGCCGGCGGACGCCCTGAAACGCCAGCCGCTGCACCTCGAATTCCCCGGCCGATTCCGCCTGCGCGCGCCGGCGCTGCCCGCGCCGCTGCATCTGGCGGCGGCGCTGGCGGGTGCGCGGGGCCTGTCCTGGCGCGAAAAGTTCGCCACGCTGCGCTTCATGCAGGGATTGAAGGCGCGGCGCTTCCGGCTGCCGGCCGACATCACCGTCGCCGAACTGCTCGCCCAACAGCCGGACCGGCCGCGCCGCTTCCTCTGGGAGCCGCTCTGCCTCGCCGCGCTCAATACGCCGCCGGCGGAAGCCTCGGCGCAGGTCTTCGCCCACGTGCTGCGCGACAGCCTGGCCGCCGGCCGCGCCGCCAGCGACCTGCTGCTGCCGGCCACCGACTTTTCCGCGCTTTTCCCCGAACCGGCGGCGCGCTGGCTGGCCGCGCGCGGCACCGTCATCCATCGCGGCACGCGCATCGGCTCGATCGGCATGACGATGGCGGACGACGGCGAGCGCTACTTTCTCGACGGGCGCGGCCCCTACCGGCAGGTGATCGTCGCCGTCGCGCCCCAGCACGCGGCGGCCCTGCTCGGCGTCCTGCCACGGCTGACTTTGCTCCGGGAGCAGCTCGCGGCGCTGCGCTGGCAGCCGATCGTCACCTGCTATCTGCGCTACCCGCCGCACGTGCGCCTGCCGGTGCCGATGGCCGGCGTGGAGGGCGGTTATGCGCAATGGCTGTTCGACCGCGGTGCGCTGTGCGGCCAGCATGGCGTCATCGGCGCCGTCATCAGCGGCCCCGGCCGCCACGACGGCCTCGATGCCGGGGCGCTGGCCACGCGGATCGACGCCGAAGTGCGGCGCATCGTGCCCGGTCTGCCCGAGCCGGCGTGGCACAGGGTCATCGCCGAAAAGCGCGCCACCTTCGCCTGCACGCCGGGCTTGAGCCGGCCATGGGTGGAAACGCCGCTGCCGGGCCTGCTGCTGGCCGGCGACTACATCGACGGCGACTATCCCGCCACCATCGAAGGCGCGGTCAGGAGCGGCGTTGCCGCGGCGCTATCCGCCCATGGCCGGATCGGCCAGCCGGCCGGCCACCAGCCGTAAGCGCCGCCCGCAGCGCGCCGCCAGCGCCTCGTCGTGCGTCACCAGCACCAGCGTGGTGCCGGCCTCGCGATTCATCGCGAACATCAGGTCGATGATCTCGTTGCCGGTGGCCGCGTCCAGATTGCCGGTCGGCTCGTCGGCGAGCAGCAGCTTCGGCTGCACGGCGAACGCCCGCGCCAGCGCGACGCGCTGCTGTTCGCCGCCGGACAGGTGCTTGGGGTAATGGTCGAGGCGCTCGGCCAGGCCGACCCGAGCCAGCATGGCGCGCGCCTGTTCCCGGCTGTCGCGCCGCGCCATCAGTTCGAGCGGCAGCGCCGCGTTCTCGAGCGCCGTCAGCGCCGGCAGCAACTGGAAGGACTGGAAGACGAAACCGAGCAGCCGGCCGCGCAGTTCGGCGCGGGCGTCCTCGTCCAGCGCCGAGACTTCCTCGCCGGCCAGCCGGACATGGCCGCGCGTGGGCGTGTCCAGCCCGGCCAGCAGGGACAGCAGCGTCGACTTGCCCGAACCGGAGGCGCCGACCACCGCCACCGCCTCGCCGGCGCCGACGCGGAACGAAATGTCGTGCAGAATCGTCAACGTACCGTCGCCGCTTTTCACATCCTTGCCCAGATTTTCGACCTCGATGATCATCATGCTGAAACACCTGCTGTTGCTGTTCGTCCTTGCCCTGCCGATGAGCGCATCGGCGCAATCGTCCATCCTCGTCTTCGGCGACAGCCTGTCGGCCGGCTACGGCATCGCCGTCGAGCAGAGCTGGCCGGCGCTGCTGGCCCGGCGGCTCGAGAATAACCGCCCGCCGTGGTCGGTGTCCAACGCCAGCATCAGCGGCGAAACCACCGCCGGCGGCCGTGCCCGCTTCGCCGCCGCGCTCGACCGCGTGCGACCGGCGGTGGTCGTGCTGGCGCTCGGCGCCAACGACGGCCTGCGCGGCCTGCCCCCGGTCCAGATGCGCGACAACCTGCTGGCGATGATCCGCGCCGCCAAGCAACGCCAGGCCCGCGTGCTGCTGGTCGGCATGAAACTGCCGCCCAACTACGGGCCCGACTATCCGCGCCGTTTCGAACAGACGTTCGCCCGCGTCGCCGACGAGGAGAAGGTGGCGCTGCTGCCTTTCCTGCTGGCGCCCATCGCCGCCGACCCCGGCGCCTTCCAGCCCGACGGGCTGCACCCGACGGCGGCCGCGCAGCCCAGGCTGCTGGAGCACGTCTGGAGCAGCCTCAAGCCGCTGCTCAAGTGAAAGTCAGCCGTGGCGCAACGCCGACCGGCGCGCTGAATCGCCCGATCACCGCCGCGCGCTCGAAGCCGTCGGCACGGAACGCCGCCAGCACCTCGTCGGCGAGTTCCGGCGCGCAGGCCACCAGCAGGCCGCCGCTGGTCTGCGGGTCGGTGATCAACTTGTTCTGCCATTCCGGGCAGGCGGCCGGCAAGTCGACGTCCTTGCCGTAGCCTTCCCAGTTGCGCGTCGACGCGCCGGTGGCGATGCCGGCCCGGACGTGCATCGCCGCCTCCTCGATCACCGGCAGCGCGGCCAGAGCCACGCTTGCCGACACCCGCGAGGCGCGGCAGATTTCCAGCAGGTGGCCGGCAAGCCCGAAGCCGGTCACGTCGGTGATGGCATGGACTCCGGCAAGCTCCGCCAGCCTGGCGCCGGTCATGTTCAAGCGCGTCGTCCAGCGCACCATCTCGTCGTAGCCGGCCGGCGACAGCAGCCCCTTCTTCAGCACCGTCGAGAGGATGCCGATGCCGAGCGGCTTGCTCAGGATCAGCGCGTCGCCGTCGCGGGCGCCGCGATTGGTCTTGATCTGGTCCGGCCGCACGATGCCGATGCCGACCAGGCCGTAGATCGGCTCCGGCGCGTCGATGGAATGGCCGCCGGCGATGGGGATGCCGGCCTCCGCGCAGACCGAGGCGCCACCTTCCAGGATCGCGTGAATGACGGCCTCGGGCAGCTTGGCGATGGGCATGCCGACCACCGCCAGGGCGAAGATCGGCCGGCCGCCCATGGCATAGACGTCGGAGAGCGCGTTGGCGGCGGCGATGCGGCCGAAATCGCGCGGATCATCCACGATGGGCATGAAGAAGTCGGTGGTGGCGATCACCGCCTGCGTGTCGTTGAGGCGATAGACGGCCGCGTCGTCGGCCGTCTCCACGCCCACGAGGAGATCGGCCGGCAACGTCTTCAGGGGCGATTCGGCGATAATGCGCGACAACACGGCCGACGCAATCTTGCAGCCTCAACCGCCGCCGTGACTGAACTGGGTGAGCTTGATGTTTTCCATGGGAGTTGCCGTGTCGGAGCGCGCGCCCGAGGCGCATGAGCGCCACGCCAAAGGGGTCGCCACACTATCACAACTGGCGGGCTTCGACGCGATCATCGACGCCCGCTCGCCCGCCGAATTCGCCGAGGATCATCTGCCCGGCGCCATCAGTTGCCCGGTGCTGTCCGACGACGAGCGCGCCCGCGTCGGCACGCTCTACAAGCAGGTCTCGGCCTTCGAGGCCAAGAAGGTCGGCGCCGCCCTCGTCGCGCGAAATATCGCCCGCCACATCGAGGAACGCTTCCTGGACCGGCCGAAGGACTGGCGGCCGCTGGTCTATTGCTGGCGCGGCGGCAAGCGCAGCGGCGCCTTCACCCATGTGCTGCGCGAGATCGGCTGGGACGCCCATCGGCTCGAGGGCGGCTACAAGGTCTGGCGCAAACGGATCGTCGCCGAACTGGCCGGGTTGCCGGCCAGGTTTTCCTTCCGCGTGATTTCCGGCGCCACCGGCAGCGCCAAGAGCCGCGTCCTCGAAGCGCTGGCCGCCGAGGGCGCGCAGGTCCTCCACCTCGAGGAACTCGCGGCCCACAAGGGCTCGGTGCTCGGCACCCTGCCCGGCGAGGCGCAGCCCTCGCAAAAGGCGTTCGAAACGCGGTTGCACACTATGCTGTCGGCGCTCGATCCGGCGCGACCGGTATATGCCGAAGCGGAAAGCCGGCGCATCGGCGCGGTGCAGGTGCCCGAGGCGCTGATCGCCGCCATCCGGGCCGCGCCCTGCCTGCGCATCGAGGCGACGCCGCCGGCGCGCGTCGATTTCCTGCTGCGCGACTACGCCTACCTGCTCGAGGACCCGCGCTGGCTGGCCGAAAAGCTGGGCCACCTGCGCGGCCTGCAAAGCAACGAGACGCTGGCGCGCTGGCTCGATCTGGTGGCGGCGCGCGATTTCCGCGCGCTGGTCGCCGAATTGCTCGAACGCCATTACGATCCGCTCTACCAGCGTTCGCAGGCCAGGAATTACCGCGACCACGGCGACGCGCCCGTCTACGCCACCGACGACCTTTCGCCCGGGGGCATCACGGCGCTGGCACGGCGTATCGGGGCAGCCTGACCTCGCGCCGGCGGCAGACGCAGATGCGCTGGATCACGGCCGGCCAGGGGCTGTCCACCTCGCCCTGCTCGAAGGCGACGACGGTGAAGCGCTTGTGCATCAGGTCCAGCAGTTCGCCCGGCCGCAGCAGGAACTGCGGGTTGGACGGCTTGCCGAAGCGCTCGTTGCCCAGCATGAAGGTTTCGTAGATCAGCGTGCCGCCCTCGGCCAGGGCGGCCATGATCCGCGGCATCAACGGACGCCAGAGGTAGTTGGCGACCACGATGCCGTCGAACTGCCTGCCGAAATACGGCCAGGGACCGCCTTCGAGGTCGGCCTGGCGCGTCGATATCCGCGGCACATCGGCGAGGCGCGACAACTGACTTTCGTCGCGATCGACGGCCTCGACGCGATAGCCCAGGTCGGCGAGATGCCGCGCGTGGCGCCCCGCCCCGCAGGCCAGGTCGAGCACGTCGCCGCCGGCCGGGATCAATTCCGCGAAGCGGCATACCCAGGGCGAAGGCGCCAGCAGGGTGGAAGGTGACGATGGTTCGGTCATGGGCTTGATTTTCGCCGATTTTCTGCCGTAATGACTGAGCAGGCCGCGGCTGCGGTGCTATATTGGCCGTAGTTTTGTTGCAGCGCAATATTTTATCGTTCTTCTGCGCCAGACACCATGAACAACGAGCGTCACTATCTGACTCCCCTGCTTGATCCGCAGTCCATCGCCATCGTCGGCGCCTCCGAAACGCCCGCCTCCATCGGCGAAACCCTGGCGCGCAACATCCTCGACGCCAACTTCGGCGGCAAGGTCTTTTTCGTCAATCCCAAACACGACAAGGTGTTCGGCCACGACTGCCACGACAGCGTCGAAAGCATTCCCCAGCGGCTCGACCTGGCGGTGATCTGCACCCAGGCCGCCACCGTGCCCGACATCGTCGATGCCTGCGGCCGCGCCGGCGCCAAGGCCGCGATCGTCATCTCGGGCGGTTTCTCGGAAGTGGGCGGACGAGGAATCGCGCTCGAACGCGCGACCGTCGAGAATGCCAGGCGCCACGGCCTGCGCCTGCTCGGGCCGAACTGCCTGGGCATCATGCGGCCCTCCTCGGGCCTCAACCTGAGCTTCGCCCACGCCAACGCCAATCCCGGCACCATCGGCCTGATTTCGCAATCCGGCGCCCTGTGCACGGCCATTCTCGACTGGGCGCTGCCCAACAAGGTGGGCTTCTCCTCGGTGGTGTCGCTCGGCGCCGAGGCCGACGTCGATTTCGGCGAAATCCTCGAATACATGGTCGCCGATCCGAAGACGCAAAACATCTTTCTCTACATCGAGGGCATCAAGAACGCGCGCCGCTTCATGAGCGCCCTGCGCGCGGCGGCGCGCTGCAAGCCGGTGCTGCTGATCAAGGTCGGCAAGCATCCTTGCGGCGAACGCGCGGCCCGTTCGCATTCCGGCGCCTCGGTCGGCGCCGACGATGTGTTCGATGCCGCCTTGCGCCGCGCCGGCGTGGTGCGGCTGGGCACGGTCGGCCAGATGTACGCGGCCGCCTCGGCGCTGTTCTCCCATTTCCGTCCGCGCGGCAACCGCCTGGCCATCATCACCAACGGCGGCGGCCCCGGCGTGATGGCCGCCGACCATTGTTGCGACATCGGCATCCCGCTGGCCGGCCTGTCCGAATCGACCTTGGCCCGGCTCAACGCGGCGCTGCCGGCGAACTGCGCCAAGGGCAATCCGCTCGATCTGCTCGGCGACGCCGACCCGACCCGCTACGAAATCGCGCTGAAGGCTTGCCTAGAGGATGACAATGTCGATGGCGTCATGGCCATCCTCACGCCCCAGGCCATGACCGATCCGACCCAGGCGGCGCGCAAGCTGATCGAGATCGCGCGCACCACCGACAAGCCCGTGGTCACCTGCTGGATGGGCGAGGAACAGGTGCGCGAGGCCCGCCTGCTGTTCAAGGGCGCCGGCATTCCCACTTTCCGCACCCCGGAACCGGCGGTCGAGCTGTTCTCGCACATTTCCAACTATTACCGCAACCAGCGCCTGCTGATGGAGACCCCGCCCTCCATCGCCGACCACGTGCCGCCGCGGCTCGAATCCGCAAAACTGGTCATCGAGACGGCCCTGCAAGAGGGGCGCAAGGTGCTCAACGAAATGGAATCCAAGGCCCTGCTGGCCGCGTTCCGCATCCCGATTGCCCAGACCGTGGTCGCCCGCTCGCCTTCCGAGGCCATGGTGCTCGCCGAGGAGATCGGCCTGCCGGTGGTCATGAAGATCGACTCGCCGCAGATCGTGCACAAGGCCGATTCCGGCGGCGTGCGGCTCAATCTCAACTCGCTGGCGGCCGTGCGCGATTCCTACAAGGAGATGATCGAGGAAGTGGGCCGGAACCGCCCCGACGCCATCATCCAGGGCGTGGCCATCGAGCCGATGATCCAGAAGGCCAATGGCCGCGAGTTGATGGTCGGCATGACGCGCGACCAGATCTTCGGCCCGACCATCCTGTTCGGTCCCGGCGGTTCGGGCGTCGAATCCGGCGGCAAGGACCGGGCCGTGGCGCTGCCGCCGCTGAACGGTTTCCTGATCTCCGACATGCTGGCGTCGACGCACACATCGGCGAAGCTCGGCGCCTTCCGCAACATGCCGCCGGTCGACATGGAAGCGCTGGAGGCCGTTCTGTTGCGGGTTTCCGAAATGGTCTGCGAACTGCCCTGGATCACGCAGCTCGACATCAACCCGCTGATCGTCGACGAGCATGGCGCCGTGGCGGTCGATGCCAGCATCTCGATCGAGCACCTGCCGCTGACGGCCGGCCGCTACGATCACATGGCCATCCACCCCTATCCTTCGCAGCTCACCGTGAAGTACCAGACCAAGGACGGCCAGACCGTCACCATCCGGCCGATCAGGCCGGAGGATGGCGACCTGGAGCAGGAGTTCGTCAAGAACCTGTCGCCGGAAACCAAGTATTTCCGCTTCATGAACACCATCCGCGAACTGTCGCAGGCGCAATTGATCCGCCTGACCCAGATCGACTACGACCGCGAGATGGCGTTCATCGCCCTGGTCCGCGAACACGGCCGGAACAAGGAAATCGGCGTCGCCCGCTACGCGACCAATCCGGACGGCGAGTCCTGCGAGTTCGCCATCGTCGCCGCCGACGAATGGCAGGGCAAGGGCGTCGCCCGCAAGTTGATGGGCGTCCTGATCGAGGCGGCGCGCGCGCGCGGCCTCAAGTACATGAATGGCGACTTCCTGTCGGAAAACACCCGCATGATCCGCTTCGTCACCAGCCTGGGCTTCGTGCTCTCGGCCCACCCGGAGGACGCCGGCCTCAAGCGCGGCGTGCTGGCGCTCGACTGAGCGCCCATCGAACGCTCATCAAACGCCCACATCGAGCGCCTCGCATCGGCCGCTCACGGCGACCGGCGTATGGGCGCCCACTGCCGGCCTTGCAGTTGTTCGCGGCGCGCCTCCGGCGCGAGGCGGCGGGTGTCGGCCGGCAGGCGTGCCGCCAGGCCCGCGAGTTCGACGAGTTCCGCCACGGGCGCCTCGTCGGCGGCCAGCGGCCGGTCCAGCCCCTGCCAGCGCATGAACAGATAACCTTCGGCGAAACCGGCGGGGTCCAGCCAATTGGCCACTCCGGGATCGCGCAGGCTGACGACGAAACGGAAATACCCATCGGCATCGGCGGCGGCCTGGGCCGCCGTCAGGCTGACTTGCCGATCGATGTAGTTGGGCGTGACGAACCACGGATCGCCAAGCTGGATGCCCTGGTAACGGGCCCCGCTTTTCTTGACCGTGACCAGCAAGGCCTGGTCGGCGCCCAGGCGATAGCGCGCCATCACCGACTGCTGGCCGGCCAGGCCGCCCGAGCCGGTATCGCTGGCGCGTGGCGGCGCCAGCCGATTCTCCGGCAGGCGCTGGATCATGGGCAGATAGCCGGCGTTCCAGGTGCGGTCGGCGGCCCGCAGGTAATCGGCGGCATTGCGCCCGGGCACGGTGGAATCCACGGGCGGCGCGTCCCGGTCGAGCCGCTCGATCGCAAGCACCGTGGGCGTTTCCCGTTCCCAGTCGGAAAAAGTCTGCCGCGCCAACAGCGCCCGCGTTCCGCTCGGCAGGGGAACCCAGCGGCCGGGCTGGCGCTCGCCGCCCAGGAGCAGTTCGAACGATTCGCCGGGCCTGATGCCCATCGCATCGAGGTCGATGGCCGCGAGATTGCGGCCGAGGCCGATCATGGGATAGGCGTCCAGAACTTGCAGGGTGAGCATGACATGACTGCCGCGCCGCCCGCGGATGCGGTAACGCCCCTGGTCGCTCACCAGGGCCGAACTGTAGAGGTTGTCCGGGTTGTAGAGTCCGGCGCGGCCATCGACGCCGTCGCCGCGACGGAAGTAGGGTTTGTCCAGATGGCGCGACTGTTCGAAGACTTCCAGGGCGGCGGCCACCAGGCCTTGGGCATAGCGGGCGGTGGACTCGGCGCCGGCCGCCGCCGCGATGGGGTTCGCCGCCAGCGAGGACTCCAGGGCGTGCACCGCCCCGGCCAGCGAGTCGCCCGCCGCGCCAGCCGGCGGGCCGGCGACGATCATGGCCAGTAGGCAGAAAGCCCGCGTCAGGGCGCGTGGGGCAAGATGGCAAGCGGGCATTGAATGTCTCCTCGAAATCCTCGCGCGGCCTGGCCGCCGCGATGTGCATCGGCGCGGCGACGGAATCACGGCGCGCCACGTTATCATAGCCACATGGACGAACACCCGCCAACGAGCGCCTCGCCTTCCTGCCTGGGCATTCCCCGCGCGGGCGGCTTCGACGGCGCCGCCTTCGAGCGCGCCATCGGCGACCTGCTGAAAGCCTGCGGCATCGCCGTCGACACCGTGCATACGGGCAAGACGGCGCAGCGCGTGCGCGAGCTGTGGCAGAAGCGGCTGCTCGGCGGCTACGACATCGACCCGGCGGCGGCCCTGGGCGAAGGTTTCGAGGACGAGCGGCGCGACATGGTGGTGATACGCGGCATCGCCATCCACGGCATCTGCCCGCACCATCTGGTCCCGTTCCGCGGCGTGGCCCATGTCGGCTATCTTCCGGGCGGCCGACTGCACGGCTTCGGCCGCATCGCGCGGCTGGTCGACGCCATCGGCCATCGTCTCACTTATCAGGAGTGGATGACGCGCGATATCGCCGACGCCCTGGTGACGCTGGGCAAGGCGCGCGGCGGCGCCTGCGTGATCCAGGCCGAACAGCTCTGCCTGCTGCTGGGCGAGGATCGTCGCGGCGACGAACGTGTCGTCACCCAGGCCTTCAGCGGCGAATTCGCCGGCTCGGAACAGTCGCGGCGCGAATTCCTCCAGGCCATCGCCTGAACGGCCGAAACGCGCCACGCCATAATAGAATCAGAATCCGTTTTTGCTCATAACGACGCACGCCATGCCCATTTACACCTTCGGCGACAGGCAGCCGCGTTTCGCGGACCCGGTCTGGATCGCACCCAATGCCGTCCTGGTCGGCGACATCAGCCTCGGCCGCAATGTCAGCATCTGGTGGAATGTCACCGTGCGCGGCGACAACGACCCCATCACCATCGGCGACGACACCAACATCCAGGATGGCTCGGTGCTGCACACGGACGAAGGCGTGCCATTGACCATAGGCACCGGTGTCACCGTCGGCCACATGGCCATGCTCCATGGCTGCACGATCGGCGATTACAGCCTGATCGGCATGGGCGCCATCCTGCTGAACAATTGCGTGA
>ERZ1645187.4829-NODE-4829-length-10720-cov-14.927145_pt1 | contig 10720 bp, 12 predicted proteins | sample MGYA00575352_ERZ1645187 | MGnify/ENA primary metagenome ERZ1645187 (study PRJEB40837, sample SAMN11349314) | freshwater sediment metagenome | isolation source: river sediment | host: Sediment | place: India: Wazaribad , New Delhi | collected 2017-02-21 ...
ATAAATTAGAAGTTTGGGATCTCTGAGCAGCTCAGTTTTAGTGAGCTGCTCAGAGGATAGTCGAAAGCTTTCTATTCTTTATTTAAATCCTGCAGCTGTTGGCTGACAACAGCCAATTGGTTTTCCAGCCAGGCTTTGCGCTGCTCTACAGCTTCTTTGGTCGCATAGAGCGGTATATTATATTGCCCAATGCCCCAACCAAAATTGCCACGGAAAAATCCGCGCCCTCTGTTGCGGCCTGCAAAACCCCCTGGGTAACCCCCTGTGTAGCCCCCACCGCAAGGTCCCATTCCTCGTCCATTCGGTCCCGTTCCAGTCGGTCCAGTTCCATCAAATCTTGGCATATCTATCTCCTTACTCTCGTATTTAATTATCGTCTGTTCATCCGGTTTCCACGCCGGCGTCCAAATAGACGGCCGAATGTGGAATCCCACGCCTTGCCGCCCCAGCGAAAAGCGCTACCAGGCATTGGGGTTGTGGTTGGGATCTTCCCGGTGTTAGCACTAATAGTTCCACAATTTCCCATGCCCCGTCCTGTTTGTGAGCCCTGACCCATAGGTCCAGTTCCATCTCTTGCAGGCATATTTGCCTCCTTTTATCCTTTCTGAATCTTAGCGAACAATTTTTCGATGATCACGTTGGTTTTTTCCAACTCTTGTGTCCAATATCGCAAGGCTTCTTCGCCTTGCGCGGTCAAATGGTAAGTGCGTCGAGGAGGGCCTTGGGTCTGATCCGTGTCCCAATCCGATTCAATCCATCCCAATGTTTCCATTTCTCGCAGCGTTCGATAAACAACGCTCGGGTGAATGGTCGTCATGTTGATTTCGTTGAGTTCAGATAAAAGACTGTAACCATGACCTGGCTTTTCCTTGAGCAAAACAAGTAGTGTGGGCTCCAGCAGGGATACAACAAGCGGAGAATGAATCTCCTCACCCCTTGAACCTGCTCTCATTGCCCAACCTCTTCCGCGTCTTGGCATATATCCGTATCTCCTTTTGATCACACACAGTATAGTGCACTATTCTCTTAATGTCAATAGATAATTAGAGAATATTCGCAAACGTCAACAAATTTAATATAATTTCATTGGTAAAATCTTCTTGCTAAACGCGTATTAAGTACTATAATATTGGGATACAATTTGTTTGAGAAGATCGTAGTGCGCAGAAAGCCAGTTAGTGTTGATGTGGATGGTGTCAAAGTGACATACAAAGCCGCGGGTGATGGTTTTCTGATGGCCATATTAGCATTGGAGTAACAAAATGAATTTTTACAGCATCAATCCATTGGACAGCCCAGACTCCTTATCAGCAGATCTTTTAGTCGGCAAAAGACTCAAGGATTTACGCACAAGGAGTGGTTATTCACTGCGCATATTGGCAGAGCGAAGCGGCCTGAACATCAACACCCTGAGTTTGATCGAAAACGGAAAGTCCTCTCCATCGGTTGGTACTTTGCAGCAGCTATCGCAGGCATTGAATGTGCCGATTGCAGCCTTCTTCGAATCAGAACCAGTAGAGAAAGAAATTGTTTTTACACAGGCTCACGCGCGCCCAACCCAAACATTCGGTTCCACCAGGATGCAAAATCTTGCAAAGGACCTGATCAATAATGCCGTTCAGCCATTTGTTGTGACCTTGCAGCCGGGCATGGGCAGCGGTGATCACACTATTGTTCATACCGGTTTTGAATTTATATACTGTCTGACGGGATCGATACGCTACCAGGTCGCCCAAGAGGAATACATTCTCCAGCCGGGAGACAGCCTGGTGTTTGAATCGCATAAACCGCACAGTTGGGAAAACACCGGGGATATACCAACGCAAATTTTACTAATTCTTTATCCAACTGAGGAAAGAGAAAAACCGGGCGGGCGGCATTTTTCGCTCGAGGTAATGAAAAAGGAGATTAATATGAAAATAGCAGCAATAACAGAGGACGGAAAAACAATAAGTCAGCATTTTGGTCGAGCGCCATACTACCTGGTGCTAACCATCGAAGAAGGGAAGGTTACCGACAGGGAAATGCGCGACAAGATGGGTCACAGCCAGTTCCATGAACAAGCCCATGCGGAGGAATCGCAAGGGTTAGGGCATGGAATGGATGCGCAATCCCACAATAAGCACGTTGACATGGCACAGACGATTGCGGATTGCAAGGCTCTGCTTTGTGGAGGAATGGGTATGGGCGCTTATGAAAGCATGCGCCGGTTAAATATCCAGCCTGTTGTCACGGATCTTCGTGATATCGAGGCTGCAGTGCAGGCATTTATTGACGGCAAGCTTGTTGATCACACAGAATTGCTGCACTAGCTCTGGCGTCACTAACAACAAAATCAATCATTCGGTTGATATTCAAGGACTAATTAGGAATATCAACCGATAATCAGAATAAGGAGTTACTGTGAAATTGATAATATCTGCTCAGAATCCGTCGCTTGAAGCCCAGGTCGACAGGCGATTTGGGCGTTGTATGTGGTTAGTACTCTTCGATACCGAAACAAACCAATGGGAAGCTTTTCAGAACCCTGGCGCCAGTCAGTCGGGCGGCGCTGGAGTGGCTGCGGCACAGTTAGTTGTGGATAAAGGCGCTGACGTGGTCTTAAGCGGCGATTTTGGTCCGAATGCCTCCAGAGCCTTCCAGGCTGCAAAAATTGGGATGCAGCGTTTTACGGATAGCACAACAACTGTTCAAGAAGCTGTAGATCATTTTAAGTATGTCAAGTAGTTAAAGTGAAGAATTACCACTGAACGGGAGGTGTTTGTGCAAATTGCAGTCGCCAGTGGAAAAGGCGGTACAGGTAAGACTACCATTGCCACCAGCTTGGCGTTAAGCCTGGCAGGTCTGGCAGATGTGCGCTATGTTGATTGCGATGTTGAAGCGCCCAACGGGCACTTGTTCCTTAAGCCGGAATTTACTGAAAGCGCTCCGGCAGTCATTCGCATACCACAAATTCAAACTGAAAAATGCACTGCCTGCGGCAGGTGCGTGGAAGTTTGCGAATTTCACGCACTCGCGCAAGTCGGGAAAAACATCCTTGTTTTTCCCCAATTGTGCCATGGCTGCGGCAGCTGCACGTGGAATTGTCCTGAGAACGCTATTGTCGAAGTCCCCAACCCAATTGGAACCCTCGAAAGGGGCATGGCTCTGGAAAATATCGAATTCTTCCGTGGGCTATTGACCATCAGCGAACCCATGCCAACCCCAATTATCCGGCAGTTGAAGAAAAGGGTTTACCCTCAGCCGAATACCATCAACATCTACGATGCCCCGCCAGGGGCATCCTGTTCGGTGGTAGAAACGCTGCGCGGAGTTGACTTTGCTCTGCTGGTCACCGAGCCTACATCTTTTGGGCTGCATGACCTGAAGCAAATGCTCGGGATTGTCAGCGACATGAATATCCCATCCGGAGTTGTCATCAACCGCGATGGTATCGGCGATGACTCGCTAAAGGACACCTTGCAGGACTACAACATTCCCATATTACTGCGTGTTCCTTTTGACCGGGTTCTGGCAGAAAGCCTGGCAGCTGGCCGCACTTTGGTCGACGTTTATCCCGAATACCGGGATATTCTGAGAGAGCTCTACCAGAAAGTTACTGAAATCGTGGGCGGAAAGACAAAATGAGCACACAAAACAGTAAAGCAAAACAATTGATTATCCTGAGCGGTAAGGGCGGAACTGGAAAAACCAGCATCAGCGCTGCCTTCGCTCACTTAAGCGCCGCGCGCGGAAATTCCCGCCCCATGGTATTTGTAGACGCGGATGTGGACGCAGCCAATTTAAGCCTCGTCCTTCAGCCGGGCAACCTGGACCCAAAAGAGTTTTGGGGTGGTTCCCTGGCGGAGATTGACCCTGAAAAATGCATCAATTGCGGAGCCTGCTCCGCGGTCTGCCGGTATGACGCGATCTTCCCCGACCCTAAAAATGACCAGGTGCAGTGGATTGACCCGATTGCCTGTGATGGTTGCGGCGCATGCGTGTACGCCTGTCCAACAGGTGCTATCGCGATGGTCCAGCAGCAAGAGGGCAACTGGTTTCAGTCGAACACCCCCTATGGCACGCTGTTTCATGCTGAACTATTTCCGGGAAGGGAAAATTCTGGCAAGCTGGTGACCTTGATCAAACAACAGGCACGCTTGTATGCTGAAGATATCCAATCGCAATGTGTGGTCATCGATGGTCCGCCCGGCATCGGCTGTCCGGTGATCTCCGCCTGCGCCGGCACAGATCTGGGGTTGATCGTGACCGAACCCAGCCTGATGGGTCTGCATGATCTCAAACGGGTACTGGGAACCCTGCGTCATTTTCACGTTCCGTCAGTCATCTGTATCAACAAAGCCGATATTTATCCGGAGGGAACCAGGGCAATCCGTGAATATGCCGCAGCCGAAGGCATTGACCTGATCGGCGAAATCCCGTATGACGAGAAGATCCCCAGGGCAATGATTGAAGGCAAGCCCGTCACTGTATTGTTCCCGGATTCATTCGCTGCCAAAGCTATTCAAGAGGTATGGCATAAAACTACCAGCCTGCTTCAACTCCAGGAGGATTAACCATGGATCAAGTAGCTCTTGAGAAAGCTGTTATCGAAAAATTGGCGAAAGTTCTCGATCCGGAAACTGGGGTCGATATCGTTCGCATGAAGTTGGTGATGGATCTTACGATTGACGAGAATGGAAAGGCCACATACATCTTTCGGCCTTCCTCACCTCTATGCCCAATCGCGGTTCCACTGGCGATGATGATCATCCAGGCAATCAATCAAGTTGAAGGTATTACCGGGCAAAGCATCACCGTTGTCGATTATGTTGAAGCGGAAAAACTAAATGAAGTTCTTCGCTCAATTTTAAAAGAATAATGGAGATCGTATGGTTCAAAAAGTAGCAATTTTACAAGCCTTAAGAAGTGTGAAAGACCCCGAACTTGAGCGGGATATTGTGAGTTTAAATTTCATTGCAGACGTGAAAATTGAAGAGAATAATGTCATAGTTTATTTTCGCCCCGATACAGCGAAATGCCCGCTGCTTGATCAGTTCACCGCTGAGATCAAGCGCACGGTTTCTCAGGTTGAAGGCGTTCAAAAAGTGGATGTGGTGATCGAGAAGCCCAAGCAGGATGAACCCGTAAATTCAGAGGAGCAATTTGGCGGCGTTCAGGACCTCAACCATGTAAAAAAGGTTATTGCTGTCATGAGCGGAAAGGGCGGCGTTGGAAAGTCGCTGGTCACAGGGCTTCTGGCAGTATCTCTTCGGAGAAAAGGGTATCGTGTTGGGATTTTGGACGCCGATATCACGGGTCCAAGCATTCCTAAGATGTTCTTTGCTGGTCGTCCGGAGATTTCTTATACCCCCCGAGCTATTCTCCCCCCGGTTTCAAGCACGGGCATAAAAGTCATGTCTATTAATCTCTTGCTGAAAAATGACGATGATGCGATTGTTTGGCGGGGTCCCCTGGTGGCGAAAGCGATCAAACAATTCTGGACGGATACCCTCTGGGCCGATCTTGATTACTTTATAGTGGATTTGCCGCCGGGCACATCTGATGCCCCACTGACCGTGATGCAATCGTTACCCATGAGTGGCATACTGCTGGTTACATCTCCACAAGGATTGGCTGGGATGGTGGTGCGAAAAGCGGCAAATATGGCCACTCAAATTGGCGTTCCCATTTTAGGGATTGTTGAAAACATGAGCTTTTTCAGAGCGCCAGATACGGGAAACGAATATGAGATTTTTGGGCCAAGCCATGCTGATGAAACTGCCAATGCCCTCGAAATCCCTGTTTTGGCACGCTTGCCTATCGACAGCAACATAGCAATTTTGTGTGATCAAGGGAAAGTGGAAGAATGCCAAATACCCGAATTCAATGCGGTCACCGCGTGGATTGAGAAAGTTACACCTGATTGTCAATTGCCCAAGATGCCTGCTTAGACAAATCAAGATGCCGCGTAAATAATTAGTGTAGGAAGCTGAGGTATTCAAATGAAAAATTCAAAAAACACAAGCGATTTGAAAGAATCTCAGGTTGAAATTTCTGTCACCATTAATGATCTCCCGCAAACACTTTCAGTTGGGAGAAACGAAAGCCTGTTGGATGCGCTGCGCCGGGCATCTTACTTTAGTGTTAAACATGGCTGCGATGATGGTACCTGTGGGGTTTGTACAGTGCTTCTCAATGGTAAACCAGTGCGCAGTTGTCAAACCAAAGCCGCGGAAGTCAATGGTGCAGAAATCACCACCCTGGAGGGTCTCAGTCAGAACAAAGAGATCAGCCCCATTCAAGAGGCTTTTATTGAAACCGGCGCGATTCAATGCGGCTTCTGTACCCCAGCCCAAATCCTTTCCGCTAAATCTCTTTTGGATAAAAACCTTAATCCTACCGATGATGAAATTCGGCAGGTCCTGAATCCAGTTCTCTGCCGTTGCACCGGATATGTTCGAGGGGTGGCTGCTGTACAACGCGCAGCTGCAATTTTACGCGGTGAAAAAGTGCCTCCTTACTCGCACCTGGCTTTTACCTTACCCAAAAATATTAATCAGATTACGCTGCCTGAAGCATACTATCGGAGTGATGGCAATCGAAATCCACTGCCACCGCTGGTATTTACGCCTGAAGGCATGGAAAAAACCGACGTGGTTGGAAAGTCAGAAGTAAAGGTCGATGCGAAGAAATTGGCTCAAGGGCGTCCAGTTTTCACCGATGATTTTCGCCTGGACGGCATGCTTTATGGCGCGCTGCTCACAAGCCCGCACGCGCATGCCCTCATTCGCAAAATTGATGCCAGTAAAGCCCGGGCTTTGCCGGGCGTGGTGGCAGTGTTTACTCATGAGGATCTGCCGCGGGTCAAGTATGCAACCGGCGGTCAGAGTTATCCTCAGCCACTGCCTTACGACCAGGTATGCCTGGACAATAAAGTGCGGCATGTGGGTGATCGGGTGGCTGTGGTTGCGGCTGAAACGCTTGAGATTGCCCAGCATGCTTTAAATTTGATTGAGGTTGAGTATGAGGTGCTTCCCCCGGTCATCGATCCTGAAGAGGCGATGGCAGAAGGCGCGCCTGTTATCCATGATGAAGCGGATACCGTTGGGATCCACGATGCAGCCCATAACATTGTTCATCACATTGAAGCTGAAGCGGGTGATGTTGATAAGGCATTCAAAGAGTCGGATTTTGTTTACGAAGGGGAATATCGCACGCCCAAACAGCAGCATGTTCACCTTGAAATGCACGTCTGTATCACTTATTTTGATGAAGATGACCGTTTAGTGGTCCGCACCAGCACGCAAGTGCCGTTCCATATTCGACGTATGCTTGCTCCGCTTATCAATTTGCCAGTCAAGAAAATTCGGGTTATCAAGCCGCGCATCGGCGGTGGCTTTGGCAACAAACAGGAAATGATTTTGGAGGATTTGTGCGCGCATCTGACTATGGCGACTGGTCGCCCAGTCCGGATGGAATATACACGCGCCCAGGAGTTCACCAGTTCGCGCAGCCGGCATGCCAATATTATTCGCTATAAAGTGGGGATCAAAGACAACAAATTGACTGTTGCCGACCTGTATCTCATTGGAGACACGGGCGCTTATGGTTGTCATGGTCTGACTGTAAATATGGTCGGCGGTTTCAAAGGGTTGACTCTTTACAATCCGCCGAACGCGCGCTTTACATGTGATGTGGTCTACACCAACACTCCTCCAGCAGGTGCTTTCCGTGGTTATGGCGCGATGCAGTGCGAGTATGGCATTGAAGTTATGATGGCAGAGGTCGCTGAGAAACTTGGATTGGACGAAGTCGAATTTAAGCGGAACAATTGGATCAAGCTTGGCGAAAACATGCATCTTTCAAAAGCATTGGGTGAAGGAAGGGAAGGCACCGAGCAATCTTTGATGAGCAGTGCTCTGGAACAATGCGTTGAGATAGGCCTCAAGGCTACCGATTTCTATGCAAAACGCGAGGCAAACCGCCATCAGAGTGGAGACCTGCGGCGCGGAATTGGGATGGCGGTTGTGATCCACGGAAGTGGAATCGCAGGCTTGGATATGGGCGCAGCAACCCTGAAAATGAATGATGATGGCTCCTTTAATCTATTAATTGGAGCTACAGATCTGGGTACTGGATCGGACACGATTTTGGGACAGATGGCTGCCGAAGTGTTGGGCACTCCTTTGGACGACATCATTGTCTATTCCTCAGACACCGATTTCACGCCTTTCGATAAGGGCGCTTATGCCAGCAGCACCACTTACGTAAGCGGCGGCGCAGTGCGCAAAGCTGCTTTAGAGGTTAAGCAACAAATCATCGATCACGCAGCGTTGATGCTGGGGGTCTTAAAGACAGACGGCTTCAAACTTGAAAACCGGCAGGTTATTGCCCCGGACGGAAGGACTGTTTCGCTGCAGGATGTGGCTCTCAGTTCCCTGCATCAACTTGACCAACACCAGATCATGGCTACCGCCTCAAACATCAGCCCGGTCAGCCCGCCGCCGACCGCCGCCCAGTTTGCGGAAATAACGGTGAATACCAAAACAGGAAAGATTAACGTGGATCGATTGTTGATGGTCGTTGATTGTGGAAGAGTCATCAACCCAATCACGGCTGCCGGACAGGTGGAAGGCGGCATGTCGCAGGCGATGGGCTTTGCCCTGACGGAAGAAATGCTCTTTGATCAGGATGGTCAGCCGCTTAATCCCGACTTGATAAAATATCACATCCCCCGCGCTATGGAAATGCCCGCGACAGATGTGATTTTTGTCCAAACGAGCGAGCCAACAGGGCCTTTTGGCGCAAAATCAGTATCAGAAATTGCCATTGATGGCGTTGCTCCAGCAATCGCCAGCGCGATACACGACGCAACGGGCGTTTGGATGCGCACCTTGCCCTACACGCCGGAGCGTGTGATGCAGGCTTTGCAAAAATGACAAGCTCAAGCTTGTTTTACAGGACCTTAGTTTAAGAAAGTCGGAGGCAAGATGGAAACTAAAGTAAAAATAGGGATCATTATTTGTGACCGATATCGCACATGCGCGGGCGGGAAATGCCTGCGGTCGATGCGAAACCGGGAAGGTGCCTTCAGCATTTATGCTGATACTGACATCGAATTGGTCGGCTATACCACCTGCAACGGATGCCCCGGCGGAAACATTGAATATGCCGGCGACGAAATGGTCAGGAACGGCGTACAGGTGATCCACCTCGCGACTGGTTTGCTGGTGGGGTATCCGCCCTGCCCATATATCGACACTTTCAAAGATTTTCTTGAGAAGAAATATGGCATAAAAGTGGTTTTGGGAACCCATCCAATTCCACAAAAATATTTGGACATGCATACGCAGCTTGGCACATGGGTGGATCCAGCCTGGGCGCCGCGCCTGGCACCCACGCTTGCGGACGAAGCAACAAGGTTGGCTTACAACTAGGAGGTCTGAAATGATCGTGTTTGGGCCTGTGCCTTCCCGTCGATTGGGTTACAGCCTCGGGATCAATAATATTCCTGCCAAATACTGCTCTTATTCCTGCGTGTATTGCCAGGTCGGCAGAACAACACACATGACGATTGATCGGCAGGAATTCTACCCGGCCGAACTGATACTTGCTGAGGTCGGGCAAAAAGTTACTGAAGTAGCAGAAGCCGGGAAAAAGATCGATTACCTGACGCTCGTTCCGGATGGAGAACCGACTCTTGATCTTAATTTGGGCAAAATCATCGGGAGGCTGAAGCAATTTGGAATACCTGTTGCGGTGATTTCAAATGCCTCGCTGATCGATCAGCTCGATGTCCAGGAAGAGCTAATGCAGGCAGACTGGGTTTCGTTAAAAGTGGATTCTGTGGATGAGAGCGTGTGGAGAAAGATAAACCGACCTCATCGTCACTTATCTTTGCCCCATATCCTCGAAGGCATGCTTGCATTCAAACAAAAGTTTCCCGGTAAGCTGGTCACGGAATCAATGCTGGTTGCTGGCTTGAATGACAGCGCAAAAACCACGCGGCAGTTATGTGACTTTCTACTTGAACTGCAACCGTCCATATCTTACCTGTCCATCCCCACGCGTCCGCCGGCTGAAGTGGAGGTCACACCGCCTTCACCTGAAACACTCCAGGAGATTATCGAGATCTGTGCTGAACGTGTGCCGTTTGTGGACCTGCTCTTTGAAGCCGAAATGGGGGACTTCGTTTCCACTGGCAATCTTGTAGAAGATATCCTGAGCATCACCGCGGTTCACCCCTTGCGTGAAGAAGCCCTGAGGGCAATGATCTCAGCAGCCGGAGGTACATGGCAGGTTGCTGAAGAACTATTGGCAGTCGGGAAGATCTCCTCAATCTTCTACCGAAATGAAAGATATTTCCTGCGTCATTTCAAGGGTATTCGAAGAAAGAATGCCGAACCTGCTTCATGATGCCTGAAGCGCCTCAATAAGTAGGTTCAGGGTTAGGTGGATTGATCGCCGTCACTCTGCGGCCTATTAGGAATTCCTATTACCTTGGTAACACTTGACATTTGACAATATATGTTGTATTCTTAAGGCGAACGTTCGCTTAGAGAGATGTACTGAGGGATTATGTCCAAGTCTGTTACTCTGAAGGAAGTTGCGGCCAAGGCTGGGGTCAGCTATCAAACTGTCTCCAAAGTGGTAAATAATAAGGCCAGTGTCTCGCCAGAAACTGAAAAAAGAATCTGGGGTGTTATCGCCGAATTAAATTACACGCCTAATTACAACG
>ERZ1645187.4832-NODE-4832-length-10718-cov-10.208478_pt1 | contig 10718 bp, 9 predicted proteins | sample MGYA00575352_ERZ1645187 | MGnify/ENA primary metagenome ERZ1645187 (study PRJEB40837, sample SAMN11349314) | freshwater sediment metagenome | isolation source: river sediment | host: Sediment | place: India: Wazaribad , New Delhi | collected 2017-02-21 ...
GGCGAGGCGGGGACAGGGGACCTCGGCAATCTCGGTGCTGCCGTCCTTAAGATTTTGCAGAATTTGTTTCATCCTAAGCTAAAAAATACCAGTAAATACATTGGGAAAAGGCCACTTCCGCCAGCCAGCCCGAGAATGGGCGCTTGACAAAGCAGTTGTTCGGACCAAAACTCAGGCCGAGTTCATGGCCTATCGGCGGTGAACCTATCGAGGTTTCGGCCGCTGAACCCGCGTAGCGAATCAGCGGCCTTCGTCTTTCTGGGGTGTTTCGACCCGCCATGCGCCATTTCTAGGAGCCGCTCGCTGAGCTGTCCTGCGAAAAGATGCCCCTGCCCATGATCCTCGACCGCCCCACTCGTTTTACTGACGCAGATATCCGACCGGAACTGCGTCGACGCGCGCTCGCACCTTACCGTCACGATCCCAACACTGTACTCATCGAAGAATTAGGCCTGATGCGCGGTCTAGTGCGGCTGGATCTCGCTTGCGTCAACGGTTACATCCATGGCTATGAAATCAAGTCGGATCGCGACAACCTGAGCCGACTGGAGGGTCAGGTCAATATCTATGGCAAAGTGCTTGACCGAGCAACACTTGTCGCCAGCCCACGACATATTGACAGTGCCTTTAGCAGGCTACCATCTTGGTGGGGCATCTGGGCAGTCGAGTCTGGTAAAAAAGGACCACGACTAATGTCCGTCAGGCGTGGCAGCAAAAACCCTTCGCGCGACCCGCGCTCACTGGTCGAATTACTCTGGCAGGAGGAGGCCCTAAAACTTCTTGAGCAACACGCTGTCGCCACAGGGGTCAGGGGAAAAGCACGACACCAACTCTGGGACCGCATTTGCGAGACCCTTGATCTAGAGACCATTGCCGCAGCCGTAAGGACTCAACTCAAGGCCAGGTCAACGCCGACAGACCGTCACTGACCTTACTCAGGTGGTGAATCGTCCCGATGCGGCGCCAAACCTCCAGGGAGCCAAACCCATTGCCACCGTCAGCCGCCGATTTGATTGCATGGCACCCCGCGCAATGGCTATTACCGTCAAAAAACGGCCGCAAATGGCCATAGGCAAGTTGTACCGCCAATAGCGGAAACTGTGCAGAAGGAAACACTCTTCGAGTGCTCTCGCCCTTGATCAACAACCAGAAATCATCGAGGGTATAGCGAATCACTGCGGAGCTAGTCATCAATCGGGGGTCGAAATCTTCAACGCCTATAGGATGCTGAATGGCGCAGTCGCTATAAGTTGGCAGACGCTTCATCCCACCGCGATGAGGATATAACTCATCCCGCCAAGCCAACCATTCAGCACGCTCTGCGCGGTGATAGGAATGTCGAGCCACAATACCCATTGATCCAGGAAAGGCTGATCCAGAAAGGGTCAACGTCCGCCACTGTGACAATGCTGGCACCTCAGCCAAGAACGCCAGGGCCAACGCGGCTACACCAAAGGAAACCATATCCTCGACGGGCCCCATGTCCAGGATCAAATCGATCTCCTCGGGCATGAACGCATATTGGTTCAAAAAGCGGGTAATCGTAGCTCTTAGGTCCCCTCCCTCGAATTCCGCGCGTACAACCCGCAAACAGAGACCGCGGGACCGAAACGCCAGTGCGGCGGAAACATCAGCGGTTCTTGATAGCCCCATTACCGGCGTAAACTCAATTCCAACTGCCGCGGCGCGGCGAAAGACCTCCATTACCGCTTCAGGGCCTTCCGGTGCAATCTCATGGGCGTCCAGAAATACGCGTTCAAATCTCATGGTGCTCTCAAAGAGTCCCTTGAAGGCATTATCCAAATGAGAACCAATCGTTGCCGCCTTGTCAGAGCGACGCTCCACAATCTCCAATAAAGGCGTCATCCGAGCACATAAAGGATCTGCCAGGGCAAGAAGAGCCGCTTTCTCGCCCCGCTTCACCTTCAGGATAGGCACATAATGATCAGGCCCGAAAGTCATGATGTACCTGGTAGACTAGGTGCCCATAAACGCAACGGCTCTACTTCTTTGACCAAGTCAGCATAGTAAGACCCCAAGGCGGAGACGGGATCAGGATTACTGGGCGAAAAACAAATTTTCATGGATGTATCCAAAGACATTAGTGGCCTGATCCTTGACCGAATAACTTCAACGCCCTGTTGGAAAATCAAGTTCATCAATAGTGCCTCCATAACAATCACCCGTCCATGCAGACCGTTACAAACCGGACCGATAGACTTGACAGCTTTCAAGGCACGTTTATCGCCAGTGATCACCAGTAAGCTACGCTCGACGGCCAGCGCAAACAACTGCGCCTCACCAGAGTCGATATCCACGATCGGGCTCAGTAAATCTAGCAATGCCGTATCAGGGGCATGCATCACCGGCATAGTTTCCGCTTGCGAAATAAGACTGTCACACACAACATTCCCAAGCTGTTTACGAAGACGACCCCGCCTGAGCATGTGGGGCAAGGCTGCTAGCCGCCCGCAATCAGATACAGTGACATCAAACATTGAGCGGGTATCATCGAGAAGTCCGCAGAGCGCAACTTTGCAGAAGGCGTCAGTATCAAATAACAGACGCATCGTCCCTGGCGCCACCAAATATCGTACGCATTAATAACCGGTCACTCTCAGCAGCTCCATCAATATCAACGTAGCGGTCAAAATAATCCCGCAGCAGTTGCCGGGCACCTTTTGCTTGATAGAGTGCCTTTAGTGCCATGGTTACTGCTACATAATTTCCAGTATGACGTCCCCAGGCATAGATCATGGCGCTGGAATCAATACCCTGAGTCCGAGATAGCATAGCCGCCTGGCGAGCAATTCCAAGGTAATCAGCATCCTGAAGTTGAGGAACCGAATCCGATCCAACCATCACTTCCATCGCATAAAGGTCAGCCGCGAGTTCCATGGGCGACTCATCAATGATCGACTCATCCTCATCGACGACAGGTTCATATGCAGTACAATCCCCGGCAGCAATATGACCCGCTTCATGTGCGATCACAAACGCAACGCGCCCAGGTTCATCGTGTTTATGGCCCAGCATAATCACCGGCCGGCCTTCGAGGACGCAGGACAGACCCTGGAAAGAGGGGGTCGGTAAGGTCTCTAGCGGCACGACCGGGATACCACGCTTCCAGAGACTCTCGACAACATCTTGCAGATATATGGGTTTACTGCCTTGCCGAATTTCAGCGCGCCACTGTTTTCCCCAGGCAGGAAGGTCACAAATTGGCTCTTCCGGGTGGCGCAGGGAGCGTACAACAGCAGCACCAATCCGCAATGCAGCATGAATTGCCGGTTCCAGTCGATCCCGATCTATATCTTTCACCCGGCGCAACTTGGCACCCCCACAAGGCGCCACACTGAGCGACAACCCAGGATTGCGGACTTTCCCAATTGAGCACCCAAGGAATCGGGAAACCCGTACTTCCAGTTCTGTTATCAGATCTTGATCGGTAGAACAATCGTCATCCCACCATTCAGGCAGAATGGCCTTGCGGACAAAGTCGCGCTTGAATCCAGCCTTATTCAGGCGATTAAAAATAGTGTTTGCTGTGTGCCTCACAAAAATTTAGTACTCAAAATTATTAATATTGGGATACGGAAACTGGTTCCAGTTCGATTAGGCCGCGCACGGCCTGCAGGTCAATCGAAGTGGCCATCAGCGTTGTAGCCCAGGATGGCGTCGTCGCTGCGCTGATCCAGCACCGGGAGCGACCAGACCTCGCGTCGCAGCCAGTCCAGGGTATCCTCCAGGCTGGGCCTGGGCGGCGGCTCTTCGCGCCCCAGCAGGGCGCCACGCAACGAGACAATCGCCTCCTGCGTCATGGAGCGACGGTGATCGGCCGCGGTGTCCTTGAGCCGCTGATAAAGATCGTCAGGCACGTTGCGTAAGACCAGGGTGGGCATCGCGAGACTCCGAACAGGGTTGCTAGCAAAATGCTAGCGTCAAGAGGCTCTCCAGACAAGACTACAGCGTCCACCGCCCATCTGCCGTGGGCATTCAACGGGTGATTCCAGACAAACCAAATGACTGAAAGCGGCAAACAGCTTGCGCGCCTTGGCCACCGTCTCGCGGCGGAGATCAGGGTGCGGGTGGTGCGCAGCAGCAGGCGGCTTACGCCCCTACCCGCCCCTCGCCCGGCTTGCGCAATTCCACCACCAACAACACCCGCAACCAGGCCAAACCCGGGACCCGATTCACCACCCGCTCGTAGAGCCAGCCGAGGAGATCGGTCGGCGCCGAAAACCGCAGGTACTCCGGCCGGCCCTCGATCAAGTCGATCCGCACCACCTCCAGCCCCGCCCCGGCCGCCAGCGCGCGCAGATCCCCGGGGGAATTCGCCCGGTAGCGGGTCGGAAAGACATCCTCCCCCCCCCGCCCCCGCCACCGCACCACCCAGCGGTGAAACCCATGGGGCGTCAAGCGCGCGATCAGCGGCACGTAATGCCACTTGTTGGGCGTTTTGCCGAGGAAGACCCCACCCGGGCGCAACACGCGGGCCACCGGGACAGGCAGATGCACGAAGCTAGAAACGTTTGTACTTCTCATCCAGCATCTATACCTAAAATCTTGAGCGTCTGAATTGCAATTTACGCAATTACATCTACGGAATTACCACTTCACTATTTTGAGTAACATGCATTGCTTACTAAAAAAATCGTGGACTGAATCCCCGCAACGGATCGCAAAATCACAACACTCCCAATTAACTATTTTTTACTTAAATAAAATGGAATAAGATTCTGCTAGGTTTTTAATGATTTTTGTTTAAGTCGCAAGGCAGGCAATTCAATAAAAAACCAGGACATCAGTGCTGCCAGCACAGTGAATACAACTACCCAAGCAAAATTCGGATAATTAATAACTAGGAAGATGTTTAACACAGGCATATGCCAAATGTATATCCCATAGCTAATATCAATGCCAATCCTTATTGCGGGTAGACCAAAAGCAATCCAGAACAAGATCGAAACATAGCAAACGTAATAAATGATACCCAATTTATTACCCGCGCTATTAAAAAACAAACCCTGACCGAACTCAATCAAAAGCAGGAAAGGAATGAAGCATAAAGGCAAATAATTAATGTATTTATAGATAGCTTCAAAATGTTTGACGGCCAAAATACCAAGACCAAACATCCAACCCCAATAAATGGGCGTTAAAGAAATTATATCAATTAAGGTTCTCCCACGATAAACAGGTCCAAGCTCTAGAGCAGGGCCCATACTATATATACAAAAGGAAAAAAGGCTAAGCAAGATAACGGCGGAAGAAAATCGCTTTTCAAGCCAAACAATAAATGGGACCATAACGTAAAATAAAATTTCAGTAGTAATTGTCCATAAAGAACCATTTATGACGCCTACGCCAATGTCACGAAAAATATCCGGGTTATAAGCCTGGCCTAAACTAATTTGCCCTAAAAACCATATCAAAAAAACAAGTCCGTTTTGTGATAACACAGATAATCCAAGTGCAAATAGAGCCAAAAAAGAACCGCCAATAGTAACCGCAACTAATGCTGGAAATATCCGTAGAAAACGATTTTGAAAATAATATCGCTTTTGGGCATTGCAATATGATGCGTAGATCAAAAAACCACTTACAAAAAAAAAGGCAGGTACCCCAGGCAGATGATTCAGATTTATAGGAATTTCATAAGTTAAATGCTCGGCGGCATGCACTATTAACACTTGAAAAGCAAATATTATACGGAGCAACTCAAGATTGTTATCCTTATTAAATTTAACTGGATTTGCCATTATCTAATATATAAGCTTTCTTTTTTTAATGAGTATTGCCCATGCTTATCCAGAATATTACTCAGAAGACTAAACATAGCTCAAAAACTGTGTTAACCTGACAGCACTTGTATTTTCTGAAACAAATTGGCGTATCAATGGTTGCAATTTATAAAATTCAGATCTGACCGTATTTACCAGTTCGACAGCATCAGCCTCATCACCCCTGAGAATAAATGGGGCATCGTAAAAATTTGGCATACCTCGTATTATTAAAGGAAGACCGCGACCTAACATCTGAAATGCTTTGTTTGAGAAAGTAATAGCATTAATACGAGGACTATTTGATATATAGGGTATGATACCAGCGATAATGCGGTCAAGCGGAAGATCATCTAAATTGGAGGGCGACCTAAATGCGATATTTGGGAGCGCAGATAACGCCTTAATGACACTCTGAGATATTTCCTGTGGGCCAACAAAAAGTAATTTCACGTCTGGTTGATGAAAAGCTAACATACAAGCCCACTCATGTAGAAAATCAAAATCAAGGCGATCATTTATGTAGCCCCATAATAATAACGTATCTCTACATGCTGCACTCGCGGGCGCCTTGTAATCACAATCAGACCAAGGCAAAAACAATTGAGGCTTACAAAAAGTTTCTAGCTGCCTTAACAACGGAAACGATACCGCTAGCACTGTATCACTAATGTTACACGTGCTTTCCAAAGACCGCCTGAAAGGCACTTGATAATTAAAGAATAATCGCGCCAAAAAATCATCGTTCATAATTGTAATTATTTTAATTTTGGGAAATAGGTCACGCAGGAAAACGTAGTCATAATTAAAATTCACTATTACGACATCCTCATCAACAGCCAGATCAACAATATTATTTCGAATTTGCTTCATGACCCAAAATCCATTTGCTTTTGTCAGAGAATCGGTAAACCGCAACTTATGATGAATCAATTCAGTGTACTGATATAAGAAAATGTTATTTTCAACTACACGGGGACCCACTCTAGTGCGATTCCAGAAATGTAACGGTTTTTGAAAAAAATGTACTTCATGGCCAGCACTAGACAGCATACGGGATAACTGGTGCCTTATACGCGGCGCTTCAGTCCAAACGGTTTTTGTAAAAAATATAAAACGAGGCATAATATCAATACTGGTAGTTATATCAAGGAATGGGTCTATGCATCTCTCTTCGCAACGCAGAAGCAAAATTCCTGTAATTCAAATTTGAATTATATAACTTTGCCCATACGGCGCGACGCCTGATTGCAGCATCAGCGGAATAATGTGAGGCAATAATAATATGATCTGCCAGCTTAGCTATTGATTCATGGACGGGGTGTAATATATTGCCTTCAGCGCAAAGGACCTCAGGTGTACCACCTGTATTTGTGGCCACAGTCGCCAGTCCAACGCTCTGGGCTTCCATAATTGAAACAGGAACACCTTCAGATAGAGATTGATTTACAAAAACATTGAAACGCCCATTAAGCAGCTGGTCATATATTTGTTCTTGAGGTACTTGTCCAAGAAGGCTTACGTGCGCATTCGCGCACATTGTACGCACATAGGCTAACAACCTAGACATTCCAGGCCCATCCCCTGCGTGAACCCACGAAACATTTATGCCGTGTTGCGCAATGTACTCAACTGCCTGAGCAATTCGTTCAACCCTTTTATTGACATCAACAGAAGATACACTGAAAATCTTTATGGCCTTGTTATTAGGAGGCTTTGCAAGCCCACCCACATCATCAACCCCAAGTCGGGCATAATAAATCTTATTTTTCTGAGAATGGTACCGAGAGCTTAAGTAATGCTGACCATGCCGAGAAACGCAAAATATTTTATCATATGATAGAATTGCTAGATCATGAAATGGGAGTTCAGATAATCCACTTTGCTCAGGATAGATATCATAACCATGCGCCCTGCTAACTATGATTGCGTTAGGCCAAGCATGGCGCAAGGCGATCGCTGAGGCCCCTAGCCAATAGGTATAAGCGATATCGGGTTGCTTCTGAGTCTTCGCCCACTGGAGCACTGCGAAGGAATCTGATATATTAATTATATACTGCCAAAGCCATTTTTTTAATGGTCCATTCCTTTTGATTTCACTGTTTCCAGGCCACCCTTGGTTGATTGCGCCAATGGCATAAACTAGTCTACGGATAGATCTCCCTAGTACTTGCAGATGCCGTGACGAATTATCAGGCATGTTTGCTAAAGCCAATGAGGGGTCCGTAAATACATTTTTTGGAAACAAATTTATCCGAGGCCCTTTAAATCGCAAAGGGACGAGCATAATTTCATCGAACTCCTTTGAAAGATATTCAATCTCCCCACTAATAAACTCCCCTCCATACGGAAAATGATTAGTTATAATTACTAAGCTGGACATAATTGTATAAATATATGAAGTATATACTAAATATGAACCTTGCAGACTTCTTCCCAAGTTGCCAAGGCATATATGCGCCAAGCAATCTTTGTTGGCATATCGGCCAACTTCATACCCTGAAAGCCAACAGAATTTATTAAGTCGGATTTTTCTATTAACAACTGATATTCAGGATCACTAGGATCAAATGAATTGGGATCAGTCTCAAAACCAATTTTCCTTTTCCTCCAAGCTATATTTCGCGGAACCATTAAAGATAAATAATTCCGGAGGGGCCATTTTGACCAGCCATCTCGAAACATAATAGGGGGTGCAACAGCTAGAGATAGTTCCACAAGACGATAATTAAGGAATGGCAATCGCGACTCTAAGGAAAACGACATTGAATTCCTATCTTCGTAATGTAGCAACCGTCCTAGCTGCTGTCCCTGCAACTCCATATACTGCATATTTCTTAACTGGCTTGCAGATTGAGGATATAGGCTCACTAAGCGCTGAGTAACTTCCGGAAATAATTTGGCGATCTCACTATTTCTCAGGAGCCACTCTGCACGGAAGGATCTAACATGCGAAAACTGAAAGTAAATATAATTCAATAGCCAAGGCAAAAATCCTAATCCAGAGTTTTCAATGTTGCGAAACATTATAGAAAAACGCTGCCTTAGTGGCATCATCCGTAATGCAGTAAAAATATACCGTGGGTAGCCCAGCCAACTCTCATCCGCACCCTGGCCATCTAAAAGTACGGTTATCCCTTGTTCTTTTGCAGCTCTCATCGTCAGCATTTGCGCTACAACTGAACCTGAACTGAGAGGTCGCTCTTGTATTCTTGTTGCTTCCCGATAGTAATCTCTTATTTTGCTAGCATCTGTATTAACTTTAATCCACTCAATATTACAACTTTCTGCAACTAATTTTGCATAAGAAGATTCATCGTTGGAGACGTATCCGCCTGAAGACGTAACCGCTTTTAATTTTTTTCCAGTAATAGAATAATATAACGGTCCAGCTAAAGCTGCTATCAAGGAGCTGTCTATTCCGCCACTAAGAAGTAATCCAACAGGTACATCACTCCGAAGTCTCATCAAGATCGATTCATTAAATATTGTCTTAAAGGTTTCTGAAACTTCTTCATCTCTGATTCCCTTGAAAATATCAAGACTGCCTGGTTTATAGTAACGCCACTCATGAATACCCAGTGAAAATATATCGACCAGTAAACTCGAACCAGGCTGTAGCAATTTAATATCTTGGAAATAACTTCGATCAGGACTACATGGCTCTTCGCAAATAATAAATTCAATCACACGCTCTTGTTCGGCATAGCGCACGAGATTTATGGCGTGCAACTGTTTGGGTTCAGAGGAAAATATAAATTTTGCTGGATCTTGGTAATAAAAAAAAGGCTTCTCCCCAAACCGGTCTCGACTACAAAAAAGTTGCTTATTTTTTTTATCAAAAATTGCAAAGGCCCACATACCGTCAAAACGTTCCACGCAGGATGGACCCCATTCCGCGTAAGCTGTTAGAACAACTTCAGTATCAGTGTGGGATCGATATATGTACCCCTTCTTTTCAAGTTGCTTTCGTAATTCTATATAATTGTAAATCTCGCCATTAAATGTTATAACCAGATGCTCTTTAGACATCGGCTGTCGTCCTTGATCAGAGAGATCGATAATAGATAGGCGCCGGTGACCGAGTGTAACACCATTTTCGTTAAATATTCCTTGTCCATTCGGCCCACGATGCTGAATAACAGAAAGCATCTTATGAACATCATTTGAGTGATCTAATAAATCAATGCTAATGTAACCCGCAATTCCACACATAATAATCAAACCCTATATTCCGGAATAGTGAGTGGGGGATATCGCCTCATCTCGGTTAGTTGCGGGCGACGCTTCCAGCGATACCTTCATTACCGCGTGGCTGACAATACCAAAAGAAATTTGAAGGTTAGCCCATCCAAATATAAGTCATTTAGGCACTATCGCATTTTTCGAGTAACTTGGTAAATAAAGTATATTTGAAGCACATAATAGCTTATGGATACCTATAAAGCAGCCGTAGAACAGCCAAAGATGCTTAGATAAATGCCAATCTAATGAGTTTAAAGCAAAAATATTAAAAACAATAAAAGTAGAAAGTATTATATATTCATTGTTGTATTTAAGTCTACCCCATTGCGCGAACGGGTAATAAAGAAATAACACGAAAGTTATGAGTCCTAGAATACCACTAGTAAGCAAGAAAAACAGAAAAGAATTATGCGTGCCGAATCTTCTAAAATTTAAGCTTGAGCCGAGGGCACGAAGACCATCACTTTCACCCCAACCTAATATCGGTTTCTGCGATATTAAATCTAATGCAGCCTCAAAAACAATATCCCGATTACCGTATTTATTAATCGCAGACTCATTGAAAGTCCTATTCCAGCGATCTTGAGCAATCTCACTGTAATTCCAGCCAACATATACAACAAATCCAAAAATAGCTATAGTAAACGTATTCCGGTTTTCGGCTATTATTTACCAATTATTTGGAAATTC
>ERZ1645187.4833-NODE-4833-length-10718-cov-6.781863_pt1 | contig 10718 bp, 11 predicted proteins | sample MGYA00575352_ERZ1645187 | MGnify/ENA primary metagenome ERZ1645187 (study PRJEB40837, sample SAMN11349314) | freshwater sediment metagenome | isolation source: river sediment | host: Sediment | place: India: Wazaribad , New Delhi | collected 2017-02-21 ...
GGATCAGCGCGATCCGGCATAGAATCGCAAGAATAAGCGGCACGCCTACGACCGACACGACGTCGAGGATCATTTCCCAGAAGCTGAAGGCGGCGCCGCCGTGAACGAACAGGCTCAGATATACCGGAAGCAGCAGCAGCTGGCACAGCAGATTCACCGGCAGCAGCGCGGAGGACAGCGTGACGTTTCCGCCCGAAAGCCCCGTGAACACGAGATACCAGTCGGTGCACGGCATCACCAGCAGCATGATCAGCGCGATCTGCAGAGCATGCTGGCCTCCGAGCACCGTATTCGCGAGAAACGCGGCGAACAGCGGCGTCCAGACGAAGTTCATCAGCAATGCAGAAAGCGAAAATTTGTAATTTTTGAACGCCGATCCGATCTCATCGTAATCCGTATCCAGAAAGATACAGAAAAGCAGAACCATCAGGATCGGGTCTTCCATACCGCCCAGACTCTCCGCTACCGCATCGTTCATGCCGATCAGCAGTCCTATGCCCGCCGCAGCCAGAACCATCAGCGGCTGAAAGCGCTCGAATTTATCAAGAAAATTTTTCATTTGTATCCTCCTGACGAACGCAGAAAAAAGACTGCCCTTTCGGACAGTCATGCATTCTTATTCTATTGTACCCCTGCTGTCCAGTCTTCACTCAGCAGAGCTTTCCGAGGCCGGAGATACGGGTGCGGCGGCAGCCGTTTTTTTCGTCCTGGGCCTGCGGTACAGCGTATCCGCGGACAGGATATCCTGACGGATCTGCGCGAACAGCGCATCGACGCTAGGGAACTTCATTTCGCCGCGGATATGGTTCAGGAATTCAAGTCTGACTTCTTTTCCGTATATATTTCTGTCGAAATCGTAGATAAACGTCTCGACCGCATAGGGGTGCTTCTCAAATGTCGGATTATAGCCGAGATTTGTCAGCCCGTCGTAGGACTTTCCGTCCACAGTGAAGCGTGTAAAATAGACGCCTGACTGGGGAAGCAGCTGCTTCGGATCAAGCCTGATGTTCGCAGTCGGCACCTTGTACTCGCGTCCCAGCTTCTTGCCAGACTGAACGGGCCCCGTGATGCTGTACGGGCGCCCCAGCAGCTCCGCGGCGTCCTCGACACGGCCGGTTCCGAGAAGCTCACGGATGACCGTGCTGCTTACCGGAAGCTCGTTCTCGCAGTGAGGCTTTTCGATAAAGACGTCGAAGTCGTATTCGCTTCCGAATTTCTTCAGCAGCTCTGAATCGCCTTCGCCTTTAAAGCCGAAGGTGTAGTTAAACCCGGCCACCAGCGCGCGGATATCGAAGTTCCTGAGCAGAACGTCGGTCAGAAAATGCTTCGGAGAAAGCTTCCTGAGCTTGTTCGTGAACGGAACCATAAACACGTAGTCGATTCCGAGATCGAGTATCCGTTCCGCCTTGACATCGTTGCTCGTCAGCAGAAACGGCGTATACCTCGGAAAGATCTCCGTCAGCGGATGGTTCTGAAACGTCAGTACGGCGCTGCCGCATCCAAGCCTGGTTCCCTCTTCGACGGCCTTGCCCAGCAGCTGCTGGTGTCCCAGATGGACTCCGTCGAAAAAGCCGAGAGCAAGAACCATCGGAACATCTCTGAAGGAAGACGGAAGATTGTTCTTTTTCGAATAAACTGTGTATTTTTCGTAATCTGTCTTAGTAATTTCCGGATTCATATCGGCTCCTGAAATACCCTGACCGGCTGTACTGCCGGTCTTCCGCCGCGGTCGCCGGCAATCCTTCCGATTCCGGCCAGTCCGTTCGTACCTGTGATGCGGATCCTGACGGGGGCGCCTTCTGCCGCTGCGTCGGGAAGTCCCGACAAATAGCAGCTGCGGACCAGATTTCCGTTCTTCAGGAACCGTATTCCTTCGTCCGAAACTGTCACCACGGGCATCCCTCCCAGCGCATCTTCCGCTGGAATCAGGACATCTTCGATCCGGATGCTGCCGTCTCTGAGGTCGTCGAGTATGACCGCCCGGTCTATCGGAAACGATCCGGCGGCCGTCCGCCTCAGATCGCCGAGACAGGCCGGAACTCCGAGACTGTGTCCGAGATCTCTGGCCAGAGAGCGGATGTAGGTCCCCTTCGAACAGCTTACCGAGAGCTCCGTGGAATTCGAAAGGCCGGAAGCATCCGCATCAATCGAATAGATCGTCACGGGACGGGCCTTGATTTCGACTTCCTCGCCGGCCCGGGCATATTCGTAAAGCTTACGGCCGTTTACCTTCAGCGCCGAATATAGAGGCGGCTTCTGCAGGATCTCCCCCGTGAAGTCCTTCAGCGCCGACATGAGATCCGCTTCGCTGATTTCAAAGGATTCGCGCGTATCCACCGGGGTACCCGTGATATCGCAGGAATCCGTCTCGGTCCCGAACAGGACCTGAGCAACGTATCGCTTGTCGTCATTTTCGAGATACGGGATCAGCTTGGTCGCTTCTCCGAGGGCTACAGGCAGGACGCCGGTCGCGTTTGGATCCAGCGTTCCGGTATGACCCGCTCTGCGCTGTCCTGTAATCCGCCGTACCTGGTTCACAACATCGTGAGAGGTCATGCCCTTCGGCTTGTCGACAATCAGGAAGCCGTTAAGACTCACAGATGTCCTCCCCGGCTTCAGCGACGAGACGTTCGAGACGGGGAATCAGCGCATCGCGCATTTCCTGTTCGGTGCCCTCGAAGGTGCAGCCTGCAGCCCTCTGATGGCCGCCTCCGCCGTATTCCAGGGAGACCTCCGATACGTCGATGTCATAGGGGGATTTCGAGCGCAGGGAAATACGCCAGACATCCGGCTCGGTTTCCTTGGCCAGAGCCGATACGATCACCGGAATCACGCTCATGCCGATATTGCTTACATCATCCGTAATATTCAGGGCGCCGCCCCATTTGCGGATCACATTGTAGGGCAGCTCGATGAAGGCGACCTGTCCGTCGTCGTGCAGCTCCAGCGAGTGAACGGCTTCGCCGTACATCTTCATCTGGGCGTAGCTCTTCTCCGAATGGAGACGCTTCGAGATCGGTGAAAATATTTTGTCATTTTCATGAAGAGCGGCCGCGATCCTGTGTGTCTGAGACGTGACGTTGGAAAACTGAAAGGAGCCAGTATCCGAGCTGAGCGCCGTAAACAGCGCGTCCTTCGTATCGTCGTCGATCTCGGCTCCGAGATCCTTCAGAAGCAGATACACGAGCTCGCCCGCGGCTCCGGTGATCTCGACGAAATTTTCGTCGCCGTAGCCCTCGTTGCTTTTATGATGATCCACGACGATCGTATTCGCACATTCAGGCATCTGTTCAGGCGCATAGGCGTAGTCTTTCGTCGAGCAGTCGACGTAGATCACCGCGTCGTACTTAGGCGCCAGCTGCGACGCGTCATGCTTGAACAGTTCGATCTCGTCTATAAAGCCCAGCTTGTCTTCGATCTCCGGATCCATGTAATAATCCACATGCTTCCCGAGACTCTTCAGTCCGCGCCCCAGCGCCGAGACCGATCCGACGGCATCGCCGTCCGGATGATTGTGGGCGAGAATCAGAAAATCCTGTCCCGCCCCGATTATCTGTCCGATTTTTTCTGGAATTTTCATCAGTTCAGTATAAAACCTTTCTGCCGAAAAAAAACGGGGGGCCTCAGGCCCCCCGGCTATTCTTCTTCCGGAAGTTCTTCCGAAACCTGTCCGCTTTCATGAAGATCCTTGAGAATACTGTCTATATGCATGCCGTATTCGACCGAATCGTCGATTTTGAACGTAAAGGCCGGAGTCGAATGTGTTTTGAGTATTTTTCCGACCGCGCTTCTGAAATAACCCGAAGCCTTCTGCAGAGCTGCCAGGACTTCCTTCTTTTCTTCGTCGCTGCCGAATATGCTAACGTAAACGACGGCTGTCTTCAGGTCCGGCGCCGTCTTGACCTTGGTCACGCTTATCGACGCTTCCTGGATTCTCGAGTCCTTGACCTTCTGACGGAGCAGCAGACTCAGCTCCCGCTGAATCTGACCGTCGATCCGTTCGATTCTATGTGTAGCCATGTTGTTCTCCTTTCGGACGATACGCAGGCCTTAAAGCTCTCTCTTGACCGTTTCCATGACGAAGGTTTCGATCGTATCCCCGACCTTGATGTCGTTGAAACGGTCGATTCCGATCCCGCATTCGTAGCCCTGGGCGACATCCTTGACGTCGTCCTTGAAACGGCGAAGCGAAGCGATCTGGCCTTCGAAGATAACGATCCCGTCGCGAATGATTCGGACTTCGTCGTTTCTCGTGATCTTGCCGTCGGTAACGTACGAGCCGGCGATGACCTTGCCGCCCGGAATCTTGAACGTATCCCGAACGTCTGCCGTACCTGTGACCTTTTCGACAAATTCAGGTTCGAGCATCCCTTCCATCGCGTGCTTGACGTCGTCGATCGCGTCGTAGATAACGCGGTACAGACGGATATCGACTTCTTCCTTTTCCGCGGCCGCAAGCGCGTTCTTGTCCGGACGGACATTGAACCCGATGATAACCGCGTTTGACGTTGAAGCCAGCATGACGTCCGTTTCGTTGATGGCGCCTACCGCTCCGTGGATAACGTTGACGCGGACTTCGTCCGTATTCAGACGTTCCAGCGACTGGGTCAGCGCTTCTACGGAACCGCCGACATCCGCTTTGACAATCAGGTTGACGTCGGAGATCTGACCTTCCTGGATCTTGCTGAACAGGTCGTTCAGGTTCATTTTGTTCTTGTGCTGGCGTTCGAAGCGTTCAGATTCAAGACGCTGATCCGCCAGTGAACGGGCTTCTTTTTCATTTTCCATGACGATAAAATCGTCGCCCGCTTCCGGCAGATCCGACAGACCTGAAATTTCAACCGGCATTGACGGACCGGCTTTCTTGATCCTGCGGCCCTTGTCGTCGATCATCGTACGGATCTTGCCGTATGTCGTTCCGGAAATAAGCGTATCTCCGACATGTAACGTACCCTGCTGGACGAGCAGCGACGCAGTCGGGCCCTTGCCCTTCTTGACTTCCGCTTCGATAACGGCGCCGCGGGCCGGACGGTTCGGGTCTGCGGTCAGTTCGGCCATTTCAGCGACAAGCAGAATGTTTTCAAGCAGCTCGCCGATGTTTTCGCCCTTCTTGGCGGAAACCGGAACTGCGATCGTATCGCCGCCCCATTCTTCGACGACGATTCCGTGTTCGGTAAGCTCCTGCTTGACACGTTCGGGATTTGCGCCTTCCTTGTCTATCTTGTTGATCGCGACGATAATCGGAACGTTCGCAGCCTTCGCATGGTTGATCGCTTCAATAGTCTGAGGCATGACACCGTCGTCTGCCGCGACGACGAGCACCGCGATATCCGTCATCTGAGCGCCGCGCGAACGCATCGCCGTAAAGGCGGCGTGACCCGGCGTATCGATAAACGTGATCTTTTCATTGTCGAAACGGTCACTGGAAAGTCTGACCGTATACGCGCCAATATGCTGTGTGATCCCGCCGGCTTCGCCCGACGTGACGTTTGTCTTACGGATCTTGTCCAGCAGCGACGTCTTCCCGTGGTCGACGTGACCCATAACGGTGACGACAGGCGGACGCTTGACTTCGTGTCCTGTTTCTTCGCTGTCGTATTCTTCATAGATTTTTTCCATGACGTCTTCCGAGGTTACCGGCTGTACTTCATAGCCGAGTTCGGAAGCGACGAGCTGAGCGGTTTCTGCATCAATCTGCTGATTGATAGTGGCCATCGTGCCTGCCATCATCAGCATTTTGATTATTTCCGTAGCCCCGATGTCGAGTATTTCCGCAAGTTCTCCTACCGTCAGCAGTTCCGGAATTTCAAAGACCTGATTCTTTCTCTGATCCGCCTTCTTTTCTTCACGCTGCTTTTTGTAGTCGACACGTTTGCTCTTGGTTTTTTTACTGTTGTCGCGCAGTTTTGCACTCATTTCAGGACGTCCGTTCTGTCGGTTTTTGTTCTTCTGATGCTTCGCGTTGCCCGGCTTAGCACCGTCCTGTCCGAAGCTGCGGTCCCCGTTCTGTTTCTGAGGATGCTGTCTGCGGTTCTGCGCATGCTCTGCGGCGCGCGCTTCACCTGTAGGACGATTCGGACGCGCTGTATGCTGTCCGCCGCCCTGGCGGTTTCCGGTACTCTGACGCTGTCCGTTCTGTCCGGAAGCGCTGCGGTTCTGTCCGCCCTGTCCGGAGCTGCTGCGGTTCTGGCCGTTCTGCCCGGAAGTGCTGCGGTTCTGGCCGTTCTGCCCGGAAGTGCTGCGGTTCTGGCCGTTCTGACGGTTCTGGTTCTGAGCCGGCCTGTTTCCGCCCTGACGGCTGTCTCCCTGGGCGCCGTTCTGACGGTTTCCGGAATTCTGACGGCTGTCCTGACGCTGTCCGCCGTTCTGACGGTCAGTGTTCCTGGGTGCGCCGGACTGGCGTCCGCCGTTCTGCGACGAACCGTTCTGACGGCTTTCGGACGGTCTGGGATCCGTATGTGCAGGAGCTGCATTCTGCTTAGGCGCTTCTGCAGGCTTCTGTTCTGCCGGGGCTTCCGCCCTGCGGCTCTTGTTCTTATCCCAGTCTTCTTTTTTGAATGTTCCCTTGAACCGGCTTATCTGGTCGTCAGTGAGCGCGCTCATATGATTTTTTACCGGGACATCGTATTGGTTGAGCAGCGTGACAAAATCCTTACTCGGAATGTCGTATTCTTTCGCCAGCTGGTATACTCTAGTTTTCGGCATCGGTACTCCTTTGCTTAATCGATCAGTTCATAGTTATTTCTCCGCTGCAGCCCTTCTGATCGGGCCTATGCTTATTCATCCCGGCCTTCTCCGTCTTTGACTCCGGTCAGGCCGACCTGTTTTCTAACCTCTTCCACTGTTTCCTGCGGGATCTGCTGCTTAAAGGTCCGTTCAAGATACGAGCGGCTCAGAAAGCTGTCGATGCATTTCGGATTCCTGCAGACATAAGCGCCTCTTCCGGGCGCCTTCCCTGTCGGATCACAGAAGATTTCACCCTCCGCGTTTCGAACGATACGCGTCAGGTCTTTTTTTATGAACTTGTTTCTGCAGACGATGCACGATCGCATCGGCTGTTTCTTTTCTTTTTTCATAACGGCTGTTCTGCGGCGGACTGCGCCGCATATTCAGTTCTCATCAGATATCGTCTGACGATTCGAACAGTGCGTCGAGATCGGCGGATTCTTCGAACAGGCCGTCCGGATCTTCCACCGGCGCGTCGCTTTCGTAAAACTCGTCCTCGATCTGCACATCGGGGATATCCTCGATTTCCACCTGCTTCTTCCCCTTGTCTCCGCGGAATTCGGCGTCGAAATCGGGATTGTCCGAAACAAGCTTGTCGTAATCCGTCTTGCTCTTGATGTCGATCTTCCAGCCCGTCAGCTTTGCGGCCAGGCGGACGTTCTGTCCTTCCTTGCCTATCGCAAGAGACAGCTGATAATCGTCGACAACGGCAAGCGCGGTGCGCTCTTCCTTGTTCGGGACGATCTTCAGGACCTTCGCGGGACTCAGAGCGTTGGTCAGGTAGGTTTCGATATCGTCCGAATAACGGATGATGTCGATCTTCTCCTCGTTGATTTCCGAGATGATTCCCTGAACTCTGACTCCGCGCTGCCCGACACATGCGCCGACCGGATCCACCGCAGCGTCGTTTGTCGACACGGCGAGCTTGGTTCTCGATCCCGGTTCACGGGAGATCGCGACAATCTCGACGATCCCGTCGTAAATTTCCGGAACCTCCTGTTCGAACAGGCGCTTAACCAGATTCGGATGGGTCCGTGACACGTTGATCTGCGGTCCCTTCGAGGTCTTTTTAATGCTCAGAAGATACACCTTGATCCTCTGTCCGGGCGTGTAAACCTCTCCCGGAACCTTTTCCGACGGTAGGAGCAGCGCTTCGGTGCTGCCTACGTTGACGTAGACAAGACCGTGGTCTGCTCTGGAGACGATACCGTTGAGCAGCTCGTCCTGCCGTTCCGAAAACTCGTCATAAATCAGGTTGCGTTCCGCTTCCTTGATCTTCTGAACGATCATCTGCTTCGCATTCTGCGCGGCGATACGGCCGAAATTGCGCGGCGTGATGGTCTTTCTGTAGATATCTCCCGCTTCAAAATGGGGGTCGATCTTCCGGGCATCTTCGACCGAGATCTCAAGCATCGGATTCTCAACCTCATCTACAATCTTTTTCGCGGCGTATACGTTGATTTCTCCCGTATCCGGGTCTAGTATGACCTCCGTATCCTGGTCCTGGCCGTCCGCGTAATTCTTCTGGTAAGCGGACTTGATCGAGCTTTCGATCGCTTCGATCAGTTCCTGCTTGTCAATATTTTTTTCTTCCTGGAGCGCGTTAAGCGCCTCTATAAAATCTGCGTTCATGGATCCTCCTCGGCTAGAACTCTATCACCGGAGCCGCTTTGGAAATCTCCTTTCTCGTAAAACGAATATCTCCGTCATCTGTTTCAAGTAGAATCTCGTCCGGTCCGGCTTCTTTTAGAATACCCGTAAACTCTTTCGAGCCGTCCTTTTTGACAAAAAGACTGACGGTGATCTTCTTTCCGACTGCCTTTTCATAATCCCGGTCCCGTTTAAGCGGCCGGTCGATCCCCGGAGATGAAACTTCGAGAAAATAACTCTGTTCGATCGGATCTTTCTCATCAAGAAACGGATCAAGCACACGGCTCACTTTTTCACAGTCGTCAAGCGTGACGCCTCCGGGACAGTCGATAAACGCGGTCAGGATCCAGTCCGGACCCGTCTTTTCAAAAGACACATCCACGCACTCGTACCCTGCTTCCTCGATGAGCGGTGTGAGCATTTCGAAAAGCTGCTGTTCTTTCGATAACTTCGCCATGACTTCCTCCTTCGTTCAGTCTGCAAAATAAAAGTCCGGCCTGAATACTCAGACCGAACTCCGGATTTCAGATTTAACTGTCAGACTGCCAGAATCTCAGCTTCCTTTTCCTTGAGGACCTTATCGACCGATTTGACCTCGTTGTCGGTGAGCGTCTGAAGATCTTTTTCCGCTGTCTTCAGATCGTCTTCGGTAATAAGCGCTTCTTTCTGCGCTTCCTTGAGCTCCGTAACGGCCTTGCGTCGGATATTGCGGATCGCAACCTTGCATTCTTCGCCGTATTTCCTCGACTTCTTGACCAGCTCCTTGCGGCGTTCTTCCGTAAGCTGAGGTACCAGCAGGCGGATCACCTTGCCGTCATTTGACGGATTGAAGCCGAGATCCGCTGCGATGATCGCTTTTTCGATCGCCTTCATCGACTTCATGTCGTAAGGCTGTACGATAATCATGCGGGCTTCCGGAACACTGACGTTAGCCATCTGCTGAAGCGGCGTTTCCGCTCCGTAATAATCGACAGTGACCTTGTCGAGAATGTGGGGATTCGCGCGTCCCGCTCTCAGTCCGCCCAGTGCTTCGTGCAGACTTCCGACGGCCTTTTCCATTTTGTCTGTCGCTTTGCTTTTTATTTCGTTCTGCATGCTGTCCTCGCTTCGTTAATCTATTAAAGTACCGATCGGCTCGCCGTCCACTGCTCTGACGAGATTCTTCGGATCATTGAGGCCGAACACCTGAATGGGCATATGGTTCTCGCGGCACAGTGTGACGGCCGTGAGGTCCATAACCTTTAACTGCTTCTCCATAACTTCTTCGTACGTGAGCTTGTCGTAACGGACAGCATCCGGATCGACGGCCGGGTCCGCGCTGTATACGGCATCCACATTTTTCGCCAGCAGGATAATATCCGCGTCGATTTCCACGGCTCTCAGAGAAGCCGCCGTGTCTGTCGTAAAGAACGGATTGCCTGTTCCGGCTGCGAAGACGACGACGCGTCCCTTCTCAAGATGACGGATCGCCTTGCGCTTGATGTACGGTTCGCAGACGGTATTCATCTGAATCGCGCTCTGCACGCGGGTCGGCAGGTCGAGGCGTTCCAGAACATCCTGAATCGCCATCGCGTTGATAACGGTCGCGAGCATTCCCATATAATCGGCAGATGCTTTATCCATATTTTCCGCATAGCGTCCGCGCCAGAAGTTTCCGCCGCCGACGACGATCGCAATCTCGACGCCCTGGAGCGCTATACGCTTGATCTCTTTACATATTTGTTCGACGACGGAGGGATTGATCCCGAAGCCTTCATCGCCTGCGAGCGCTTCACCGCTCATTTTAATCAGTACTCTGTGGTATTTCGGTGCCATAATTTCCTCCTATATCTCAATAATTATAACCTGAGTAGCGCCGCAAGGCAACAGTCCTGAATCAGAGCGGGCCCATGTCGCGGTAATGAGCGGCGACCGTATTGCGCAGCCTGAGCAGGCCGATAAGCGCCAGAATCAGGCAGTGCCTGTATCGTTCGTCCAGATTCTTTCTCGACGCTTCCTTTTTTTGAGCCAGTATGCGTGCGCCCAGCGTTCGAAGAAATTCTTCTCTGTCCGCTTCGTCCTGGAAATCGGGAACAACCGGATCGGGTCCGATCATTTTTCGGTAATCAGAATAATTCATAGGCGTTTCATCTTTCCGCAATATAAATTTTTAACAATCCACTGCTTAAAGTATAACCTGATTCAATTGTATTGCAAGCGTTATTTGTAATCGTTTCCTAATCTTGACGGTTCTTAAGTCGCAGCGCTGCAGATCGAACCTCTTTTAGTTTCCTTTCCGGCTTTAAGGGCATGAAAAAAGGGGCTGTTGCATTAGTCAATTTTTATTGACAGTGCAGCGGCCC
>ERZ1645187.4834-NODE-4834-length-10717-cov-72.724442_pt1 | contig 10717 bp, 9 predicted proteins | sample MGYA00575352_ERZ1645187 | MGnify/ENA primary metagenome ERZ1645187 (study PRJEB40837, sample SAMN11349314) | freshwater sediment metagenome | isolation source: river sediment | host: Sediment | place: India: Wazaribad , New Delhi | collected 2017-02-21 ...
GGCCCATCTGCATGTACACCGGCAGCAGGTAGGTCGAGCCGAACAGCGCGGTGCCGTAGATGAAGGCCACGATGCTGCCCATCGCGAACGCGCGGTGGGCGAAGACCCGAAGGTTCATCAGCGGTTCGCGCCCGCTGGCGGCCGGGCGGCGCAGCAGGTGTCGCTGCAGGGCGACGAAGGCGAGCAGCGCCGCCGCAGCCAGCGCCAGCAGGACACCGGCCGCCAGGTGGTTGGCGCCGCGCAGTTCGACCAGTCCGTTGAGCAGGCACAGCGTGCCGACGCTGGCCAGCGCCAGCCCTGCCCAGTCCAGCGCCGCGCCGTCACGCCTGGCCGCGATGCCACCGGGCGCGGTGACCGGCACGAACCGGTGCGCCAGCCAGAACGAGGCCAGGCAGAACGGCACCACCATGAAAAAGATCGAGCGCCAGCCGAACCAGTCCACCAGCAGGCCGCCGATGCTCGGGCCGATGGCCGGGGCCAGCACCACGCCCATGCCGAAGATGCCGCTGGCGCGGCCTTGCTCCTCGGGCTCGAACGCCCGCAGGATGATGATGGCCGGAATCGGCTGCACCACGCCGGCAGCCAGCCCCTCGGCCACGCGGGCGGCCAGCACCAGGTCGAAACGCGTGGCAAAACCGCCCACCACGCCGCCCGCCATCAGCAACGCCATGCAGGCCACGTAGGTATGGCGGTAGCCGTAGCGCGCCAGCAGCCAGGGCGTGGTGAGCATGGACACGGTCATCGCCACCATGAAGCCGCTGGTCACCCACTGCGCGCGCGCCTGGTCCAACGCGAAGTGCTGGCTCATGCCGGGAATCGCCACGTTCACGATGGTGGACGACATGATCGAGGCCATCGTGCCCACCATCACCGCCAGCAGCAGCAACCAGCGGTAGCGCGCCCCGTAACGTGCGCGCAGGGCGGTCAGCGATGCGGGGTCTTCGACATGGCTCATCGGGACGGGGGCGATGGCGTGCGGGCTCGATCCGCGGGCCGGCGTTCAGGGTGTCTCGGCCTTTGCACAGACCGGGCAGAGACAGGCCTTGCCGCGCGCGTGTTCCGGAATGCGCGACAGCAGCGCGGCTTCGAACCGCACCTGGCTGCACCAGCACGGCGGCTGCTTCACGCCGGTGGCGCGTTCGACTTCCATCGCGCACTCGTTGGCCTGGCCGCACAGCGGGCAGTGGCAGGGATCGGACGGCAGGGCGACTTGCATGGCGGGTTTCCGGTCGGGGTTTCGGGTTGACAAGGATCAGACCAGTGTAATCATGTGCGGTGGTGGGCCCGCCCTGCCGATACCATTGTGGGTGATGGGTTCAGACCGCGCTGGCGGTACCGTTCGGCCGATGTCAGGAAGGGATCTTCGTGCGAGTTCGTCAAGTTCGTGTCTCCGGAATGCCGCAGGAAACCGATCTGGCCCCCCTGGCCGCGATCGCGCCGCAGCTGGTGCTGGTTTTTGGCGCGGTGGAGCGGATGACCGAGCATGGATTGGTCGAGTCCCTCAAGTCGGCATTCCCCGAGGCCGAGCTGGCTGGGTGCACCACCGCCGGCGAGATCGGCGCGGGCGGCGTGTCGGACGGCGCGCTGGTTGTTGTCGCCCTGCGTTTCAGCGGCTCGCGCGTGCAGCTTGCGGCGACCGATCTGGCCGACATGGAGGATTCACGGGCGGCCGGCCAGCGTCTGGGACTGGCCCTGGCCGCACCGGGGTTGCGGCATGTGTTGGTGCTGGGCCAGGGCGTGCAGATCAACGGCAGCGCCCTGATCGAAGGGATATCCGAATCTCTGGGGACCGGCGTGCTGCTGTCCGGCGGGCTGGCCGGCGACGGCGGCGCCTTCGAGCGGACCTGGACCCTGTCGAACCGCGGGTTGTCGCAGCGGCAGATCGTCGCGATCGGCTTTTCAGGGGAGGAACTTCGCGTCAGCAACGGCTCCTTCCACGGCTGGAAGCCCTTCGGTCCGGTGCGAAAAGTCACGCGCAGCGCCGGCAACGTGCTGTTTGAGCTCGACGGACAGCCCGCGCTGGACATCTACAAACGGTACCTGGGCGAGTACGCCAAAGGCCTGCCGGCTTCGGGCCTGCTGTTTCCGTTCGAGATGCTCGGCGAAGACCGCGGTGCGCTCGGGCTGATCCGCACGATTCTGGGCGTGGACGAGTCGAGCGGCAGCCTGGTGCTGGCCGGCAACATCGTCGAAGACGGCTACCTGCGGCTCATGCACGCCTCGACCGACTCGCTGGTCGATGGGGCGATGGCGGCGGCCGAGGCGGCGCACGACGCGGCTCCGGGTGCCGACCCCGGCGAAAGCCTGGTCCTGCTGGTGAGCTGCGTGGGGCGCAAGCTCGTCATGGGTGCCCGCGTGGACGAGGAGGTGGAGGCGGTCCAGACGGTGTTCGGGCCGAAGGCCAGCATCGCGGGCTTCTACTCCAACGGCGAGATCAGCCCGATGCGCGACCTGCTCACCTGCCACCTGCACAACCAGACCATGACGGTCACGCACATCGCCGAGGCGCAGCGCTCCTGATCATGGCCCATCCGGACCTCCCTGCACCGTCGGTGTTTGCCAACAAGCGGCTCGCGCGCCAGCTCCGTCAGGCGCTGCGCGTGGACGGTCCCGAGGCGCTGGCGCAACTGGTGGCATCCCTGGCGGCCAGTTCCGACCCAGCGCTGGCGGCGCTGGCCGGCCAGTTGCCTTCGCTGCTGGAAAAAGTGGCCGAGAGTTACAGCCAGTACGACCGTGATCTGGAACTGCGCACGCGCAGCCTGGAGCTGTCGTCGGAGGAGCTGCACGGCGTCAACGAGCGGCTTCGGCTCGAAGCCCAGAGCCAGCAACAGGTGTTGACGACGCTGCAGGAAACCACGCGCGAACTGATGGCCGACCTGGGCCTTCAGCCCCAGCCCGGCGCCAACCAGAACCTGCTGGCGCTGGCGCAGCTGACCCGCGAGTTGATCGCACGGCACAAGTCGGCGCTGGAGGACGTTGCCCGTGCGCGGGCGCTGCTGGTCAGCGCGATCGAGGCGCTGGATGTGGGCTTCTGCATGTACGACGCCGACGACCGCCTGGTGATCTGCAACGAGCGTTACCGCGCCATCTACGCCAGCGTGAAGGAGACGCTCGCGCCCGGCACCCCGGAACGGGACTACCTGCGCGCGCTGTACCGCAGCCCCATCGAGGGCATCGACCGCAGCCTGCCGGAAGACGCGTGGGTGGCCGACCGCCTGGCCTCGCGCGACCAGGGTGGCACGCGCGAGGTCTTGCTCGACGGCCGCTGGTACCGGCTCGACGAAGCCCACACGCCCGAGGGGCTGACGGTCAGCCTGCGCACCGACATCACCGCGATCAAGCAGCTCAACCAGGGCTTGACGCTGGCCCGCGACGCGGCCGAGGCAGCCAACCGCGCCAAAGGTGAATTCCTTGCCAACATGAGCCATGAAATCCGCACGCCGCTCAACGGCATCGTCGGCATGACCGAACTGGCGCTGGAGACGCCGCTGGATGCCGAACAGCGCGAATACCTCCAGATCGTCAAGTCGTCGGCCGACGCCCTGCTGGTCATCGTCAACGACATCCTGGACTTCTCCAAGATGGAGGCCGGCATGATGGTGCTGGAACGGGTGGGCTTTTCGCTCCAGGCGCTTCTGAGCAGCTGCCTCAAACCGCTGGCAGTGCGTGCCTTCGAAAAGCAGCTGGAGCTGATGGCCCGCGTTGCGCCGGACGTGCCCGACGCCTTGGTCGGCGATCCGGTGCGCCTGCGCCAGATCCTGACCAACCTGGTCGGCAACGCGATCAAGTTCACCGAGCGCGGCGAGGTGTGCGTGGAGGTGTCGCTGAACGGCCCGGCCCAGGGCAACCGCCTGACGCTGGACATCGGGGTCCGCGACACGGGCATCGGCATCCCCTCGACGCAACAGGCGGAAGTGTTTGGCGCGTTTTCGCAGGCCGACGCCTCGGTGACGCGTCGCTTCGGCGGCACCGGCCTTGGCCTGGCGATCGCGCGTGGCCTGGCACAGCTGATGGGCGGGCGCATCAACCTCACCAGCGAGGTCGATCGGGGCAGCCGCTTTGTGCTGACGGTGCCCGTGGCCGTGCAGGCGGGTGCGCTGGCAGCGGCCCGGGCGCCGGCCAGGGGCTTGCTGCAAGGGCTGCGGATTCTGGTGGCCGACGACAACGCCACCCAGCGCGACTGGCTGGCGCAACAGTTCGGCGCCTGGGGAATGGCCGTCACCGTGGCCGAGGGGGGCCGCCAGGCACTGGAGCGGCTTGACGCTTGCGCACCGCCTTTCGATGCGCTGGTGCTGGATGCCGGCATGCCCGACCTGTCGGGTTTTGCGGTGATGCAGGCCATGCCCGCGGCCGCCGCGCCGCCGGGGCGCACCGTGATGCTGCTGCCCGCCCACGAGCAGCGCAGCGGCGTCGCGCTGTGCGCCGAGCTGGGTGTCGGTGCCTGGCTGGTCAAGCCGGTGACCCCGTCGGACTTGCTGGACGGCTTGCAGAAGGTGCTGGCTGGCGGGACCGACGAGCAACCGGACACCGCGGTCCAGGGCTCATCGGAAGCCAGACCCGGCGCGGAACCGGTGCTGGACATCCTGCTGGTCGAGGACCACCCGGTCAACCAGAAGGTCGCCCTGCGGGTGCTGGAGCAGATGGGCCACCGGGTCAGTCTGGCGGTCGACGGGGCCGAGGCGGTGCGGCTGACCGCCGAGCGCCCGTACCAGATCGTGCTGATGGACGTTCAGATGCCGGTCATGGACGGCCTGGACGCAACCCGGGCCATCCGCCTTCGGGAACAGCAGACGCATCAGCACCAGGTGATCCTGGCCATGACGGCCAACGCCATGGCGGGCGACCGTGAGCGCTGCCTGCAGGCGGGCATGGACGGCTATGTGAGCAAGCCGGTCGATCGACTGGGCCTGATGGCAGAAATTCGTCGGGTGCTTCGCGGCGGCGCGGCTGTCGTGGCAGAGGCGTCGTTGCCAGCGTTGATGCCCGATGAAGGCCTGCCCGACATGAACCTCGACGACTGCCTGGATCGCCTCGAAGGTGACCGCGAACTGGTGGCCGAGCTGGCGGGCATGGTGATTGCCGAGCTGCCGAGGCTCGTGGGCGACATGCGGCAGGCGGTCGAGGCGTGCGATGCCGACACGCTGCGCCGGCGCGCGCACTCCCTGATCGGCATGGCGGGCAACCTGTCGGCCGTGGCGCTGCAAACCCTGGGCCGCCAGCTGGGGCCGGCGGCCATGGCCGGCGACTGGGCGCTGGCGGCATTGCTGGTCGAACGCGTCCAGGCCAGGCAGCTCGCATTTGCGGCCCTGTTTTCCCGGTCGCCCGATGGATCCGCGACACCTGTTCCCGAGGATGAACCATGAGCACCGTGTTCCAGAAACTGCTGTCCGGCGAGTGGCCCTGTGCCAAGGTATACGAAGACGAGCACGTGTTTGCCTTCATGGACGCCGGCCAGGTGAACGACGGACATGTCATCGTCGCCACGAAGCAGCCATACGCGACCCTGCTCGACATGGACGAGGACACGGCCGCGGCGCTGATGCGCGCGGCCTGGAAGATCGCGCAAGCGGTGCAGGCCGCTTTTCAGCCGGAAGGCATCACCGTGCTGCAGGCCAACCGGCCGGCCGGCTGGCAGACGGTGCCTCACGCCCACCTGCACGTGCTGCCGCGTCACGCGGGCGACGGTGTCGACCTGACCTGGCCCCGCAAGGAGCCGGGGCTGGATCGGCTGCGCGAGCTGGCGGCGCGGATCCGTGTCTGAACCCGGCTGCCGGCCAGCCGGTCAAGCCGCGGCCGCCTGCCGGTCGGTGCAGACACGTTCCCAGGCGTCCTCGATCCAGTCGCACAGGATGGACCTCGTCTCGCGCGGGTCGATGATGTCCAGGATGCCGAACTTCTCCGCAGTGCGGAACGGCGAGGTCATGTTGAGGTAGAAGGCCTCCAGCTCGGCGCGCTTGGCGGCTGGGTCGGGTGCGGCGTCGATCTCGGCCTTGTGCGCGGCCATCACGCCGCCCTCGATCGGGATCGAGCCCCAGCGCGCTGAGGGCCAGGCGTAGCGCAGGTTCAGCGCCTCGCCGTACTTGGGCGCATGCAGCGCGCCGGCCATGCCGAAGCAGCGGCGGATCAGGATCGACACCCAGGGCGAACGGCATTCGTTGAGCGCCTCGCCCACGCGGGTGGCGCCAAGCAGGGTGCCGCCGAGCTCCGCTTCGAGCCCGGTCTGGTTGCCGGGCTGGTCCACGAAGTTGACCACCGGCAGGCCGAACAGGCTGCACAGCTTCACATGCCGCTCCATCTTGTAGGCGGCCTGCAGGGTCATCGCGCCGCCCTGCACCTTGGGGTCGTTGGCAATCACGCCGACCGGCACGCCGTTCAGCCGCGCCAGCGCCGTGATGATGGAGCCGCCCTGCCAGCGCCCGATCTCGAACACCGAGTCGCGGTCCATGATCGCGGCCAGGATCTTGCGCGGGTCGTAGATCTTGCGCCGGTCGCGCGGGATCGCGTCTTTCAGCCAGTCGTCGGCGCGATCCGGGTCATCGGTCGCGGGCAGCACCGGCGCGGTGTGGAACACGCTGCGCGGCAGGTAGCTCAGGAACCGCTGCACCTGGGCCAGCGCGTCGGCTTCGTCCACCGCTTCGTTGTGCACCAACGCGCTCTTTCGATGCACCAGGTGGCCGCCGAGCGCATTCTTGTCGATGGCCTGGCCATAAGCCTGCAGAACCACATGGGGCCCCGCCGCCATCACCTGCGCCTGATCGCGCACCATCACCGAAAAGTGCGAGGACAGCACCTTGATCGCGCCCTGCCCGGCGCAGGCGCCCAGCGCCACGCCGACCACCGGCACGGTTTTCAGCAGCTCGTTCGCGGGCCAGCTCGGGTATTCGGGGATCTTCGTGCCGCCGATCTGCATCAGCAGCTTGACGCTGCCGCCAGCGGAGTCGACCAGGCGGATGATCGGCATGCGCAGCTGGTGCGCCAGGCGCTCGATGTAGATCCATTTGTCGGCGATCGTCGCTTCCGACGAGCCGGCGCGGATGGTGAAGTCGTCGACATGCAGCGCCACCTTGCGCCCTTGGATGCGGCCGGTGCCGACAATGGCGTTGGTCGGGTCGATCTTTTCGAACAAGCCCTCGCGGCTGTAGTGGCCCTTGCCGGCCAGGCTGCCCAGCTCGCGGAAGGTGTCGGCATCCAGCAGCGCGGCGATGCGCTCGCGCGCGTTCAGCCGCCCGCTGGCCTTGAACTTGGCCAGGGCTTCAGGGCCACCCATGGCGCGGGCCTGGGCGCGGCGCTGTTGCAACTCGGCCAGTTCGGCGGCCCATTCGCCGGCGGGCTCGAAGTCGCGCGGGGCGGTTTCGGAGGGCGTCATTTGGCGGCGGCCCCGAGCGAGCCGACCAGCTGCTGCGTCGATGCCAGTTCGGATTGCAGATAGCGGTGCGAGTCCACATAGCCCTTGAACATCGGCTTGTTGCCCGATTTTTCGACCAGCGCGATCCATTCGGGTGAAGCCGCGACCTTGCGCAGCGCGTCCTCCCAGAAGCGGATCTGTTCGGCATCCACGCCGGCGGGCAGCAGCACGCCGTTGTAGCTGACGTAGTCGGCGGCCACGCCTTGCTCGCGCCAGGTTTTCACCCCCGCCAGCGGGCCGGTGCCGTGCTCGGGCGCGGCGCTGGCGATCATGCGCACCTTGCCCGCCTGCACCTGGGGCACCACCGTCGGCCCGGTGGCGGACACCACGTCCACATGGCCACCGAGCAGGGCGGTCATCGATTCACCGGACGAGCGGAACGGCGCGATGGTGAGTTTGGCCACATCCACTCCGGCCGCCTGCAGCGGCTTGACGATGGCCAGGTGGGTGTTGAGCCCGCGCAGCGGGGCCACGGCAATCTTCAGCGACGTGGGGTCGCGCTTGAGCGCATCGACCAGGTCTTTGGCGGTCTTGAACGGCGAATCGGCCCGCACCGCGACCAGCGTGGTTTCTTCCACCAGCATCGCCACCGGGACGTATTCGCGCATGTCGGCCTTCAGGATGCCGGTCACCTGGCCGGCGATGCTGCCGGTGTGGAAGGTGCCCAGCACATGGGCGTTGCCCGGCGCCCGCTGCAGCTGCTGGAGTGCCAGCAGGCCGGCCGCGCCGGGCTTGTTGTCGGCCACCACGGTCTGGCCGTTGACGAGCTTGAGGGTCTCCAATCCGGTCTTGATGCCGCGGGCGTACAGGTCCACCGAGCCGCCGGCCGCGACGCCGATGACGTAGTTGATGTTCTGGGTCGGTTTCCAGCCGGCCTGGGCCCAGGCAGCGGGCGGCAAGGCCAGCGCGCCGCCCACAAGGGCCAGCGATTGGCGGCGGTTGATAGCAGTGGATTTCATCGGGTTCTCCTGCGGGGGATACGGGTTGGGAAACGGATGGGGATGCGGGGCGTTCAAGGCCCGGCTGGCAGGCGCACGGCGCCGGCTGCGGCCAGTTCGGCAATGCGTTCGGCGCTCAGCCCCAGCTCGTTGGTCAGCACAGCGCGGGTGTCGGCCCCGAGGTCGGGGCCGGTGTGGCGGATGGTGCCCGGCGTGGCCGACAGGCGCGGCACCACGCCGGCCTGCGTGGTGTGGCCCAGCACCGGATGCGGTACCTGGGGCAGCATCGCACGCGCCGCGAAATGCGGGTCGGCGTAGATGTCGGCGATGGTGTAGACGCGGGTGGTGGGCACCTCGCCCTCGCGCAGCAGCGCCTCCAGCTGCTCGGCGTCGAAACCGCGCGTCCAGTCGGCGATGAGGGCATCGATGGCCTTCATGTTCTCGGGCTTGCCGCGCGCCTGGATGGTCTCGAAGCGCGGGTCGGTCAGCAGCTCGGGCTGCCGCATCAGCGCCACCAGGCGGCGCCAGGTGGGCTGGCTGTTGGCTGCGATCAGTACCCAGCCGCCGTCGCGGGTGGGGTAGGAGCTGTTGGGCGCCATCGACGGCAGGTTCGAGCCTTCGCGCATCGGCACCTGACCCAGCTTCTCGTAGGCGGGCACGACAGGTTCCATCTGCGTGAAGGCGGCCTCGTACAAGGCCACGTCCACCACCTGGCCCTTGCCGGTCTTGCCGCGGGCATGGATGGCGGCCATCGCCCCGAACGCCGCGTACACCGAAGACAGGTAGTCGGTGGTGGCCAGCGCCACGCGGGCCGGGGGCCGGTCGGGGTCGCCGGTCATGTGGCGCACGCCCCCCACGGCCTCGCAGATGGCGCCGTAGCCGGGGCGCTCGGCGTAAGGCCCGGTCTGGCCGTAGCCGCTGATGCGCACCATCACCAGGCCGGGGTTGCGGGCCGACAGCGCCTCATAGCCCAGGCTCAGGCGCTCGAGCACGCCGGGGCGGTTGTTCTCCACCAGAATGTCGGCGCGCGCGATCAGCTCGAAGGCGAGTTCTCGCCCCGGAGCGGTCTTGAGGTCCAGCGCGATCGAGCGCTTGTTGCGCAGGATCGATGCCGCGTACAGCGACACGTCGTCCACATGCCGGCCCATCTGGCGCACCGGGTCGCCCTCCGGCGGCTCGATCTTGATCACGTCGGCCCCGAAATCGGCCAGCAGCCGCGTGCAGGCCGGGCCGGCGATGGTGGTGCAGATCTCGATGACCTTCAGGCCGGCCAGCGCTCCGGTGGGGGGGGTGTCGTTCATGGGTTGTTTCCTGGTGTGGCGGACAGGCCAAGCTGCCGGATGGCTTCTTCGCCCGATTCTTCGATGCGCTGGTGGGTCAGCGCGACCATGCGTTCGATGTCGCCCAGCGCCAGCGCCGTGGTCGCTTCGCGCCACAGCCGGGCCGAGCGCTGGCGGCGCTCCACCGAGGCCAGTCCCAGCTTGCTGTAACGCAGCGTCTGCAGCGACAGCGCGGTCAGCATGCGTTGCAGGCGGCGGTTGCCGCACTGGCGCGCGCACAGGATCATCAGCCGGTAGGCGGTCTCGGCGTAGTCGTTGCCGGCGTCGGCGGGCGTGGACAGGGCCTCCAGCCGGGCGACGCCGGCCTCCAGCAGGGCCAGCAGTTCCGGATTGGGCCGGGACGCGACCTTGCGCACCACCAGTTCGAACAGCCCGGCGCGGACTTCCAGCAGTTCGCGCAGTTCGTCGGCGCTGAGTTCGGTCACGACGGCGCCGCGCCGGGGCAGCAGCGTGGCCAGGCCCTCGCGCTCCAGGATGCGCAGCGCCTCGCGGATCGGCCCGCGGCTGACCGCGAACTCGTCGGCGAGCTCCTGCTCGCCGATCCGCGCGCCCGGCGCCATCGCGCCCGAGAGGATGCGGTCGCCCACGCGGGCGGCGATCTGCTCGGAGACGGTCAGCGTCGGGTCGGTCTGGTCGGCAAACAGCCGGAAGGCGACCGCGCCTGCCAGGGTGCTGAACAGGTCGCGCGGAAAGTCGCCGGGGTTCATCGCCGGATCAATCGAGGTGGATCACGACCTGGTCGTCGGCCACCGGCTCGCCCTCTGCGATCAGGATGTCGCGGACCACACCGGCCGCCGGTGCGCTGATCGGAATCTCCATCTTCATCGACTCGACGATCACCAGCGTGTCGCCCTCGGACACGGACTGGCCGACGGCCACTTCCAATTTCCAGACGCTGCCGGTGATTTCGGATCGGACCTTGTGCATGACGGCTCCTTTTTGTTGATTTTGCGATTGTTAACAATTTTTGAACGGCAAGCCATGGTGAAAACCCGTGCCTCGGTGGTCGATGCGCCCGCAGCGGCCGCGTCGAC
>ERZ1645187.4836-NODE-4836-length-10713-cov-6.891912_pt1 | contig 10713 bp, 6 predicted proteins | sample MGYA00575352_ERZ1645187 | MGnify/ENA primary metagenome ERZ1645187 (study PRJEB40837, sample SAMN11349314) | freshwater sediment metagenome | isolation source: river sediment | host: Sediment | place: India: Wazaribad , New Delhi | collected 2017-02-21 ...
AACGCGAGTTCCAGAAGGCGTACGCAACCCTGGGTCTGATTGAACCAACCATTGAGCCGCGCGCCACAGGGCACATTACCGATCAGATTTCCCTGGTGGAGCGTCTCATTGAGCGCGGTCACGCCTACGCGGACCAGCGCGGAAACGTCTACTTTGACGTCCATTCGCAGCCGGACTACGGCTCCCTCACCCACCAGTCCCTCAACCAGATGCGGACGACCGAGGGCGAGGACGAGACGGAGGCAATTAGTGCCGGCAAGCGCGACCCGCGCGACTTCGCGCTGTGGAAGTCGACCAAGGAGGGCGAACCGGAGACGGCCTCGTGGGATTCACCTTGGGGACGAGGGCGGCCCGGTTGGCATCTGGAATGCTCCGCAATGGCGCACCGCTACCTGGGGGAAGCCTTCGACATTCACGGCGGCGGCATCGACTTACGGTTCCCCCACCATGAGAATGAGCAGGCCCAGTCACACGCCGCGGGATACGATTTCGCGAACCTGTGGGTTCACAATGCCTGGGTGACAATCGCGGGCGAAAAGATGGCCAAGTCGGTTGGCAACACGCTGGACCTTGCCTCACTTCTGAGCCAGGCACCCGCCGCGGTGATCCGCTTTGCTCTCTCATCAGTGCATCACCGCTCCATGATTGAGTGGTCGGAGACAACCTTGGAGTTGGCGGGCAAGTCATGGGACAAACTCGCCGGGTTTGTCGAGGACGCGACCGCGCAGGTTGGGGAGCCCGAAGTTGTGTTCATGACTCCCGATGAACTGCCCGCAGAGTTTACCGACGCGCTCAACGATGATCTCAATGTCGCGGCTGGCCTGGCGGTGGTTTATGACCACGTCAAACGGGGGCGGCGCGCCCTCGTCGAAGGGGACCGTGAGGGAATCCAGGCCGCACTCAAGGTGGTACGGTCAATGCTTGACGTCCTCGGCGTTGACCCTGGCTCGCCGCAGTGGCGCACGACTGGTGGCGATACGCTTCAGGGTGCCCTCGACGTCATGATTAACGAAGTACTTGCGGAGCGCGCCCTCGCCCGTAAAGAGAAGAACTGGGCAAGGGCCGATCAGTTGCGCGACAGATTGGCCGCGGCCGGGATCCAGGTCGAAGATGGCCCGCAGGGCGTGCAGTGGCAGGTCACTGCAAGATGAAATGCTGAGGAGGCGCGAATGGCTAAGGGTAATCAGTCTCGGCGTGGAGCCGTAGCAAAGAAGAACCAGCCACCCAAGATGGGGTCGGGTGGCAAGCATCGGCGCGCCCTCGAAGGCCGCGGGCCCACCCCTAAGGCTGAAGACCGTACGTGGCATCCCGCCTACAAGCAGAAGGTAGCCAAGGAACGCCAGGCTGAGCGTGAGGCAGCACGAGCCAAGTCGATGACGGCCAGCGCGGTGAAGGTGCGTCCCGGATACGAACTGGTGACGGGGCGCAACCCGGTTGTCGAGGTCGTAAAAGCGGGTAACAAAGTTTCGCGGATCTACCTTGCATCGGATCCCAGTCAGGGCAAGATGCGCGAGGTCTTTGAGCTTCTTGCTGAGACGGGTGCGCCGTTTATTGAGGTCACAAAGAGGGACCTCGACCGTGTCAGTGATGGCGCCGCACACCAGGGCATCGCCGTTGAGGTTGCAGAGTACGAGTACTCCGATCTTGAGGACCTGATCATCGACTCCCTGCAACAGTACAAGCCGGGCTTGCTGGTCGCCCTCGACCACATCACTGACCCCCACAACGTCGGCGCCATTCTGCGTTCGGGTGCGGCATTTGGTGCGGACGGCTTGATCCTGCCTGAGCGTCGTAGCGCTGGCGTCGGAGTCACCGCGTGGAAGGTGTCGGCAGGGGCGGCAGCCCGGGTACCGGCGGCTCGCGTAACAAATCTGGTGCAGGCGCTACGCAAGTGCAAAGAGGCCGGCTTTTTCATTGTTGGCCTCGATGGCAATGCGGATACAACGGTGCGCAACATGGATCTGGGTGACAGTCCCATCGTCCTCGTCACCGGTGCCGAAGGTAGCGGCCTATCGAGATTGGTTCGCGACACGTGTGATCTGATTGTTTCGATTCCAATGACTTCCAATGTTGAGTCACTTAACGCTTCGGTGGCAACAGCAATCGCACTCTACGAGATTGCGGGAACGCGAGAGTAATCCCAGCGTGTCCTCCCCTAGTGTGAGTATCGTGGATCACGTACTAGGAGAGGGACGGGCATGCATCATTCAAGCGACATCGAAAGAGCGGCTGACCGGGCGCTTCACACCACGAAGCGGTGGACGCAGTTAGCAACGAAGTATCCAAGCTCCAGTGCGGCTCGGCTATTGGCCGGCGTCCTTGAAGATCCCGATGGCTTGCCCTTCACCGTCGAGTTTGTTGATGGGGTAGTCCGGCCCGAAGACCCCAAGGTTGCGGCGCGCAACCTTAGCGAACTGGTGCGCCGGTCACCGCGGTTCTTGCCATCATGGCTGCGTTTGCCAGCCAGGTTGGGTGGCAAGGCAGCCTTGGTTGCCCCCGATCTTGTGGTCACGGCCGCCCGGCGCGTGTTCATGGAGTTGGTCCGCGGATTGGTTCTTGACGCTCGAGATGAGAAGTTGGGCGCCGAGATCGCGAAGCTGCGTGCCGATGGGTCACGGCTCAACCTCAACCTTTTGGGCGAGGCCGTGTTGGGCGAGGCTGAGGCCACCAAGCGTCTGTCTGAGACGGCGCGGCTTCTGGCGCGCGACGATGTTGACTATGTTTCTCTCAAGGTTTCCTCCGTGATTGGCCCGCATAGCCCCTGGGATCATGAGCAGGCTGTCGAAACTGCGGTTGAGAAGCTGTTGCCGATCTTCCAGTACGCCGCTGCCGCACCGACTGAGAAATTCATCAACCTGGACATGGAGGAATACAAGGATCTTGACCTGACCCTGGACGTGTTTGAGTCTTTGCTGGACAGGGAAGATCTGCTCGAGCTTGAGGCGGGCATTGTCATTCAGGCGTATCTTCCGGACGGCCTCGAAGCAATGCAACGCCTGCAGGAATGGGCCGCAAAACGCCGCGCCCGCGGGGGAGCCCCAATCAAGGTGCGACTGGTGAAGGGTGCAAACCTGGCCATGGAGCAGGTTGACGCGGACCTGCACGGCTGGCCGATGACAACCTGGGAGTCGAAGCGCGCGACGGATGCGAACTACTTGCGAATTCTCGACTGGGCACTCACCCCTGAGCACACCGAGAACATCACGCTGGGCATTGCGGGCCACAATCTTTTCAGCCTTGCTACGGCGTGGGAACTGGCGAACATTCGCGGTGTTGCCGACGCCATTGACTTCGAGATGCTTGTGGGGATGGCGGATGCTCAGGCCCAAGCGATTCGGGACGAGGTCGGGGACGTCCTCCTCTACGTTCCCGTGGTTGACCCAGCCGAGTTCGACGTGGCGATTGCCTACCTGGTGCGGCGTCTGGAAGAGGGCGCTTCGGACCAGAACTTCATGGCCTCAATCTTTGACATAGCAACCGATCCCAAAGCCTTCGCGAAAGAGCGGGACCGCTATGAAGCATCCCTGAAGCAAATGATTGGTGAAGGCACAAAGCGCTGTCATCCGGCCCGGACGCAGAACCGCCAGAAGGAGACGGCCCGTTCACTTGAAGCATCCGTGCGTGCGCCCGGTGGTGGGTGGCGTTTTCATAACACCCCGGATACTGACCCGGCCCTCGCTGCTAACCGGGAATGGGCAGCCCAAATCGCCTCGCGCATGGAAGGCTCCGAACTGGGAGTTACCTCCAAGCACACGGTTAACTCGGTTGACGAGCTGAACAGAGTGCTTGCAAAGGCGGTGAAGGCGCAGGCGAAGTGGGCGAAGAAGACCCCGGCTGAGCGTGCCGAGGTTCTTCACCGGGCGGGTGTCGAACTTGCGTTGCGACGCGGCGACCTCATCGAGGTTGCGGGCTCAGAAGTTGGCAAAGCCGTTGGGGAAGCCGATGTTGAGGTCTCCGAGGCCGTTGATTTCGCCCACTATTACGCTGAGGCGGGAGAACAGCTACCCGCAGCCACCTTCACCCCGGTCAAGGTGACAACCATAGTGCCGCCGTGGAACTTTCCCCTAGCAATCCCCTTCGGCGGCGTGGCTGCTGCGCTTGCTGCGGGTTCGGCCGCGATCCTTAAGCCCTCGTCCTCGGCGACTCGCTGTGGCACCCTCCTCATGGAGTGCCTGTGGAAGGCCGGCGTTCCCAAGGATCTGGCGCCATTGGTGATCCCGGGTAATCGCGAGGTGGCACGTGCCGTGGTCGAGGCCGAACAGGTTGAACGTGTGGTGCTGACGGGGTCATCCGAGACAGCGCAGATGTTCCTTGATTGGAAGCCATCGATGGGCCTGATGGGGGAGACATCGGGTAAGAATTCAATCATCGTCACACCATCTGCTGACTTTGACCTTGCGGTTCGCGATGTTGTGAAGTCTGCATATGGCCATGCTGGCCAGAAATGTTCGGCGGCGTCACTTCTGATCCTGGTGGGTTCAGCCGGAGTCTCCCAACGTATCTACAACCAGTTGGTTGATGCGACGGCCGCCCTCGTCGTTGATTGGCCGCAGAATTTGGCAACGGATATGGATGCGCTCACCACGGTGCCCGGAGAGAAGTTGCGTCGCGGGCTAACTGAACTGGAGCCGGGCCAGAACTGGGTCCTCAAGCCGTTCCCACTGGATGAGACTGACCGCCTGTGGGCGCCCGGGATCAGGGCAGGAGTTGAGCCGGGTAGCGAGTTCCATAAGGTGGAGTACTTCGGTCCCGTCCTCGGCGTCATCAGGGTGAAAACACTTGAGGAAGCAGTCGAGGTGCAGAACGGAACTGACTACGGCCTCACTGCTGGCTTACATTCGCTGAATGCAGGCGAAATCAAGTACTGGCTGGACCGGGTCCAGGCTGGGAATCTTTACGTTAATCGCGGTATCACGGGTGCGATTGTGCAGCGTCAGCCTTTTGGGGGGTGGAAGCTCTCCAGTGTCGGTGCGTCGGCTAAGGCGGGCGGCCCCAACTATCTGTACGGATTTGGCAGTCTGAATGCGGACGAGGGCACTGCACCGACAATTGAACCGTTGGCCGGCAGTCGTGCGGACATGGATCCACACGTTACGAAGCCGCAGCTTCTAGCGTTGATTGAAGCAGCGAAGCAGGTGTTGGGGCGCGAAGAGCTTGAGGTGGTTGTACGGGCCGCATACAACGCGGAGCGAGCTGCATCCGAACACTTTGACAGGCTCAATGACCCCAGTGCGCTAGCAGTGGAGCGCAATGTGTTGCGCTACCTTCCTGCCGCTTCAACGTTGCGGGTTGAGGGTGATGCAAGGTTGGTGGATGTCCTGGTTTTGGCGGCTGCGGCTGTGGCGGTTGGCGAGTTCGAGCCGGATTCCAGCGGGGCGCCACGCTTGGTGCGAGTCGCGCCGGGCCAGTCGCCGGACTACGCGGTGAACACCCCGCTGGTGACCCTGTCTTCGGACCGGGTCTTGCCGGCGGAGATCGCGGAGTGGGCAGAAACGTACGGTTTCGAGATTCGCAACGAGTCGAGGGATGAGTTCATTACTCGAATCTCCTTGGATGAGCCGGATGCTACGGAGATCCGCATCCGCGCACTTGGCACGACGAGGGCGCAGATCCAGCAGGACCTGGGTGGCGACATCCGGGTGGCGGTGTGGGATGGTCCGGCAACGGTGGCGGCACGCGTTGAGGCGCTGCCGTTCCTCCATGAGCAGGCGGTGTCCATCACCAACCACCGCTACGGAAACCCAACGTCGATCACGGAGGAAATCCTCGTCGAGAACTGAGCCGGGCGCACAGTATTCTGGATAAGCTCGCCACCCCGCCCGCATAACCCGTACACTTCGTTGGTAACTAGTCCCCAAGAAAAGGACCAGGGCTTATGTCGGGCATCATCGTTGTCGGAACCCAGTGGGGCGACGAAGGCAAAGGTAAAGCGACAGACCAGTTGGGCGGCGACGTCGCCATGGTCGTCAAGTTCAACGGCGGTAACAACGCAGGCCACACAGTCGTCGTGGACGGCGAGTCGTATGCACTGCATCTTCTACCCGCCGGGATCCTCTCACCAAACGCCATTCCCGTGATCGGCGCGGGCGTTGTCGTCGACCCGGATGCACTCTTCGGTGAAATAGAGGCAATGGAAGCGCGCGGAGTGGACTGCTCGCGACTGGTTGTCTCCGCGGACGCCCACGTCATCGCGCCCTACAACCGCTCGTTCGACAAGTTGAACGAGGTCGCCCTCGGCGCAGGTCTGATTGGGACGACTGGGCGGGGGATTGGCCCCACCTACGCGGACAAAATGAACCGCACCGGCCTACGTATCCAAGACCTGCTGGACGAGGACGTGGTCCGAGCCCGCGTCACCCAGAACATTCAGTCTAAGTTGCGCGGTTTTGACCCCGAGGAGATTCCCGCAGAGTTCAAGGCTGACTTCGACATTGATGCAACGGTTGCCGCACTGGTCGCCTACGGTGAGCGCCTGCGCCCCCTGATTGTTGATTCGTCCCTGATTGTAAACCGGGCGCTCGACGCCGGGCAGAAGGTCTTGTTCGAGGCCGGTCAGGCCGCGATGCTCGACATCGACCACGGAACCTATCCCTTCGTCACCTCCTCCACAGCCATTGCTGCGGGTGCCCTGGCTGGCGTCGGTGTTGGCCCAACCAAGATCGACCGGGTCATCGGTGTTGCAAAGGCTTACACGACCCGCGTTGGTTCGGGACCCTTCCCAACTGAACTCCACGGCGAAGCAGGCGATCACCTGCGTGAACTGGGTGGAGAATACGGTGTAACAACGGGCCGCGCGCGCCGCGTGGGGTGGCTGGACCTCGTTGTTCTTCGCTATGCGAACCGCATCAATGGCCTCACCGACATCGCGCTGACTAAGTTGGACGTCCTCGACAGTTATGAGACCATCCCGGTCGCGATTGGCTACGAGGTCGATGGCGTCTTCACCCCCGAGATTCCCGTCTTCCAGTCTGAGTTTTCGAGGGCGGTCCCCGTCTACAAGGAGATGGCGGGTTGGAATGAAGACATCACGGGCGTGCGCCGCTTCGAAGACCTTCCCCAGGCTGCCCGCGACTACGTGACATTCATTGAGGACGAGGTCGGAACCCGCATCTCCACGATCGGGGTCGGCCAAGCCCGCGACGCGGCGATTGTGCGCTAGAATTTTCGCGCGCGGCAAACAGGTGCAATAATCACTGCGAGCCACTCACAAAATGAGGGAGCCTGACATGAAAGTCTTGCTGCACGGGGCCCAGGTTTTTCTAGACGGGGAACTGCGTGCGGCAGATCTTTCCCTTGAACAGGATCAGGCGACGGGAAACTGGCAGGTCGAGGAAGTTCGCGATCCCCAGCAAGCTGGCCTTTTCAAGGACCGGATCGTTGACCTTACGGGCAAACTGATCCTTCCCGGCCTCGCCGATATTCATGTTCACCTGCGCGAACCCGGCTTCTCATACAAAGAGACGATCCCAACGGGAACTGCGGCGGCCGCTCGCGGCGGGTTCACCACGGTTTGCGCCATGCCGAATCTTGACCCAGCCCCCGACAACTTGGCCGAACTCCAAGCTCAGGACGCAGTCTACGAACAGCGTGCGGTGGTGGAGGTTCGCCCGTACGCCTGCCTTACGAAAGGCGGCACCGGTCGCGGTGAACTCCTTGACTACGCCGCACTGTCTACGGTTGCCGTCGGGTTCTCCGATGATGGTTTCGGGGTGCAGGACGAGGGCGACATGGCGGAGATCATGCGCCAAATCGCCGCGGTGGGCGGCCTAGTTGCCCAGCACATGGAGGACCTTGAGCTTTCCGGTGACGGTTACATCAACGATGGCGAGTACGCCGCGACCCACGGACACATCGGCAAGCCGGGGGTCAGCGAATGGTCCCAGTTGGAACGTGATCTGCGCCTGGTTGAGCAGACGGGCTGCAACTATCATGCCTGCCACCTCTCGACGAAACGTAGCGTGGAGTTGGTGCGCGCCGCCAAAGCTAAGGGCCTGCCGGTTACCGCGGAGGCCGCCCCCCACTACCTGGCCCTCTCTGACGACATGCTTCGTGATGAGGGCCGGTTCCGCATGAATCCGCCCATCCGCTCGCGTTCAGACATGGAGGCCGTGGCGGCCGCCCTCGTCGACGGAACCATCGACATGGTTGCAACGGATCACGCGCCGCATTCGGCTGAAGAGAAGGACGGCCCACTGGCGTCAAGCCTCAACGGGGTGGTCGGCCTCGAAATCTCTGTTCCTGTTGTTTACACACACTTTGTTCGCAACGATCGCATGTCCGTGGCCGACTTTGTGAGGGTGATGTGCACGGCCCCCCGGGAGCGCTTCAAACTGGGCGGCGGCCAGATATTGGCGGGGGAAGCGGCGGATTTCGTGGTTCTCGATCCCGAGGCCGAGGTCGCGGTTGATTCAGCAGACTTCCTCTCCATGGGTCACGCCACACCGTTCGAGGGCGACCAGCTATTCGGACGGATCGACCTCACCGTCTGCCAGGGCACTCCAGTTTGGGATCCCGACCGACTACTCGATACCGAGGTGGGTGACTAGCATGCGTTCCATTCAGCTCTTCCAAGTAACGGAGAACCGGCAAATTGCCAGGGATACCTATTTGTTGGAGCTGGAGGGAGACACAGCGGGCTTGTCCCACCCCGGCCAGTTCGTCAACGTTGATGTCCCCGGGTTCTATCTGCGCAGGCCACTCTCCGTTTGCGCGTGGAGGCCCGGTCACGTGACCCTGATGTACAAGATCCTCGGCCAGGGCACCGATGCTCTTAGCAATATAGCTCCAGGCGAGACGCTGGATGTCCTCTCCGGACTTGGCAACGGCTTCTCCATTCCCGAGGGCGTCAGCAATCCACTGGTCGTCGGCGGGGGAATCGGGGTGGCGCCACTCTTGGCGCTTACCGGGGCACTGGTCAAGGCAGGCACCAAACCCACTGTCATTTTTGGCTTCGGGTCCGAGGACGAGGTCGCCCTCGTTGAAGAGATCGAAGCACTTGGCGTGTCGGTATCGATCACGACTGTTGACGGCACTGCGGGAACGCCCGGCTTTGTCACCACGGCAATGATGCAGGCCGACACAACCTGGGACTACGTGTATGCGTGCGGCCCAACTCCCATGCTCAAGGCGGTGTTCGCGGCGGCGGGGACACCCGGCCAGTACTCGATGGAAGAACGGATGGCCTGCGGGTTTGGGGCCTGCATGGGATGCGTCCTCGAAACCAAAGAGGGCCTCCAGAGAGTCTGCAAAGAGGGGCCAGTCTTCTACAGTGAGGATCTGCCATGGTGACTGCTAACCCACGTCTTGCCGTGGATCTTGCCGGTGTGGCACTACAGAATCCGCTGATTCCGGCCTCGGGATGTTTTGGGTTTGGGGAGGAGTTTTTGGACTTCTACGACCCCAATATCCTGGGGGCAGCAGCTTTGAAGGGGACGACGCGCGAGCCGAGGGATGGCAACCCGACAGCGCGAATTGCAGAGACGCCCTCGGGCATGATCAACTCGATCGGCTTGCAGAATCCGGGCATCGACGCGGTTCTCGCCCAGAAACTGCCGGGGTTGGCGCAGTTCTACCACCAGCCCGTCATCATGAACATCTCCGGGTTCTCCATTGATGAGTATGTGCACTGTTGCGCTGCCACAGATGGGACCTGCGAGGTTATTGAACTCAACGTTTCTTGCCCCAATGTTCACGGTGGTGGCATGAGCTTTGGGGCCTCAGCTGAGGCTGCCGCCCAGGTCACCGCGGCGGTACGTGAAGTTGTCAAGGAGTCGGCGCTCTTCATCAAGTTGAGCCCCAACGTCACCAATATCGTGGCGATTGCGGGGGCGTGTGCTGACGAGGGCGCCGACGGCCTCACGTTGATCAACACGCTGCAGGGTATGCGCATCGATGTTGCAACCCGCCGCCCGGTGATTGCGGAGCGCATGGGTGGTCTGTCGGGGCCGGCAATTTTCCCGATTGCAGTGCGAATGATCGCGCAGGTGAGGTCCGCCCTCGACATTCCTGTTATGGGCAGCGGAGGTGTCGCATCGGCGCGGGACGTCCTCGAAATGATGATGGCCGGAGCAACGGGGATCCAGATTGGCGCGGAATCACTACGCAACCCGCTGGTCATCCCCCAGATTTTGGAGGGGCTGCCAGCCCTGATGGATGAGCTCGGAATCGAACGTCTCGAAGAGATTATTGGAGCAGCCTTATGACAGATCGCAACGATGTTATCGTCGCGGCGGACTTCCCGACGGCGGACGCCCTCGACCACTTCCTGGGGCGACTGGGAGACCAGCGGCCCTACCTGAAGGTGGGGATGGAGCTGTTCTACGGCGCCGGTCCCGACCTGGTGCGACGGCTGAAAGGGGAGGGTTACAGTGTCTTCCTTGACCTGAAGCTGCACGATATTCCCAACACGGTCGGCTCCGCCATGGCGGTCTTGCGCGACTTGGGAGCGGACATGGTGAACCTCCATGCCGCTGGTGGAAGCGTCATGATGGAAGCCGCCAAAGAGGGGTTGACCCGGCCTGATGGGACGCGTCCGTTGCTGATAGCGGTCACCCAGTTAACCTCGACCTCGAAGGACATGCTCAACCAAGAGTTGCTGATTCCTGGCGAGGTCGACGAGGCCGTGGCGCACTACGCCAAGGTCACCCAGGCTGCGGGGCTGGACGGGGTTGTGTGTTCGGCGCGTGAAACCGTGCTGGTGAAGGCAACTTGTGG
>ERZ1645187.4837-NODE-4837-length-10712-cov-8.933940_pt1 | contig 10712 bp, 10 predicted proteins | sample MGYA00575352_ERZ1645187 | MGnify/ENA primary metagenome ERZ1645187 (study PRJEB40837, sample SAMN11349314) | freshwater sediment metagenome | isolation source: river sediment | host: Sediment | place: India: Wazaribad , New Delhi | collected 2017-02-21 ...
CAAGGCAGGCGAGATCGCACCTGACCGCCATGGTCGCCGTCAGCGTGCGCAGGCTTGCCGCTTCTCTGGGGATCACCGCACCGGGTTTGCGCTCAGGCATGGTCACAGCGTCCGCAATGTTCCGTCCTGCAGGTGCAGCACGGGGGCTTTCACCTGCTTGAACAGGCCCTGGTCATGGGTGGCGAGCAGCACGGTCGTGCCCAGCCGGTTCAACTCGGCAAAGAGGTGGATCAGCCGCCGCGCCAGCACCGGATCGACGTTGCCGGTGGGCTCGTCGGCGAGCAGCAGTTCCGGCTTGGCGATGACGGCCCGGGCGATTGCCGCGCGCTGCTTTTCACCGCCGGACAGCACAGGCGGAAAGGCATGGGCCTGCTTTTTCAGTCCCACCCAGTCCAGCAGGTCCATCACGTCACGGGCATAGGCAGACGGCGCTTGCCCCATCACCCGCAGCGGCAGGGCCACATTGTCGAAGGTGGAGAGATGATCAAGCAGGCGGAACTCCTGGAACACCACCCCCACACGGCGGCGGACTGGCGGCAGGGCGGAGCGCGGCAACCGCGTCACATCCTGCCCGAACAGCCGGATGCGTCCGTGGCTCGGCCGCAACGCCAGGAAGAGGAGGCGCAGCAGTGTGGTCTTGCCGGCTCCGGAAGGCCCGGTCAGGAAGGAGAAGGCCCCGCGCTGCAGGCGGAAGCTCACCCCGTGCAGGATGTCCTGCCCCCTGGCATAGCGAAAGCCCACATCGTCCAGTTCCAACATGAACGTTCTTTTGCCAGCCCGCTGCTTAACCACGCGTTAACCGTAAGCGCAGGATATGGAGGCGCACATCATGATGGTCCATTGCCCCAGCTGCGCCACGCGCCATGTCATGCCGGAAGCCCGCCTTGCGTCGGGTTCGCTGGCCATCACCTGCAAGGCCTGCGGCCATCGCTGGACTGAAGTCGAGACCATCGACGTGATTGAGGTGCCCCAGCGCAACCTGCCGCGCGTCATTGACCACGATGACGCGCCAGAACTGGAGGCCCGCCGCCTCGCCCAAATCGCCCGCGAGGCAGAACGCCGCTACCGTGAATCCCGCTCCCGTCGCCAGCGCAGCCTGCGCAATTGGGCCGCCTATGGCGTCTTCCTGCTCGCCCCTGTCGTGGCACTCGCGCTTTTCCCGGAACAGGTCGTCTCCGCCGCACCCGTCACCATCAGGGCCTATGAGAAACTGGGCTACGACATCAACATCTACGGTCTCGACGTCCGCCGCGTCGAACGCCAGCATGCCATCGTCAACGGCACCCGCGTCCTCTCGGTCAAGGGCGACATCGTCAACATCAGCGACGATCAGCGCAAGCTGCCCTGGCTGCGCTTTGCCCTGGAGGATGACAGCGGCAAGGAACTTTACAGCTGGACGCTGGACACCGCCGCAAGGCCCCTGCGCCCGGGCGAATCCACCGCTTTCACCACCCGCGTGCAGGCTCCGCCGGAAACATCCACACACCTCAAAATCCGTTTTGCAAAGGCTGATGAAATCGGCTCAAATGGCGGATCATGAGCTTGACCATCGACGGGCATCGCATTGATGTCCTTTTTTCTGAAACCGAGATCCGCGCCCGCATCAACGAACTGGCGGGGGAAATCGCTGCCCGCAATCCGCACCGCCTGCTGGTGGTGCCGGTACTCAAGGGCAGCTTCATTTTTGCCGCCGACCTGATCCGCGCCATGCACCATGCAGGGCTTTCGCCCGAAGTGGATTTCATGATTCTCGCCAGCTACCGCGAGGGCACCCGCTCGTCCGGCAAGGTGGACGTTCTGCGGGACATCGAATCGGTGGTGAAGGACCGCGACGTGCTGCTGGTCGACGACATCCTCGAATCCGGCCGCACCCTTGCCTTCGCCAAGGACCTGCTCGCCGCCCGTGGCGCGCGCCATGTCATGAGCTGCGTCCTCTTGGACAAGCCCGGCCATCTCGCCGCCAACATCAAGTCCGACTTCAAGGGCTTCGACTGCCCCGACCGCTTCGTCGTCGGCTACGGCATGGACATGGCCCACCAGTTCCGCGAACTCCCCTTCGTCGGCCACGTGGTGAGCTGACCCCCTTCACCTCTCCCGCCAGCGGGAGAGGACGATGCACCCGCAGGGCGCATCAGGTGAGGGAAGAGCAATCACCTGTGAGTGGCATGAACGTTGTCATCGCTGCCGACACTCCCTCCCCCCTGTGGGGAGGGTTGGGGTGGGGGTCGGGTGATGCTTCAGAAGGATCGCCCATCAGATGATGGGTTCAGCGCGACCCTCACTGCGTCCTTCGGTCCGCGCAGATTTCTCGACGCATCTACTCAATACAGACCTCTGAGCAACCGCTCGATGTAGCTCCGCTCGCTGTCGGTCAGTCCTTGCTCATTCGATTTTGCCCGCAGGGTCTCAAGGATTTCCCGCGCCCGCTTCATCGCCTGTTCGGTGGGCAGGATGTTGTCGTCCGGGCCATCATCGGGATTGCGCGTGGCGCGCGGGCGGCCCAGCGGATCATCCTTGCCACCCCGGCCCTCGCCGTCGCGGGCGTCACTCTCGGCCTGGCCCTGTCCGTTCTCGCGCATCTGCTCGGCGAGCTTGCCCGCACCCTTGCGCAGTTGTTCAAGCGCCTCGCCCTGGTCCCGCAAGGCGCCATCCTTGTCGCCATTGCGCAGTGATTCCTCGGCACCGCGCATGGCCCGGTTGGCCTCGCCCAGTTCGCCGGGCATCTGACCCTGGCCTTGCCCCAGCAAATCATCCAGCATCTGTTGCAGGCTGCGCTGGCGGTCAGCCAATCCGCCCATGCCATTGCCGGGGGCTTTGCCGCGGTTGCCTTCTTCGCCCTGCTCACCCTGTTCGCCCGTGTCACCGTCTTCGCCTTGCGAACCGGGCTGGCGTTGCGTCTCGTCCATCAGGCCTTGCTGGCGCTTCATCATGTCGCCGAGCTTGTCCATCATTTCGCCCATGCCGTTGTCGCCCTGGGCCTGGTCGCTCATGCCGGGCTGCATGTTCTGCAGCAGGCGGTCCAGTTCATTGAGCAGCTGTTCGGCCATCTCGCGCGAGCCACCCTTGGCCAGGTCTTCCAGCGCATCCATCATCTTCTGCAGGTCTTCCGGCGTGATGGCCCGGCCCTGCTGGCTCTGCTGGCGTGGCAGTGAACCGTCCTTCATCCGGCGTTCGGCTTCTTCGCGCATGGCCTGCATGAACTTGTCCATGGCCTCGCGCATCTTGTCCATGAGTTCGGCAATGCGCTCCGGCGGCGCGCCATCCTGCAGCGCCTTTTCCAGTTCCTTCTTCAGCGCCTGCAATTCGCCCTTGATGTTTTCGAGCGAGCCTTCCTCGATCGAAACAGCAAGATCCCACAGTCCCGCCACCACCGCCTTCACGTCGTCATAGCCCGTGGCGTTGCGCAGCCGCGAGGCCAGCATGGAGGCCGCCACCACATGGCCGCTCCGCTCCACCAGTCCTGACGGATAGAGCATGAGTGTATCGATCACATCGCCGATCTCGCGCGCCTGCTCCGGGAACAGGATCAACTGCTTGCGCTGCTCGATGAGCGCCTGCGCCATGGGCCGGATGAACTGGCGCTCCGGCAGCACGAAACTTGCCACCGCGCTCTTGCCCTCCTGGCCTGCGCCATCCTTCACGCTGAGCGTGAGATTGACGGTCAGCCCCGCCCACGGGTGAGAGGCGAGGTCATGGGTGGTCTTGCCCTGCTCTTCCTTGGCGTTGGGCTTGCGCAGCGAAAACTTGAGTTCCGGCGGATCAAACAGGAACACGCCATTGCTTTCAAAGCCGATGCCGCCCTGCTGTTCGTCAGCGAGTTCGATTTCCCCGGATACTGACTTGAGGCCATAGTCGTCCTTGGCCAGCCATTCCGTCACCAGCGCGCCACGCGACTCGCCTTCCGGCGGCTTGCTCAGGGCAATGGTTGGGGCGGTATCGGGAATGACCGACAGCGGATAGCGTGCCAGTTCTGCTTCGCCATCGCGCACAACAAGGGTCACGGGCCGCGTCAGCTTGTATTCCGCCGAGAGCACGCCGTCCTGCGGCTGCGAGGTCTTGAGAGTTTCTGCGTCGGCGCCCGAAAGAGGCCGCGCCGTGCTATCGAGCAGAAGCAAATCGGGTTCGGAGGCACCGGCGACCCGCAGGGTGAACAGCGACTGGTCCGGCACTGCAAGGTCCTCTCCCCGCGCCAGCCGCTCCTGCATGGAGGGGGCCGACAGCAGCAGCGGCGGCTTTCCCGTGTAGCCCGGTGGCTTCAGCCAGGCATCCAGGGTCAGCGGCAGGGGTGCTGCGGGCGGGGTGAGTTGCGCGGCCTCGCGCAGGTTCGAGGTCAGGGTGCCGGGGCCAAGCAGGAGGGCGCTCAGTGCGGCAAGAAACACCGGAACCTTGAGGGCCCGTGGATCAAAGCTCATCCACGATGACCGGGGCGGTGACAGCTTCACCCTGTCGAGCGCCAGCAATTGGCGGCGCTGGTGTTCTTCCCAGACGGCATCACACAGGGGATCGAGATATTCAACCGCAAGGCGGTCATCGGAAGCCGAGAGCGGGCGGTGTGATACGGACGATTCGCGTTCCATGCGCCGCATCGCCTCGCGGCGGCTGGGCCAGATCAGGCCGAACAGCCCGCGCATGGACAGGAGGAAGCCAACGGCCAGCAGGCCCAGAAGCCCGGCGCGCACCAGGAACGGCAGGGAGGCGAGAAGGCCGGAGGCCACAAGGGCAAGCGCCACGCCTGCGGCCAGAAGAGGCTCATGCAGGGCCGTCCACAGCCGTTCCCACAGCATTGCCAGCCGTTGCAGGGCAATCTTGCGGGAGAGGCGGTTCAGACGGGTCTGGTTGGTCTCGGCCATGAACCTCGCCTACTAGCACAGAACGGCGGAATTGTGTCTAAAAGGAAATTAATCTCACGTCTGCCACGGCGCCAGCCGGTCCAGCCCGATCAATTCTTCGTAACTTTGCCGCGGCCGGATCACCGCCCAGCGCCCACCGTTCACCATGACCTCCGGCACCAGTGGCCGCGAGTTGTAGGTACCTGCCTGCACCGCACCATAGGCACCTGCCGTCATGATGGCCATCAGGTCACCCGGCTGGAACAGCGGAAGCCTGCGCTGCTTGGCGAAATAGTCGCCCGATTCGCAAATGCCACCCACCACATCCGCTTCCGCCAATTCGCCTTGCGCCAGCTTCTCGTCGACCGGCAGGATGTCGTGATGGGCGTCGTAGAGCGTGGGGCGGATCAGGTCGTTCATCGCCCCGTCCTGGATGATGAAGGCCCGCGCCTCCGTCTCCTTGCGGTAGATGACCCGTGTGACCAGAATGCCGGCGTTGCCCACGAACATCCGCCCCGGTTCCAGCACCAGCTTGAGGCCGAGCGGTCCCAGCACGCGCTTGCACATCGCGCCATATTCGTCCGGGTGCGGAGGAATGTCATTGTCACCCCGGTACGGCACGCCAAGCCCGCCGCCGAGGTCGAGATGCCGGATGGCATGCCCTTCCGACAGCAGCTGCCGAGTCAGGTCGGCCATCAGCGTGTAGGCCTTCTCGTAGGGCGCCAGCTCGGTGATCTGGCTGCCGATGTGCATGTCGATCCCCGCCACATCAATCGCGGGAAGCGCTGCCGCCCGGGCATAGACCTCAGAGGCCCTCAGGTAGGAAATGCCGAACTTGTTATCCGCCTTGCCGGTGGTGATCTTGGCGTGGGTCTTTGCGTCCACATCCGGATTGACCCTAATCGACACACTGGCCCGCTGCCCCACCCGGTTGGCAACCGCCGAGAGCAGTTCCAGTTCAGGCTCCGATTCGACATTGAAGCAGGCAATGCCTTCCTTGAGAGCCAGAGCCATTTCCCGCGCCGTCTTGGCCACGCCGGAGAAGACGATCTTGCGGGCGGGAACCCCGGCAGCGAGCGCCCGGCGCAACTCGCCCTCGCTCACCACGTCCATGCCCGCCCCCATAGCTGCCATGGCGCGGATGACCGCCTGGTTGGAATTGGCCTTCATGGCATAGCAGATCATGTGATCGGTGCCCGCGAAGGCCTTGTCCATCACCTGGTAGTGCCGCTCCAGAGTCGCCGTGGAATAGCAGTAAAACGGCGTGCCCACCTCTTCGGCGATGCGCCGGAGATCGACATCCTCGGCGTGGAGGACGCCGTCACGATAGGCAAAGTGGTGCATGGGGAAATTTACTGCTGGGTGAAGCCGGGCGGCGGTTCGGGATCGCCGCGCACGCCACAACCGGCCAGCGACGAGGCAATGAGTGCGGCAAGCAGCGCCTGTTTGAGAAGGGTCATGGCTCAGCGGTCCTTCAACTGTTTCAGCCACTCTACAGCAGCTTTTTTGACATTGCGAGGTGCCGTGCCGCCGAAACTGGTGCGGCTCGCCACCGAGGCTTCGACACTCAGCACCTTGAAAACCTCGCGGCTGATACGGGACTCCACCGACTGCAGGTCAGCCAGCGAGAGCTCATCCAGCCGTACCGCCTTCTTCTCCGCCAGCGCCACGATGCGCCCCGTCACGTGATGCGCCTCGCGGAACGGCATCCTGAGGCTGCGAACCAGCCAGTCCGCAAGATCGGTCGCGGTGGAATAGCCGGTCATGGCAGCGGCCCGCATGGCCTCCGCATTGGGCTCCATGTCGCGCACCATGCCAGCCATCGCCGCAACGGCCAGCGCCACCGCGTCGAAGGCATCGAAGGCCGGTTCCTTGTCTTCCTGCATGTCCTTGGAATAGGCGAGCGGCAGGCCCTTCATGACAACAGCAAGCGCCATGAAGGCCCCGAGGATGCGCCCCGGCTTGGCCCGCACCAGCTCCGCCGCATCCGGATTGCGCTTCTGCGGCATGATGGACGAACCGGTGGTGAATTTGTCACTGAGCTTGACGAAGCGGAACTGCGCCGTGGTCCACAGCACGATTTCCTCCGCCATGCGTGACAGCGTGACGGAACAGATCGCACAGGCCGCGAGCACTTCCAGCACGTAGTCGCGCGCCGAAACGGCATCGAGGGAGTTGCGCATCGGACCGGCAAAGCCCAGCGCCTTGGCCGTCGCCTTGCGGTCGATCGGGTAGGGCGTGCCCGCCAGCGCCGCCGCTCCCAGCGGTGACTCATTGAGCCGCGCCCTTGCATCACGCAACCGGCCACGGTCCCGCGACAGCATTTCCACATAGGCGAGGCAATGGTGTCCGAAGGTGATGGGCTGCGCCACCTGCAGATGCGTGAACCCCGGCATGATGGTGGCGTGATGGGCATCGGCCTTTTCCGCCAGCGCCCGCATCAGGTCGGTGAGCGCGGCATCCAGCGCATCAACGACATCCCGGACATACAGCCGCATGTCTGTCGCCACCTGGTCGTTGCGCGAACGCGCTGTGTGCAGCCGTCCCGCCGGTTCGCCGATCACCTCCTTCAGCCGCGATTCCACATTCATGTGGATGTCTTCCAGGGCCGTGCTGAAAGAAAAATCTCCGGCGGCAATCTCTGCCTTCACGGTATCGAGGCCTTTGCTGATGGCAACCGCGTCTGCCTTGCTGATAATGCCCTGCGCCGCCAGCATGGCCGCATGCGCCTTTGAGCCTGCGATGTCCTGCGCGAAGAGCCGCTTGTCGAAGCCGATGGAGGCATTGATTTCCGCCATGATGGCTGCAGGACCGCTGGCAAACCTGCCGCCCCACATGCTATTGGAACCTGCCTTCTGCCCCGGCTTTGGTCCAGTCGTCTGCTTGGCCTTGGTCATCATTTTTCCCAGTTCTCAGGCGAGCCCCGTTTCATGAGCCGTTCCAACATGACAAAACCCTTTGCCACGGTCCCGCTGGTGATCGTGATCCTGCTCGCTGCTGCCGGGCTTTACTGGTTCAATACAGGGACTGGCAAGATCGAAAGCCCGCTCCCTTCAGCCACGGCGACTGAACCCACCCCCTCCGGTTCCCTGAAGGCTCTCGCCACCGGGCCGCTGGCCGCCCTGCTCGTTCAGGATCCCCGCAAGGATATTCCCGCCTTCACCTTCAAGGATGCCGCAGGCACGGACAAGACTCTCGCCGATTTCAAGGGACGCGTGGTGTTGCTCAACCTCTGGGCCACCTGGTGTGCGCCCTGCCGCAAGGAGATGCCCGACCTCGCCAGACTCCAGAAGGAAATCGGCGGGCCCGGTTTTGAGGTCGTGGCCCTGAGCCTCGACCGCAAGGGTGCGGAGGCATCATCCGCCTTCCTGAAGGAAACCGGCGCCGACAATCTCGCCCTCTACACCGACGTTGAAAGCAAGGCCCTGTCGGCGGTCAACGCGCTCGGCCTCCCCGCAACGCTGCTCATCGACAAGGACGGCAAGGAAGCCGCCCGCCTGCTCGGACCCGCGGCATGGGCCTCGGAGGAATCCAAGGCAATCATCCGTGAACTGATGAAATAGGATGATGGAAGGCCAGGCGCGCGCGCTGTGCTCAGCGTGTCGGCACCGGCTTTTCGCCACGATAGTCGTAGAAGCCGCGCTTGCTCTTGCGGCCCAGCCAGCCGGCCTCGACATACTTCACCAGCAGCGGACATGGCCGGTACTTTGAGTCCGACAAACCTTCATGCAGCACCTGCATGATCGACAGGCACGTATCCAGTCCGATGAAGTCAGCCAGTTGCAGCGGGCCCATCGGGTGATGGGCGCCAAGCCGCATGGCCGTGTCGATGGCTTCCACGCCGGCCACACCTTCATAGAGGGTATAGATCGCCTCGTTTATCATCGGCAGCAGGATGCGGTTGACGATGAAGGCCGGGAAGTCTTCCGAAACGGCAGTGATCTTGCCCAGCGAGACGGCGAATTCCTTCACCGCCTTGAAGGTCTCGTCATCGGTTGCAATGCCGCGGATCAGTTCCACCAGTTCCATCAGTGGAACCGGGTTCATGAAGTGGACGCCGATGAATTTCTCGGGGCGGTCGGTGACGGCCGCGAGCCGCGTGATCGAGATCGACGACGTATTGGTGCCGAGAATGGCATCGGGCTTCACATGCGGCGTGAGGGCCTCGAAGATCTTCTTCTTCACCTCTTCATTTTCGGTGGCGGATTCGATGACCAGATCGTGCTCGCCAAAGCCTGCAAATGTTTCCACCGCCTGGATGCGGGCAACCGCCGCCACCTTGGCCTCTTCCGTCACCTTGCCGGACTTCACCTGCCGGGCAATATTGCTGCTGATCGTCGCCAGACCTGCGTCAATTCTCTCGCGGTTGACGTCATTGAGACCAACTTCAAAGCCCGCCAGCGCACAGACATGGGCAATGCCCGAACCCATCTGTCCGGCGCCAATGACGCCGATTTTCCTGATTTTCATCTTGGTTTCTTGGCTCAATCCATTCAAGACAGGCTCAAAGCCTAACCGCCTGACGGGCGCACCGCAAGCGCCTTTCGCGGCTGCGAGATATGCTACAATGACCCATCCACCGGACCAAAGGTCCGCCCCGATGCTCTGGACGCTCCTTGCCGGGAATTTCATCATCGGCACCGGTGTCCTGCTGCCTGCGGGACTCCTCAACGAGATTTCGGCAGGCCTCGCTATCTCGACCGCCACGGCAGGCTTGCTGATGCTGGTGGGTGGCGTGGTGGTGGCCGTGGCGGCACCTCTGGTCGCGGGAATGACCAGCAGCGTCGACCGTCGGACCCTGCTGGTTCTTGCTCTGGCCCTCTATGCGGCTGGTCATCTCGCATCAGCCATAGTGCCGGGCTTTTCTGCACTGCTGGCACTTCGCGCCGTGACGGTGTTGGGCGCGGCGATCTTCACCCCGCAAGCAGCAGCCACCGCAGGCTTGCTCGTTCCACAAAACAGGCGGGCCGGTGCCATTGCCTTCATCTTCATCGGCTGGTCGGCAGCAAGCGTGGCGGGCATCCCGCTGGGGAGCTACCTCGCGACCTTGATCGGCTGGCGCCTGGTCATGGCGGGCATGGGTGTCGCCTGCGCCATTGCCGCCCTGCTCGTCTGGCAGTCCCTGCCGCGCGGCCTCTTTGTCCAGAAGCTCACGCCGGCAGCATGGAAAGGTGCTTTGACCAATCCGGTCCTGCTGGCCGTGCTCCTCGTCACTCTCCTCTCCATGTCAGGCCAGATGACTGTCTTTGCCTATATCGCGCCCATCCTGCGCGACGCATTTGCAGGCGGGCCTGAACAGGTCGCCATGGCCTTCGCGGTCTCCGGCATTGCCGGTGTCACAGGAAACTTCATCGCCGCCCGCATCGTCGGCCGCGTCGGCATCGACCGGGTGATTGCCCTGACCATTGCCTGTCTGATCTGTGGCCTCGCCATCTTTGCCGCAAGCTTTGGGCATTTCGGCCTGGCCCTTGCGGGCATTGCCTTGTGGGGCATTGGCTCCTTTTCCTCCAACTCGCTGCAGCAAAGCAGGCTGGTCGCCATTGCGCCCGGACTCGCCGCCGCAACAGTCGCGCTCAACACCTCTGTTGTCTACGTCGGACAAGCCGTGGGAGCAGGACTTGGCGGCTGGTTCGTGGCAAAAGAAATCACGCCGTCCATGGCCTGGACGGCGTGTGCCTTGACGGTTGCGGCACTGCTCACGTCGCTTGCCGCGACGCGGGCAGCGCGGACTTAGTTACTTGCCGAGCTTGCCCAGCTCGCCTTCCAGTTCCGGCACAGCCGTGAACAGGTCGGCGACGAGGCCGTAATCAGCCACCTGGAAGATCGGCGCTTCCTCGTCCTTGTTGATGGCGACGATGATCTTCGAGTCCTTCATGCCGGCGA
>ERZ1645187.4838-NODE-4838-length-10712-cov-5.937787_pt1 | contig 10712 bp, 9 predicted proteins | sample MGYA00575352_ERZ1645187 | MGnify/ENA primary metagenome ERZ1645187 (study PRJEB40837, sample SAMN11349314) | freshwater sediment metagenome | isolation source: river sediment | host: Sediment | place: India: Wazaribad , New Delhi | collected 2017-02-21 ...
CTTGCCCGCCTGACTGGAGAGGTTGATCATGCTCGGGTTCTGCGAGGCAAGCAGCAGCGGCACGGCGAGACGCGCGCAGTTGAACGGGCCGGTCAGGTCCACCGCGATGCAGCGATCCCAGTCCTCGACCGCAATTTCATCGACCCGTCCCGTTGGCCCGGCGATGCCCGCGTTGTTGACGAGGCAATCGAGCCCGCCGAAGGCCCGTTTCACCTCCTCGAACAGCACAGCCACCTGCCCCCGGTCGGCAACGTCGCAGATCGAGCGGCTGATGCCGGGGTCTGATCTGGCCATGGCGTCCAGCGCAGCAGGATCGACATCGCAGATGTGCACCCGCGCGCCCTCGGCGGCAAAGGCCCGCGCCGTCGCCCGGCCGATGCCGCTGGCCCCTGCCGTCACCAGCACCCGCAACCCCGCCATCTGCAAATCCATGGTCCGCTCCTTCCCGCTCAGTCCGGGCGCAATTTGCCCGTGCTTTCAATGTGCCGCGCCGCAGCGCTGATATCCCCGTGCAGCGCAGCGCGCGCCCCCACGGCATCGCGCGCCCTCAGCGCGGAGACGATGCCGGCATGCGCCTCCACCGCCGTGCCGCCCTTGATGCGCCGCGCCTCGGAGCGCATGTCGAGGTTGAGGATCGGCCCGGCCTTCAGCCACAGCCGCTCGATCATCTCGACCAGCGACGGCATGCCCGCCGCACGGTAGAGCGCGAAATGAAAGGTGCGGTTGATCGCCACCAGCCGGCCGGGATCATGCGGCTCCTCGCCGGCAGCAAGGCGGAAGGTCTGCTCGTGCGCCGCGATCTCCGCCACGGCAGCGATGCTGGCCTGCCGCGCCGCTTCCTCCGCCGCAAACCCCTCGACCACAAGACGGATGCGCGTCAGCTCGCGGAACTGCCCCAGCGTCAGCACCGGTACATGCACCGCCCGGCCAGGCAGCACCTCCAGCGCGCCATCCGCCGCCAGCCGGCTCACCGCCTCGCGCACCGGCATCATCGAAACGCCCAGCGCCTCGGCCACCTTGCGCAGCGACAGCTTCTCCCCGGGGCCGACCCGGCCGGAGATCAACAGTTCCCGCATTTCAGCGGTCACCCGTTCGCCCAGCGTCTCGCGCGTGCCGGCAGCCGCCGCTTCGGCAGCGGTTTCGGCGGACAAAAGGGGCTGGACAACCAGGGTCATGTCAGGCAACTTAACTGTGATCACAGATCACGGCAAGCGGCAGTTACCGCCCGCCGCATCACCCGGCGGAGAGACCGGGAAACCCCGAGGGAGCAGAGCATGTCCGATTCCATGCACACAGGTTTGAACCGCCGCCATGCCCTTGCCGGGCTCGCCGCCACCACCGGGCTTGTCGCCATGCCGGGCATCCTGCGCGCGCAGGGCGCGGATGTGGTGCGCTTCGGCCATCTGACGCCGCGCACCGGCTTCCTCGGCCCGCTCGGTGAATATGGCGTGCAGGCGGTTGATCTGGCGGTGGAGGAGATCAACGCCGCCGGCGGCGTTCTCGGCCGCAAGCTCGAAGCGCTGAAGGAGGATTCGGTCAACCCGCAGACCGCCTCGACCAAGGCCGAGCGCATGATCGAGCGCGACAAGGTGACCTGCATTCTCGGCGAGATTTCCTCCGCCTCGTGCCTCACCATCGCGCAGGTGGCGCAGCGGACGAAGACACTGTTCGTCAACACCGGCGGCAACTCGGATGCGCTGCGCGGCGACAACTGCAACAAGTACATGTTCCACGTCGAGAGCCAGAACTCGATGTATGTGAAGACCTGCGGCCGCGCGCTGATGGCGCAGGGGCTGGTGAAGGGCAAGAAGTGGTTCTCGCTGACCGCCGACTATGCCTTCGGCCATGATCTTCTCAAGGTCGCCAAGCGCTTCATGGAGGCCAACGGCGGCCAGTTCGCCGCCGACAAGCTGGTGCCGACCGACGCGACGGACTTCTCCGCCCTGCTGCTGGAAATCCGGGCCGCCAAGCCGGATCTCGTGATCTCCAACCTCGCCGGCAACCAGATCACCAACTTCCTCAAGCAGTATGCCGAGTTTGGCCTCACCTTCCCGGTTGCCGGTTTTGGCTTCGATACCGCGCTGGCCTGGGCGGCGGGCAAGGGCAACTTCGGCGGCACCTGGCCGGTGGTCTGGCATCACCTGCTCGACACCCCCGGCTCGAAGGCCTTCGTCGCCGCCTTCACCAAGAAGTACGGCAAGCCGCCGGAGAACCAGGCGTGGGGCGATTATCTCGCGGTCAGGATCATGGCCCAGTCGATGAACGAGGTGAAATCGACCGATACCGCCAAGATCATGGATCATTGGGAGAAGGGTGCGAAGTTCGATGTGATGAAGACCCGCCCGGCCTATTTCCGCGCCTCGGATCATCAGATGATCCACGAGATGTATACGATCGAGGCGCTGCCGGTCGCCCAGGTGAAGAACCAGTGGGATATCTTCAAGGCTTCCGGCGCGGTGCCGGGCGCCAATGAAGACCTTGAGGTGATCGCCACCACCAAGGAAGAAGCAACCTGCAAGATGGGCTGAGGGTCCTCCCCTCTCTCTGCCCATGGTGAGGGCGGGTCCGTCGCAGCCTCCCCTGCGACGGACCGTTCTTCATCCGCCTGAGACCGAATTCAAGGCAGGTGCCCTTGTCGACCCTGTTTATCCAGCAGATTCTCAATGGCTTGCTCGACGGGGTATATTACCTCCTGATCGCGCTCGGCCTGTCGCTGATCTTCTCGCTCGGCGGCATCGTCAACCTTGCCCATGGCGCGTTCTATGCCATCGGCGCATACCTCACGATCACGCTCTCGCCACACATCGGCTTCTGGGGTGCGCTCATCGTCGCGCCGCTGCTGGTGGCGGGGCTTGGTGTGCTGTTCGAGCGCGGGCTGTTCCAGCGGTTCTACCGGTCAGACCCGATCCTGTCGTTGCTGGTCACCTTCGGACTGGCGATGGTGGCCGAGCAGCTGTTGCGGATGATCTACGGCGCGCCGCCGCTGTCCTATTCCATCCCGCCGGAGTTGCGCGGGCAGATCTTCCTCGGCGATTTCATCTATTCGCGCTATCGCGGCGGCCTGCTGCTGCTGGCGATCCTGTGCATCCTCGGCCTGTGGTTTCTGCTCCAGAAAACCGCCTTCGGCCGTGTCGTCCGCGCCGGGGTGCAGAATCCGGATATGGTCGGCGCGCTCGGCATCTCGCTGAAACCCTACATGATGGCTGTCGCCGCCATCGGCATCGGGCTGGCGGGCCTCGCCGGCGTCCTGCTGGCGCCGATCTATTCGATCCACCCTGCCATGGGGCAGGAGATCATCACCCCCGCCTTCGTGGTTGTGGTCATCGGCGGCCTCGGCTCCTTCTGGGGCGTCGTGGTGGCCGCGCTGCTGGTCGGCGTCGTCAAAGGCATCACTATCGGCCTCGGTTTCACCCAATGGTCCACCGCCGTCATTTACCTGATGATGCTGCTTGTCCTGCTGTTCCGCCCGCGCGGACTGTTCGGCGAGCGGATCCAGCGGTTCGAGTGAGGCAATGATGACCCGCGCGAACCCCGTCACCCAACTCCTCATCGCCGCCGCCGGGCTGGTCGCCCTCCCGGTGCTGATGAACGCCATCGGCCTCGGTACAACGTCCGCCACCGAAGTCGTGGTGTTCTCCATCGCCTGCATGGCGTTGAACATTCTTGTCGGTACCACCGGCCTCGTCTCCTTCGGCCATGGCGCATGGTTCGGCCTTGCCGCCTATGCGGCGGGGCTGATCCAGCGCAACTGGCTGCCGGGGCAGTTCGTCCTGCCCATCCTCGCGGCGATGCTGCTGGTCGGGCTGGTGGCTTATGTCTTCGGCACGCTGATCCTGCGCCGGCGCGGCGTCTATTTCTCGCTGCTGACGCTGGCGCTGACGGCGATGCTCTATACCGTCTCCTTCCGCTGGACTGCCGTGACCGGCGGCGAGGACGGGCTCGGCGGCATCAAGCGCCCGCAGGCATTCGGCATCGATTTCGAAGCCTCGATGACGTTCTACATATTGGTTGCCTGCATCGGCATGGCGGTGGTCTACGCACTCTGGCGGTTCCACCGCTCGCCGGTGGGCACCGTTCTGGTCGCCATCCGCGAGAACGAGCAGCGCGCGCGCTTCCTCGGCTATGCGACGGACCGCTACAAGCTGCTTGCCTTCACCCTGTCTGCCGCGCTGACCGGGCTGGCCGGCGCGTTGCTGCTGTTCAACAACCGGATGACCTCGGCGGAACCGATTTCCGTCGCGTTTTCCGGCGAACTGCTGGCGATGGTTGTGATCGGCGGCATGCGCTCCTTCCTCGGCCCGGCGCTGGGGGCGCTGTTCTTCGTCGTGTTTCGCGATTTTCTTTCCAGCGTGACCGAGAACTGGCTGCTGTATTTCGGCCTGCTGTTCGTCGCTTTCGTGGTGTTTTCGCCCGAGGGGCTGGTGGGCCTCTACGAGCGGCTGACCAAGCCGTTCCGCAAGACCGTCGCGGGGGATGCCGCCATGGCCGCGCGGAAAGCCGGGGCCATCCACCTGCCTGATTTTCTGAAACCTGCCCACGGCGGCACCGCACCCATCCTCACCGCCACCGGGCTGGCCAAGGCCTTCGGCGGCATCCGCGCGGTCGAGGGGGTGGACCTGACGGTGCGCGACCGCTCGCTGCACGCGCTGATCGGCCCCAACGGCGCGGGCAAGACCACGGCGTTCAATCTCATCTCCGGCCTGCACCGGCCCGATCGCGGCTCGGTGAAACTGGCGGACAACGAGATCGCCGGCCTCGCACCGGAGGCGATCACCGAGGCCGGCATCGGCCGCGCCTTCCAGATCACCAACCTGTTCCCCTCGCTGAGCGTCGAGGAGAACGTGCGCCTCGCCGTCCAGTCCCGCTCGCCGGAGCGTTTCGATGTCTGGCGTGCCGCCACCGCGCTGGACGAGGTGAACGGCCAGACCGCGAAGGTGATCGAAACCATGGGCCTTGCCGGCATCGAGGCGGCGGAGGCAGGCTCCCTCTCCTACGGCGGCCAGCGCCTGCTGGACATGAGCCTGGCGCTTGCCACACGCCCGCGCGTGCTGCTGCTGGATGAGCCTCTGGCCGGCCTCGCGGCAGCCGAGCGGGAGCGCGTCGGCAATCTCATCAAGTCGATTTCCACCGATGTGCCGGTGCTGCTGGTGGAGCATGACATCGACCGCGTATTCCAGATCGCCGACCGTGTGACGGTGATGAACGAGGGCTCCGTGCTGGTCGACGGGACGGTGGAGGATGCGCGCACCTCACCCCGTGTGCAGGAGGTATACATCGGTTCGGGCGCGCATGCCGTTGCCGCCAAGCCGAGGAAAAGCGCCGCCACCAACCAGCGGCTTCTGACCCTCGAAAACGTCGATACGTTCTATGGCAAGAGCCATATCCTGCGGCAGGTCTCGTTTCAGGTGCACACCAACGAGATTGTCGCGCTGCTGGGGCGCAACGGCGCCGGCAAGTCGACGGTGCTGAAAACCATCACCGGCATTGCCCCGCCCGCCTTCGGCGATATCCGCCTGGGCGAGTCGAACATCGCCCGCCTGCCCTCGGCCGGCATTTCCCGCGCCGGTGTCGCCTATGTGCCGCAGGGGCGCGGGCTGTTCGCGGGCATGAGCGTCAAGGACAACATGGAGCTGGGCCGCCTGCGCCGCATCACCGGCAACGGCACCCATTGGGACGAGGAGAAGATTTTCTCCGTTTTCCCGCGCATCAGGGAGCGTTGGCTCTCCCCGGCGGATTATCTCTCCGGCGGCGAGCAGCAGATGGTGGCGGTGGCCCGCGCGCTCTCTGGCGATACCCGTGTGCTGCTGCTGGATGAACCGTTCGAGGGTCTCGCCCCGGCGGTGGTGGAAGAACTGTTCGAGGCGTTCGACAAGCTCAGGCAGGACATCGCCATCCTGATCGTCGATCATCATCTCGATCTCGCTCTTGCCCTGTCGGACCGCACCGTGGTGCTCGAGCGCGGGCAGGTGCAATACACCGGCCCCTCGCGTGCGCTGGCAGACGATCTCGATTTGCGCCGCAAGGTGCTCTGGCTATAGGACTGCTCATCATGCCGAAAATCGCCATTGTCGGTTCGGGCCTCATTGGCCGCGCCTGGGCCACCGTGTTTTCCTCGCATGGGTTCGATGTCGCCCTCACCGATGTGAAGCCCGAGGCGGCGGAGGCCGCGCGCGCCCACATTGGCCGCAATTTGCGAGAGTTGCAGGGTCATGGCCTTGTCGAAGACCCCAAAGACGCCCTCGCCCGCATCCGCGTGGCCAATGGACTGGCCGACGCACTGAAGGGCGCCGCGCTGGTGCAGGAAAACGGGCCGGAAACCATCGAGGCGAAGACCGCGCTGTTCGCCGACATGGACCGCCTCGCCGCCCCTTCGACCATCCTTGCCTCGTCGACCTCCTACATCATGGCCTCGCGCTTCACCGAAGGGCTGAAGGGCCGCGCGCGCTGCCTCGTCGCCCACCCGGTCAATCCGCCGCATCTTGTGCCGATCGTCGAACTCGCCCCCGCCCCGTGGACCGATCCTGCCGTGGTGCAGAAGGCGAAAAAGCTCTACGAAAAGGCCGGTCAGGTGCCGATCACGCTGAAGAAGGAGGTGGAAGGCTTCGTCCTCAACCGCCTTCAGGCGGTGCTGCTGGCGGAAGCGTTCCGCATGGTGGGCGAAGGCGTCGCCAGTCCCGAGGATGTCGACAAGACCATCCGCGATGGCCTCGGCCTGCGCTGGTCGTTCATGGGGCCGTTCGAGACGATTGAACTCAACGCCCCGGGTGGCATCCCCGATTATTGCGCACGCTATGGCGCCTCGCTCGGCGGCACAGCGCGGGAAGCCTCGCGCGGCGATCCCTTCGGCGCCGCAACGGTGGAGGCGATCATGGCCGAGTGGCCGGGCGTGCAGACGCCGGAGCGCGTCGCCGCCCTGTCCGATTGGCGCGACGGGCGCCTCGCCGCGCTGAAAGCGCACAAGAAATCCGCCAAACGCAAACCTGTCAGGAAGGGCTGATCCATGGCCAAGAACAAGGTGATCATCACCTGCGCCGTCACCGGCGCAATTCACACCCCGTCGATGTCGCCGCACCTGCCGGTGACCGCCGAGGAAATCGCCGAAGCGGCGATCGGCGCGGCGGAAGCCGGCGCCGCACTGGTGCATGTCCATGCGCGTGATCCGAAGACCGGCCGGCCGGATCAGTCCCCCGCCGCCTTCGAGCCGTTCCTGAAGGTCATCAAGCAGCGCTCCAACTGCGTCATCAACATCACCACCGGCGGCTCGCCCACGATGGGCGTCGAGGAACGGCTGCAACCCTGCGCCTATTTCAAGCCGGAGGTGGCCTCCCTCAACATGGGCTCGATGAACTTCGGGCTCTACCCGATGCTCGGCCGCTTCAAGGACTTCGCGCACGACTGGGAGCGGCCCTATCTTGAAGGCTCGAAGGACCGGATCTTCAAGAATACCTTCCAGGATATCGAGAACATCCTGACGACCTGCGCCGACAACAACACAAGGTTCGAGATCGAATGCTACGACATCGGCCATCTCTACACGCTGGCCCATTTCGTCGATCGCGGCCTCGTCAAGGCGCCGTTCTTCGTCCAGTCGGTGTTCGGCATTCTCGGCGGCATCGGCGCGCATTACGAGGACGTGGTGCATATGAAGCGCACGGCGGACCGGCTGTTCGGCAAGGATTACCGCTGGTCCGTGCTCGGCGCCGGGCGCAATCAGCTGCCCATCGCGGCGATGGCTGCGGCGATGGGCGGCAACGTCCGCGTGGGATTGGAAGATTCGCTGTGGATCGGCGCCGGAAAGCTGGCCGAGAGCAACGCCCAGCAGGTGCGTGCCGCCCGCCAGATCATCGAGGGGCTGGGGCTGGAGATCGCCACCCCGGACGAGGCGCGCGAGATCCTTCAGCTCAAGGGGCACGACCGCGTCAATTTCTGACGCATCACACCCGTTTCGACAGCAGGGTATGGCCGCCGGCGCAGAACCGCAGCGGCCATTCCGTCGCCTTGCGGACGCCAATGCGTGGTGTGCTGACGATTTTGTATGTTGCGCAGCAATCCTGCACAATCGACAGCAGGCAACCCGCTGCCGCGAGCCGCTGGCCGTCGAGCGCGCGGGTGATTCCGAGCGCCTGCGTCAACCGCCCCGGACCGGCGGCAAGGAGGCGGAGGGGCGCCCCGCTGCGGCGCGCGGCCATGGTCTCACGTCCGGCCACCGGCTCCAGCGCGCGGATCAGCACCGAGCCATCGCGCGCCACGATATCGAGCCCGCACAACGCCCGCATCGGGTGGATATAGAGCGTGCCGGGTGGGCCGAAGGCGCTGGCATTGGCCCGCGTCACCCCGCGAAAGGCGTGGGCCGCAGGGTCGCCCGTCCGCAGGTAGGCTTCCGTTTCGATGATGACGCCGGCGGTCTCCACCCCGCCGATCCGGCTGACGAGCCGCGTGCCGATCAGCGTGCGGGCCAGCGCCACCGCTGTCACATCGCAATCCAAATCCGCCATCACCCCTCGCATGCAGAAAGGGCCGCGCCTTGCGGCACGGCCCTTTGTTTCTTTGCCGTTCCGGCCCTTACTTCCCGGCGATATAGCCGAACATCTTGGGCAGGAACAGCACCGTATCGGGCACCAGCAACATGATCAGCAGCGCTGCCACAAGCACGGCGATGTACGGCCAGATCGCGCCGATGATCGTCTTGAGCGGAATGCCGGTAATCGCGTTGATGACGAACAACAGCACACCGTAGGGCGGCGTGATCAGCCCGATCATGCAGTTCACCACCGCCGTCACGCCGAAGTGCACGAGGTCGATGCCCAGCGCCTTGCAGGTAGGGATGAACAGCGGGATGATGACGAGGATGATCGTTGTCGCATCGAGCAGACAGCCCAGGATGAGGAACAGCAGGTTGACCGCCAGCAGGAAGGTGAGCGGCGAGACATTCAGCCCTTCCATCAGGAACTGCACTTTGGCCGGAATATTCTCCGACGCGACGATGTAGTTGAAGATCAGCGACGCGCCGATAACGAGGCCGACCGAGGCGGGCGCCCGCGCGCTTTCGGAAAAGACGCCGTGCAGCACCTTCCATGACACCGCACGGTAGAGGAACGTCGCCACCAGCAGCGCATAGAACGCCGCGATAGCCGCCGCTTCCGTCGGCGTGGTCGCTCCGCCATAGATGCCAAACAGCAGGATGATCGGCATCAGCAGCGCCGGGAAGGCGCGCACCATCAGCTTGGGCAGTTCGGAACGCGGCACCGGCTCTTCCAGCGGCACATTCTCGATGCGCGCCTGCCGGGCATTGAGCAGCATCAGCGAGATGCCCATCATCACGCCGGGGATGAAGCCGCCGAGGAACAGATAGCCGATGGAGGTGTCCGAGATCAGCGCATACATCACCATCGGGATGGACGGCGGGATGATCGGACCGATGGTCGAGGCCGCCGCCGTGATCGCCGCCGCATAGCCGGCGGAATAGCGGTTGTCCTTGCGCATCATCTCGATGATGATCTTGCCAAGCCCCACCGCATCGGCCACCGCCGAGCCGGACATGCCGGCAAAGATCATGTTGGCGACCACGTTGACATGGCCAAGGCCACCACGGAACCGGCCAACCAGCGCAAGGCAGAACTGCAGCAACCGCTCGGAGATCGTGCCCGCGTTCATGATGTTCGCAGCGACGATGAACAGCGGAATGGCGAGCAGCAGGAAGCCATCATAGAGGCCCTGGATCATCTGCTCGGCAGCAAGGCCGATATCCTGCCCCTTCATCAGCAGGTAGAGGATCGACGAAACGATCATCGACAGCGCGATCGGCGCGCCGATGCCGGCCATGGCGAACAGAAGGATGATACACCAGAAGAATGCGGAGCTCACAGGCTTTCCTCCTTCTCGAGCGTCGCCAGCGAGTCGCCACGCGCAAGGCGGTAGGCACGCAGCAGATAGTGGACGATCGTTCCGGCAAGGAAGATCATGTAGCAGAAGAACACGATATCGAACCGGATACCGAGCACGTCGGTCGAGCGGATCGCCTTGAACGAGATGAAATCCCACGTCGCCGGCGCTGAAAAGGCAAAGCCGACGGCAAAGACCAGCGCTGCCAGAAGAGCCATGAACCGCCGGGCCTTCTCGCCGCCAAGGTTATAGAGCACGTCGAATTTGACGTGATCGGTGTCCGTCAGCATGAAGGCTGAACCCCAGAAGATCAGCCAGATCCAGCAGATCATGATCAGTTCATGGGTCCAGTCGGTCGGCGCGTTGAAGATATAGCGCGAACCGATCTGCACGATGAACGCAAAGAACATGACGGCGACAAGAAACACCATCACGTCTTCAGCGCGCTTGTACAGGAAATGCAGCAGCGATTTCATCGCTCAGCCCCCTCTTTCCCCTTGGTTCCGGCCACCCCGCCGGCGTTTTGATACAATAAGGGCGGGCGCTTGCCGCGCCCGCCCTTTTTCTGCGTCACTTGATGGCGTTGATCTTGTCCACCATGCCGGCCGGCCAGTCCTTGGCGAACTTCGAGGCGAGATACTCCTTCTGCACATGGGTGCGGAAGGCGTTCAGGTCCGGCGTGTAGACCTTGAGGCCCTTCTCCTTCATGAAGGCTTCCAGTTCCGCTTCCAGCTTCAGCTGGGCCTGGCGGGCGCTCTCGCACGCCTCGTCGGCCGCCTTCTGCACGGTCGCCTGCTGGGCCGGGGTCATGGCGTCCCACACCTTCTTGG
>ERZ1645187.4839-NODE-4839-length-10708-cov-109.992115_pt1 | contig 10708 bp, 10 predicted proteins | sample MGYA00575352_ERZ1645187 | MGnify/ENA primary metagenome ERZ1645187 (study PRJEB40837, sample SAMN11349314) | freshwater sediment metagenome | isolation source: river sediment | host: Sediment | place: India: Wazaribad , New Delhi | collected 2017-02-21 ...
AGACCAGATCCTCGCCCTCGGTCAGCGTGTCGCCGATCCGGAGCGTGCCGTGGTTGGGAATGCCGACGATGTCGCCGGCGAAGGCCTCGTCGGCGACGGTGCGGTCCTGGGCGAAGAAGAACTGCGGCGCGGTGAGCGCGATGTTCTTCCCCGTGCGGACCAGCTTCGCCTTCATGCCCCGCTGCAGCCGTCCCGAACACACCCGCATGAAGGCGATGCGGTCGCGATGGTTCGGGTCCATGTTCGCCTGGATCTTGAAGACGAAGCCGGTCATCTTCGCCTCGTTCGCCTCGACCACGCGGGTCGCCGCATGCTGCTCGCGCGGGGACGGGGCGAAGCGGCCGAGCGCGTCGACCAGGTCCTGCACGCCCATGTCCCGGAGCGCCGAGCCGAAATAGACCGGCGTCATGTGGCCCTCCAGGAACGATTGCAGCACGAAGGGCTTCGCCGCCCCCTGCGCCAACTCGACCTCCTCCTGGAACTGGGCGAAGTCCTGCGGCGGCAACAGCGCCTCGATCCTGGCGTCGCCCGGGCCGGACACCGGGATCGACGCCTCGGCGTCCTTGAGGCGGATGGTGTTCGTGTCGAGATCGTAGGTGCCGGCGAAGGCCTTGCCGCGGCCGATCGGCCAGCACTTCGGCGTGGTGTCGAGCGCCAGCGAGTTCTCGATGTCGTCGAGGAGCTCGAACGGATCCATCGTGTCGCGGTCCATCTTGTTGATGAACGTCACGATCGGGATGTCTCTGAGGCGGCAGACCTCGACCAGCTTCAGCGTTCGCGCCTCGACACCCTTGGCCGCGTCGAGCACCATGACGGCGGCATCGACGGCGGTCAGCGTCCGGTAGGTGTCCTCCGAGAAGTCCTCGTGGCCGGGCGTGTCGAGCAGGTTGAACACCCAGTCGCGGTACTCGAAGGTCATGACCGAGGTCATCACCGAGATGCCGCGCTCCTTCTCGATCCCCATCCAGTCCGAACGCGTGTTGCGCCGGTCGCCCTTGGCCTTGACCTGGCCCGCGAGCTGGATGGCGCCGCCGAAGAGCAACAGCTTCTCGGTCAGCGTCGTCTTGCCGGCGTCCGGATGCGAGATGATCGCGAAGGTGCGGCGACGGGAGACGGGATCGGCGGTGTGTGCGGGCACCGGATGATGGGCGGACATGAGCGGTCTCGGGGATACGGGCGCGGCCGTTCCGCGCGAGTGCCGTGGACATGCCGGGGATGGCGGCGGGTGTCAACCTTCGCGGTGCCCGGTCGCGTCGGGTTCGCCCGCCGAAGCGGTCGTTCCGGCCGCACCATCCTCGTCTTCGCCGCCACAGACCATGCGCCAGAACTCGAACGCGTCCGAACACGGGGCGCCGTCGTCGATCACGCGCCAGTCCGGCGTGATCATCCGCGGCAGATCGGGCAGCGGCCGGCCCTCGGGCCACGCCGCATCACCGATGATCAACTCGCTGAGCGTGGCGGGGAAGGCGGCCGGCCACAGCGTCGCATCGCCCACCATCACGCCGACCAGCGTCTCGAGCGCCGGAAGGCCGGAGAAATCGATCCGTCGCAGCGCCGGCGCGGTGCCGATGTCGAGGACGGTGAGGCTCGGCAACATCCCGAGTTGCGCGAGATCGCCGATCGGTGTCTCGCCGAGATCGAGGCGCCGGAGCGTGGTCGAGCCGGCGAGCGGGGTGAGGTCGGTGACGCCGGTGCGATCGATGGTCAGCTCGGCAAGGACCGGGAGATGCACCAGAGGCGTGAGATCGTCGACCGCGGTCCGGATCAGCGACAGGCGTTCGAGCCGCCGCGCGCCCACGAGCGGCGCGAGATCCCTCACCCCGGTTCCGGTGAGATCGAGCCGCCTCAGCCGCGGAAAGTTCGCCACGAAGCCGAGATCGACGAGGTCCGCCCTTTCGGAAAAGTCGAGCATCTCCACCCGAGCGGCGAGGTCCGGATCGACCGACCGACCCGCCAGGATCGCCGCGCGGATGGTTCCGTCGACATCCGAGAACGCCCGCACCTCGGCGCGGGTGCGACCGTCGTCGCTCACGCCGGCACCAGCGCCTTGGCCTGGGCGCCCTTCATCACCGCCTCCTGCACCTTCTCGAAGGCGCGCACCTCGATCTGGCGGACACGTTCGCGGGAGATGCCGAATTCGGCGGAGAGTTCCTCGAGCGTGATCGGATCCTCGGCGAGGCGGCGTGCCTCGAAGATACGGCGCTCGCGCTCGTTGAGGACGCCGAGCGCCGAGGCGAGCAGCGCCTTGCGACCGTCGAGTTCCTGGGTTTCGGCGAGTTTCGTCTCCTGGTCGTCGGAATGATCGACCAGCCAGTCCTGCCACTCTGCCCCCTCCTCGTCGGCGCGCACCGGCGCGTTGAGCGACGCGTCGCCGCCGAGACGGCGGTTCATCGACACGACGTCCTCTTCGGTGACGCCGAGCTTGGTGGCGATCTTCTTGACGTTGTCGGGGTGCAGATCGCCCTCGTCGAGCGCCTGGAGCTGGCTCTTGACCCGCCGCAGGTTGAAGAACAGCCGCTTCTGGTTGGCGGTCGTCCCCATCTTCACCAGCGACCACGAACGCAGGATGTACTCCTGGATCGCCGCCTTGATCCACCACATGGCGTAGGTGGCCAGCCGGAAGCCCTTCTCCGGCTCGAAGCGCTTGACCGCCTGCATCAGGCCGACGTTGCCCTCCGAGATCACCTCGGAGATCGGCAGGCCGTAGCCGCGATAGCCCATGGCGATCTTGGCCACCAATCGCAGATGCGAGGTGACGAGACGTTCGGCGGCCTTGGGGTCCTCGTGCTCGCGCCAACGCTTGGCGAGCATGTACTCTTCCTGCGGCTGCAGCATCGGGAAGCGGCGGATCTCGTCGAGGTAACGCGAGAGGCCGCCTTCGAGCGAGGCGAGCGCGGGAAGCGAAGTCGTCTGGGCCATCGTCTGCGCCCTTTCGTGGTTCGGGATCTCGGCTTCGATCCCGAGGAGCCCCCCGTCCCGGGCGAGCCCCTCGTTCGACCGGCGCCCACTCCGTGGCACGCCGGACGACGATCATAGAGCAACTCGTGGCAAAAACGCGACCACTCTCGTGATCACATCGCCGGGAGGCGACCGTCGGTCGCGGGAGCGGCGTCGCGCAGGCTCAGCGCTCCCGCCACAGCCGCGCCGGATCGAACGCCGCGACGTCGGCGAGGAGTTCGATGAAGCCGGTCACCGCATGGTCGATCGCCGCCTCGCCCTTCTCCGCCGAACCGCGGATCGCAGCGCCGATCGCGCCGGTCGGGTTGAGATCCTGCGCCTTCCAGCCGAACTGACTGGGGCCGTAGGCGCGGAGGTGGGTGAACTCCTTCTCGAACTGCATCTGCGCCGAGGGGAAGTCGGCGAGCATCTCGAAGCGGACGAGATCGGGGCGCAGCGCCATCACCATCGAGGTCTCGATGTCGCCGCCGTGGATGCCGAACTTGCGCTCGCGCTCGTCGAAGAGCCCATGCGGCCGGCCGAAGCGCGACCACGAGGTGGCGACCGCCAACATGTCGTGGCGCACCCTGAGTTCGCGGGTGACCAGATCCATGACGGGAACGTTGCCGCCGTGGGCGTTGACGATCACCAGCTTCCTGACCCCGGCCCGCGCCACCGAGGCGCCGATGTCGAGCCAGACCTTGACGACCGTGTCCCAATCGAGGGTCAGCGTGCCCGGCGACGACACGTGCTCCAGCGACCAGGCGACGGCTTGAGTCGGCAGGAAGACGGCCGGCAGGCTCGGCGGCAGCCGTTCGATGGTGCGGGCGACGTGGCCGTCGGCGATGATCGTGTCGGTGGCGAGCGGCAGATGCGGCCCATGCTGCTCGATCGCCGCGACGGGGAGCACGGCGATCCACTCCGCGACATTCGGCCGGCGGAAATCCTCTGTGGTCAGATCCGACCAGTGGCGCCGTGGCGGCATGATTTTTCTCCCCAGAAGGCACTTCCCATACTCGCAAATAAACGAGTATATTAGGCATAAAGCACGTATATTATCGATCTAAATAGCAATATTATAGCATAAAATACAGCCAGAAAATAGAAAAGCCAACACAAAGATCTCATCACCAAGCGAGATCTATCAATTGATTCGTCTATATGTTCAATATTGAACATATCTAAATTTACAACAGAGCCAGAGCTATTTTCGATATGAATGCTCAGGTCCTTAATTTGATCACTTAATTTCCTTTTTGATTTAAGTTCTTTCGGAGCTCCGACGGTAAATATGAACAAAGCAAAAGATAGATAAAGTGATATAAAATATGTAATCTTGATGTTTATGGGTATCTCAACAAACTGCAATACATCAAATTTAAGAAGATTATGCTTTATAAGTAAAATAAATAACGGGATTGCCAGCAATGAAATATAGGATATCTTTGCTAATTGTTGACTTCCAAAGCTCTGGAGCTCACTCCATTTGGGGATTCGGAAATAAATTCGCAAATTATCTAATTTATTCATCAGCTCTATAATAAATGAAATTAGAACATAAGATGATATCATCGCAGTCATCCAGACCATCCAATGGATAGATTTAGTTAAATCGACTATGCGCACCAAGTAATTTGAGTGCGAAATTGTAATGTGTCCATAGTATTCTCCTGTAAATTGGTTTACAAGCACGCTAAAGACCACGCCCATAGTAATTGAAATTGTTAGTGATGCTAATAAAGATGAAACAAACCGCCATCTAATGGCGTCTTCATCGCGGTCGGCCTTAATGTTTTCTTCGATTATCTTTATAGCAGCTCTGTAAATATCTTCGTTGATCATATTTTCCTCAATATAATCCTAGAACAAAATTCACAGGGTATGTTGGAGCATTTATAGGAACCGCTTCGCCGCCTGCCCATGTTCCCACCTGAGACGCGCGACGTCCACATCGACCGGCAGGCCGTCGACCACCTTCCAGGTGCCGGCGATCATCACCCGGTCGGCGCGATGCGCCCCGCACAGCACCAGCGCGGCCAGCGGATCCCCCGCCCCGGAGAAGCGCAACTCGTCGAGCGTGAACAGTGCCAGATCCGCCTCGAGCCCGACGGCGATGCGGCCGATGTCACTGCGCCCGAGACAGCGCGCCGAACCCTCCGTCGCCCACCTGAGCGCATCGAGATGCGTCACCGTGGCGTCATAGGTCAGCCGGTTGATCATCAGCGCGTGGCGCACCCCCTCCATCAGGTTGGAGTTGTCGTTCGACGCCGAGCCGTCGACCCCGAGCCCGACGGCGACGCCCGCCACCTCGAGCTCCCGCGTCCGGCAGTGGCCCGAGGCGAGCACCATGTTCGAGGTCGGGCAGTGACACACACCCACCCCGTGCCGCCCCAGCCGGCGCATCTCGTCGTCCGAGAAGTGGATGCCATGGGCGAGCCACGTCCGCTCGTTCATCCAGCCGACCTCCTCGAGATAGTCGACCGGCCGGCACTGGAACTGCGCGAGACAGAAGTCGTTCTCGTCGTTGGTCTCGGCGAGATGGGTGTGGAGCCGGCAGTCGTGCTTCGCCGCCAGCGCCGCCGTCCTGGTCATCAGCGATTTCGTCACCGAGAAGGGCGAGCACGGCGCCAGCGCGATCTGCGTCATCGACCCCGGCTTCGCATCGTGGAAGAGGGAGATCACCCGTTCGCTGTCGGCGAGAATGGTGTCCTCGTCCTGCACCGCGGCCTTCGGCGGCAGTCCGCCGTCCTCCACCGACAGGTTCATCGAGCCGCGCGACACGGTCATGCGCAGGCCGAGCGCCCGCGCCTCGTCGACCTCGATGTCGACCGCGTCCTCGAGCCCCTTCGGGAAGACGTAGTGGTGATCGGCCGCCGTGGTGCAGCCCGACATCATCAGCTCGGTGCCGGCGAGTCGCACCGCGAGGCGGAACGTCTCGGGCGACAGCCCCTTCACCCAGATCGGATAGAGCGCCTTCAGCCAGGGAAAGAGTTCCTTGTTGATGGCGTCGGGGTGGGCCCGGGTCATCGTCTGGTAGACGTGGTGATGGGTGTTGATCAGCCCCGGCAACATCACGTGGCGCGAGGCGTCGAACACCGCATCGACCGGGGCGAGCGGCTCTCGCCCCCGCCCGACCAGTTCGACGATGCGGCTCCCCTCGACGACGATGCCGCGCTCGGCGCCTTCCGCCAGCACGGCGAGCGGATCCTTCAACCACAGACGCATGATGCCTCCCTCGTGATCTTCGCACCCTAGCCGATCACCGCGACGCGCGCACCGCCCGGTCGACCGCACCCCTCGCCTCCGCTAGTCTCGCCCGACAACCGCGAGCCCCCGATGCCCGACGCCGCCTCTCTCGCCTTCGACCGCGTCTCCAAGACCTACGCGAACGGCACCCGCGCCCTCGCCGACCTGACGCTCGCCGTCGCCCCACGGGAATTCGTCGCCCTCCTCGGCCCCTCCGGCTGCGGCAAGTCGACCCTGCTGCGCCTCGCCGCCGGGCTCGAGACCGCGGACGCCGGCCGCGTCCACGCGCCCGAGCGCGACGTCGGCTTCGTCTTCCAGGACCCGACGTTGATGCCCTGGGCCACGGTCGCCGACAATGTCGCCCTCCCCCTGCGATTCGCCCGCCTGCCCGCCGCGGACGTCGCCCCGCGCGTCGCCGAGGCCCTCGCCCGCGTCGGCCTCTCGGATGCCGCGGGCCTCTACCCGCGTGAGCTCTCCGGCGGCATGCGCATGCGGGTGTCGATCGCCCGCGCCCTGGTCACCCGGCCGCGCCTCCTGCTGATGGACGAGCCCTTCGCCGCCCTCGACGAGATCGGCCGCTTCCGCCTCGACGGCGAACTGATCCGCCTCGCCGAGCGCGAACGCTGGACCGTCGTCTTCGTCACCCATTCGGTCTACGAGGCGGTGTTCCTGGCGAACCGGGTGGTGGTGATGGCCGCCGGCCCCGGCCGCATCGTCGCCGACCTGCCGATCGCCTTCGATCGCCCCCGCGACGACGCCCTGCGCGACGGCCCCGAGTTCGCCGCCGCCTGCGCCCGCGTCTCCGGCCTCCTGCGCCGCGCCGTCGACGACACCGAGACCGGCCGCCCGATCGACGTCGCTTCGCCGGCAGGCTAGACTCTTAGCGGTGTCATGAAATCGAAACCTTCGCCTGTCAGGTGTCGAGCATGAGCTTCCAGCACCGCAAGTCCGTCACCCATCGTCTCGCCATGGCCGCCAAGGCGCACCGCGCCCGCTCCGGCACCCATCTGGCGCGCATCGGCCTCCACGCCGGCCAGGAGTCGGTCCTCAAGGCGCTCGCCGACGAGGACGGGCGCACCATGAGCCAGCTCGCCCAGGCGCTCGGGGTCCAGCCGCCGACCGTCACCAAGATGGTGTCGCGGCTCTCCGCCCAGAACCTCCTGAAGCGAGTCCCCTCGGAGACCGACGGCCGCCTCGCGCGCGTCCACCTCACCGACGAGGGCCGCGCCAAGATCGACGAGATCGACCGCATCTGGAAGCGCATCGAGCGCGAGGCGCTCGCAGGCTTCGACGACAAGGACCGCAAGAAGCTCAGGAAGCTCCTGCGCACCATCGAGCGCAACCTGACGCTCCAGCTCGACGCGCTGGACGAGGTCGAGGTCGCCGAGGAGCCCGAGGACGATCCGGAGGAGTGACCGCTCGTCGGTCTCCCGCCTCTCGTCGACCGCACCTCCCGCCCGCCCCTCCCGCATGGCTGCCATCCGCGCCGGAACCGCGCGGATCGCTGGACCTCGCCCATCCGCAGGGATACGTAGATCGTCGTGACGCGGCCGTGACCGCGGGCCGGCGGATCGCGGGTCCGGAACGCCCGGCCGATCCAGCCGAGAGGACGACGGCGTGGCAGACGAACGGACGGCGCCGATCCCCAGCGGTTCGAAGGAAGCCTCGCGTCGGCTGGTCGGCATCGGCCTGATGATGGCGGCGCTGGTCTGCTTCACCGCCATCGACACCTCGGCGAAATGGCTCGGTCGCTCCCTGCCGCCGCTCGAGATCACCTTCTTCCGCTATTTCTTCGCCTTCCTGCTGTCGGCGATCGTCTTCAATCCGGTGACCGCACCGCACGCCTGGACGACGCGTCGGCCGGCGCTGCAGATCCTGCGCGCCTTCTTCCTCCTCGGCTCGACCGCCTTCAACTTCGTCGCCCTGCGCCATCTGCAACTCGCCGAGACCATGTCGATCGTCTTCGGCGTGCCCTTCCTGGTGGCGGTCCTGGCGGTGCCGCTGCTCGGCGAGACCGTCGGCGGCCGGCGCTGGGCGGCGATCGCCGTCGGCTTCCTCGGGGTGCTGCTGGTGACCCGGCCGACACCGTCACACTTCGATCCGGCGATGCTCTGGGCCTTCGCCGCCGCCGGCTGCTACGCCGGCTATGTGCTGGTCACCCGCATGCTCTCCGGTCTCGATTCCGCCGCCAGCCTGCTCCTGCTGCCGGCTGGCGCGGGTGTGGTGATCGTCGCCCCCTTCCTCCCCTCGATCTGGGTGACGCCGCCGACGGCGCTGCACTGGGGGCTGCTCGCCCTCGCCGGTCTCGCCGGCGCCACCGGCCACTTCCTCCTCATCCTCGCCTACGGACGCGCCCCCGCCTCGATGCTCTCGCCCTTCATCTACGCCCAGATCGTCTGGATGACGCTCTCCGGCTGGCTGGTGTTCGGCGACGTGCCCGGAGCCTGGACGATCGCGGGGGCCGGCGTCGTCATCGCCAGCGGCCTGTGGCTGGTCCGGCTCGAGCAGGGGCGACGAAACGCCGCCGCCGATGCCGCCGAATGAGGCAACCGCGATGGAAAGATCTTCGCGAACCGCAGGTATCTTGTTGCGAGGGACGAAGGGTTCCGGCACAAACGGGCGAGGACGGAGCGTGGCGGCGCGCCGCGTGACGAGAGAATGGTGGTCGCAGTGATGGAAAGCGGTGGAGCCACGCCCAAGCGGCGTCTGACCCTGGCGATGATCGCGGAGAAGCTCGATCTCTCCACCGCCACGGTGTCCCTCGCCCTGCGCAACTCGCCGCTGGTGGCCGAGGAGACCCGGAAGCGCGTTCACGCCCTCGCCGAGGAACTCGGCTACATCTACAACCGCTCGGCCGCCTCCCTCCGGACGGCGCGCACCAACATCGTCGGCCTCGTCGTCCACGACATTCTCAACCCCTACTTCGCCGAACTGGTCGCCGCGGTGGAGAACGAACTCGGCCGCCACGGCCAGACCGTCATCCTCTACAATCACGGCGACGACCCGCAGCGCCAGCGCGTCTTCCTCGAGACGCTGCTGCAGTACCGCGCCGACGGCATGATCCTCTGCCCGGCCGCCGGCTCCAAGGCCTCCGATGTCACCCGCATCGTCGAGGCCGGCCTGCCGACCGTGCTCATCGCCCGCGAGCTCGCCGACCTCCCCGACGTCCCCGTCATCCGCGGCGACGACCGGGTCGGCCTGCGCAAGGCGGTCGACCACCTGATCGACCTCGGCCACCGCCGCATCGCCCTGGTCGGCGGCCAGCAGGATTCGTCCTCGGCCTCCGAGCGCCGCGCCGGCTACGAGGACGCCCTCGCCGCCCACGGCATTCCGATCGATCCGAAGCTCGAGTTCCCCGCCGCCTCCAGCCGCCGCGCCGGCCGCGACATCTGCGGCGACGTGCTGGCGGCAGAACCCACGGCCATCGTCTGCTTCAACGATCTCCTCGCCTTCGGCATGATGATGGAGCTGAAGCGCCGCGGCCTCGAGCCCGGCCACGACATCTCGCTGACCGGCTACGACGACATCGACGAGGCCTCGGTCTGGTCGCCCGGCCTCACCTCGGTGTGGAACGGTCAGCAGGAGGTCGGCCGCCTCGCCGCCCTCACCCTGCTCGACGTCGTCTCCGGCCATCCCCCGGCCGACCTTCGCGTCCTGGTCAAGCCAGAACTCCGCGTCCGCGAGACCACCTGCCCGCCGAAGAGATGAGGAGCGGTTCTCCCGTTGCCTGGCGACGGGAGAACGCGAAGCCCCGGTGGACGATTTTTAAGTTAATAAAATCAATAACTTGATATGTCCAACCCCTCCGATATCGCTCGTTGAATCTCAAGGGCTTTCGCCACGATTGTCTAACCGCGCGTGGCCGTGAGCGTGCGCCACCGATAGACCTCCGTGAGCCGCAGTGCCGCCACGGTCATCGGCTGGCGACCCGCAATGTGTGCGATACCTCCGAAAGGATCCCTTCGGGCGAGTTCGCCGGTCGATCAGACGATGAAGCTGAGGAGCGCTAAACGGCGGACGAAGGATCGACTTGGCTTGTCTGGAACACGGCGGCGTGTGGGAACCGCACAGCGTCGATGTGGCGAAGGCACCCTTTGCAGGCCGCAGGAGCAAGAGAAGTCAATGAATCAAAAACACATTTGAAAATAATGCATTTCTGGATATTTTCGTCAGCCAGAAGCTGCTATTGCTAATATTTGATAATTAACATACTATAGGAATGTCGCCCCATTCAATTCGCGTGACTTCTGATTTTCAAGTCTGAATTTCGCTGCGCTCGACATCGGGCGTGGCCATAGATCATTCATGGAGGTGGGACATGCCGAAATCGGAGAAAAATAAAGGTCTCTCTGCTCGGGCTAGAACACTGATCCGCGACGAATACGATCGAATGGCGACGCGCTGTTGGGCCTATTGGAATGCCAAGCTCCCCGGTCTGACGCTGGGCCCGGTCTCGGTCGAGCCGGATGGGGTGACGTTGCCCCTCGGGCCTAATCCAGTTTGAAGTTCGCTCTGGCCCAACGCG
>ERZ1645187.4840-NODE-4840-length-10708-cov-6.625833_pt1 | contig 10708 bp, 6 predicted proteins | sample MGYA00575352_ERZ1645187 | MGnify/ENA primary metagenome ERZ1645187 (study PRJEB40837, sample SAMN11349314) | freshwater sediment metagenome | isolation source: river sediment | host: Sediment | place: India: Wazaribad , New Delhi | collected 2017-02-21 ...
GATGGCGGGTATCTTCATGCTGTTGGCTGGCGTGCTCCGCCTCGGCAAACTCACAAGTTATATTCCAGCCCCGGTCATCACGGGCTTTACCTCCGGCATCTCGATCCTGATTGCGGCAGGCCAGCTCGACAATTTCTTCGGGGTCAAATCGGTGGGCGAGGATGTCATCGAGCGCATCGGCAGCTATTTTTCGCTCGGCTTTCATCCAAACCTCTATGCGCTCTGCATCGGGCTGTTTGTGATTTTGTTTATGATCGCGTATCCGAAAAAATGGAACGCGGTCGTGCCCGGATCGCTGGTTGCGATCATCCTCGCAACGCTTGCCGCGTCGTTTCTGAACTTCGATATTGCGCGCGTGGGCGAAATCCCCAAGACGCTGCTGCCGGCCCAGCGGCTCAATCTTGCGAATATCGACGTGCACACGCTCCTGCGGTTGGCGTCGCCCGCGTTTAGCATCGCCATGCTGGGCATGATCGAGAGCCTGCTTTGCGGCTCCAGCGCATCCCGCATGACGGGCAAACCCTTCAACAGCGATCAGGAGCTGGTCGCGCAGGGCATCGGCAACATCGTACTCCCGTTCTTTGGCGGCATTCCGGCAACGGCCGCCATCGCGCGCACCAGCGTCGCGGTCAAGAGCGGCGCGGTGACGCGACTCACCGGCATCATCCACGCGCTTGTGCTCGTGGTGTCGATGTTTGTGCTGGCTCCCGTGATGTCGTCCATTCCGCTTGCCGCGCTGGCGGGCGTGCTGATGGTCACGGCGTTTCGCATGAACGAGTGGGAAGCCATTGGCTATATGTTCTCGCGCAAGTTCAAAGGCGCAATCCTGAAATATCTTGTGACCATGATCGCAACGGTCATCTTCGATTTGACCACCGCGATCGCGCTGGGCGTGCTCGTGGCGTTGCTGCTGCTCGTGCGCCGGCTCTCCAAGCTGGAGATCAATATCGAAGCCGTGGACGCAAACCGTCTTTCGGCGGATGGCGAGGCGATCTGCCGGAAATACGGCAACGCGCGCGTGGTCTATATCACGGGCGCGATGATCTTCGCCAACACCGGCGCGGTGGAGGGCATCCTCGCGAGCATCCCGGTCGATTGCGACACGGTGTTTTTCTCCATGCGCGGGGTATCCTATCTGGATGTCTCCTGTGCGCAGGCGTTTGAGGGGCTGGCGCTCTCGCTCAAAAAACGCGGCGTGCGCGTCGGCTGTTGCGGCCTTTCCTCGGAAACGCGCAGAACGATGGAGCGCAGCGGGATTCTCGCGCTGATCGGCGAAGAGAATGTCTATTGGAGCATCGACCGCGCGCTGACGCAGGACTGCCTCTGTGAGGATACAATCGCATAACGCAACGCAAAACAAGAGCGAGGGCAAGAAGCGCCTCGCTCTTTTTCGTTGCCGTTTTTTCACAAGATTTACTAGAGTGTGAGGGTAATTTCATGTTACGATAATCAAACAAGCGATCAGGAAGCTGTGATGCAACCCGTGCCAAGATCCCATATTATCGATTTGGAGGGATACTATGACCAGGCTGACACACCCTAAGAATACCGCGTTTGCGCAAAATTTGGATCAAGCGCACACCCGCGCAGGCGGACGGCACGACGATAACCCGATGCAGCGCGCGCAGGCAATCGAGAACTCGCGCGGATACATCATGCTGGCGTGCGTGTCGATTTTGTTTATCGCCTTTGGTTTGACGCAGGCAAGCGTACCGGCAATCCTCGCCGGATTTTCACGCATCATCTTTTCCACCAACATTCTCATTACCGATTATGTCGCGCTCGGAGGCGCTGGCACGGCGTTTGTCAACGCGGGGCTTTTGATGCTTGCCTCCGTTGCGCTGCTGATGCTCAATGCCGCGTCGTTTCGCGGGATCAGCGTCGCTGCGGTGTTCCTGATGGGCAGCTTTGGCCTCTTTGGCAAGAACGTATACAACGTCTGGCCGATTCTCTTTGGCACATGGCTCTACGCGCGGCTGAAGAAGGAGCCGTTTAGCGAGCATGTCTATACCGCGCTGTTTGCGACCTGCCTTGCACCGATTGTTACCGAGTTTGCGTTTGTGCTGCATTTGCCCGCGTTCACGGGCGCGCTGCTTGGAATCCTCGTTGGCATTTGCGTTGGCCTCGTAACGCCGCCGCTGGCGGGGCATCTCAAAAACGTCCACAAGGGCTTTAGCCTATACAACATCGGTTTCACGGCGGGCATCATTGGTACGGTGTTTGTCTCGCTTTTGAAGTCCTATGGCTACCAGACCGGGTTTAACATGATATGGAGCGATGGAAACGACGCGCTGTTTGGCGCGTTTTTGTGCCTGTTATTCTTGTTTTTCCTCGTGTTAGGGTTCTGGATGAATCCGCATCCGCTCGGCGCGCTGCGGACGATCTTTCGCGAAAGCGGGCAGTCCGGCACGGACTTCGTCGCGCTGTGCGGGCTAGGCCCGGCGCTCATCAATATGGGGCTCAACGGTTTTATCGCAACCGCCTATGTGCTGCTTGTCGGCGGCCCTCTCAACGGCCCAACCATCGGTGGAATTTTGACGATTGCGGGATTTGGCGCGTGCGGCAAACACATCAAAAACGTGATTCCCGTGCTCATCGGCGTCGTACTCGGCAGCCTGACCAAGATTTGGAATATCAACGATCCTGCCGTACTGCTCGCCGCGCTGTTTGGCACGAGCCTTGCGCCGATTGCGGGACACTATGGCTGGGCTTGGGGCGTTGTCGCGGGGTTTCTCAATTCCTCCGTCGCGCTCTGCTCCGGCGTGCTGCACGGGGGAATGAACCTCTACAACACCGGCTTTTCGGCGGGCATCGTCGCGGCGTTTTTGGTGCCGCTGTTGGAGGCGTTGCCCCGGCGGACAGTGCAAGACGCGACTCAGGACGCTGAATCCGCGACGGAGAACTAGTTTTTGTCAACGATCGTTCGTTCGCGTATTCTGAGGCTGAAAAAAACGCACCGCTTGGCGCACGAAATCAAGAGGCGCAATGCACCCTTGAAACACGCCTGAAACCAACGTCCGCGCAAAAGAGATTCTAGCGCGGATGACGCTTCCCGAAAAAGCGGCGCAGATGGTGCGGGTGCCGTATGCCTATGTCTCGCGCGAGGAAGCGCGGGATTGGGCGAAGCGCGGCGCGGGTTCTTTTCTGCATGTAATGGGTGACGACGCGCGGGAGATTCAGCAACTTGCGCTTGGCACGCGCCTCGGCATTCCGGGCAGATTCCGGAGTATTACAACAGCTTACCCGGCTGGCACGGCGGGCAGCGAAACGGCACAGGTGTATGTGCGTGATTTGGTGGGCAGCGTGATGTCGCCCGTCAAGCGGCTCGTCGCGTTCCAAAAGGCAGTTCTCAAGCCGCGCGAATCCAGAGAACTGGTGTTCCAGCTCCGGCGGAACGATTTTCGCTGGTGCGCGCGGACGAAATGCGCGTCTGGAGCCCGGTGACGTTACCCTCTTCGTCGGCGGCAGCTCTCGGGATGCCGATTTGCTCTCGCACGGGATTACGCTTGCCAAGCAGGTTAACCAAAGTGAATGAAAACGAAAGAATAAAACAAAGGGAACCGCTGCTGAAGACGGTTCCCTCTTACTTTGCCTCGAATCGGAATCAATACTTGCTGAGTAACCCTTCGCGAATCATGGTAAGCAGTACTTCCACCAAATTCGGATCAAACTGCTTGCCGCTTTCTCGAACCAACTCCGCGCAGATGTATTCTTCGCTCTGCCTTGCGCGATAGGGCCGGGTGCTGTTCATCGCGTCAATCGCGTCCGCAATGCAGATAATGCGCGCTTCAATCGGGATTTCTTCTCCCGCAAGACCGCGCGAATAGCCTTTTCCGTCGTAGCGTTCGTGGTGATACAGCGCGCCTTCGCTCACCTTGTCGATCGCAGAAAAATCCTTGAGGATGAATCCGCCGATATCGACATGCGCCTGAATCTGGCGATACTCTTCCGCGGTGAGCTTGCCTTCCTTTTGCAGTACCGCGTCCGAAATGCCGATTTTGCCGATGTCGTGTACAAGCGCCAAATTGTAGAAGTTTTCCACGCGCTCCTTTGACCAACCAAGCTGCTTTGCGATCTCGGTGGAATATTGCGCAACGCGCTGGGAGTGTCTGCTGGTCAGCGGGTCACGCGCGTCAAGCGCGTTGCTGATGGAAAGAACGGTTTGCAACTGGAGGCGTTCCGCGCGCGTGCGCTCTTCCAACACGGCGCGTTCCAGTTCTTCCTTGCGTTTGCGTTCGGCATGCAGCAGTTGGGACACATCTTTGCAGCGGATGTAGAACGTCATGCGTTCCCTGTCGATCAACTCAAAATGGAGCAACTTGATCACGCCGCCGGGCAGCTCTTGCATGACGCTGAAGAGGCCGTTCTCGTCGCAGACGGAGACCAGGTAGTCATGCATCTGCCGGAGCGTTTGCACCTCCGGCGGAAAGAGCGTCGTGAAGGCGCGGACATCGCTTGGCGAGTGGATGAAGTCCGATGTTTTGATGAAGTAGCCTTTTCGATTGGCTGCGGATGCTTCCTTGCTGATGATGTGGCAGCGGTCTGCCGCTAAATCGGAATACGCCACATAATCATACGATTGTTCAACGGTCTTTAGAACCAGCATGTTGGTGATCGTAGATTCGGTTACGTTTGCTTCCTCCACTTTCAGGAACAGGTCTGCGCTATCCGGGGAACGCATCATGGCGAACCGAAGGGCGAGGTAGTCGGTTCCAAACGGAGTTCCAAGCGAGAGGGTCATCTGCCGCGGATAGGCCCCGCTTTCATACAGCATCATCAGTTTCTCGCGCGAAAGTTCGGCTGTGATTGTGACGCAGTCCGATTCGGCGCAAAAACTGGCGATGTGCGAAAAATAGCGGTTCAAGGTTGCGTCCGCACCGGTAAACGGAAAGAGCGCCAAACAACCCGCCTGATATGCAATCGTATCCTGCGTCAGATTCCAAACGCGAAACCCTTTGTATGCGCCGTCGTGAAAATCCTGGCCGGCGCTCTCGCCGGAAAAGATTGCGGTGTTAAACGAAGCGCGCCTGTGACGCATCTCGTTGAGCGCGGATTCGGGCGTCGATTCCGGCTGTTGTTCGTAAAAATAGATCACATACGCGGCTTAGTCGCCAAAGCTGGTGGAGAGCACGTTGACCTCAATTTGGCGCTTCGTGAGTGGGTTGGTAACCATGCGTGGGCCAGCGTCAATCGCTTGAAACAATCCATCTATGCCGATGGCGTCCTGACCAAAGAAGAAATGATTGAATGTAATGCCGGAGTCATATATCGTTTTTGGCTGGAGTAACCGTGTAAGCGCTTTGTTATGGTAGAGAAGACGATGGCCGCATTGCGAAACGATCGCCATTGCACCGAGATTTTCGTCAAAGAAGCGGATCTTTGGCGCTTCCGTTCCGGTAAGCGCCTGCAAGTGATGATAAGGCGTATCGGTGATGTCGTTGTAGACCAAAAATGCAATCCGCGCGCCGTTCTCCATCGATTGAAACCGGCCGACCACATGGAGCGCCCGGTATTCGTCATAGCCAAACAATCGCGTGCGGTAGACGACATCATAGACGCATTCTGTGAGGATGAAACTGTAGCCGAGCTTGGCGAGCATCTCGCGATCATCCGGGTGGACGCACGCAAACATGTCTTCATTCAGGTGCTGCATCAGTTGCCCGCGCGTGCGCCTGGTCATGCGACACATCCCGTCGGAAACCAGTAGCGTATGCACAACCCCGCCGATAGATTGATAGACCGCGAGCGCATGCGGCAGCGACTCCAGTACATGGCGACGCTCCGGCGAAAACTGGTATGTAGCGTTCAGCGGCATTACGGGTCCTCCCTTGGTGGATGATGCACATCCTGTGTAGGTGCAAATCGACACGATGGGTCTACATCTAGTGCCAATTATACGCCTGAACGAGCAATCAACACAAGGAAAATACGTGATGACAAAATAAGATGTGACAATGTAACTGATGAGTGAAAGTCAATCGAATCGCCGGACAACGGGCGTGGTTGCGCCAAACCGCCGCTGTTGACGGCGCGGCATAGGAGAATTACAATATCACTGACGACTTGTATCACATGTTTCCTTTCTCAACTTTTCAAAGACGAATCAATAATTATCGTGCAGCACTTTTATCGATAGGCCCGGATACGGCGAATAAAGGCGTTTTTGGGCATTCACATACGCGGAAACTTCATTTGAAAGCTGGTTACTATGTATGAAATTATCGGAACGTACTCGCGCTTTCTTTCATTCTTTTGAGGAAAAGCATGCGCTGAGCGAGGCGAGAAAAGCCATTAATCTGCTTGTGTTTCAGTTGATCTATCTGATTTTAATCTTCGCAACGATGATTCTTGCCGCGGTGGTCAACCGCGGAGAACGGCAGTTGTTTTATACCGTATTGCTCCTTGTTCTGTTTATCGTGATCTTTGTCGCGATGAGGTTCAACCTCTCCGGCAAGTTTCGCGTGGCTTCATGGCTCACAGCTCCTTGCATGATCGTTGGCCCGTGGTTGTCCATCCTGCTTGACCCTGCGGTGCTTGCCGGGGATTTTGTGCCGCTGATCTATGTGGCGATGTCGATTCAACTCTGCGCGATACTCTTGCAGCGGCGCATGACGATCATTATCGCAATCGTGCAGCTTACCGCGGTGATCGCGCTCATCTTTACTTCGCCTGCGCTGCGGGCGATCAACTGGCCAAGCCTCGTTACATTTATCGTGTTCACGTCGGTCATTGGCGTGCTCTACGGAATCTCCAACAATCGGCAATTGCAGCAAATCGAAACGCAGCGCAACCAGCTGATGCTCGACGAAGCAAAGCTGCGTGCGCTCTCGGTGCGAGATCCGCTCACGGGCTTATACAACCGCCGCTATATGGAGGAGACGTTTGATCGCGAACTTCAGCGTGCCATTCGCAAACAGCAACCGCTCGCCGTCATCATGGCGGATATCGACGGATTCAAAAACATCAACGATACGGCAGGGCATATATTAGGCGACAAAGCATTGGTGAAGGTATCCACATTCTTGATGAACAGCATTCGCGCGTCGGATGTCGCTTGCCGGTTTGGCGGGGACGAGTTTTGCCTGATTTTGCCGGATTGTTCACTAGAGGAAGGAATCCGGCGCGCAAACGCGCTCCGGCACGCAATCGAATCCCTCACGGAAGCGGAGGACGACGGATGCGAACGGTTCACTCTCTCGTTTGGGGTTGCCGCAATGCCGGAAGACGGCGTGACGCGGGAAGCGCTCATCGGCGCGGCGGACAGCGCGCTGTATACCTCCAAGCACGCAGGACGAAACCGGGTCAACGGCATACGGGCAGGTTCGGAACGATAGTATGCCACACAACGACATTTTCCCCAATATTCATACGCCTGTATAAGGAGGCACTCTAGATGCAAGACAGTGATTTGATCTTCTTTTTTGATAACGAAGACCAAACGTTCTCCGAAGCAGAGATGCGGGCATTGTTTGAAAACCTGATCAACCCGTTTTCCTATTATCGCATGATCTATGACGAGAACGGACGCGCGGTGGATTATGTTTTTCTCGCGGTCAACCGTGCGTTTGAGTTGGAAACGGGAAAAGACCGCGCGGAAATCCTCGGCAAAAATGTATTGAGCATCTATCCGAATACGGAGCAATATTGGATCGACAGCCTTGGCCGCGTGGCAAAGACCGGCGTACCGGAGCGTATTTCGAATTATTCCACCGCGCTTGGCAAATGGTACAACACACTTGCCTATTCGACCAAACCGGGGTATGTTGCGATCACGGTAAGCGATATTACGGAGTTTCTTGTAAAAGAGATGTCCTTGGAGCAAACCGCGGAGGAGCTGCGAACCCAGCGGGAAGAAAACGATCGCCTCGCACACGAAGAACCGATTACGGGATTGCCGAATCGGCTGTGCCTCTATGAAGCGTTTGCGAAAAAAGCTTCGTGTGAAAATGCGCGTTTCTCCATCGCGATCTTTGCGCCGGATAATCTGGCCGAGATTCTCGCGTCCTATGGCAGCGTGTTGAGCGACGCCATCATGCGCATCCTCGCCCAACGGCTGAACGCGCTGTTTCCCGAAAACAACGCGTGCTATAGCATGACGGGAACCGATCTAGTGGTTTTATTCAGCGCACCGTGTGATGAAAAGCAGCTTCATCTGGCGTTAGAACGTGCGCAGACTGCCATCCGGCAGGCGGTCGATGTGGATGGCGCGAACTTCTATCTCTCCGCCAGTTGCGGCGCCGCGTGCTATCCCAAAGACGGCATGGATCGCGACGAGCTGATCATGAAGGCAAACCTTGCGCTGTATCAGGCAAAGCAGACCCAAAACGTCGTTCAATTTTACAACGAACAACTCGGACAAATGTTGCTGAGGCGTACCAACATTCGAAACGCGCTGCCTAATGCGCTGGAAAACAACGAGCTGGAGCTCTTTTATCAGCCGCAGATTCATCCGGGTTCGGAGCGGCTGTTGGGGTTTGAAGCGCTGCTGCGTTGGCACAGCCCGACGCTGGGTGAGGTCTCCCCGCTGGAATTCATCGGCATTGCGGAGGAAAGCCGCCTGATTCACAAGATCGGGGATTGGGTATTGCGCAGTGCCTGCCAGACGCTCCGGCAGATCAATGAGCGCTTCCAGTCCAGCTTCGTGATGGCGGTTAACGTCTCGGGCATCCAGCTCCAGACGGATCGCTTCGTCGATCGCGTGTTCGCCATACTGGAGGAGACCAATGTTCGCCCGGAGCTCTTGGAGCTGGAGGTGACGGAGTCGGTGCTGGTCAACCGGGAGCAGCGCAACATTGAAAAACTCAACAAGTTCTATGACTGCGGCGTTCGCGTCGCGCTGGACGACTTTGGCACGGGATTTTCTTCATTAAGCCTGCTCAAAGACCTCAAGATATCGACGCTCAAGATCGACAAAGCATTCATTCAGGATTCCAGCGTTTCCGGAATTGCGAAGATGATCGTGCGCCTGGGTCATCTCTTTGGCGCGTGCGTGGTTGCGGAAGGCGCGGAGACTGAGGAGCAGATGCGCTTTACGCGCCACGCGGGATGCGACCGCGTACAGGGATATTATCACGCGCTGCCGATGCCGATTGGCAGCTTGATGCGCTATCTGGAAACAAAAGCGTGCCGTTAACGCCGTGACGAGCGGATCATGAGCGCGGGCCGCAGAGGCGGCCGCGCTCTTTTTTTGTTTCTCGCGCGGCGGGTTTATGGTAAAATATCCCTACGTCGGAAGGATTCCATCCGACGGGGAAAACGCGTGGCGCGCGCTGCATCAGCAGACGCAAACCGGCAAGGAGCGACATGGAAACAGAAATTCAACTTCTCGCAAAAGAGTTTAACAAAAACGAAGCACATGTGAAAAACGTCGTCGATCTGATCGACGAAGGATACACGATTCCGTTCATCGCGCGCTACCGCAAGGAGATGCATGGCACGATGGACGACACCACCCTGCGCGATCTTGCGGATCGGCTGACGTATCTACGCAACCTTGCCGAGCGGCGGGACGAGATTAAAAAAGCCATCGCGGGGCAGGAGAAGCTCACGGACGAACTCAGCCGCCAGATCGACGAGGCGAAAACCCTCGCCGTGCTGGAGGATCTCTATCGACCCTATAAGCAAAAACGACGCACGCGCGCAACCATCGCCAAGGAGAAGGGGTTGGAACCCCTCGCGACGCAGCTCTTTGCCCAGGGAAAGGACTTGCCCGCGCCGGAAACGCTTGCGCAAGCGTTTCTCAACCCCGAAAAGGGCGTGAACACGATTGAAGAAGCGCTTGCCGGCGCATCGGACATCATCGCGGAGTCGGTTTCGGACGATGCAAGCATCCGCCAGAAGCTGCGCGACGTCATCGCGAAAAACGCGAAGGTCGGCTCCGTTGCCGCCAAGGAGGAAGACTCTGTCTATCGCCTCTATTATCAGTTTGACCAGCCGATGAGCCGCCTGCAAAGCCACCAAATCCTCGCGATCAATCGCGGCGAGAAGGAAGGCTTCCTCAAGGTCAATCTCGATCTCGACCGGGAGCTTGCGCTCGGCGCCGTCAAGCGCGCGGTGGTGAAAACCAACACCCCGGCGGGCAAGTTCGTGGAAAACGCGGCGGAGGACGCATACGATCGCCTGATTTTCCCCTCGGTGGAGCGCGAAACGCGAAACGCGCTGACCGATCTTGCCAACGAAGGCGCAATCCACAACTTCGCGATCAATCTCAAACCCCTGTTGATGCAGCCGCCCGTGAAAGGGCACGTCACGATGGGGCTTGACCCCGGCTATCGCAACGGCTGCAAGGTCGCCGTGGTCAGCGACACGGGCAAAGTGCTCGACACCACGGTGGTCTATCCGACCTTTGGAGAACGGCAGAAGGAAGAGGCGATTGAGAAACTCGAATCCCTCGTGAAAAAGCACGCCATCGAGCACATCGCAATCGGCAACGGCACCGCCTCCCGCGAGACGGAGCAGATGACCGTGGAGCTGATCGCCAGAAATCGCGGCGTGAGCTATATGATCGTCAACGAGGCGGGCGCCTCCGTCTATTCCGCGAGCAAGCTTGCCGCGGAGGAATTCCCGCAATACGACGTCAACCTGCGTTCGGCGGTTTCGATTGCGCGGCGGTTGCAAGACCCGCTGGCCGAGCTGGTCAAGATCGATCCCAAGGCCATCGGCGTGGGGCAATATCAGCACGATATGCCGCAAAAGCGGCTCAGCGAAA
>ERZ1645187.4842-NODE-4842-length-10706-cov-7.323444_pt1 | contig 10706 bp, 4 predicted proteins | sample MGYA00575352_ERZ1645187 | MGnify/ENA primary metagenome ERZ1645187 (study PRJEB40837, sample SAMN11349314) | freshwater sediment metagenome | isolation source: river sediment | host: Sediment | place: India: Wazaribad , New Delhi | collected 2017-02-21 ...
CACCCTGGCTCAAGGCCCGCCTGATCCTCCAGATAATCCTGCTTCAGGTGGCGGTCCCGTGGGCGGAAGTGCGCCTGTTGGCGAGGGTGGATTTTTGTTTTTGGCTTTGTCGGCTGGGTATGCTGCAAAAAAATGGAAAATGTTGAGTATTGTTCATGATCAAGATACCTCCAAATGACTTTGTAGCCATTAAAAGTGCTTTCGGGTGAATCAAAAGTTGATGTATCATTAGTCTGATCTCCATTCCGTCCAAAGTTTTACTTTCAAACTCCTAAAACCTCAAAACCCGGCTTGTGATCGGGTTTTGAAGGTTTTGCTGAAAAGCGTGACCTCAAACTTGCAACAACAAACTTCAAGCATGAATTGAGTCGGACAACTGTTCCTTTGTATTGAAGAGTCGTTAACCATCAACATTGCACATGTAAGTTGGCTCCAGTTCAGACAATAAATTTGAAAGCATGAATGAATTCCATAAAGCTTTATTTTAATTTAGCCTCACAAAGTAATATTCTTGATTCGTGATTCTCAATTTTTCGAAATAAATCACTCAAGACATTTCTCTTCTTGACTAACAAATCATTATATTTTTAACTTTGTGGGGCAATCCTTCAAACCAGCTGTGATGAAGCCACTTAGGATCACTTTGCTTAATTTTCTTATGCACCCGGCCATGCTTGCTTTTCCGGTAGCAGCCATCTTGATACTGCTCCTTCCCAACCGCTTCTCACGCTATGAAGTAAAGCTTGTTGACCGGATGCTATTAGGACAAGGGGTCCGCTTAATCACGCACGACCTTAACCATGACGGTTATTTTGAAAAGATAGCTTTTGGCAAAAATGAAAATACCACTTTTGTAACAATCAACAATGCCATCCAAACCATCGACCAATGGAACTTTAAAAAAAGCCCTGAAACCTATATAAACCGCTGCATCATCGGAGATGCCAATCTTGATGGGCATGATGAAGTATATGTGCTCACTTACCGCAACGATTCCCTTTTTCTCTCGGCTATCGACATCCAACAGAAAGGGGATTTTGTTTTCTTCGAGCGTTTCATTAGCAAAATGGGAACCCCTGTAAATATTGACATTTATAATTTGTTTTCAGGCGTAGTCCTTGATCTTGATGGTGATCGGTCAGGTGAAGTAGTGTTCAGTATTAACAATGGACATGGTAAGTATCCAAGGCGCTTATTTGCTTATGATATCAAACGTGACAGTCTGGCCAAATCCCCCGAATTAGGCGCTAATCTTTCTGGCAACTATTATATACAGGATGTTAACAATGATCAACATCCTGATTTTCTCATAGGTAATTACGCATCAATGAATTACGAAGATACAATTGGTATCATGCATGACCATGCTGCCTACCTGATTGGCCTTGACCACAGGCTCCAATTCCTTTTTCCACCAGTCAAATATCCTGGTGATTATGTACTAGCTAGGCCCTATTTATATCGACGGAACGACAGTTCATTGATATTGAATTATGTACAGGGAAACGATGTGAATGACTCTCTCAATAACAGAATTCTTATTTATGATCATCTGGGCCAGCTAAAGCAGACTGCTTTGCTTCCACATAGTCCGTCCAAATTGGGTTACTTTTTTTTAAATAATGAAGCAGATAAGGACAAACAGGTAATCGTTATCAATCCATTAAATCAAATCTACTTTCTCAACGAGAGCCTTAGGCTACAAAAATCCTTTGATATCAGTGTTAGACCTATTAATGATCCAATGCAATTTGATATTGATAAGGATGGACACAAAGAGTTTTTTGCACTCAGTGCTGATCATGAAAACTGCCTCATTTTGCGCTTTAATTTAAAGCACACGGCCAGCTTTGAAGCCCCGTTAAAACATACCACGCTTTATTTCTATGCATGGCAGGAAAAACCCGACAGCCCACCCGGCTTCATGATGCAGTATGAAAACCTCGCAGGTTTTTACACTTACACCTTTAATCCATTGTCCTACCTGCTCTATGTGATTCACCTGCTGATCTATTTTGCGGTACTGGGCTTTGTATTGTTAGTGAGACGCCTGCAACGCAAACAGCTCAAAAAGAAATTTGAAACTGAAAATCAGCTTTCCGAACTCAAGCTGCTGAGCATTTACAACCAGATCAACCCACATTTCACCTTTAACGTATTGAACACCATCGGCTCTGTCATCCTGCAGCAAAAACCCGAAGTCGGCTATGAGTTGCTGATGAAGTTTGCCCGCATGATTCGCAACCTGCTCAGCTCCTCCGACAGCATTTTCCGCAGCCTCAAGGATGAAATGGACTTCGTGACCGACTTTCTGGAGTTACAGCAAGCACGCTCCGCCGCACCCTTCCATTTTGAATGGCAGCTCGATCCAAAGATTGACATCACCCACCCCATACCCAAAATGGTGCTGCAAACCCATGCCGAAAACGCCATCAAACATGGCATCATCCCGCTAAAAAACCGAAGAGGGAAGTTGCAGATTGCGCTTTCGCACGAAGACCATCACTTAAAAATCACACTCACCGACAATGGCGTAGGCCGACAGTTTGCACGACAGCACCCCACCTATTCCACCGGCAAAGGCATTGCCATCCTCAACCAAACCATCGCACTCCTCAACCAACGCAACAACCATCCAATCGTTCAGACCATCCACGACCTCCGCGACGAGGCTGGCGAAGCCTGCGGCACAAAGGTGGTCATCCTTATCCCCGACAACTACGATTTCGGTCAACCACATAAAACCAAACCATGATGAAACAGCACGCCAACCACAAAATCCAAAAAGTCCGCACCCTCATCGTGGACGACGAACCCGAGGCCATCAACATACTGAAAATGCTCGCGGGCGACATCGAAACAATTGAAATCACCGGCACTACCTGCGACCCTGACAAAGTCCTCTCAGCCTACCTCAAAGCCACTCCCGACCTGCTGCTGCTCGACATCCACCTTGGCACCCGCACCGGCTTCGAGGTGTTGCAGGAATTGCACGAACACAAACTCTATCCGCTGGTTATCTTCACCACCGCCCACGACCAATACCTGCTCAAAGCCATCCGCGCCGGCGCATTCGACTACCTCTTAAAACCTGTTGACAGAGACCAACTTGCCGAAGCATTAAATAAGGCAAAGCTCCAGATTTTTGGTCATAGTTTGGAGTCAAGAATTGAGTTACTTGAAAAGTCGTTGAAAAACCATCGAAAACTTAGTTTTAGCACTCGCTCAGGCCTCATACTTATCCACCCGGATGAGATTTTCTACCTCGAAGCCGATGCAAGTTATACCGAAATTTACCTTACTAATGAAAAAAGGGAAATTGTTTCCATGAATATCGGCTCTGTCATTGAGTTACTGCCTGAACAGTTTATCAGAATAAGCCGTTCGATAATTTTAAATACACATTATTTGGTGAAAATTTCTGGAACAGATATGCAATGTTCGATCAAAGTAAACTCGTACGAAATGAAATTTAAAGTACCTGACAGACATATTGCAGAATTACGTAGACTCATTGGTGAGATTTGAAAAATTTCCAATCTTCAAGATTAGGTTAGGTTTATATCATTATTATAAATATTTGTGATATAAATAGATAATAAATTTCGATTCGCTTGCATTGTTGTGACTATTAAGTACAATAATTGATTTTTTTTCTGCGATGCGATTTCACTCCTATAGTAAAAACATTGCTTCTTATGTCTTTAGTATTCACTTGTTGGATAAGCTTGTTAAATTGTATTCTATTAATGTGTGCGAGCTACTTTTGTTTAATTACTTTCTTAAGTGAAATTTCTTAGGTCTATTATTAAAACCACCACATCATGAAAAAAACTTTCCTTTTATTCATTGCATTGCTGTTTACTATTAATTCAGTGCTTGCCCAAAAACCAAATGGATTGATTCTTGGGAAAATTACAATCGATGCAAATGGCAAAATCTCACTTGATTCAGCCTTCAATGGTTCAGTTATTAATTTACATAATTATAACAATATAGGTAATCAATCTAATGGAAGTAAGTTTGATGTCCAGGCGTTACCATCTGAATTGAAAGATGGAGAACCTAATCAAAATATCATTGAATCTAGAATAGACGAACGAACTTCCGTAACCAACGCATTACCAGTAGCACCTCAATCTTTTATTCCTTCATTCTCGGAAGATGATAGAATGAATGCGAGTATTAATAAGGATACTTATAATTCAGATGAAGATCAGTTGAGGAAATTCTATGATTCACAGAATACGCCTTTAGTGAACGCTACTCAAGAGGCTTTTTTGCTTAAAGATATAATTTGGCAAAGAATGACAGGCGAAATGGAATATTATCTCGCTCCTGTAATTACAGACTTTGAACTCTATTTTAATAGAATAAAATCTCAAGATAATAGAGGTTTAGGAATTTTTAAATCAAATTTCGAATTTGTGAGGATTGAACTTAATTCGGAAGCTAAAACACTTTTATCCTCATTTAATATTGAAGTGCCGGATTATTATTCTAGAAGTTCTTTAATTGTTTATCTTCCAGTTATTGACATTGAGAAGTTGCTTGAACAAAATCTTATTATTAATATTTTAGATGATTATGGTAATAAAAAAATTGCCATGGAACCTTCAAAAGAAAGTAAAGTATCAATTTGGTCTGAAGGATTTGAAGGGTCAATGACACCTTATACAATTGGAGGAGGAACTACAAGATGGAAAGATATTGATTGCACCAGTTATTCTGGTGGTTGGAGTTTATGGTGCGCTGGTGGGGGGGCTTCTCCTCAAACAGGGTGCACACAATATGTATATAATATGAGTACATCTATCTATAAAACTACCGGAATAAATGTTGCTGATTACACTAATCGTCAATTCAAATTTATGACGAAGTACCAAATTGAAAATACTTATGATTACATGAATCGTTTTCATTCATCAAATGGTACAAGTTGGACAATTAGTACTGAGTCTCCATATACAGGAGTTTCTACAGGTTGGCCAAATACCTGGCAACAGAAAACTACAAACCTAACAGGAACTTGGAATACTTATTATTGGAAGTTTGATTTTAATTCAGATGGCTCAGTAGTTGATGGAGGTGCTTATCTTGATGATTTAGAAATAATCGGCGATGCTTCAGGGAGTCCAAATCTAACTCACGTTGTAGCGAACTCAACGCTAACTGTGAATGGAACGAATGTAGCAATCGGGATTACAGTAATCAATAATGGTAATGCAACTGCAGGATCAAGTGAAGTGGGTTATTATCTTTCTTCAAATACTTCATGGTCGTCTTCTGATTATCTGATTGGAACAGATGCAGTTCCTTCACTTGCACCGAACGCAACAAGTAGCGAATCAATTTCGGTTGATGTGGCAACAGTTTCTCCATCAATTCCTCCTGGAACATATTATATATTTTACTATATTGACCATTTGGATCAAGTGACGGAATCGAGTGACGGTGATAATATTTGGTATTGGACAACACCACAAGTATCAATTCCCAATCCAGGTCCTCCAAACCTAACCCATGTTTCTGCCAACTCAACGTTATCGGTTACTGGAACAAATGTTTCAATTGGCATCACTGTTATAAATATTGGCAACGCAACTGCAGGATCAAGTGAAGTGGGTTATTATCTTTCTTCAAATACTTCATGGTCGTCTTCTGATTATCTGATTGGAACAGATGCAGTTCCTTCACTTGCACCGAACGCAACAAGTAACGAATCAATTTCGGTTGACGTTGCAACAGTTTCTCCATCAATTCCTCCTGGAACATACTACATTTTTTATTATATTGATCATTTAGGTCAGGTGACGGAATCAAATGAAGCCGATAATATTTGGTATTGGACAAGCCCCCAGGTACCCATCCTACCAAATCAGTTCCCTGATATTAATGTTTCACCTACTTCTTTTACAATAAATCAACCTAGTTTATTCTTTGGAAATGCGCCAAGTTTCTCTATGTTTGATAATTCCATAAATAATCCGATTAATACAACGGAAGAACAAGTAATTGAAACTAATATGCATAAGATGGGATGCATAGTTCCTGACACCATTGTTCAATATTGGCGAAGTCATGCATCTCCAGTGTTTTATCCTGACAATGTTCTTACAATTATCGACTGGAGTAACAATGATTCTCCGGTAAAACAGCAAGGAAATTGTGGATCTTGCTGGGCTTTTGCAGCAACAGCGTTCATAGAAAACTTAGGTACTCAAACAGATTTATCTGAACAAGTTGTTGTTTCCTGTTCAAGTTCAGGCGATTGTTCGGGTGGATATTTTCTTGGTGCAATGCAGTTCTTTCAAAGTACAGGGGCTCCGGCAGAATCATGTTATCCATATACCGAAACAAATGGAAATTGCAATAACATGTGTTCAAATCCCTCTTATAAAGAAAGAATCACTAACGTAAGTAGTGTATTATGGGGACTTGCAACGGTTAATAATTTGAAGGCACAACTTCAAAATGGTCCGCTTGTAGTAAGAATGCTGGTTCCAAACGATAATACCTTTAATGGATCGCCAGGGATTTATAACTACAGTGGAGGTCCAATTCCTGAAACCCAAGGGCATGCAGTTCTTCTTGTTGGCTATGATGATGTTCAGCAATATTTTAAAGTTAAAAATAGTTGGGGTCCAGGTTGGGGTGAAAATGGATATTTCAGAATTGCTTTTGATGATGTTACAGATGATGTTCAGTTTGGAAGCTATGCGGTAAATGGCACAGGAGTTTATACACAGAATTTATCAGATAATTCTTTCACCATATCGAATCTTGGCAATGCCAACTTATCAATAAGTTCAATTACTGATAACAAAAACTGGCTTTCGACGAGCGGATACCCGAGTACTCCATTTAATATCTTACCTTCAGGAAATCAATCAGTAACTGTAAATATTGATTGGCCGTTAGTTGGTTCTGTGCAACAAACAGGAACAATTACAATTGCTTCGAACGATCCAGACGAGTCTTCGGTTACGGTTCAAGTTACAGTAATACCGGTTCCAAGTATCTGCAAGTCATGTCCGGAATATGATTTTTCAATATCTCCTTCAACATCCTGGCAAACCAGTTCTTCTTCTCATGTGTCGAATGGGTGTAAAATGTACCGCTTGAGTGTTACCAGCGGTCAGTCCTATTCTTTTAAAACTGGATGTGGTGATGGTGCAACAGCCAATTATGATACTTACCTTGAATTATATAATTCAAGTTGTAACTTAATTGATGAAGATGACGACGATTGTGAGGATAATCGTTCCAAAATAGAATGGACAGCAAACTATACAGGATACGCCTATCTTAAAGTACGCGGATACCAAAGTGATTTTGGCAATTACACAATAGCATACACAATGAATGTTTCGACAATATCTGTTACTCCTTCCAATCGTGATGTCCCTTGTGAGGCAGGTTCAACTAACTTCAGTATTACATCTAACACATCATGGACTGTATCAGAAAACGTTTCTTGGATCACATCTGTTAGTCCTGCCAGTGGTAATAACAACGGCACCTTTACTGTAAATTATCAAAATAATTCAACTGGTAATGTAAGAATCGGACAGATAACTGTGACTCCTGCTTCAGGGAATCCTGTTATCGTTACAGTTACTCAGGCTCCTTGTGGAGCACTTTCAGTAAATCCTCCAAATAGGGATGTACCTTGTGAAGCAGGTTCAACCACTTTCGATGTCATATCTAACACATCATGGACAGTATCAGAAAGCGTTTCATGGATCATATCTGTTAGTCCTGCCAGTGGAAATAACAATGGCACTTTTACTGCAAATTATCAAAGTAATACAACTGGCTCTTCAAGAACTGGACAGATAACTGTATCTCCAGCTTCAGGGAATCCTGTTAATGTTACAGTTAATCAGGCTCCTTGTGGAGAATTTACAGTAACACCTCCAAATCGAGATGTAACAGCAGAAGCAGGAAGTACTACATTTGATGTCTCATCCACTACTTCCTGGACAGTAACAGAAAGTGTTTCTTGGATTACCTCAGTTAGCCCATCTTCTGGAAGTGGAAATGGAACAATAACAGTAAACTATCAACAAAACACAGGTGCTCAAAGAACAGGTCAAATAACTTTTACTGCCAGTGGAGGCAGCCCTGTTGTCATTGTTACAGTTACACAACAGGCACCCTCTGGCATGACATTATCATTACCAACAGATGCTACAGGTGCCCCTGGAACAACAGTCTCAATCCCAATTTCCCTCACTAACCCTAATTCAGTTGGTATTGAAGGCGTTGATGTTGTTGTTACTTTTAATAGCAGTATTTTAACTGCAACCGGAGGAACAATAGATGGTACAGTCTTATCAGGACAAAACTATGGATCTCAATTTAACACCTCTACACCAGGTTCAATCAGTATGGTTTTATATGCCAATGCAGGTTTATACACTGGTGGTGGTGTTATTGCCTATCTAAATTTCACTGTTACAGGAAGTCAAAATCAAACATCTGCCCTGACATTTATAACCTATAAAGTGAATGAACAACAAGTAAATAAGATAGATGGTTTATTTACTGTTACCTCTAATTTATTTGACATATCGGGAAATATTACGTATTTCAATGATATTACTCCTGTTCCAACTGCAGAAGTAAAACTCTTGGGGGGAAGTACCTATAATACTACTACTAATGTAAGTGGTGATTTCAGCTTCCTGGATAAAGAAGGGGGAAATTACGTGCTAAGCGCAAGCAAAACAAATGACCTTGATGGGTTAAGTGCAACGGATGCTTCACGTGTTGCAAGGTATGCTGCCGGTGTATTCTCATTAAATGATTATGAAAAAATTGCTGCAGATGTTAGTATGGATGGTACCATTAGTGGAACGGATGCTTCCAGAATTGCCAGATATGTTGCCGGATTAATAACTACTCTTAATACTAGTAATACTAACTGGGTATTTGTAACATCTTTAAATAATCCAGGAAACTGGCCTCCAATAAGCTATGAATCTACATATAGTTATTCGCCTCTTAATGGGGATATGACGAATCAGGATATGAGTGGAATTCGCTTAGGTGATGTTACCGGAAACTGGACTCCTTCTTCTGCTAAATCGGTTTTTACGTTAAATTCTTTGAAAGCTGCTAATTTAATTACAAGCCAAAAAACCATTTCAATTCCTGTTGAAATTAGGGATCTGAATGTAATTGAAGGAATCGATATTAAGCTTCTTTATAATAATGAGGCCTTAAAATTCAATAAAATAAGTTTAAACAATGATCTACTGAATCCTGATAATTATAATTTATATTCAAAATTTTCTGACGGTATTGGAAACATTACAATTTATGCTCAGGATGAGCCGGTTAGAGTTAAGGGGATTATTGCATTTATTGAATTTGATATTTTGGAAAACAGTAATCGCATTGCAGACCTGGGAATTGCTCAATTTATTGTAAACGAAAATAATGCCGAAGGAAATCTTCATATTGAGGATAGTGAAAACAATCTGATAAAAGCAAAAAGTGTTAAAATAGATTCTCAGGAAGATGTATCACAGAATAGCATTCATCTTGAAGCCTATCCGAATCCTTTCAGCTCACTTGTAACCATTAAATACAACATCCCAACAAAAACAAAAGTCTCCATCCAAATCTTTGATTGCTATGGACAATTAATAGATGAAGTTGTCGAACAAAAAGAGGCTGTAGGTAAAAATGAAGTGAAATGGGATGCCAGCACATTTGGAAATGGAATATACTATTGCTTATTAAGTACACAAAATGAAACGAAATCAATAAAGCTGATAATAGTAAAATAAGTGTTCTTGTGTAGCATATTATTTTCTAAAGTATATTAATTTCTAAAGTATATAAACATAATGAAAAAATTCATATTTTCAATAGTAGCAATAATTTTGGCAGGCTTCTCAAGTAATTTATCAGCACAAAATGCATCCCTGCCGCAGATTTTTGCTGACCAGGGAGATGCGATTTCTGTTCCACTAACCATTAGCAATATGGTTAATTTAGAAGGAGCTGATATCATAATTACATTTGATGCTTCAGTGATTAATGCAACAGGAGCAACACTTGCAGGAGGAATTCTTGAAAACGGAAATTATGGTTTTCAAGCAAACACCTCTACACCAGGTTCAATCACTTTGGTTCTTTATGCAAATGCTGCCCTTTATTCAGGTAGTGGTATAGTAGCTTATCTTCAGTTTAATGTTGTGGGAAACGCAGGCTCCTCATCAAGCCTCACATTTACGCAATTTAAGGTCAATGAAACTAGCTATTTAAGTAGTACAACCAATGGAAGTGTCACTATTAATGGGGGGGAAATCAAGTGCCTTCTGTTAATATTACAGCGCCTTTCGACGGAGCCAATGTGTCAACTGGATCAGTGTTAGTGACAGGAACAGCCAGTGATACGGATGGAAGTGTAGTTCTAGTCCAGACAAGGCTGAATAATGGTTCATGGCAGAATGCTACAGGGACAACGAATTGGACCACTAATCTGACCTTAGCGCAAGGACCAAATACAATTGAAGCGAAAGCTCAGGATAATACTGGTGACTGGTCTGCTATTGATCAAATAACTGTTAATTATACTCCCCCTTCGGGTGTATCAGCATCTTTGCCAAATGTTACCACTAACCAGGGGAGCGCAATTTCTGTTCCACTAACCATTAGCAATATGGTTAATTTAGAAGGAGCTGATATCA
>ERZ1645187.4844-NODE-4844-length-10701-cov-222.787338_pt1 | contig 10701 bp, 13 predicted proteins | sample MGYA00575352_ERZ1645187 | MGnify/ENA primary metagenome ERZ1645187 (study PRJEB40837, sample SAMN11349314) | freshwater sediment metagenome | isolation source: river sediment | host: Sediment | place: India: Wazaribad , New Delhi | collected 2017-02-21 ...
CATTAGGCGGGTTGGTTGGCGCCAAAGGCTTTAACAACCCCAACGAGGGCGTCGTTCCCGCAACGGGTTATTTTATCTGTTGGGAGAATGAACAACAGGCGCGAGAGTAACCGTTCAGAGACCCGCCATTGGAGCTGGCAGCGGAGCGGCCGCACGACCAGCGCGGCGCTCCGCGATCACACCGGCCAGATAGGGCCAAGGCATGTGGCCACGTTTACGACAGGTTTCGATCACGCTGGCGAGCAGGGTGAAGGTGCGCGAGCCGACCGCGCCACGCGTCCCCATCATGATGCGTCGCGCGATCACCCAATGGCGTAGCGCTTGCTCAGCGTCGTTGTTCGTGAGCGGCCACTGGGGATTCTCCAGCACCTGGAAGATGGCGTCCCAGTCATTCCACAGCTCGACGGCCAAGGCGCGCGTTTTGGCGTGCCGGTGCCCGAGCAGACGCACGCAGGCGGCATGCAGATCGGTCAGCAACTCGGCATGGCGGCGCGGCAGATCGCCCGGTGGCCCGTCGCGCGCGGCCTGGATGGCGCCGATCAGGGTATCGAAGGCGCTTTGGACCTGACGCCCAAAGGCCTGCGCCTCGCGATCGTAGCTGTCGATCAACCCCTGCGCCTTGCGCGTGAGGTGCGCCCAGCAGCGCAGCCGGTGCGGGAGGTGGCGATACGCCTGCCAGCCGTCGCTCATCAGCCAGCCGGCGAAGCCCGGCAGAATCCGATCGAGGATCTCACGCCCGCGCTTGGCCACCCTGAACAGGGTGACGGTGGCGCTGGTGAAGACCCACAGCCAGAACAACTCGGTGCCTTGCGGCCAGGAGGTCTCATCGGCATGCAGCAGGTCGCTGGCCACGACCGCCGCGATCAATTCTTCCTCCAGCGGGGCGGTCGCCGCGGCGGCCTCGCGCAGGGTGCCATCCAGGGTGCCCACGCTCAGACGCAACCCCAGCCAGTCGTGCAGAAACTCCCGCATCCGGCGGCGCGACAGCCGAAAGCGCAGATGCAGCGCCACGATCAGGGTCGCCAGCCCCGGGCCGACCAGACGCCATTCGCTTAAGGCCACCGGTGCCAAGGTCGGATCCATGACCAGACCTTCGCCGGGACGCGCGCGCGTGCGATGACCGCAGGCGCAGCCGATTTCATGGTAACGATGGTCGGTGACCTGCAAACGCAGGCCGGGTTGTGCGGGATCGCCCCACACCAGATCGACCGACTGGAAGCCGGCGTAGGCGACACTCGGCGCGTCCCCCGGCAGCGCCGCGGCGCAGGCGGCGCAGGTTTCGGGACGATGGATGAGCGTCTCATGGGCCTGGAACATCTGGGTGCGTCCGAACCCGGGCGCGCCGGGCGGCTTACCAGGCTTGCGCTTGGGCTGCTCAGACGGGGCCGCCGCGCGCTCGCCGCCCTGGGTCGCCGGTGGGTCGCACGCCGCCGCCGGGGGCGTGCCGGCCTCTTCCGGTTGATCAGCATCGGGCGCCGGGGTGGTCGCCTCGTCGCGGCCATCCGCGTCTTCGTCACCCGCCGTCGGGCGCTCCCAGGGTGCTCGGCTACTGGGTGGACGAGAGCTATTGGTGGGATTTTGCCGCAGCCGTTCGCGCGCTTCCTTCAGGTCGTCCAACAGCCGCAGCGACAAACCACGCAACTGACCCTCGTCCAAAGTCTGGACATAGGCTTCGTCAAGTTGGCTCAGGCTGTGGTCACTCAGATGCATGGGTCAGGAGCACCCTATCATCGGGCAGCGAATGGAGAGCCATCCTGATCGGGTTTGGGGGCGGCGGTCAAGGGGTCTGTGAACGGTTACGCGCGAGATTACAATCAAAAACGCACAGTCGATGAGTTCCCCTTACAAAGAATGGAAGAGTCGGATGATGATCTCGATACCTGAGTATCTGGTTGCGATAGGGAAACGTCGATTGAAAAGGTAGGTTCGAGGTTACGTTCGATAAGTACTTCGCCGTTAACCTTCATCAGGAAATAATCAAAATTTCATAATGCCATGCAACTTGAACCCTGTCTCGTCTGCGGTGAACCCAAACGCCAGTTTCTCGTCTGCCCATACTGTGATGCTACCCTGCTGCACATGCGTAGTAGTGAGCAACTCATCGAAACAGGAGGAGACTCCGTTGCAAACTCCCTGCCACGCATAACCAGTAGCGGACATCTGGAACATCACGCGGAGGGCCATCAAGGCCAAATGGCTAACCTCAATGACGGTCTACACGCGGATGTAATCGACGACACAACCATTGATCTTGACTTACATCCGCCGTTCCAATCCGTTCATTCCCAACCACCCTTACTTGAATTTTCCAACCTGCGCCTAGCGACACAAGACCAGAGAGCCAAGTGCTGGCTAGAAGATAATCAGACCCCAGCGTTGCCAACTCGGAAAATCGCAATTGTTGAAGTTTATGATGGCTGGGCTTGCCCCGAGACGGTCAATTTCGCCAAAGAAGTTACTGCTAGAAACCCAGAAGCAAGTTTAAGCGACGTTCATTTGGCATTACTTCATGGTTATAAAGATGCACAGCTATCCGTACCCTATCTTTGGTTAGTGCAATTGTATCGCAAGCGCATACGGGGCCTGCATAGAGATGCCAACAATCAGCAGTTCATCCGACTGGATAAGAAATGGTTCCTTGCATATAGTTTGCTGGAGATGGCTGATTTGGTCGGTTGGGTGGCGCTTCATCAGGCTGTTCAGGTAGAAGGAAACTACAATGGCTACTTTATCCGCTGGGAAAATGAAGATTTAGCCAAAAACTACTACCATTACCGCAAGCTGCGCCAACAGGAGGTTCAAGAAAATGACTGAAAGTGAAGAAAGCCAGCGATTAGCGTTAGGCGCTGACCTGCTGTTGCACCGGGCGACGCCGGAGCAGCTCAGAGAAGCGGTGGAATTCCTGGCCTTCAAGTACAGCTACTTTGTGCGCCGCTATGGCGCGCTGACTATGGACGATCTCCAGACGTTAGCCGCTACCGATCCCCTCGGGGCCGAGATGGAAGCCATTCATCTGGAGAGCAGACGGGCCATCGTTTCCGCCTTGTCGTCGCTGATGGGCATCAACCCTGCGGAACCTACCTGGCATTAACGGGGCTTGATTTCGTTGATCTAACGGCGGTCTTTACTTTGCTGGTTGCTGAGTAGGATGTTGGCTGATGAGTCATCTCAGGTATTCTGAAGTCACTGAATGCTGTTTTCGATCAAACGGGGTTCATGCACGGTAATGTAGCAGTCATTGTTTTTTAGTAAATAAAATCAACCATACTCATACCATAGGAGGTCGTAAACAGCTAAATTGAATTTGAGAAATATCAGCAAATTAATTGAAGATACTTAATATGAAAACCAAGCCCTGTCCCAACTGCGGTGAACCCAAGCATCCTTTGAAATGCTGTAACAACTGTGGCCATTCCAACCTTCGCCAAGAACATGATCAGCGGATTGCAGAAGGTGGGGACTTATCCAAGGAACTACCCTCGGGCAAAGGGTATGGGACAGGATTCTTAGGTCTGAATCGCATCTACTTTAAACGTAAAAAGAGTGATCGGGTCATTACTTTTTGGGCGGATGAAGAGACAGATCAAGGAATTTATCGCGGTAATGATGCGCCGTTCACCCCCTTCCCTCAGTCAGACGATCCTGGATTCCCCAATAACCTTGAAGCCGTTTCGCCAGGATCTTTCAATCATCGGGTAAACTATCAGGGTACAAGCCAAACATTCCCGCTTCTAAAAGCAAGTATCTGGCTGGAGGAAAATCTTTCCCCTACGTTGCCCACCAGAAAAAAACGTAATGTGCCGCTCTTTGATGGCTGGGGTTGTCCTGAGACGATATCCTTTGCTCAACGTCTTATCACGCAGCACCCAGAAGCCAGTTTACGAGAAGTTCAACAGGAGATTCTCAAAGGCTTTGATGCTGCCACCCTGTCGGTTCCTAACCTTTGGTATGTGTGGTGTGGACAGCTTCGGGTTAAAGCGTTGTATGAAGATGCCAACCATCTGCCATTCATTCGTGTGGAAAAAAAGTGGCACCTAGCTTATGAAATTAGCCGCCTGGGCGGATTAGTTGAGGTACGGGGAATGCGCCCAACCAGGGATAAAAAGTATATTACCCACGGGTGTTTCATCTGTTGGCAAAACGAGGATGTAGCGATCAACTATCACCATTACCGCAAGCTGCGCAAACAGGAGGCAAATATTGGCAAATAACAACGAAGAAAAACGTCGATTAACTCAGCGTGCGAGAAATCTGCAAAACCAGGCAACTCGTGAACAATTGATTGCTGCGCTCAATCTGCTTGCCTATAAAAGCAGCTACTATGCCCTGCGTCATGGGGAAGTGGATGGCGACGATCTTGTGGCATTGGAAAGTGCCAGTCCTTTTGATCCCGAGAGACAAACACTTGCTCTGGAAAGCAAACGGTCCATCGTCTCCGCGCTGTCGATTGCCATGGATCTGCCAAATGATGATCTTGATCAGGATGATGAATTAGGTTTATTGATCAACGGCGAAGTTTAATTTTGATAACTTCCAACGCCGAAATTTTGCCTGATCAAGGTTATCCTTTCCCTGTTTTCACTGTAGGCTGTTCTCGATCAACTGCATCACTTCCTGCGTGATCCGTTCGTTCATCGTTTCCGGCAGGCCGAAGCGGTCATACATCACATTCTGGCCACAGAAGAGCTGGAGCAGCACTTGTTGCACCTCAGCAAAATCAGCGAAGGCCCAGGTGGCGATTCCCGGTTGCCGGCGTACATACTGTCCATGGCACAGGAGGCGCAAGACATGCAACACCGTATCACCGACTTTCTCGCTGAAATGCAGCCAGTAGGGCCACTCCGCCGTTAGAGACTGAAAAAAGGACCGAATCTCCGGTATCTCCGCCGTCTCCCGGGGATCGAAATTCCAGCCGTCAAAGGAGAAGGTCAGCCGCCCCTCCCACTGCATCGCTGCTTCCCGGCTTTCCGACAGGAAACCCAGCTTTTCCAGGAGCGGTGCGGTATCCCTGGTTATGACCGACTCCCGAGCGATGACGATGGCCAGGAGTTGCTCCTTGGCCGGGGAATGATCTGCGAGGGGATATTTACTGGCTCTCATGCTCGGTTAACCTGAACCGGGTAGTGGTATCCGTAGAATGCGAGAAAAACTTCCCGTTGTTGCCGCTCCCCTCAACCGATTTCAGGGTAGAGGGGAGTTCGGGTACCTCTCAGCCTGCCAGGTTCTGGGCAGCAAATTCCCAGTTGATCAGATTCTCCAGCACAGCGGTAACGTAGTCGGCTCGCCGGTTCTGGTAGTCCAGGTAGTAGGCATGCTCCCAAACATCAATGGTGAGCAGTGGCTGCTGACCGTGGGCGATGGGCGTATCAGCATTGCCGGTTTTGGTAACGATCAACTTGTCACCGTCTTTTACCAGCCAGGCCCAACCGCTACCGAACTGACTGGTAGCCGCCTTGGCGAACTCGGCCTTGAAGGTGTTGTAGTCGCCAAAGGACTGGTTGATTAGCTCAGCCAGTATGCCGGAGGGCTTGCCACCGCCTTGGGGTCGCAGGCTGTTCCAGTAAAAGTTATGGTTCCATACTTGTGCAGCATTGTTGAAAATGGCGACTTGATCGGCCTGGCCAGCGGTAGCCTTGACCACGGCGTCCAGTGGTTGATCGGCGAACGGGGTACCGGCGACCAGTTTGTTCAGATTGTTGATATAGCCCTGGTGGTGCTTGCTGTAGTGAAAGCCGATGGTGTTGGCCGATATGGCGGGACTCAGGGCATCATCGCCGTAAGGCAGTGGCGGCAACGTGAAGGGACCGGCAGTTGCCAGGGCCGGGCGGGGGAGGACAAGCTCACCGAAGGCTAGCACGGCAGAGCCAGCGAGCAGGGTGCCAATGAATCGGCGGCGGTTCACAGATAATGCGGGCAGATCGGCGGACATGGACTGAACTCCTAATTTGGCCGGGCAGGTCGATAATGAGCAAGTGTAGCCTAGGTTTGCGGTCTGTTACTGCCATGTAACCCACCTCTCCTTCAACCGGAACGACTGCATGGATACCGATGATGAATTTCGCCAGTACATCCTGGTGGCCGACGCCCTCCTGGAACAGGCCAGCCGGGAGCAACTGGTCGAAGCCCTGAAGCTTCTTGCCTTGAACATGGGGTATTTAGTGCAACGCTACGGTGACGTGCCCCAGGATTTACTACTGCGGATGACCCAAGCCGAAACCCTGACGGATGAAACCCGGGACCTGGTAATTACCAGCATGCGTCATTTGCTGGGGCTTTTGGGCAGTGTCATGGCACAGGGGGTCGAAGATGAAACCCGCCATTAGCCTTTTGTTGTTGGTACTTTTTCCGTTTGGTGTCTTTGCGGATACTCTGAACGGCAAAGTGGTGAAGATCACTGATGGCGATACGTTGGTGGTCTTGGATGCCGGGAACACCCAGCACAAGATTCGGCTGTCCGGCATCGACGCCCCTGAGTCTAACCAGCCCTTCGGCCAGCGCTCCAAGGAGGCCCTCAGCGCCCTGGTAGCCGGGCAATGGGTGGAGGTGGACTGGCATAAGCATGATCGTTATGGCCGCATCGTGGGCAAGGTGATCGCCCAGGGCAAGGACGTGAACCTGGCTCAAATCCGGATGGGGATGGCCTGGTGGTACCGCAAGTATGCCGATGAGCAATCCCGAGTGGATCAGGGGCTCTATGCGGCAGCGGAGGCCAAGGCCAGGATGACTGGAGTCGGGCTATGGAAGGACAAGGACCCCATCGCGCCTTGGGATTGGCGAAAGCGGTGAACCTGGTGATACCGCAAAGAAAGGCCCCTATGCAGAGTTTGCCAAACTCTAGTCACAGATTGAGTCGGTTCGTCCTGGCTTGCTGACCACCGGATACGAATATGTTACACCATAGCTTTTCCCATATACCCTCGGTAGGCACTGCAACCGAGCAGCGCATTTGGGACAGTGGCATCTGTTCAATAGATGAATTCATCCAGACGCCCCCCGGGTTTCTTTCCAGAGCCAAGCAGGCCAAGATCACCGAACATGCCCATCTTTCTAAACGCCAGATCGAGATGGGACTGATTGATTACTTCTACCAAAATTTAGCCGCGAAAGAGCACTGGCGCATTTTCCGGGAGTTTCAGTCGTCCACCGTGTACCTGGATATTGAAACCACGGGCTTGGGTGGACCGGGCGATGTCATTACCACCATTGCCCTGTACGATGGTCAACAGATCAAGCACTATGTCAATGGCGAAAACCTGAATGATTTTCCGCAAGCCATCCGGGATTATCAGGTGATCGTGACTTACAACGGCAAAACCTTTGATATCCCGTTTATTGAAAATTATTTTGGCATCCGTCTCACGCAAGCCCACCTGGACCTGCGCTATATTCTCTCCAGTCTCGGCTATTCCGGGGGATTGAAGTCCTGTGAACGCCAGTTTGGCATTGGCCGCACGGGCAGTCTCGCGGAAGTGGATGGCTATTTCGCGGTACTGTTATGGAACGATTACCGGAAGAAACGCAAAGTAAAATCCCTGGAAACGCTCCTCGCCTACAATATCGAAGACGTGCTGAATCTCGAATATCTGATGATTCAAGCCTATAATCTGAAACTAGCGACGATTCCTTTGGCACTCAGCAAACTTAACATTCCCACCGCACCTCATAATCCCTTTGAAATTGATACCGCCACCGTCAATCGTCTCAAGTCCCAATACTATGGCTATTAAGGACTATAAAAAATATGAAGTTGCATCGCAATGAGGTTTGTCCCTGCGGCAGCGGGGTGAAATACAAAAAGTGTTGTTACCCTGATCGGGCCAAGAACGCGGAGATCATCAGGGCGGCCGCCATGGCCACCTCTTGGGTGGAGTTGCGGGCAATACTCTCAACACCCGTTCCGGTGTATCGGCTCAAGGTAGCCTTGATCCAGATGAAGGGGATGATCATCGAGGAGGAGGTCTCACGCACGCTTGATATTGAGGGCAATGAAACCCTCTATGATCTGCATCTTGCTATTCAAAAAGCCTTCCAGTGGGATAATGATCATATGTTCTCATTCTACACGGGAGGTAAGTTATTTGACCGGGCTCACGAGTATTCTGGAACTCCTCTCGGTGACCTCCTGATATCCGGAATCGGTCCTCCCGCCAAATCCGCAGCAGAAACGCAATTACGGGATTTGCATCTTCATCAAACGTCCAATATGTTGTATTTGTTTGACTTCGGTGATGAACTGGTTCACGAAGTTACTGTGGAAAGCATTCATGACAAGAAAGCGGACATGACCTTGCCGGCGGTGATCAGTGCGGTCGGTACGCCGCCGCCGCAATATGAATATGTTGACTGACCCTTGGGTGCTGAACTAGAAATTCAGCTTATGGATCATTACCTCTGAAATTGAGGTTTACGGAGGAAATATTTAGCTGCTTCGCGGTGAAGCTATTTTTCGATAATATTTCGTGACGCAACAAAAACAGGATAAATCCAGAAGTTACCATGAATTACGCTAGGTTAATAGGTTATGGTCTCATTGTCCTGCTGAATCTGGACATGATGGGGAACGTCCACGCCGCCGATGACTGCGTTCACTTTTCCCCAAACATCAGCCGTGCCATTGAAGCTTTTACCGCCTCCATTCGTGGAGCGGAAGACTGTACCACCCGACTGACGGGCCAAGGCGATCTAAATAACAATGGCGTTACGGATCAGATCGTCGTCTTTACCGTGGAAGGTTCATGCCCTGATGAAGCGGAGGAGTCCCCCGGGTCCTGTGGCAACCATTATGAAACCTATCTGCTGGCGTTCATGGGCCGGGACCAGGTACCTGGCACCCCACTTCAGATCGGGGGCAAGGACATTTTTCTCCCTGAGAGCGTTACCTTTGCCAAGGGCGTCATCCAAATTGACGGTTCCAAGTATGGCAAGCATGACCCTTCTTGTTGCCCCTCGGAAAAAAACCGCCAACACTACCGCCTAGAAGGGGAAAGCTTCGTGGTCGCAACCGCTGACGGTCAACCACCAGCCAAACCGGCCAAGGGTATGACGGGCCACCTGATGGTTGAGGGTACCCCGGTGTCTTACCAACCCCAACCCGAAGTAAGCCCCCATGCCGTCGCGTTCGAGATGGAGAGCAAGGGCTATCGCAATGGCTACCTGCTCGACTGCCTGGAGCGCAAATATCTGTGGGTCAAAAATGTCGACCTGCGCACGCACCAGGAAACCGGCAACCATACCGGCGCGGAATGGAAGTTGATGAGCGAAAAAAGCACCATCACCAACGCGGTATACGATGCGGTATGCCCGCAATTACTGGGTGCCAATGCCGCCGTTACCCCAACTGACTGTATCAGAACCGAACCCTATCTTCCTGCTGGCTGGTGTCAGCCTGGCCCGGCCGATATAACAGGCTTGTGGTTGGAATATCAAGATAAAGTACCAGAGCCTTACCACATTACTGGCTGGTTTGACGAAAACTCAACAAAAGATCATGCCTGGATTCTTTATCGGCAAGATCGTAGCGCCTGGGGAATATTTGTATTTTTAATGGGGGATAAATCTTATACGCCCATCAAGTTTGGCGAGATTCCACTTGATTCCGCTAATGGTTTTCAGGAATATCATCTCACTGCCGCCAAACCGGGTGAGATTGTGACCGCTTGCGGAATAGGATTTTGGGATTGTGAACCCGATGAACCAGCAAAGGTCATATTGAAAACGAATGGCATCATCCAAGCGCCCTATGATAAGGGTGGCACAGTCCTTTGGTATTATCAGGCCGGGAAGTTTAAAGATGTGATGCTCGATGATTGAAAAACGACGAGAGTGCAATTAGCTCTATTTTTGCTTTTAATAATTAAGAGAAAATCATGATGGCTATTTCAAAAAATATGGTCGCAGTGATCAGTTTTTCGTTGTTACTGTCTTTACTGGGTCTTTTCACGACAGCCAACGCCGCCAGCTTTGATTGCGCCAAGGCAACGACCTTGGTGGAGAATGCCATCTGTAGTAATCCCGCATTGTCCGGTCTTGAGGATCAAATGGCTTCTCTTTACAGCCAGGCACTTGGTCAATCAGCCAACACCAAACAGTTTAAAGAAGATCAACGTGCTTGGTTAAAAAAGCGCAATAATTGCCAGAGCGAGAGCTGTATTAAACAAGCTTATCAAGAGCGTTTATCGGTACTGAGATCATCTACCTCTAACACCGCCATGCAGTCGCCCTCCCGACCCGGCGAATGCGTTACAACCAAGATCGTGGAAAAGAGTACCCGTTTTGAGGGTGCGATACCGGGTGAGTCCGGAGGTGAAATCCATGTTTCCCTTGCGAACAACATCGGGTTGTATTTAACTGATATTCCTCATCTCGCGCCGCATATCAATGCCAATGCTTACATGGCGCGGACTCATGATTTTGCCAAAGGGGACAAGGTAAAACTATGCCTGCTCTCCCTACCGCAAGACTGTCCCCCTGGTGATGATCGGGGCAAGGTTTATTCAGTCACCAATTTAAAAAATCAAATGTCTTTTACTGGTGTTGATGCCTGGCATCTTTGTGGAGGAGCATAGCTGCGTCTTAGATAATTGGGGAAAATAAATAGAGTCTAACATTGGCATTTTGGTGGCGATGTTTGACTGCCAATATTAATTCGGCCTTGATCACAAATCCGCCCAAGACCGAGTGATGCGCTTGGTTATAGGCATC